>Ga0209719_1002061_pt1 | contig 22219 bp, 10 predicted proteins | sample AD_JPNAS2_MetaG_FD_184421 | JGI IMG/M metagenome (GOLD analysis project Ga0209719, IMG submission 184421) | Active sludge microbial communities of municipal wastewater-treating anaerobic digesters from Japan - AD_JPNAS2_MetaG (SPAdes) (version 2) | ecosystem: Engineered > Bioreactor > Anaerobic...
TTGCCATGCGCAGCCAGTTCTTTGGCATGCAGTCCTTCGATTTCGGCTTCGTTTTCGCGATCATCTCCTGCGCGCTGACGCTCGTCGCCCTCCTCGCCTGCTGGGTGCCCGCACGCCGCGCCACCCGAGTCGATCCCATGATCGCCCTGCGCAGCGAGTAGCCCCGATTTTCACCCTTCCCTCTTCACCCTTCACTCTTCCATGTTCGCCGATCTCCGCTACGCCTTCCGCCAGTGCCAGCGAGCCCCCGGCTACTCGCTTGTGATCGTGCTGACCCTCGCCCTCGGCATCGCCGTCAACACGACCCTCTTCGGCGTCGCCAGCGCCTTTCTGTTTCAACGCATGCCCGTGGCGGAGTCCGACCGGCTCATGCTCGTGCTCCAGCGCAGTCAGGCCTGGAACACCCCGCACGGTATCTCGTTTCCCGATTTTAAGGACTACCGTGAGCGCCTCCGCGGTCTCGAATCGCTCGTCGCCTACACGCCCATGGCCGCGCACTTCTCGACGGGCACCGATGCGCCCCAGCGCGCCTGGCTCGAAGTCGTCACGCCCAATGCGTTTTCCGCCCTCGGCGTCCAAGCCCTGCACGGCCGCATGCTCCTGCCCTCGGACGGCGAGTCGGTCGGCGCCGCCCCCGTCGTCGTGATCTCTCACTCGTGCTGGACGCAGCGCTTTGGCGCCGATCCAAGCATCGTCGGCCGCGCCATCCGCATCAACTCGCGCACCTTTACCATTGTCGGTGTCGCCCCGAAATCGTTCACCGGCCTCTCGCCCTACCTCGACGTCACCGGCTTCGTCTCCACCGGCACGCTCGACAACCTCAAGGCCGACGGCCCCGGCATGCTCGAATGGCGCGCCGCCAGCCTCTGGCGCGTCGTCGGCAAACTCCGTCCCGACGCCACCCTTGAGTCCGTCCGCGCCGAGGCGGAGATCGTCACCCGCCAGATCGTCGCCGAGCACCCCGACAGCCATCACGACGTCTCCTCGGTGGTCATACCGGAAAACCGCGGCCGCCCCGATCCCTCCGTCTCGGACATGCTGCCCGTCTTCGCGGTGTTTTTCTTCGGACAGGTGATCCTCGTGCTCGGCATCGCCTGCGCCAACGTCGCCAACCTCATGTTCGCACGCGCCGCCGCACGCCAGAAGGAGCTGACCGTGCGCGCCGCCCTGGGCGCCTCCCGCGCCCGCCTCGTGCGGCAACTCCTCGTGGAGAGCCTCCTGCTCGCGGCCATCGCCGGCGCGCTCGGCTGGTGCCTCTCCACCTGGACCGCCCCGCTCATCGGCAACATCGCCGCGCAGGGTGACATGCCCATGGCCCAGACCGAACCGTCCCTCTGGCCGCAACGCATCTTTACCGTCATCGTCTCCATCCTCGCCGGCTTTGGCAGCGGCCTGCTCCCGGCACTGCGCGCCTCCCGGATCGACATCAACACCCAGTTGCGTGAAGGCGCCATCGCCGCGCCACGCCGTCACCGCCTGCGCAACCAGTTTGTCGTCGGCCAGGTCGTATTCTCCCTGATCGTGCTCGTCTTCGCCGTGCTCTTCGCCCGCAGCCTCCAGCGCGCCCGCGGGACCGACCTCGGCTTCCGCTACGACAACACCCTCACCGTCTCCCTCAATCCCTCGCTCCAGCGCTACACCGAGGCACAGACCCGCCGCTTCGCCGACGAAGCACTCACCCGCATCCGCGCCCTGCCCGGCGTCGCCGATGCCACCCTTTCGAGCAGCGTCCCCTTCGACTACGCGATCGGCCTGCGCGATGTGATCCCGGAAAGCCCGGTTTCATCCCTGCCCAACGCCACGCTCGGGACCGGCTACGCCATCGTCGCCCCAGGCTACGAACAGGCCCTCGGCCTGCGCCTCCTCTCCGGCCGCACCCTCGCCCAGACCGATACCCCCACCAGCCGGACCGTCGCCGTGGTCAACGCCGCCTTTGCGGAACGCTGCTGGCCTGGTCAGAATCCGCTCGGACGCCGTTTCCAGCAATGGCAGGGCGGCCCCTTCGTCGAGGTCGTCGGGGTCGTTGCCACCGCAAAATACATGATGATCAACGAAGCTCCACGCCCGTTCTACTACACGTCGATCGGCCAGACCTTGGAGGAGCGCCCCTTCACCCTGATCATCCGTGCCCATGGCGACACCTCCGCACTCATCCGCCCGGTACGCGCGGTCCTCTTCGAACTCGACCCGCACCTGCCCCTCTACGACCTGCGCACCATGGACGAGCTCATGGGCAGCAGCATCTTTGCCTTCATGCCGCTGCGGCTCGGAGCGATCATCGCTGGCATTCAGGGCGTCATCGGACTCGGACTCGCCGTCATGGGCCTTTACGCCGTAGTCGCCTTTGGTGTGGCCCAGCGCACCCGCGAGATCGGCATCCGCATGGCCCTCGGCGCCCACGCCCGATCAGTCGTGTACACGGTCATGCGCGACAGCGTGCGGCTCGCCCTGCTCGGCACCGGCATCGGGCTCCTGCTCTCCGTCGGCCTCGGCTTCGTGCTTTCAAAAGTTCTTTTCGGCATGCAGCCGATCGACTCGCTTGCGCTCTTCGGAGGCACGGCGGTGCTGCTCGCCGTCGCCGCCCTCGCCTGCTGGCTGCCCGCCCGGCGTGCCACCCGCATCGATCCCATGGCCGCGTTGCGCACCGAATAAGCCGCGCCGGCCACACCGCCCCCATCATTCTCATGCTTCAGCATCTCCGCTTCGCCCTCCGCCAGTTCCGCAAGGCCCCCGGCTTCACCACGGTCGTGGTGCTCACGCTGGCCATCGGCCTCGGCGCCAACACCGCCATCTTCGGCATCGTCAACGCCACCTTCCTGCGCGCCCTGCCCTATCCCGAGCCCGCGCAGCTCGTACGCGTCTTCGAGTCCAGCCGCCAGTGGCCCAAAATGTCCGTCTCCTACCCCAACTTTCTCGACTGGCAGAAATCGCAGGACGTCTTCTCCGGCCTCGCGATCTACCGCAGCAGCTCGCTTAAACTGGAGACACCGCAGGGCACCGACCGCGCCACCGTCGGCTACGTCTCAGGCGATTTCTTCAAAATCCTCAGTGTGCACGCCGCCCTCGGGCGCGACCTCTCCCCCGAGGACGACCGCGAAGGCGCCGCGCCCTCGGCCTGGCTCAGCCACGCGCTCTGGAAACGCTCCTTCGGCGCCGATCCCGATCTGGTCGGGCGCACCATCCTGCTCGACGGCGAGGCCATCTCAGTCGCCGGCATCCTCCCCGAGTCGTTCCGATTTCACCAGCAGATGGAGCTCATCGTGCCCATCGGCCCCTACGTCCAGCGCACCTTCCTGCATATGCGCGGCAACCACAACGGCACCGAGGTCGTCGCACGCCTCAAACCCGGAGCCTCCCTCGAAGCGGCCCGCACCCAGATCACTGCCATCGCCGCACGCCTCACGCAGGACTACCCACAGGACAACGCCGGAGTCTCCGCCGGGCTCGTCCCTCTGCACGAACAGTACACAGGCTCCTCCCGCGGCACCATTTTCCTTCTCTTCGGCGCCGTCGGCATGGTCCTGCTCATCGCCTGTGTGAACATCGCCAACATGCTCCTCGCACGCGCCGGCACGCGCGAGCGCGAGATGGCCATCCGCACCGCGCTCGGCGCGACCCGCGGCAACCTCCTCCTCCAACTCCTCACCGAAAGCCTCGTGCTCGCCGCCGCCGGCGGAGCCCTCGGCGTGCTCGTCGGCGCCTGGGGCTGCCAACTCGCCGGCCGGCTCATGCCGTGGGAGCTCCACAGCATCTACGGTCAGAGCGTCGGGCTCGACCTGCGCGTCCTGCTTTTCAGTGCCGCACTCGCGCTCGCCACCGGCCTGGCCTTCGGCGTGTTACCCGCACTGCGGCTCGCTCGCCACGATCCCAACTCCGCCCTCAAAAACACCCGGCGCCTCATCCGCACCCGCTTCGGCCGTCTCCACGCGCAGGATCTGCTCGTCGTCGCCCAGGTCGGCCTCGCGCTCGTGCTGCTCGTCTCCGCCGGCCTCATGATCCGCAGCCTCTGGATGCTTTCCCGCATGCCCTCCGGCCTCTCGCCCGAGCGCGTGCTCACGATGCGCATCTCTCCGCCCTCGATGGACGACTACCGGCGCGACCCGCTCGGATTTGCGCGTTACCATGAGCGCATCGTCGAGGCCGTGCAGGCCCTGCCCGAAGTCGAGTCGGCCGCCTTCGGCTCCGCACTGCCATTTACCTGGAACACCTCCAGCAGCACGGTCTTTGCAACGGATCGGCCCATTCCGGCTCCAGAAAACATCCCCTCCGCCAACTCGCACGTCATCACGCCCGACTACTTCCGCACGATGGGCATTCCCCTGCTCCGCGGTCGCGCATTCGACGGACACGAACCCCAGCCCGACATGCCGGCCAATGTCACGGTGTCGCAGGACGCCTTCGTAGCCATCTACCGCAATTTTGAGATTCAATGCGTCATCAGCGAGCGCATGGCAGCCATGCTCTGGCCCGGCGAAGACGCCCTCGGACGGCAGTTCCAGATGGGCCAGCCCAAGCTGAACCTGCCGCGATTCCGGGTCGTGGGCATCGTCGGCAACACCGCCCAGCTCGGACTGGAGCAGAGCGCCCCGCCCGAGTACTACGCCACGCTGAGCCAGTTCCCCATGCCGATGACGTACCACCTGGTCGTCCGATCCCGGCAGGACCCCTCGGCGCTACTCGCCACCATCCGCACGACCATCAAGAACGTCGCCCCTGGCGAGACCGTCTTCGACGTCAAGGTCATGAGCGAACGCATCTCCGAGCGCAGCTCCGGCCGGCGGTTCAACACCGGCATCTTCACCTTCTTTGGTGCGATCGGCCTCTTCCTCTCCGCCATCGGGATCTATGGCGTGCTCGCCTTCAACGTCGGCCGTCGCACCCGCGAGATCGGCATCCGCATGGCGCTCGGCGCACGCCCGCTCGACGTGCTCCGCGAGATTCTCGGCTCAGGCCTCGTCCTCGTGCTGATCGGCGCCGTGCTCGGCAGCATCGGTGCCTTGTCCGGCGCGAAGCTCCTCCAAAGCCAGCTCTTCGGCATCACCAGCGTGGATGGCTTCGCGTACCTCACCGCCGCCCTGCCGCTGCTCGCCGTCGCCTTTGTCGCCTGCTGGATCCCCGCCCGACGCGCCACCCGCGTCGATCCCATGATCGCGCTGAGAACCGAGTAAACCTCCCGCCACGATTTCACCCTTCACGCTTCGTCCGTGTTCCTCGATCTCCGCCACATCCTTCGCACACTCCTCCGGGCACCCGGTTTCACCACCGTGGTCGTCGCCACGCTCGCGCTGGCGATCGGGGCCAATACCGCGATTTTCAGCGTGGTCGATGCCGCCCTGCTGCGCCCGCTGCCCTTCCCCGAGCCCGACCGCCTCGTCGCCGTCTGGGAAAAGACCAACCTCTTCGGCCTGCACTACAGCCCGGTGGCGATGGCCAACTATACCGACTGGCGCGCCCAAAACGGCACGTTTCAGGAAATCGGCCTCCACGAGAACGGCGGCATGCTCCTCACCGGCACCGGCGATGCCGAGGAGGTTTCCTGCGGACTCGTCACCGCCAGCCTCTTCCGCGCATTGCAGACACAGCCCGCCGCCGGCCGCCTCTGGGCCGAGGGCGAAGACCTCCCGGGCTCGGCCAAGACCGTCGTGCTCAGCCACGGACTCTGGCAACGCCGCTTCGCGCAGGACCCGCACATCGTCGGCAGCACCGTGCAACTCGGCGGCACGCCCTACACCGTCATCGGCATCATGCCGCCCGGCTTCGCCATTCCCGGACAGACCAATGCACTTTGGATTCCGCTCGGCGCCCTCTACGACGCCGAAGCCCTGAAAAACCGCCAACGCCACAACTTCTTCGTCGCCGGTCGCCTCAAGCCCGGCGTCACCCTCGCCCAGGCCAACGCCGATCTCCAGGCCATCGCCACCCGGCTCCAGCGCGAATATCCCGACAGCAACGCCGACATCGGCACCTTTGCGACGCCGCTCGGCGAACACGTCACCGGCAAAGTCCGCCCCCTTTACTTGGTGTTGTCCGCCGCCGTCGGCCTCCTGCTGTTCACCGCCTGCGCCAATCTCGCCAACCTCATGCTCGCGCGTTTCGCCGGCCGCCGCCATGAGACCGCCATGCGCCTGGCACTCGGCGCTGCGCCACGCCATCTGATCTACGGCAGCCTGCTGGAAGCCGGCGTGCTCGGCCTGCTCGGCGGCGCCGTCGGACTGGTCGTCGCCCTCTGGGGCATGGAGCTGCTCCGCCCGATCGTGCCCCCGGAGCTCGCCAGGCTCGCACCGCTTGCGCTCGACTGGCGCGTGCTCGGCTTTGCGGTGGCAGCCACGCTCGCCACCATCCTGCTCATCGGTTGCGCGCCCCTCTGGCAAATCACGCGCACCAATACCTTCGATGCGATCAAGCAAAGCGGCGCGCGCACCGGTCCGGGCCCGCATGCCAATCGTTTCCAATCGGCGCTCGTCGTCGTGCAACTCGCCCTCTCGCTCACGCTGATCGTCGGCGCCGGCCTGCTGGTGCGCACGTTCGACCGCCTGCGCTCCGCCGACCTCGGCTTCCGCTCCGAACGCGTGATCGTCGCCCGACTCTCCGGCAACGCCCTCTGGCAACACTACGGGAAATCGCGCCCGGCACGCTCCGAGTTTTACCGCGAGACGCTCCGCCGCATCGAGGCCATCCCGGGCGTCGCCTCCGCCGCCTTTACCAACGGCGTCCCGCTCCTCACGAAGGGCAACATGGCCGCAATCGAGCCGGAGCGCCCGCGCACCTCGACGGGCACCGACGAATCGACCACTGTCAACCGCCGCTCGGTCTCCCCCAGCTACTTTTCCACCCTCGGAGTGCCCCTGCTGCGTGGCCGCACGTTCGCGCCCACCGATACCGAGGGCCAGCCGCCCGTCGTCGTCGTCAACGCCGCACTCGCACGCAAATTCTGGCCCGACCTCGAAGACCCCATCGGCCAGCGCGTGCGCAACGGCGACGGACCATTGTCCACCGTGGTGGGCGTCGTCGGCGACATGCGCCAGAAGGGCGTCGACCAGCCGGGCGCGCCCGAGCTCTATTGCTCGTGCGACCAACTCTGGGAACCGGCCACCCAGATCGTCGTGCGCACGGCGGCCGACCCGCGCGCCATTATCGCGCAATTGCGGAGCGAGCTCGCCGCCGTCAATCCCGGCCTGCCCATCGTCGAAACGCTCACCCTGGAGGCGATCGTCGATCGCGAGCTGGCGCCGCGCCGTCTTCAGACGCTGCTGCTCGGGCTCTTTGCCGGACTGGCCCGGCTCGTCGCCGCACTCGGGCTGTACGGTGTCGTCGCTTACTCCGTCGTGCAACGCACCCGGGAGTTTGGCATCCGCGCCGCACTCGGAGCCAGCCGCGGCGACATCCTCGCGCACGTATTTCGCCGCAACCTGCGGCTGCTGCTGCCCGGCCTCGTCTTCGGGCTCGCGATCGCGCTGCTGCTCACCCGGCTGATGGCCGGCATGCTCTACGGCATCGCCCCGCACGATCCGCTCACCTTCGCCGCCGCCACCGCGATCCTGCTGCTGAGCGCACTGCTCGCCTGCTGGCTGCCCACACGCCGCGCCACCCGCGTCGATCCCATGATCGCGTTACGAAGCGAGTAAGCCGCCCCCCATTTCACTTTTCCCTTTCACTCTTCGTCCGTGTCCACCCCGGCTCCCATTCACTTCCTCGAAGATTTTCTGCACGACCTGCGGCTCGGGCTGCGCGCACTCCGGCGCGAGGCGGGATTCAGCGCACTCGCCATGCTGGTCCTCGGGCTCGGCATCGCCGCCGTGGCCACCCAGTTTGCCGTGGTCGAAGGCGCCCTTTTGCGCGGCTTCGCCTTCCACGAGGCCGACCGCCTCGTCTCCGTCGAGCTGGTCAACCCGGAGAAACGCTCGGATGCCAGCCAGCCTCCCGTCGTCACCCGCGCCGATTTTGCCGATCTGGCGACGCGGCAAACCAGTTTTGAATCCTTCGCCGGCTATCTGAACATGACCGGCGCCAACCTCTCGGTGGGCGGCATCACCCGGCGCCTCAACGCCGGCTATATCAGCCACGACTTCTTCAAGACCCTCGGCGTCGCACCCGCCATGGGCCGCGACTTCACCCCCGAGGACGACCGCCCAAGCTCCGCCTCCGCCGTCATCCTCGCCGATTCCTTGTGGAAATCCGATTTCGGTGGCCGCCGCGACATCGTCGGCCAGTCGGTTCGTCTCAACGGCCGCGCCGGCATCGTCGTCGGCGTGATGCCGGCAGGCTTTGTCTTTCCCTGGAGCGAGCAGCTCTGGACGCCCATGCACGTCGAATTTCCCATCCGGCCCCGACACGAGCGCGCGCCGGGTGTCGTGCACATCGTCGCCCGCCTGAAATCCGGCGTCTCGCCCGACCAGGCCGAGGCGGAAGTCCAGACTCTGGCCCGCACACTCGCCGACGAGCATCCTGAAAACAAGGCGTACAGCGCCGGCCGCGTGCGCCCGCTCATCGAGTCGTTTGCCCCGGCGCAGCTCCGCGGGATACTCTGCCTGCTGCTGTGTTTCGCCGCCGGCGTGCTGCTCATCGCCTGCGTCAACGTCGCCCTCATGCAACTAGCGCGCGCCACGGCCCGTGCCCGCGAGTTTGCCCTGCGCACCTCGCTCGGCGCGACACGGGGCCGCCTCGTCCGCCAACTGCTCACCGAGAGCCTGCTGCTGGCGGCGGGCGGAGCGATCCCCGGCATCCTGCTGGCGCAATGGGCCGTCTCCTGGATCGATACGTCCATACGGCAGTTCTCAAACTCGATGCCCGACTGGATGCGTTTCTCGATCAACGCCCCGGTGCTCGCCGGAGTGGTGGCCGCCGCGCTCGTCGCCACGCTGCTCGCAGGCGTGCTGCCCGCCATGCTCGCGGCGCGCGCGCAGCCGGCCTCCATCCTCGGTGCATCGGGCCGCGGCTTCTCCGGGCGCAACGGATGGATTTCCCGCAGCCTGATCGCCGGACAGGTTGCACTCACCTGCCTGTTGCTCATCGGCTCGCTCCTGCAACTGCGCTCCATCCTCCGCCAGCAGAACCTCGACTACGGATATGAAACCGACGGCCTGCTCTCGGCGCGCATCGGGCTGATGGCCGGACCTTATCCCACCGACGAGGCGCGCATCGCGTTTCACGAACGGCTCCTGCGTGAGCTGCGCGCCACGCCCTCAATCGACCGAGCCGCATTCAGCGACCGCTACCGCATGACGCTGCTCGACGAGCTGCCCATCGAGATCGGCGGCACTTCCGGCACCACACGCAGCACCGCACTGGGCGAACGCATCACCGACGGCTATTTCGACACGCTCGGCCAGCGCCTGATCGAGGGCCGCGACTTCACGGCCAACGATGCCGACACGAACCAGCCGGTCGCGATCATCAACGCGAGTTTTGCCAAAAAACATTTCGGTGGCACCGGAGCCGTCGGCCGGCGTTTCCGCCCGATCAACCCGAATCCCGCCATTGAGGAGCCATGGCGCACCGTCGTCGGCGTCGTCTCCGACGTGCGAATGGCCGGACCCTTCGACCCGCGCAGCGACAACAGCGGCTACTACGTGCCGTTCACCGTCGCCGCCCCCGGCAACGGACAACTCCGCCGCGACGGGATGAAGTTTGCCACCGTGATCTTGCGCCCGCGTGGCGGCGCGCGCCCCGAGACGCTCCTGCCCGTTCTGCAAAAGGTCGTCGCCTCGCTCGATCCCGACTTGCCGGTGTACTACGTCGGCACACCGCGCTCGCAGCTGGATGGTTTCCTCGGCCAGCTACGCCTCACCACGATCATTTCCCTGGCGGTGGGCCTGCTCGCCGTGTGCCTCGCCGCGGCCGGATTGTACGGCGTCACGGCCTATTCGGTGAGCCGCCGGCAACGGGAGTTTGGCATCCGCCTCGCCCTCGGTGCGCAACGCCAGCAGGTTTTTGTCCCGGTCCTGGCGCAGGCAGCCTGGCAGACGGGCATCGGGCTCGCCTCCGGGCTGGTCCTCGCCGCCATCGGTGCGCAACTCGCCGCCACCTTCTTCAGCAACGTCCTGTTCGGCGTGAGCCCATTCGATCCACTCACGTATGTGGCCGTGCCGGTCCTGCTCGTGGCGGTGAGCCTCGCAGCCACTCTTGTCCCCGCCCGCCGCGCCACCCGCGTCGATCCCATGATCGCCCTGCGCAACGAGTAGCCCCCGATTTTCCCCCTTCACACTTCACCTTTCATTCTTCGTCCGTGTTCTCCGATTTCCGCTACGCTCTCCGCCAGCTCCGCAAGTCGCCCGGCTTCACCGCCGTCGTGATACTCACGCTCGCGCTGGGCATCGGCGCCAACGCCACAGTCCTTTGCTGGCTGCGCAACCTCGTTGAACGCCCCGTCCCGGGCGCGGTCGACCAGCCCAGCCTCACCGTCATCCTCTCCAACTGGGGCGGCGGCAACGCCTCGCTCGCCGATGTCCGCGATCTCGGAGCCCTCGACACCGTTCTCACCGGCTCCGCCGTCTCGATGACCACTCCGGCCTCGCTCGCCGTCGGCGACGAGCTCTCCTGGACGTACGGCCAGATCGTCTCCGCCAACTTCTTCGATCTGCTCGGCGTGCGCCTCGTGCTCGGCCGAGGCTTCCAGCCCGGCGAGGACACCGTCCCCGGCGGCAACCCCATCGTCGTCATCAGCGAACGCCTCTGGCGCCAGCGATTCGCCGGCGACCCGCAGATCGTCGGCCGCACCGTCGATCTCAACCGCCACCGTTTCACCGTCATCGGCGTCGCACCGGAAGTCTTCCGCGGCACGATGAACGGCCTGCGCTGTGAATTCTGGGCGCCCGTCTCAATGTTCAAAGAGATCACCACGCGCGGCGATTTCTCCCTCGAGCGCCGCACCTACCGCGGGTTCCACACCATCGCACGCCTCAAACCCGGCGTCTCCATCGACCAGGCACAGGCCGCCTTCAACACCTGCGACGCACGCCTCGAAAAAGCCTTCCCCGACACCAACCGTGGCGTCCACCACCGCATCCTCCCGTACACCAAGTGTCCGTACGGCGCCCAGAGCATCGCGCCCGTCCTCCACCTGCTGCTGGCGGTCACGCTGGGCGTGCTGCTCATCGTGACGGCCAACGTGGCCAACCTCATGCTCGCGCGCGCCGAAAGCCGCCGCCGCGAAATCGCCATCCGGCTCGCCACCGGCGCCAGCCGCTGGAGGCTCGTCCGCCAGCTTCTCACCGAAAGCCTCGCACTCGCCATCCCGGCCGGGCTCCTCGGCATCGTCATCGCCACGTGGGGCGTCGATCTCCTTGGCTGGTTTGTGCCGCGAAGTAACATGCCGATCGACCTCTCCGGCTACCACCTCGATGCCGCCACGCTCGGAGTCACCCTGCTGCTGACGCTCGCCGCCGGCCTCTTCTTCGGGCTTCTTCCCGCGCTCCAGTCGCTCAGCCCGAGCCTGTACGATACCCTGAAGGAGAGCGGACGCTCGTCCGGCGGCGCCCGCCACCATCGCGTCGCCCGCACGCTCGTCGTCGCCGAAGTCGCCCTCGCGCTCACGTTGCTCATCGCCTCCGGCCTCTGCCTCAAGGGCCTGCGCGAGGCCTCGCGCCTCGACCTCGGCTTCGACCCCGAGCACGTGCTCATCGCCCAGCTCCAAGTCGGAATGAACGGCCACAACGCGGAGACCGCCATGGTCTTTTACCGGCAGCTCGAACAACGCCTCGCCACGCTGCCCGGCGTCGAGCAGGCCGCGCTCGCCACCTGGTTCCCGCTTGGCTTCGGTGGCTGCAAGGGCCTCGGCGCCGACGTCGAAGGCTACGTCCCGCCCGCCGGCCAGGACCCGACCTACGAATACGCCGCGATCTCGCCCCGCTATTTCGCGACCATGCGCATCCCGCTGCTCGCCGGCCGCGATTTCGCCGAGAGCGACGATGCCCAGGCTCCGCTCGTCGCCATCGTCAACGAAACCTTTGCCAACCGTTTCTGGCCCGGCCGCGAGGCCGTGGGCCAGCGTTTCCGCAGCGCCGGAAAGTGGCGCACGGTTGTCGGCGTCGTGAAAACCGGCCGCTACGAAAGCCTGCACGAGGATCCGCGCTGCTTCTTCTACCTGCCCTACCGCCAGCGCCTGCCCGATCTCGATCTCAACATCTGCGTGCGTACCTCCGGCGACCCCACCGCGTTCGCCAACGCCCTCCGGCAGGCAGTCACCTCCGTCGACCCACGTATCGATCTCTACGGCACCATCTCGATGAACGAGGCCGCCGCGCATGGTCTACTCGGCCAACGCATCGCCACCAACCTGCTCTCGGCACTCGGCACGGTTGCCCTGCTCCTCTCTGCAATGGGCGTCTACGCGATCATGGCCCATGCCGTCGGCCAGCGCACCCAGGAGTTCGGCGTGCGCATGGCGCTCGGCGCCAGCCCCGCCGATGTGCTCCGCCTCGTCGGCAACGAAGGACTCGCGCTGGCCGCGCTCGGCATCCTCGTGGGCCTCGGGCTCACCGCCGCAACCAGCAGGCTGCTCACCCGGTTCATTCATGGCGTGAGCGCCTTTGACCCCTTGGTCTTTGCGGGGATGTCGGCCGTGCTCCTCGCGATCGTCCTCGCCGCCACCTACATCCCGGCCCGCCGCGCCACCCGCGTCGATCCCATGGTCGCGTTGCGAAGCGAGTAGCTCCCGATTTTTCACCCTTTCCTCTTCACCCTTCACTCTTCGTCCATGTTCTCCGACCTCCGCTACTCTTTCCGCCGCCTCGCGCAGACACCTGGATTTACGCTCATCGCAATCTGTACCCTCGCGCTGGGCATCGGTGCCTCCGCCGCACTTTTCTCGGCGTTGCGCGCCCTCGTGCTCTCGCCGCTCCCCTACGAGCGCGCCGACCAGCTCGTGCACCTCTGGTCCGGGCCGGGATGGCCGCTCTCCACGCCCGATTACCTCGACCTGCACGAGCAGGCCCAATCATTCTCCGCCTTCGGCGCCTACGAACCCACCACCGCCAATATCGGCGGCGAGCGCCCACAAAGCGCGCCCGCCATCACCTGCACCGAGGGCGTCCTCCGCGCGTTTGGCGTCGCTCCGGCGCAGGGCCGCCTCATCGAGGCGGCCGACGAGCTGCCCGGCGCCGCCCCGGTCGCCGTCATCTCGCACACGCTGTGGCACAACACCTTTTCCGGTGCCCCCGATCTGGTCGGCCGCACCATCCGCATCGACGGGCGCTCTGTGACAGTCGTCGGCATCATGCCGGCCTCCTTCGAGTTTGCCGCACCCTGGCGGCGAGGCATCGACATCCAGATATGGACGCCGCTCCAGCTGGCCAACCGCCACAGTGACCGGGGCAGCCACGGGCTGTGCGCCCTCGCGCGCCTCAAGGAGGGCGTTTCGCCCGGCGCCGCCGATGCCGAGGTTAAATCCATCGGCCAACGTCTCGCCGCCGCCTATCCGGCCACCAACACAGGCAAACCCTTCCTCGTCGATACGCTCCACGATCAGATGGCCGGTCCCATGCGCACGTACACTTGGATGCTCTTTGCCGCCGTCCTGCTCGTGCAACTGATCGCCTGCGTCAACGTCGCCAGCATGCTGCTGGCACGCGGCGCCCTCCGCCAGGCCGAGCTCGGCCTGCGCACCGCCATCGGCGCGCGGCGCGCCGACATCGTGCGCCTCGTGCTCTGCGAAAGCCTCCTGCTCGCCGCCGGCGCCACCTTGCTCGCCCTGTTCGTGGCGAGCATCGGCATCGATCTGGTTGCCGCGACTGTGCCCGCCTCGGAGGCGCGCAAAGCCGCCATCGCGCTCGGCTCAGGCGAGTTCGCCTTCATCGCCGCACTCGGCGTGCTCACCACCCTGCTCGCCGGCCTGCCCGTCGCATTCTCCAGCACCCGCGCCAATCTCGCCGACCTTATCCGCTCCGACAACCGCACCGCCACCGGCTCGCGCACGCGCCACCGGCTCCTGCGCACTCTCGTGGTTGCCCAGATCGTGGTCGCCTTCCTGCTCGTCAACGGCGCCATCCTCCTCTCCTCCAGCTACAGCAACCTCCGCTCGGCCAACCAGTCACTCGCCTCCGACCATGTCACCGCCGCCGAGATGGCCCTGCACGGCGAGCGCTACGCCGATGCGGGCGCCCGCGCGCGCTTCTGCGAAGACCTCGTCGACGCCACACGAGCACTGCCAGGCGTCGTCGCAGTCGGCACGACCTCCAAGCTCCCCCTCGAAGGCGGCAACAACACGACCATCCTCGCCAACGACGAAGTCTTCGACCCCACGCAGAAACGTCCGCTCGTCGAGGTTTCCAGCATCACCCCGGGCTATTTCGAAGCCGCCAACATCCGGCTGCTGCGCGGGCGCACCCTCCAACCCGGCGATGACACCACCAACCAGCTCGGGGTCGTGGTCAACCGCACCTTCGCCGAAAAATACTGGCCTGGCAAAGATCCCATCGGGCAGATTTTCCGGCAGAACGGCAGCACCCCTTGGTGGACCGCCACCGTGGTCGGCGTCGTCGAGGATGTCCGCCAGTGGGGCGCCGGCACCGAGCCCCAACCCGAGCTCTACTGGGGCCTCCGCCGCGCCTGGAATGACAAGGCCATCCTCGTCGTGCGTTCCCAGCAACCGGGCGATTCGCTCGCGGGCGCGTTGCAAAAAACCGTTTCCTCGCTCGATCCCGACCAGCCACTGACCCGCGTCCGCACGCTCACGCGCCTCATCGACGACGCCACGGCCGGCATGCGCCCGGTGGTATGGTACGTCAACGCCTTCATGGTGCTCGCCCTCCTGCTCGTGGCCATCGGGCTGTATGGTACGCTCAGCTACCTCACCCGCGAACGCACCCGCGAGATCGGCATCCGCCTCGCTCTTGGAGCCACCCGGCAGGAGATCCGCCGGATCGTCGTGAGCCAGGGCCTGCGCTGGGCGTTGATCGGATCCGGGATTGGCATGCTCGGGACGCTCGCGAGCGCCTCGCTATTGCACTCCGCCCTCTACGGAGTGGGCGCCATCAACCTCCCCGCCTTGCTCGCCGGACTCGGGCTCGCCTGTGCAGTCGCCATCTTCGCCTGCTGGCTGCCGGCCCGCCGCGCCACCCGGATCGACCCCATGATCGCACTGCGCTCCGAGTAAGCCCCTCAAACGGTCCACCATGCTCCTCGAAATCCGACTTACCCTACGCAGGCTCCTTCAGAAGCCGGGATTCGCATGTGTGGCCGTGCTGACACTCGCCCTGGGCATCGGCGTCAACGCCATGATGCTCAGTTTGGTCGAGTCGCTCTTGTTCCGGAAGGCTCCGCTGCCGACGCGCGACTCGCTGGTGCAAGTCACCGGACACCTGCAGCACGGGACCTATCCTCAATTTTCCTACAGCGAAATCGAGGAGATGCGGCCGCATGCCTCCGCGTTCGCGTCGATGGTCGTGATCGGCCGCGAGAGCGTGGCCATCTCGGAGCCTGGACACCCGGCCGAGCGCCTCCTCGCCGCCAATGTGTCGAGCGGGTTTCAGGATACCTTCGGCGTCGCACCCATGCTCGGTCGAGGTTTTGCGCGCGACGAGTATCTGCCTGGCGCCAACGCAGTCGTGCTGCTCAGTCATGCGTTCTGGCTCCAGCGGTTCGGCGGCGACCGCAATATTCTGGGACGCACGATCCGTCTGGACGGGACAACCGTCGAGATCGTGGGCGTGATGCCTCCGGATTTCGACTACCGGCCGCTCTGGGGCGGTGCCGCCTACTGGCGGCCCCTCGATTTCACGCCGGAGCAACGCGAATGGCGCGACAATCGCCAGTTCACCGTGATCGGTCGACTCCGCCCGCAGACTCCGCCGGCGCATGCCGAGGCGGCGCTGGCCACGCTCGCGGTGGAGCAGGCAAAACGGTTTCCGGAGAGCTACACCGGTCTGAGCTACCGCGCCGAACCGCTCGACGCCGCGCTCACCGACCGGCAAAGCCGCCAAATCACGCTCCTGCTTCTCGGGCTTTCCGGCTTCGTGCTCCTGCTGGCCTGCGCCAATCTGGCCAACCTCCAGCTCGCGCGCGCCACCGGGCGGTCGCGGGAGTTTGCGATCCGAGCCGCACTCGGCGCCTCCCGGAACCGCCTCCTTGCCGGCCAATTGATCGAGTCGCTCATGCTGGCCTTGGCCGGCGCCGTGCTCGGTCTGTTTTTTGCACACTCGCTGGCCGGCATTCTGAGCAGGCACCTCGGAATCGGAGGCTCCGAGTCGGTCCCCCTGGGTTTACCAGTCCTGCTGGGCACCTTCGCCGTCGCACTGGCATCGGGCGTGGTTTTCGGACTCGTGCCGGCATGGTTCGCCGCGCGGGTCAATGTCAACGACGCCCTCAAGCAACAGGCGCGTGGAAGCACTGGTGGTCCCGGTCATCACCGGATGCGCCAGTCGCTGATCGTGGCCGAGGTCAGCCTCGCCTTTGTGCTGCTCGCCGGCGCAGCCATGATGCACCGCGGTGTTGCCCAGCTTTCCAGCCAGCCGGCCGGTTGGGATACCGAGCGGGTGATGGTCGCCGATCTTCCCCTGCCGGAGCGCCGTATCGACACCTACGAAAAACGCATCGAGTTGTTCCGTCGTCTGGAGCGAAGGCTGGCCGAAATTCCCGGCGTGGAACATGCGGCCATCACCACCTCGCTCCCGCTCGACAGTTATAGCGGCGAGCGCCAGGTGCTCACGATCGGACAGAGTGCCGCCGACAGCGCGCGCCTGCCGACCGCATTTCACGTCATGGTGACGTCCGACTATTTCGCCACCCTCGGCATCGAACTGGTCCGTGGACGCCCCTTTGAGCCCGGCCTGCCGGACAACCGCCCCCGGGCGGTCATCATCAACGAATCGCTGGCAAACCGGCTCTGGCCCGACGCCGACCCGATCGGCCGCCAGCTCGGGGCCATGGACAGCGGCATCCCATTCTGGGCCGAAGTCATCGGCGTGGTGCGTGATGTGGACGCCGCCACCGCCACCCGCGATCCGAATACGCCCTATCAGGTTTACAAACCGATCGAGCAGGAGCCGTGGTCATGGTCGCAAATCGCGCTGCGTTGCCGCGCCCCGGCCGGGATCGGAGCGGAGTTGCGCCGCGCCGTCGCCGAGATTGACCCGGACCTCGCACTCGCCTCCGTCGCGACCGTGCGCGAGATCGCCACGGGCCGGCAGCACGATCTTCACCTGGCCGGGCGCATCCTCGGAGGTTTTTCTCTGCTGGGCATGGTGCTGGCAGCAGTCGGCCTCTACGGCGTGATCTCGCACGTGGTGGCGCAGCGGCGCGGCGAATTTGGCATCCGCATGGCGCTCGGCGCGCACCCCGCCGGCATTGCCCGACTGGTGATCGGGCACGGGCTGCGCTTCGCCCTGTTCGGCGTAGGCATCGGCATCGCCACCTCCATCGCGCTGGCCCAAGTGCTGCGCGCGATGTTGCCACGCCTTGAGCCAGGCGAGCCGCTCCTGATCATACTCGTCGCGATCGCGTTGATCGCGGTCGCACTGGTGTCCTGCTGGCTGCCGGCGCGCCGCGCCACCCGGATCGATCCCATGATCGCGCTGCGCACCGACTGATCGCTGATGACCGTAACTTTTCGCCCAGTTGAAGTGTTCTCCTATTCCAATCCATGAAAACCCGCCATTTCCTCCTCGCCGGCCTTTGCGCCGCAGTTCTGCTATCCGGCACCGGTCTCCTGGCCGATTCTGCAACCAAGACGAACAAGCGCATCGTGCGCCTCGAAGGCTCGTGGCGCTTCGCGGTCGGCGACGCCCCAGAGCGTGCCACGCCCGGCTTCGACGACAGCGAGTGGGCCGAGATTGATGTGCCCGAAACCTGGCAGCACGAAGGCTACCGCGACTACAGCGGCTTCGCCTGGTATCGCAAAACCTTCAGCATGCCCGCCGGGTACGAGAAACAATCCCTCGTGCTCTCGCTCGGCCGCATCGACGACACCGACGAGGTCTTCGTCAACGGCCACCGCGTCGGTGGGCTCGGCCAGTTCCCCTCCGACTATCGCTCTGCCTACAACGAACGCCGTGTGTACACCGTGCCGGCGGACTTTTTGCATGCGGGAGGCGACAACGTGGTTGCAGTCCGCGTATACGATGGCGGAGGCGTGGGCGGCATCGTCCATGGCCGCATCGGCATCTACAACGGATATCCCCTGCCCTCCGGCCTCGCCCTTGACGGAGAGTGGAAATTCGCCTCCGGCGACAATCCCGCATGGAAAGAGGCCGCATGCGACGAGTCCGCCTTCAAGCCGATCATGGTCCCCTCGACCTGGGAAAACGCCGGGTACCCGCAACTCGACGGCTACGGCTGGTACCGGAAAACATTCCGCGTCGCACAACCTTTTTCCGAAACCACGCTGGTGTTCCTGCTCGGGAAAATCGACGACTACGACGAGGTCTTTCTCAACGGCGTCTCCATCGGCCGCAGCGGTCGCATCGACGACCCCGTCCAGCACGGCGAAGATCGTACCTACTCGATCCAGCGGGCCTACAACTTCCCCGCCTCGCTGCTGAAAGAGACCAACGTCATCGCCGTCCGCGTATGCGACACCCACGGCAACGGCGGCATCTACGAAGGCCCGATCGGCATCCTCACGCAGGCACAGTTCGCCAAGTACTGGGAGAGTCGCCGCGAACGCTCGACCAGCAGCCTCATCGACCTGTTCTACTCCGAGGAGTGATCACACGCAGCGCGCTCATTCCAGACCACCACTCAACTTCATATAAACCATGATCACCCTCCGCCACCTCGCCCGCGTCTATCCGCTCAAAAGCGGCCCGTACTTCGCCCTGCGCAACATCAACCTCGAAATCAAGGAGGGAGAGTTCGTCTCCATCATGGGGCCCTCCGGCTCCGGCAAATCCACGCTCCTGCACATCCTCGGGCTCCACGACTCCGAGTGGGAAGGCGAGTACGAGTTCGACGGCGCTGCGGTCCACAAGCTCGGCAAATCCGCCCGTGCCGACCTCCAGAAAAAGAACATCGGCTTCATCTTTCAGGCCTACCACCTGATCGACGACCTCACCGTCGCCGAGAATCTGGAGATGCCGCTCTCCTACCGCGATGTGCCGCGCAAGGAGCGCCAGAGCATCGTCTGTGACATGCTCGACCGCTTCCAGATCGTCGGCAAACGCGACCTCTTCCCCAGCCAGCTCTCCGGCGGCCAGCAGCAGCTCGTGGGCATCGCCCGCGCCCTCGTCGCCAAACCCAAGATCATCCTCGCCGACGAGCCCACCGGCAACCTCCACTCCGATCAGGGACGCGAGATCATGGAGCTGTTTCAAAAGCTCAACCGCGACGACGGCGTCACCATCGTCCAGGTCACCCACTCCAACGAGAACGCCAAGTTCGGCAGCCGCATCGTGCGCCTGGCCGACGGTATGATGGCCAATCCCTGACCCAGGGCCGCAGGACCGCCCAGCTCTCCGGTCCTGCAGCGCCCGACACACAATCGGCAGCCTTCCAGATCCATCCCGATGTTCAACCTCCGCCGTGCCCTCCGATCCCTCGCCAAGACACCGGGCTTCGCCGCCACCGCCGTAGCGACGATCGCGCTGTGTCTCGGGGCAAACCTCGCCATCTACGCCGTCGTCGATGCCATCCTCGTCCGGCCCCTGCCATTCCCAGAGGCCGAACGCCTTGTCATCCTCTACAACGCCTACCCCGGAGCGGGGGCCGCGCGTTCCTCCTCCTCCATCCCCGACTATTTCGAACGCCGCCACGCCCTGCCCGCACTCGCCTCGGTATCCAATTTCCAGGGCGCCAGCTTCATCGTCGGCGACGGCACCACGCCAGACCGGGTGGAGGCCGCACGCGTCTCGCCCGAATTTTTCGCTACCCTCGGCGTGCCCCTCGCCAAGGGCCGAGCCTTCACCGATGACGAGCTCACCTACCAGACCGACCAGGTCGCCATCCTCACCGACGAATTCTGGCGGAGCCGGTTCGACGCCGATCCCGATGTCGTCGGACGCACCTTCCTCAACGACGGACTCGCCATCACCGTGGTCGGCGTGCTGCCGCCGGGGTTCCGCTATCTCTCCAGCCGGGCCCAGTTCTTCCGGCCCACGTCCCACGAGCTAAAACAGCGCGAACCCTCCAACCGGCACTCCAACAGCTGGGAGATGGTCGCCCGCCTCGCCCCCGGGGCCACAATCCAGGATGCGCAGGTCCAGATCGATGCGTTGAATGCCCGGCTGCTCATCGACGATCCCGTCGCCCAGCTCGTCAAGGACGTCGGGTTCCATACCACCGTCGCCGGGCTCCACGCCGACCACGTGCGCTCGATCCGCCCCACCATCCTCCTGCTTCAGGCCGGCGGGCTCCTCCTGTTGGTCATCGGCACTGTCAACCTCGCCAATCTTCTGCTGATCCGAGCCAGCGGCCGCACCAAGGACCTCGCCGTGCGCCAGGCCCTCGGCGCCCGCCGCCGCCATGTCGCCACCGAGGTCCTCGGCGAAACGCTCCTACTCACCACCGCCGGCGGGATCCTCGGCCTTCTCATCGGCTCCTTTGGCATCGACCTGCTCCGCCTGCTCGGCGCCTCGCAAATGCCGCTGGGTGCGCATATCGATTTCGACGCCCGTCTCGCCTGGATCGGCCTGCTGGCATCCGTGCTCCTCGGCGTGGTGCTGGCACTGCCAATCATCTGGTTCAACCTCCGCGCCCACCTCGCCTCCGCACTCCAGGCCGAGACCCGCGGCGGCACCAGCACCCGTGCCGCCCTGCACCTGCGCCACGCCTTCATTGTTGCCCAGATCGCCCTCGCCTTCGTCCTGCTCTCCAGCGCCGGCCTGCTCGGACGCAGCCTCCAGCGCGTGCTCGCCACCTCATCCGGATTTGCTCCCGATAACGTCCTCTGCGGCCAGATCACGCTGCCTTGGAAAAGCTATCAGGGCAGCTCCGCGCGGCTCGCCTTCACCGAACGGCTCCTGACGTCGCTCCGCGGCATCCCCGGAGTCACGCACGCGGCCATCAGCACCGGACTCCCCTTCACCCACCGCACCAACGACAGCGCCACCAGCATCGAAGATCATCCCGCGGAGCCCGGCACCCCGCTCAAGGCCCACTACATGTCCGGCGTATCCGCCGACTACTGGACCGCGATGGGCATCCCGCTGCTGCGCGGACGATTCCTTGAGGAGGCCGACAGCCACCGCCCCGCCCGCGTGTGCGTCGTCGACCAGGCCTTTGCCAACCGCTACTGGCCCGGCGGCGATGCCGTGGGCCGTCGCATCGCCAAAGACATCAATGTCACTGAGGAAAACGCCATCACCATCGTCGGCGTCGTCGGCGAGGTCAAACAGGCCTCGCTCACCGAGAGCGCCGGCCACGGCGCGATTTATTCCCCCCACGACGGCTCCTTCTACTTTTCGGTGATCCTCCGCACCGCCCTGCCGCCGGAGACGCTCGCCCCCGCCGTGCGCAAGGCCGTGCTCGAGATCGATCCGGGCCAGCCGATCGACGACCTAAAACCACTGCAGACGCTCATCGACGAAAGCCTGATTGCCCACCGCTCGCCCGCCGTGCTCGCCGCCCTCTTCTCCGCGGTCGCGCTCCTGCTTGCCGCGCTCGGCACCTACGGCGTGCTCGCCTATGCCGTCGGCCAGCGCCAGCGCGAGATCGGCGTACGCATGGCGCTCGGCGCCCACCCGCAACAGATCCTCACCCAGTTCCTCGGGCTCGGCGCCATCCTGCTCCTCATCGGCCTGTTACTCGGGCTCGCCGGGACGTGGGCCACCGGGCTGGCCATGCAGTCGCTGCTCTACGGTGTCGGCCCGATGAACCTCGCCGTGCTCGCCGCCACCGCCCTCGTTCTCACCCTCGTGGTCATCTGCGCGCTTTATCTGCCCGCCCGACGCGCCGCCCACGTGGATCCCCTCGTCGCCCTCCGTGCCGAATAACGGCCCTCATCTCATGAACCGTCCACGTCGCCCCTCCACGCTCACGCCCGTGCGCGCACAGCTGGCGTTTGCCGAATTGCTGATTGCCGTGGCCAACGCCCGGCCCCACGCGCAGCCACGGTCGGCCGCGGTGTCGTCCGGTCGGAGTCACCGCGGGCAGGCTCATCGCCAATCCACGGCAGGTGCGCCACTCACGTTATCGCCGCGCCCCTGAGTTGCAGGGGCGCCGCCCGCCCCCGCACCCGGCCACGGCGGAGCGAAAACGTGGCCTTGCAAATCCCTCATGAGGGGCGCCATTTCTTAACAATGAGCGACTTCCCAAACTTCTTCCTGCAGGCGCCCACCGCGCAAAACGCGTT
>Ga0209719_1002066_pt1 | contig 22118 bp, 14 predicted proteins | sample AD_JPNAS2_MetaG_FD_184421 | JGI IMG/M metagenome (GOLD analysis project Ga0209719, IMG submission 184421) | Active sludge microbial communities of municipal wastewater-treating anaerobic digesters from Japan - AD_JPNAS2_MetaG (SPAdes) (version 2) | ecosystem: Engineered > Bioreactor > Anaerobic...
GGCGGGCACGTCGCACTGGCCGGCGTGGTTGCCGCCCCAGCAGACGACCGTGCCGTCGGCGCGCAGCGCGACGGTGTGCCCGACGCCCGCCGCGACGGCGGCGGCGTTCGTCAGTCCGGCGGGCACATTGCATTGGCTGACGGAGTTGTCGCCCCAGCAGACGACCGTGCCGTCCGCGCGCAGCGCGACGGAGTGGGAGGCGCCGGCGGCCACGGCGGCGGCGTTCGTCAGTCCGGCGGGCACGTCGCACTGGCGGTCGTAATTGCAGCCCCAGCAGACCACCGTGCCGTCCGCGCGCAGCGCGACGCTGTGCTCATAGCCTGCGGCGGCGGAAACGACGTTGGTCGCCTGCGGCGGCGGCGAGCACTGCCCGCGGCCGTTCCTGCCCCAGCAGGCGACCGTGCCGTCCCCCCTCACGGCGACCGCGTGGTCGAAGGCGGCGGCGATCGTTTTCACGCCGGGCAGGCGGGCCGGGCGGGGGGCGGCGTCCGCCCCCGCGTACGGCGCGCCCCACTCGACGACGCGGTAGCCCGCCGCCTCCAGCCCGTCGGAGAGGCCGTCGCCGTCGGAATCGGGGTTCGCGGGCGAGGTGCCGAGGGCGAGTTCCGCGCCGTCCTCCAGCCCGTCGCCGTCCGTGTCCCGCACGAGCGGCGAGCCGCCCGAACCGAAGCGGTAGGCGAGCGCCAGGCCGCCGGTGATGAAGGGCTCGTTGAACGAGACCGGGAGGTTGACGGCGGCGCCGGGTCCCTGCGCGCCCAGCGTCGCCGACGCGCCGGTGTTGTCCCCCGCGGTGTCGGCGTAGCGGACGCAGACGGTGTTCGTCGCGTCCGCGGGGATGGCGACCTGGAACGAGACGCGGGCGGAAGAGTTCGTGTAGAAGCCCATGTCGCGGTATTCGATCACGCAGTGGCGCGCGCCGTTTGTCGTCACGTCCGCCACGGTGATCCGCGTGGCGGGGGCGTCGGGCGTGGCGGTGCGGGCATAGAGGTCGTCCCAGTGGGCCGCCACGGCGAAATGCCTGAGAGAGAGAAAGAGGGTGTCCGTGAGGGCGTAGTTGTAATTTTGGCTGTAGATCCAGCCGTCCGCAGGCTTGAGCCGGTCGATGAAATACACGACGCCGTTGACGTCGAGCAGGGCGTTCGTGCAGACCGCGCCGCCGATGCGGACGGGGAACGGGAGCGCGGCCGGGATCAGGCCTGAGTTCAGGTTGGTGCCGCTGAGGACGGTTGTCCCGCCGGAGGCGTCGAACCACGGGAGCGCCGCGGTCTCCCGCCAGGCGGCCTCGATGCCGTCAGGAACGCCGTCGCCGTCGGTGTCGGGGTTGCGCGGGCCGGTCCCGGCGCGGAACTCGGCGGCGTCGGGCAGGCCGTCCGCGTCGGTGTCGCCGTCCGCGTCGGCGGGGTCGAGGGGATCGAAGAGGTTGTCGAGTTCCCACTTGTCCTCCATGCCGTCGCCGTCGCTGTCGGCGAGGTCGAAGCGCGTCCCGTGCACCCACTTCTCGCTGGCGTCGGTGAGCCCGTCGCCGTCGGTGTCGGCGGCGTCGGCGAGGCGGAAGAAGCCGGTGTCCGCCAGCCGGACGGCGTTGGTGCAGATGACGTTGGTGAGCATGACGCCGGGGGCGTAGGCGGAGGGCGCGATGTTCGTGACGCACATGGGGGCGGGGGCCTCCGGCGGCGGGGGCAGGTCGGCGCGGGGGATGAGCAGGTCGACCCCGGCCGCGTCAGGGTCGGGCGCGACCCGCCACGGGTTCGTCCAGGCGGGCGGGGAGAGGGTGGGGGTGAAGAAGATGTCCAGCACGCCGCCCGCGAGCGCCGTGCCCGCCGGCCACGCGGCGGAGAGCGCGACGCCGTCCGTACCGGACGCGATGCCGGTGAAGGCCAGCCCGGCCGGCGCGGCCGGCGAGCGCATCGGCGCGCCGGCCGCGCCCTGCCGGCTTGCCGCCATGCCGGAGCGGTAGACGCCGAGATCCTCCCGGAGGAGGAAGGTGAAGGCCATCTCGACGTGCGAGGGCAGGAAATACTGCCGCGTGGAGAGCCACGCCGAGCGGTAAAGGAGCCACTCCGGCGTCTGCGCGCGGCGGGAGGGCCTTGCCAGCAGGTCCCGATAGACTCGGTCCGTATCGAAAAAGTCTGCGGCGGCGCCGTCGGCGCTGTGGAGCCGGGCGATCCAGTCCATTGAACGGACGGCGGCGTCGGCGGCGACCGACCAGAAGGGTTCGCCGTCCGCGTTGTAAAAGAGCATGTCGCCGCTGAGGTCATCCGCGCACAAAACCGCGCGCCACGCCCCGGCGCCGTTGATCTCCTCCGGCACGAGCCCCGCCAGGAACCCGGCGGGGAACCCCGGGGCCGCGGCGTCCAGGGGGATGACGCCGCCGTCCAGCCTGACCCGCCGCTCCGGGTCCGGCATGAGCATGCCCGCGCCCCGCGCCAGTTCGCGCTCCAGCTTCAGCGCCATCTCGAGCGGCGTGGCGGGCGTCCTGCACGCGGGAGCGGGACGGGGGGCGGGCGCGTCCGCCGGTTCCGCGCTCTCCCGCGCCGGCGCATGGACCGACGCGAAAACGAGACCTGCGGACACGCACGCCGCCGCGACAAGAAGCACAAGGCCTTTTTTTCTGTTGTTGTTATTTGTTCCGCCGTTTTCCATTGCCGTCCCTTTCCCCTCACGTAAAAGGCGCGAACCCCGCTCCGAGCCACATCTGAGGTACCGTCAGGACCCACCAAGAAACCCGGATACGAGGCCGCGCCCGATCGGGCGCGTCCCCGTGCATCCGCTTCTTGGTTGAAATTGACGATTTTCAGATGAAGCGTTCATGCGCGAAAGCGCAACAATCAAATCAGTCTATGGGGTTCGGTTCTCTTTTCGTTCTCCGGTTCTCTCTTGCTGCCCGCCGGGCAGTCCTCGTTTGCGTTCGGCCGCGCCCGTCCTCATCCGGGACGGGCAACGCCGCACTCCAGCGTTGAATCCACTTTACACCTGTTGGCAAACGGAACGCAAGGCTGAAATAGTCAGATTTTACGTATGACCGACTAAGTGTGTGTTTCCGCGCATAGCGCGAAGAGAAACGCCACCCTCCCAGCACCCCGCAATGAAACCAGAAACGCATGATCTTCACACCCCCTGTCACTTGCCTATAACTTGAGCGTTAAAAGTTGAACGTTGAGCGTTAAACATTTTTTTTTAACTCAGAACGCTGAACGTCGAACTCTGAACTCTGAAGGTGAAAACTCCTTGCCTATCACTTACACCGATCAAAGTTGTCCTCATTTACATTCCTGTGCGAAGCGCGGGCGGCGGGCTAACCGATTACCTCACCAGCCGGATTACCTCCTTGTACGGCTCGTCCATTTTTACTACACTGCTGCCACATGGATCGTCTCGCATATCTGATACGGCGACTGCTGTTGGTGATTCCTACTTTTCTGGGTATCACGGTGGTCTGTTTTTCCCTGACCCGCTTCTTGCCAGGCGGGCCGGTCGACATTCAGCTTATGAAGATGCGCAGTATCGGCAGTGGTGGCGACCAGTCGGCGGCGCAGGTGACGCAGGTGACCGAGGAGTACCGGCAGGAGTTGAACCGCCAGTTCGGTTTTGACCGGCCGTTGCACACACAGTACTTCGACTGGCTGATCAAACAGCGCATGGGGATGCGCATCGCTTCGTACGACTATCCCAACCGTACCGCCTGGCAGTTGATCGCGTCGCGTATTCCGGTCTCGCTCTGGTTCGGCATCACCAGTTTTGTACTGAGCTATCTGATCTGCATCCCGCTCGGCATTGCCAAAGCGCTGCGCCATCGCCAGCCCTTTGATGCCGTCTCCAGCATCGTGGTCTTTGTCGGTTACGCGATTCCAGCTTTCGCGCTGGGCATGGTGCTCAAGATGCTGCTCTGCGGTACGGTGGAGGGATTGGGCGACATCTTCCCGCTGGGCGGCTTTGAGTCTGATTTTCCAGTGCCGGTATCGCTCGGCACGCGGCTGCTAGACCGCGCCTGGCACATGGCGCTGCCGGTCACCTGCTATGTGGCCGGCAACTTCGCTGTGCTGACTCTGATCATGAAAAACTCGCTGCTGGATCAGATCTCCAGCGATTACGTGCGTACCGTTCTGGCCAAGGGTGCCACGCGCCGCCGTGCCATCTGGTGCCACGCCTTCCGCAACGCGCTGATTCCGGTCGCGACCGGCTTCGGCTCGATCCTCGGCATGCTCTTCGCCGGATCCATCATCATCGAGAGCATTTTCGAGATTCCGGGCATGGGACGGCTGAGTTGGGATGCGCTGGTCGGCCGCGATTACGCAGTCTTTTTGGCGCTGCTGGCGCTGACGTCAGTCATGCAGCTCGCCGGCAACCTGCTGTCGGATTTCTGTTACCTGTTGATCGATCCCCGCATCCACTTCGGCTCCTCATGAACCTGCCCCGTCTTTTCCGTCTTTCACCGCTCACGCAAAAACGGCTGCGCAACTTCTTGCGCATCCGTCGCGCACGCGTGGCGTTGATCCTGCTCGGCATCCTTTTCGCCATCAGTCTGGTGGCCGAGTTGCTCTGCAACAGCCGTCCGCTTTTTCTGCGCGTCAACGACCGCGTCTTCTTTCCCTTTGTCCGGAAACTGACGCAGCGCGACCTGCTGGGTGAAGAGGCGGAAGCCACTCCGGTCAACTACGCCGCCTTCATCGCGTCGCCGGCCTTCTCCACCAACCCCGCCAATCGCGTGGTTTGGGCGCCAGTACCGTACAGCCCCGGCGATGTGGTGGATGCCGCCACCCTACGCCATGCGCGCACGGTCAGGGTCTCCGTCGTGCCCGAAGTCCACGTCGGGCGCATCAACCTGTTGCGCGACGGCACCATCGTGCGCCCGCAAAGTGTCGCCCTGTTTTTCCCAGAGACGACGTCCTTCGCTGGCACGCGCCTTGATGTGCAGTGGCGCCTGACCGAGGCGTTGCGCGACGCGCTGACGCGACGGTTCGACGGACTTACCGCGCCGCAAGAGCACTTCGATCTGGAGCACGCCATCGTCACTGGTTTGACCGCACGCGTGACGCTACCCGAATGCGCCGCGCGTTCCACGCCGCCGCAATCGGTGCGCCTGATGTTCCGGCAGTCGCAGCCCCCCGACAACCCCCTGCAACTGCGCTTCAAACGCCTGGCGGACGGTGCGCTCGCCGCAACCGACCGGCGTGCGTGGAATCGCGTGCCGGAGGCCCACCGCCCCGACATCCTGCGTCTAGCCGATGAGGCCTTCAACGGCACCGCGCCATCGGCCACGATCGACTGGAAAGGACGCAAGGCGGCGGTAGCCTGCGCCCTGAATGAAATCGCCTGGCCCTATCCACCGGTGCGCGGACACTGGATGGGCATCGACGCCGCCGGCCGCGATGTGTTGGCGCGTGTGCTCTACGGCATGCGCATTGCGATGATCTTCGGTCTGCTGCTGGCCTTCTGGGCCATGTTCTTCGGGCTGACCCTCGGCGCCATTCAAGGTTATTTCGGTGGTTGGATCGACATCGCCGGACAACGCCTGACCGAAATCTGGAGCGCCCTACCCTTCCTGTATGTCATGATCTTCATCGGCGCGGCCCTCGGCCGCAGCTTCTTGATTCTGCTCGTCTGCTACAGCCTCTTCAACTGGATCGGCATCTCCCACTACATGCGCGCCGAATTCCTGCGTCTGCGTAGCCGTACCTTTGTGGAGGCGGCACGTTGCCAAGGCCTTTCCGTGCGGCGTATCATTTTCATCCACATCCTGCCCAACGCCCTCACACCGCTCATCACGCTCTTCCCGTTCACTTTGATCGGTGCGATCGGCTCGCTGGCGGCCCTGGACTTCTTGGGTTTCGGCCTGCCGCCGCTTACGCCGAGTTGGGGCGAGCTGCTCCAGCAGGCGCAGCAGTTCCGTCGGGCGTGGTGGTTGATCCTTTTTCCTTCGCTCGCGCTCTTTACCGTAATGTTGCTGACGGTACTGGTCGGCGAGGGCCTGCGCGACGCTTTCGATCCGCGCCAACACACGAAGATGGAATAACATGCTGCTCGAACTTTCAGATCTGCACATCCAGTTCGAAACCGAAGATCAAGTGATCCGCGCGGTCGACGGTGTGTCGTTCACGCTTGACCGCGGCCAGGTGCTCGGCCTAGTCGGCGAGTCGGGCTGCGGCAAATCCGCCACGGCGATGAGTATCCCCCGGTTGCTGCCAATGCCGCCGGCCCGCATCACGCAGGGCAGCATTCGCTTCGACGGCCGCGAATTGATCACCTTGCCGTTGCCCGAGTTGCGTCAATTGCGCGGCGCGCGCATCGGCGTGATTTTTCAAGATGCCCTCTCCGCGCTCTCGCCGTTGCACCGCATCGGCCGTCAGCTTGCAGAGGTTCTCAAGCTACACCGCGACATCTCGACTGCCGCCGCGCGTGACATCGCGCGCGACTGGCTGGGCCGCGTCGGCATCCCCGATCCAGATGCCTGCCTGACCGCCTACCCGCATGAGCTTTCCGGCGGCATGCAGCAGCGCGTAATGATTGCGATGGGCTTGATCCTTGAGCCCGATCTGGTGATTGCCGACGAACCCACCACCGCGCTCGATGTGACGATTCAGGCGCAAGTGCTGAATCTGATGCGCCGTCTCTACCGGCAAAACAGCGGCCTGCTTTTGATCACGCACGACATGGGCGTGGTTTCACAGATGGCCACGCATATTGCGGTCATGTATGCCGGCCAGCTTGTGGAACAGGCCGACGCCGCAAGCTTTTTCGCCAAGCCGCGCCACCCCTACTCGATCGCGCTGTTGGAAGCCATGCCCTCCGCCGCCACACGCGGCCATCGGCTCAAAGCCATCCCCGGACAGGTTCCGTCGGCCGGGCAATTCCCGCCGGGTTGCCGCTTTCACGACCGCTGCCCCGTTGCGCAGCCATCGTGCGCGCACACCCCGCCCGCACTTGAGCCCTGCGGCGACCACCTCGTGCGTTGCCCCCACGCACGTGGGGGCAACGCACGAAGGGGGATTTAGGAGTTAGGATTTAGGAGTTAGGAGTTTTTACCTAAGCGTTTTGGGCAAACCGCCAAGGCGTCCTGCAAGTCTGGAAAATGATTGGGAGTGCGGTGACAAGAGCCGAGCCGTGCGCGGGTCGCGGCACCGCTTTTGCACACCACTCTGCCACCGCATTCCTGCTCAAAAAGCGGCGTCGCGCGGAATACCGCTTGCCGCCGCACTTCAAATCCGTTCCTTAGAACTGCAAATCTTTGAAGATCGTTTCGATCTTCGCTGCGGTCTTCAGGCCTTCAAGGTACTTCGGCACCATTTCGCGCGCTTTGTCCTGCTTGAGCTGTTCCGTCACCTGTTCGGCGGTCGGGACCTGCTGCGGCTGGTCGAGCTTGACCAGAATGTGTGACGCCGTAACGGTCTCGGGGCTCGCCGGGGTATCATCCTTCGCTGCGGTGGCGGGCGTCTTCGCCGTGACCTTAATCAGATGGTAACCGAATTGGGACTCGACGATGTCGCCGACCTTGCCAACCTCCTGCGCGAAGGCAGCATCCTCAAAGGACTTCACCATCCGGCCGCGCGTGAACTCGCCCAAGTCGCCACCTTTTTGACCGCTGGGGCAATCGGAATTCGCCTTGGCCAATTCGGCGAAATCAGCGCCGCCCTCAAGCTGCTTCTTGATGCTCTCGATCTTGGCTTTCTTGGCCACCTTGTCAGCATCGAGTCCTTTGTTCTTCTCGACGATTTCGTCGATGGTCTTTTTGACCGCTTCGTCATCGATCTTGATGCCGTCGAGCACATTCTTCTGAATGAGCTTTTCGATGATAATCCCCTCCTCGAACTCGGCCCGAGCGACCTCCTCACCCAGCGGAAATTCCTTAAAGTACTGTTCCGGCGTCTTGTTCCGAGGCTTCAGTGCTTCTTCCATTTTGCTGAGCTGAGTCTTGCGGTCTTCGTCGGTTGCGGTGATGGACTGCTTCTTGGCCTCGTCGAGCAGCAGCGTCTTCATGATGAAGTTTTGGGCCGCGCGCTGCTCGAAAATTTCCTTGGCCTGCTCGATCTGATCGGCGGGCACATTCTGCGTTTTCAGCAAGGTGTTGACTATCTTATCCATATCTTTGCGCAGATACTTCTTGTCGTTGACCGAAGCGATGACCTCGTTCGGGTCTGCGGGGGCGGCGGCCGTCTCGACGGCTACGGGCTCAGCAGGACTTCCGGCGGCCTCTACGGCCTCGGGTTCTTTTTTGCAGCCGGCCGCAACCACCAGCGTGGATGCCAAGGTCAGGCTGAACAAGCGGACGCACTTCATGATATCGTGATCTCCTCTTACGCAGGTCTCTGCGCAGGTGTTGTATCTAACGTCTCCCAAGTGACACGACGGACAGCCGAGGGCACTTCGAGATGGAACCCCATAAACATACCAAGAAATCGGGATAAGCCAAGGAGAAGATTTACTTGGTTGTCATTTTTTTTATCAGCAAGTATCCGTGCCGCCGTCTCAAACTGCGGCGCAGCGGCAAGCAACATAAAGAGGTCACGGACGGCCCGGTGCAACGACAGGGTCGACTCACCGGGCTGACTTTTCGCCAAGTGGGGACAGGCCAGCCGTCCTGAAGGCAGGGAGAAGCGCACCCACATCCGCTCGTCCGGATGGCAGTGCGGACAGGTGCGCAGATCCGGCAGGAGCCCCACATGCCGCAGAAGATGCGTTTCATACCAGAGCAGCAGGGCGCGCAGATCCGTTTCTGGCGCATGGCTGAGGCGGTCAAGGGTCTGGCTCAGCAGCGCGAACAGGTCAGCAGCTTCCTGCTGGCTGGGTACCGCACGCGCCGTGAGGTCGCACAGATAAGTGGCGACCACAACGTGCCGCCAGCGCTGCCGTAACGGTTCGCGCAGTTCACGCGGCACGCATTCTCGAATCGCGTGGACACCATCGCGCTCGCGCCGGTAGAAAAGCAGGTCGCATGTGTAAAAAAGATCGTATTGCCCGAGGAACGCGCTTTTAGGCCGGCAGGCGCCCTTGACCGCTGTGACGACACGGCCATAATCCGGCGTGAGCCACGTCACCATGTGGGAGGTTTGCGACCAAGGGCGGATTTGCAAGACGATTGCCGGATTTTGAACGATCAACGCAGCGGTTCCTTTCGAGGGGATCAAACCAGTTCGCGCAAGACGGCGTCACACACCTCCCGCCCGCGCGCCGTCAAACGCCAGCGGTCCCCTACGCGCTCGGTGATGCCGGGTACGGCCAGATCGGCGAGACGCTGTTCCCAAGCGTCGACCCGCCCGGCCAAAGCAGGAAAACGCCGCGCCTCAGCAACAAGATCGATCCCCTCGCTCAGGCGCAAGGCAAAGATCACACGCTCCTCAGCATCTTCTGCGGCGTCAAATGCGGTGGACTCCCCCGGCGGCGGCGTGTCGTTCTTTACGTCACCGATATACGCTTCAAGGTCTTTGCTGTTGGTCCAGCGCATCCGACCGACGCGCGAAGCCGCCGCCGGACCGAGCCCGAGGTAGTCATAGCCGCGCCATACCGCCAAATTGTGGCGGCACTCGAACCCTGGAAGCGCATAGTTAGAAATTTCATAACGCGCGAAACCGGCCTCGCCGAACGCCGCCTCGGCCTGATCGAGCGCAGCGAGTTGGTCGTCGTCGCCGGGCAGTTCGAGGCCGTCCTCGACCTGTTGCGCCAGTGGCGTGCCCGACTCCACGGTCAGTGCATAAACTGAAAGATGCGTAAGCGAGAGGGAGATTGCGCGATCAAGCGTCTCGCTCCAGAGCGCGGGGGTGACACCCGGCAGGCCGGCGATCAGGTCGATGCCGATATTCGCGAACCCGGCGTCCTGAGCGCGCTTGATCGCCGCGACGGCGGCTTGGGCGTCGTGCCGCCGCCCGATACGTTTCAGGATCGTGCCGTCAAAACTTTGCACGCCGATACTGATGCGGTTCACGCCGATGGCCGACAAAGTCGCAAACAGAGCAGCCGAGGCTGAGGCCGGGGTGATCTCCACAGTCCATTCTTCGAGCGTATCGAAAGAGAGCCGTTTGGCCAATGCGTCGGCCAGCCGTTTCAAGCCGTCATTGCCCAGCATGGCCGGCGTGCCGCCACCCATGTAAAGGGTACGCAGCGGAGCTTTGCCCAACTCGGGCAGACGGGCTAGATGGCAATCGTATTCACGCGCTGGCAACGTGCTGTAAAGCTCAATCACGCTGGGTGCCGCAACGACCGAAAAGAAGCCGCAGTAGTGGCACTTGCCATCGCAAAACGGAACATGGATGTAAAGATGACTTGGCATAGGGTGTCAATTCAAACACGAGGTCCGTGAAGACAGCAAACAGGATACCACAAGTTTGGGCTTGTTGCGCAACGGCATTTCATGCACCATGTAGCACTCAATCAGGAGCAACGCATGGCAAAGAATATTGTTGAAAAAATCCTTTCGGCGCATCGGGTGGCCGGCAGTCTGGTGCCGGGCGAAGAACTCGCGATCCGTATCGACCAAACCCTCACGCAGGACGCGACCGGCACGATGGCCTATCTGCAGTTTGAGAGCATGGGGCTCGACCGTGTCAAGGCCGATCTGGCCGTGAGCTATGTGGATCACAACACGATCCAGGTTGGCTTTGAAAATGCGGATGACCACGCCTATCTCAAGAGCGTGGCCCAGCGCTACGGCATCATTTTCTCAAGGCCGGGCAACGGCATCTGCCACCAACTCCATTTGGAACGTTTCGGCAAACCTGGTGCGACCCTGTTGGGTAGCGACTCGCACACACCGACCGGCGGTGGTATCGGTATGATCGCGATCGGCGCGGGCGGCATCGACGTGGCCGTGGCGATGGGCGGCGGCCCTTTCTACCTGACCTGCCCGAAGGTCACGCGAGTGTTCCTGACCGGCGCGTTACGACCGGGCGTCTCGGCGAAGGACGTGATCCTGACTGTGCTGGCGCGCTTCGGGACCAAGGGCAATGTCGGGCGCGTGCTGGAGTACGGCGGGCCAGGCGTGGCGACCCTGAGTGTGCCGTCGCGTGCGACGATCACGAACATGGGCGCGGAGTTGGGGGTCACCACATCGGTCTTTCCGAGTGATGCGGTGACGCGCGCGTTTCTTGCGGCTCAGAACCGCGCAGCGGATTGGATCGAACTGACGGCGGATGACGGCGCGGCATACGAGCAGACCGTAGAGATCGACCTGGCTGCCGTGGAACCGATGGCGGCATGTCCGCACTCGCCCGGAAACGTCGCCTCGATCGCCTCGATGGCAGGCCGCCGCGTCAACCAAGTGCTGATCGGCTCCTGTACCAATTCATCATACCGCGACCTCAAAACCGTGGCGCTGATGGTACGCGGCCGCAAGGTGCATCCTGATGTGGAGGTCGGCGTGGCACCGGGTTCGCGGCAGGTGGTGAACATGCTGGCCAAGGAAGGATTGCTCGCGGATCTGGTGCAGGCCGGCGTACGGATTCTGGAAAACGCCTGCGGCTTCTGCATCGGCAACCACATGTCGCCCGGTACGGATGCCGTGAGCCTGCGCACCAGCAACCGTAATTTTGAAGGTCGCTCGGGAACGCTGAGCGCACAAGTCTATCTGGTGAGTCCGGAGACTGCGGCGGCAGCGGCGTTGACCGGCGTGTTCACCGATCCCCGTACCTGCGAGGCGGTGCCGCCCGCTGTCGAAGAGCCGGCGGCGTTTGAAGTGGATGACAGCATGTTCCTCTTCCGCGAGACGGCCGGGCGCGGTGTGCCGGATACGCCGATCGTGCGCGGACCGAACATCGGTGAAGTTCCGGCGGGCAAGCCGTTGCCTGAGACGCTCGACGGCGTAGCCGTCATCAAGGTTGGCGACAAGATCACGACAGATCATATCATGCCGGCCGGCGCGCGCCTGAAATACCGCTCGAACGTGCCGCAGTACGCGAAGTATGTCTTCGAGCATGTCGATCCGGCTTTCTACAAGAACGCCTCCGAGACCCGTGACGCGGGTCGTCACGTCATCATCGTGGCCGGCGAAAGCTACGGACAGGGATCAAGCCGAGAGCATGCGGCCATGTGTCCCATGTATCTCGGTGTCAAGGCCGTGCTGGCGCGGAGCATCGAGCGTATCCACTGCGCCAACCTGATCAACTTCGGTATTGTGCCGCTGATCTTTGACCGGCCGGAAGATTACGGGACCATTACGCAGGGCGATGAGTTGACGTGCGACGGTTTCCGCGCAGCGTTGGCGGACGACGGGAAGGTCACGCTGAAGAACGTGACGCGCGGGAACACGTTCACGGCAACTGCGGCGCTGAGTGACCGCCAAAAACGCATTGTACTGAATGGCGGCCTCTTGGCTGCCGTCGCGTCGGGGCTCGTGTCATAAATCACATTGACCGCGTGGTCAAACAAAAGGTACCATAGAACCACCATGAGCGAGAAGGAAGAGGCGAAGCCTGAAGGTCAGGACAACGGCGAGATCACGCTGGATTTGAACTTTGCTCCGAGTTGGGCGCGTACGTCTCCAGAGGAGACTATCCAACGTTATCAAAACGAGCGGTTTTCGGATGACGGCGATGACCGTCGAGGTGGGCGCGATTACGGTCGCGACCGTCGCGCGCCGCGCGAGTACGACAGTCGCGAGCGCGACCGCCGCAAACCGAGCCGTCGCCCTCCGCGCCGCGAAGATGACCGTGACCGCAGGCCACGGTCTGACGACGGCGGAATGCCGCGACCTGAGCCGCGCATGGCTGCCGCCGATCCGCGTGGACCACGCGCCGGAGGCGGAGAGGGCTTCAGACAGGAGCGCGGAGGCGACTATCCACCGCGCCGCGATTCCCGCCGACCGCGTCAGGATCGTCGCCCCGAGACACCTGCGCTGCCGCTTGAGATCCGTGTGTTGCCCGAGCAGAAGGCGCTGGGAGCGGTCATCCGCCGCATCCAGACATCCCACCGCGCGTATCCGCTGCGCGACATCGCTTCGCTTTTCTTAGACAACCCCGCTTCGTGTCTGATCCGCATCGAGCCGTTGAAGGATCAACAGGTACCGCTCTTCCAATGCAAGGTGTGCGGCATGCCCGCTCTTTCGGAGGAGGAGATTCGCACGCATCTGGTCAGCCGTCACATGGATGACTTTTTTGATGTGGAAGAGGTGGAGTGCGAACCGCCCACCGGCGCGTTTGTGTGTGTTGCGCGCTGCGGCATGAGCGGCGAATTGCTGGGACCGCCGAACCACCACAGTTTCAACAGCAAAGTGCAGGAGATGCTGCGGACGCGCTACGCAACGATGAGCGAGGAGGCATATCGTTCGCGCATCGAGACTGTGCGCGACGCCGAGGTTATCGAAGCGTGGCGTCAGCAGTGTACCAAGAAAAAGATCTACCGCCGCAAAGGGGCCGCACCTACGGTGGCTGAGCCGGTTGATGCAGCGGATGCCGCCGAAACAGACGCAGACGCCGAAGCGAATGCCGAGCCCGCGCCCAAGGCCCCGGCTATGGAGCGAGATATTGCCGAGTTGGTCTTCCTGCGCGAGATTCTGCCGGAACAGATCGCGAGCGTGCGCCATCTGATCTGCACGGCGGCGATCGGCATGCAGACGCCGAGCCGTCCGTTGTACTTTGCATTGAGAGACATGCTGCAGCGCGAACGTCGTTTCCCTGCATCGTTGTTCTTTGCTCTGCGCGGAGCCTTCCGCCATCGTAAGCTGCACCTGTTCCGTGTGAATGACTCCAAGGGGCCGGACTTCGTGATGCTTAAGGCACCGACAGCGCTGGACCCATCGCACGCCGTGCAGACATTGCGCGATGTGTTGACCTATGTCAACGAACACCCCGGTTGCACCAAGGCGGAAATGGTCGCTGCGATTGCGGACAATGATGAAGAGAAGATCAAGGAAACGCTCGTTCAACTCATGTGGCTGGTCGAACGCGGCCACGTCGTCGAGTTCTATAACGACGTCCTGAGCGGTCCGCTCGATTATCCTGTTTTCCGTTTACTGCCCGGCGAGAAACAAGCCGGCGGACAACAGGGAGGAGGACGCCCGCAACGAACGACGGCGGATCAAACGCCCGCACCGGAGGCCAAGCCGGAAAAAGCTAAACCGGAGTCTGACGCCACGCAAGAGGCTGCGCCGGAGGTTGCGCAAGAAGCTGAGCAACCGGAGGTTGAGACCGCGCCAGCCGCAGAGGCTGCGCCGGAAGAAGCGGAGGCCGTGACGGAGCAAGAGAGCAGCGAGCCGAAGGCCAAGGCCGATGAACCGGAAGCGAAGGCCGCGCCAGAGGTTAACGTGGAAGCCGCACCGAAAGTCGCGCAAGAGACTGAACCGAAAGTTGAGGCGGCACCGGAGAGTGCACTGGAGGCCGAGGCCGCACCAGAGCCTGAACCTGCGGAGGCCGATCCGAAGGCGGATGCGTCGGCGACGTAAGCCCGATCCGAATGCAGGAATGCTCGCCCCCGCCCTGCGGCCTGGGCTCGCGAAGCGCCGGTCAAGCGCCTGCTTGACCGGCGGCATGAACGCCGCCTTCCCTCTTCTGTGAACGCCGAACGCAGAAGTGAGAAACGCTCAACTTTCAACCTAAAAAGAGTTGGGCGTGCGGATTTTGAGCAAGGCCTTTAAACATTGGCTTTCGCTGAGATCCGCGCTGCACCTATTTGGTGCAAGACGCAACTTCTGATTGATACCACGAACGGCACTAAACAAACGAAAACGGAGCCATGCCTTTCCGTGTCCTGCGTTCCGTGGTTAAACAATCGATCCCGATTTGGATGAAACCATGAAACCTTGAAACCAGAAACCTTGAAACCAGAAACCTTGAAACCAGAAACCCTGAAACCAAGGAGAGTTGAAGATTCAACTGCTCTTTTTAGGTTCAATCACCACACGCCGCCCCGTCACGGTCAGTCGGTTTTCGGAAAGCAGTCGCAACGCTTCAGGATATGCGCGGTGCTCTTCGACTTGGATGCGCGCATGCAGCGACTCGGGAGTGTCATCCTCTAACACCGGCACACTGCGCTGAATGATGATCGGTCCGGTATCCGTGCCGGCATCCACAAAGTGTACCGTGCAACCGGCCACCTTGGCCCCGTACGCCAGCGCCTGCGCCCACGCCTGCAAGCCGGGGAAGGCCGGCAACAACGCGGGATGGATATTGAGCACTCGGTTCGGGAAGGCCGCGAGAAGTCCCGGCTTCACGATCCGCATGAAACCAGCGAGGACCACCGTATCAACGTCGGCGTCCCGCAACACCTGGATACAACGCTGCTCAGCCGCGCCATCCAGTTTGGTTTTGAAGGGGGCGCAATCCAGCCAATCGCAAGGAATCCCATGCTTGCGGGCACGTTCAAGAATGCGGGCGTCCGGCACATCGGCAAGGACGAGGCGCACCTCGGCGTTTAGGGTACCGTCGGCAATCGCGTCCAAGATCGACTGCATGTTCGAACCCGAGCCGGAACCCAGCACACCAAGTTTCAAGCGGATGGAAGAGGTCGTTTGCATGACGGAAGAGTAGTACAAGAAAGCGTCGCTTCCAAGCGGAAAACAAAAAAAGCGACCGGCGGCGCATGGCTGCCGGTCGCAAAACGAGAGGGGCCGAATTACTTCTTCAGCGCACCTTCCAGCTTCTTCTGCGCATCGCTGGTGGCCTTCTCGGCATCCTTGGCAGCAGAATCAGCCGCCTTCTCAGCGGACTTGACGGCCTTGTCAACCTTGTCGCCCAACGTCTCTTCTTTCTTGCAGCCGACAAACGCGAACGTCGCGACGGCCATGATCGTAACCATCAACAGGTTCTTCATGTGAACTCCTTTCAACCGTGCCGAATTAGCACAGATTTGTTTCCTTCCTTTCAGAAGTGGAAAAGAGGGTAACAAAAATGGTCATACGAGACAAGCAGGAGTTGAGCCAATTTCTCAGTAGCGCAGCAACGGCAGCAGACTCCCCTTTTCGTCGGCGGGGACAGAGATGTCGCGGACACGCTCCCACGCGACTTCACGCGCCGACGCTTGGCCCGGAAAGAGATAACGGTGCGGGTGGCGTGTCATGAACACCCACATGGCATCGGTCGTGACGCTGTTTTCCGCCACACCCACCACACCGTAGGGATGGACGCCGAGCGCTTGGGCCACAGCCTTGCACAATGGCAACAGGTCCACATGCCAGTTGCTGACATGCATCGCCAAAATGCCATCCTCTTCAAGCCGTTCAAAATAGAGTTGGAACGCCTCCAGCGTCGCCAAATGGTAAGGCACCGCGTCCCCACTGTATGCATCGATCATCAGAATGTCGTAACGCGGATCACCGGCCGCCTGCTCGCGTTCCAGCATTTTACGCGCATCGCCGGGCACCAGATCAATGCGCATCGGCGCGTCATTCAGAAAAGAGAAGTATCGCGGCGCACCGGCCACCTGAATCATCAGCGGGTTGATCTCATAAAAGCGGAATAGGTCTTGGGGTCTCCCGTAACTGGCCAGACAGCCCGCGCCAAGCCCCACGACCCCCACCTTCACACCGCGTCCCTCCCGATAAACGGGATGCGACGAGAACGCGATACCGCCTCCGGTCGCGCCATAGTATGAAGTGCCGCGTCCGGCGAAAAGCGGCGACCTGACTTGCAGGCCGTGTGTGGTTTGTCCGCACCACAGGTAATGCACAGGCAGCGCACCGGCCTGACCGAACAACTCCAGCGTCTGCGTCACCCGCACGGTCCCGTAGAAGTTGCGTGCCTGAAAGAGCGTGTTCGATGCCGTACGCCGCGACATGACACCGAACAGGGCCAGCCACAGTGCGGCACAACACACCGCAAACACAGGACGCACCGTGTTCAGACGCCTCAACCGCTGCGGCCAAGGCAGCCGCAGGGCCAACAGCAACGCGCACAGAGTCAGCGCCAACGGATATTCGGTCACGCACGTGAACACGCGCGGCGCTACGAGCGATGCCAGCAGCCCCCCCGCCGCACCGCCTGCCGCAATCGCCAGATAGTAGCGGCTCAGGCGCACCGTCTCAGGGCGCTCCTCATACAGCCAGCCGTGCAGCACACTCCCGCCGAAGAAGAGGACGCCCAGACCCGCAGTCGCGTTCGGCAGGAAACTACCGTCCCCCCACCGGCTTTGGACGACCGCCGCCGCGCACAGCGACACAGCCGCAAGGATGATCCCAACCGACGACGTTAGCCAGCGCCACGAAGAGAAACCGACGACATAGCTCAGCAGAAACGCCGAAAGCATCGCGACCCACACCATCGGCAACGGCGTCACATCGGTGAACAGATGCGCAACGATGGCATTCAGCAGAAACGATGTCGCGCCCGGCAACACGTACCAGGTCCAGACCCGCACCGACCGCCGCACCGCCAGATCGTCTGCACCGACTTCCTCCGCCGCCACCGTGCCGCCGCTGTCCCCATCCCGCACAAAGCGACCGAGGCACGCCATCAGCCCGGTATACCCGCACAGGCCGAGCGCCACCGCCCACCATTGGACTGAAAGAGACACGAACGGCTCCAGCACGAACGGATAAACCAACAATCCCGCGAATGACCCCAAGTTTGATACCGCATACAACCGATACACAGAGGCGGTCGAACCTGTCGACGCATTCGCCCCTTCATCACCGCCCCCACCGGGAGCGCGTGCGGCCAGCCACCCTTGCACCACCGTCGAACCGGCGGCGAGCGCCACATAGGGAAGCCCCGCGCACGCCAACACACACAACAACACCTCAAGCGCTGGTTGCTCCGTGTTCCCCGCCACCGTGCGCAGCGCAGGACGCAACGCGGCAAACGCAACCGCCCATGCCGATGCCATGCATAATAGCGAAAGATGCACCGTGCGTTGTGCCGAGCGGCGGCGATGCGCAATGCCGTGCGCATAGGCATATCCTGCCAACAACAAGAGCTGATAGGCCGCCAAGCAAATCGTCCAGACAGCGGCACTTCCGCCGAACAGCGGCAACAGGGTACGGCCCAGCAGCGGTTGAATCAAAAACAACAGACAAGAGCCGCAGAACACAGCGGCCGCCGAAACGCGGGCTTGCTGACGGTCTGCGGTCATCGTGGCACCCTACCCCCGCGCCTCGTCGCCTTCGCGGATTTCGACGCGACGGATTTTGCCGCTAATGGTCTTGGGCAACTCCTTCACAAACTCCACAACGCGCGGATACTTGTAGGGCGCCGTCACATGCTTGACATGATTTTGCAACGCCCGCGCCAACTCGTCCGAAGGCGTGAAGCCCTTCGCCAGCACGACGGTCGCCTTGACAATCTGGCCGCGGTCAGGATCAGGCACGCCGGTGATGGCGCATTCCAGTACCGCCGGATGTTCCAGCAGGGCACTTTCCACTTCGAACGGACCGATGCGATAACCGGAACTCTTGATCACATCGTCGGCGCGTCCGACAAACCAGTAGTACCCATCCGCATCGCGCCAGGCCATGTCGCCGGTGTAATACACATCGTCATGCCAAACCGTGCGCGCCAACTCCGCATCGCGGTAGTAGCCGTCAAACATGCCCAGCGGACGCATGATGTCGGTGCGCACCACCAACTGCCCCTCTTCACCGCACTCGCACGAGCGCCCATCCGCATCCAGCAGATCCAGATCATAGCCGGGCGACGCCATCCCCATCGAACCTGGCTTCGGTTCCATCCAGGGGAAGGTGGCAGCCACCACCGTCAATTCTGTCTGCCCGTAGGCTTCGTGTAGTTTAAGTCCTGTCCCTTCCAGGAACTTCTGGTAGACCTCAGGGTTGAGCGGCTCACCGGCGACCACGCAGTGACGCAGTTTGGAGAAGTCGTAACTGGCGAGATCCTCTTTGATGAAATAACGGTACATCGTGGGCGGAGCACAGAAGGTCGTAACCCCGTACTTGACGATCACGTCCAGCACGGTGCGCGCGTGGAAGCGCTCCATGTCATAGGCCATCACCGCGCACCCGACCATCCACTGGCCATAGATCTTGCCCCATGCCGCTTTGGCCCAACCGGTTTCCGCAACGGTCAGATGCAGGCCGCCCTCGATACATCCCTGCCAGTACTTCGCGGTGACCAGATGACCAAACGGATAGAAGAAATTGTGCCGTACCATCTTGGGCATACCGGTGGTGCCGGAGGTGAAGTAAAGCAGCATGATATCGCCGGCACCGGTCTGGCGCGCGCAGTCCGCCTCATCCAGCGTGTCGGAGGCCGCCGCCATGCAGGCATCGAAATCCACCCACTCCCCGCACTCACCGCGCGGTTGCACCAACGCCCGCAGACCGATCTCGACCTCGGCGGCAGCCTGATCCACCGCCTCGCGCAGCGAAGGTTCGTCCACCGCGACAAGTGCCTTTACGCTGGCAGCCTTGACCCGGTACACCACGTCTTTCTTCATGAGCTGTGTCGTGGCGGGGATAGCGATCGCGCCCAATCGGCAGAGCCCCAGCAACGCGAACCAATACTCATAGCGCCGCCGCAGTATCAGCATCACGGCGTCGCCCCTGCCAATGCCCAACGCCTTGAAGGCATTAGCGGCGCGTTTACTTTCGCGCGCGATGTCGGCCATCGTGAAAACGCGCTCGTCACCCTGATCGTTGCACCAGACCAGCGCACGGCGGCCAGAATCCGCAGCCGCGATCTCGTCGACCACATCGAACGCAAAATTGAAATACTCAGGCACATCCACCTTGAACGTGCTGTAAAACTCCTCTTGAGACGCGAAGGTGTCCTTGTCGAGCCACCGGCACTTCATCATGTGCTCCTTTGTCATTAGACGGTGATTATCGCCAGAAAAGTGACGGGCTCATTGCCGTCGGCGCGCATGCCGTGCGGTACCGTCGCGTTAAAATAGATGCTGTCGCCCGACTCCAGCAGCAGCGTGTTCTCCCCGATGGTCAACCGCAGCCGCCCCGACAGCACATAGTTGAATTCTTGGCCGGGATGCGTATTGAGATGGGTCTCTTTGAGGGACGGCTCCACCGTCACGATGAAGGGTTCCATCACCTTGCCGGCAAAGCGCGCGCCCAGCGCCTCGTAGTGATAGACGTGACGGCGCGCGATGATCGGCCCCGTCCCCTTGCGCGTCACATGGAAAGTCTTGGCGTGCGCGTCGCTCCCGGTCAGCAGCACTGTTACATCTACCTGATAAAAAGCCGCCAGTACCGACAGATAGCTCACCGACACATCGGCCTCGCCGGCTTCATAGCGCAGGTACGTATCGACGGACACGCCGGTTTCGGAGGCGACCGCCTCCGGTGTCAGATCAGACGCATCGCGCAACCCCTTGATCCGCTCCGCGATCAACTGCCGTTGGTTGTTGGCCATCGCTTCCTCTTTCATTCCGACCTCCACCGCTCACGATCACAGCTTTAGATTTTCTTCCATCCACGCCTCCGCCTCGCGCAGCAGCAGGCGATTCTTCTCAACCAGCGCGGGCTTACCCTTGAAACTGGCGTCCAGCGCCGTTTGCAGACTCTCGTTCTTCAATCCGGTCACACCCAACTTCGCCAACGCCGCCAGCATCATCGTGTTGGCCGCTTTGGGCACGCCCATCTTGATCGACAGATCAATGGCCGACATCGAGATCACCCGCACGCCTTCGGGCGCGGCGACCGTCAAGGGCACCGTGGCATCCACGATCACCGTGCCGCCGGGCTTGACGTCCTTGACAAACCGCTCATACGAAGGCTGGTTCATACAGACCAACACGTTCGGCCGGTCCACGGAGGGTGAGCCGATCGGGCTACCTGAGATGACCACCGAACACGCCGCCGAACCGCCGCGCTGCTCTGGCCCGTAGGTGGGGAACCACGTGGTGAACCGCTTCTCAAGGCGCGCGGCCTCGGCCACGCAGATGCCGAGGCTCAGGATGCCCTGACCTCCGAAACCGGTGAACTTCAGGCGCAGCTCCTGAAAGCTGTCGTCCATCTCGGCCTTCGGCGCCTGATGCTGATCCATGTCGCGGAAGAAATCGTCCACCGCAGGCGCTTCAGGCAACGCCGGTCGCGCACACGCGGCCGCGATCTCATCACGCAGGCAGCCGAGCGGGAACTCCTTCTCCATCTGCTCCATGCAGAAGAGCGCCGCCTTGACCGAATTCACCCCCATGTTGGTCGGACAGGGTGAGATCACCTCCACGAAGGCATATCCCTTGCCGTCACGCTGAATCTCCAAAGCCTTGCGGATCGCGCGTTTCGCCTGCATGATCCGCCGGGTGTCCGCCACCGAAACCCGCTCGATGTAGACCGGTGCCTTGAGCTGATTTAAGACTTCGCAGACGTGCAGCGGATAACCGGCGGTCAGCGGATCACGCCCAAACGGCGAAGTGGCGGTCTTCATGCCCTCCAGCGTGGTCGGCGCCATTTGGCCGCCGGTCATGCCGTAGATCGCATTGTTCACGAAAAAGACCGCCATGTGCTCGCCACGGCTAGCGGCCTGAAAAGTGTTGTTGAAGCCGATCGCGCCCAGATCGCCGTCGCCCTGATAGGAGACAACCACCGCATCGCGCCGCACACGATTGATCGCCGTGCCTATCGCAGGTGCGCGTCCGTGCGCGGCCCCCACGTTGCCGCAATCCCAATAGTAATAGCCGAACACCGCGCACCCGATAGGGTTCACGATGACCATACGGTCTTGGATGCCCAGATCCACCATTGCTTCCGTGATCAGCTTGTGGATGATGCCGTGGCCGCAGCCCGCGCAATAGTGCGTCGCGCGCGTCTGCTTGCCGCTGCGGCAGAAGACCTCGTACATGCCCTCTGTTTTTTTCTCTGTCATGAAATCACCACTTTCTTCATCGCCGCGCGGGCCGCTTCGACCACATCAGCCACGGTCATCACCATGCCGCCCATCCGGTTGCAGAGGCTCACCTCCTGGTGCCGCCCGCCGACCGTAGCGAGCGCGAGGATCACATCGTTGCAAAACTGTCCGGCACTCAGCTCGACCACCATCGCCTGGCGGCCGAGCAGCGTCGCGCTCAACGCTTCGTCCGGGAACGGACTGAGCGTCAGAGGCCGGAACACACCGGCTTTCACGCCCTCGGCACGCAGCGCCTCGGCAGCCGTGCGCGCAATGCGGCTGCAAATCCCGTAGGCCACCAGCACGATCTCCGCATCGTCGCACAGATACGCCTCGTGGCGCGCGTCAGCCTTCAGCGCGGCGTACTTGGCTTGCAAACGCAGGTTGTGCGCCTCCTGTGCCGGTGCGTCC
>Ga0209719_1002075_pt1 | contig 22069 bp, 9 predicted proteins | sample AD_JPNAS2_MetaG_FD_184421 | JGI IMG/M metagenome (GOLD analysis project Ga0209719, IMG submission 184421) | Active sludge microbial communities of municipal wastewater-treating anaerobic digesters from Japan - AD_JPNAS2_MetaG (SPAdes) (version 2) | ecosystem: Engineered > Bioreactor > Anaerobic >...
TCAAGTTTGGCTCTGGCGAGTTTGTCATTTGAGTCTTTCACCTTTTTGTCGTAGGCGGCCTTCCTTGTCTTGAGGAATGTATCTGCATCAACCACAGGCTGATACAGGGGATGCAGTTTTTTTGCCTCGTTGATTGCCTTTTCCGCGTCGGCAAAACGTTCCTGCTCGGCAAGGGTCCGGCAGTTCCGAGCCTTTTCCTGAACAATGTTTTTTTCGGATTTCAATTTTTCAGCATAGGCGCTTGCTGCTGTGTTTGCCTTATTGATCTGTGCAGACTCCTGGGCAAGGGCGATTGCCTCGTCAAGCCTGCCCTTTGATGCGGCATCTTTTGCCTTTGAAAATTTGTCATTGGATGCGGCAACTGTTTTGTTATAGGAGTCTTTTTTATCCCGCAGTTCCTTTTCTGCATTAATAATAGGGGGGTATTTGGGGTGGAGGCTCTTTACAACGGCAAGTTCCTTTTCGGCATCGGAGAATTTTGAGGTTTTAACAAGCTCATTTACCTTTGATATCTGCTTTATAACCATATCTTTCTCTGTTTTCCATTTTTTTAACGCATCAGCAGCCTCTGTGAAAGTCGGGTCTGTTTTGACAGATTCATCGGCAAGGGTTATGCCTTCATCAAGCCTTCCCTGGGATACGGCTGTTTTAGCGTTTTCAAGACCGGCAGCAGCCTCTTTTCTCTTTGATTTCTTAGCAGTATCGTCAGGTGCCGAGGTTGTGGTCACAGTGGTTTTTCCCTCAGGGTCGAAAGGTCTTTTCAGGTTGACAATAGTTTCATTCGCCCTTTTTGATCGTAACTCCACTTCCACAGGCACCGGTTTCTCGTCGGGCACTGTAAATTTTATCCAGTAGTCCGTAACCATTTCTCTGTTTGACGTGGGAGGATCGATCCAGACATATTTTATAGTAGAGGTGTCGACAGGCTGGGTAATCTTTACCTTTGCATTTACAGAGCCGCCTGTCTTCTGTGCCGGTGGGTCGAATTCAATGCGTCCATCAAATGGCTGCACAATAACATCGAACTGTTCGGTGGAGGCAACGGTCTCATAGACCTCTCCCTTTCTTACCCTAACATCGGCCCAGACTTTCACTTTGTCCATACGGTCAAAGGTGACGAATGTCGCCCGGCCCCCTACGGTTTCCTGATTATGGAATGAAATATTCGGGGATGATTGCCACAGCACCCACTTGTCGCTTTCAACCGGCACCCTTACTTCAAGCGATGTCCCGAAAACAACCTTATCCTTTAAACCTTCCAGGGGTACTGTAACTGTGTCCACATTAAAGGTGATTGTCTCTTTTGCCGATTGGCCCTTTCCATCCTTTACTTCTACAGTCAGGGTTCTTTCTGTTCTGCTCGGGATAAAGGTTACAGAAGTGCCCATTTTCTCCACTTTGCCTGACCAGACAAAAGAATAAGGAGGCGTTCCACCCATGGCAACGGCATTTACATTTATCCTTTCCCCTGATTTCACATTGGTCCTGTCAGGTATGATAGAAATGCCGAGTTTTTCATCCTTTTCCGCACCGTCAAGATAGCATTTTGTTGTCTGATGTGAACCGAAGGAATCTACAATTTTGCAGTTCACAGAAACTCGTCGGGTTGCGGAGGCTGCTTCGCCAAGCACCCCTTCGCCAAAAACCACTGCTTTAAATTCATATGCATTGGCAGTGGTTGGTTTATAACTTACATTTGAACCCTGGCCTATGCTTTCGTCCCACTGTTTATTGCTGAAAGGATCTTCATCGACAGCGCTGAATATTATTACATTGGGCCTTGAAACATACCATACGGGAGGTTTAAGCTTTGCCTTGATCCTCTCCTCGGCAATGACCTCCACGCTTAGGTTAACCGTGTCGCCAAGTATGATTTTGTCTGTTCCTGATATCTTCAATTCAATCTTGGCATCCTTCACCGATGGTTCCACAGTAATTTTATGCTTTGCCTCGGCGAGCTTTACGCTCTTGATTTCCTTCACTTTCAATCTATCTGTGGCATCGAATACCTCTACTTTAATTTCATAAGTACCGGGTTTGTCGTACCGGATGTTTACCATCTGATCATTCTGGGTTGTGCTGCTGAAATATCCGCCTTCATATGTCCAGGTAAAGAGGAATTCCTTTATATCCCTTTTTGTCTTAAGATCAACAGCCAGGGGAATTTCTTTGCCTGTCTCTGCCTTATCAGGTGCCTTTGTCTTATTGGGTCCCATAATCGTTGCAACAATCTTTTCAGGTTTTATTTCTTCTGTAATTTCAATATCCACACAGGCCGATTTCATTATCTTTCCCGAAGACCCTTCAGGTCCTAACGTGGAGGGTGTATTGATGACGCCATATTCTATTTCACCGTCCACGCATATTGTCTGCCTGCCTTTTTTCTGAAATGTGAATTCCATATAGTTAGCGGCTTCTGTTGTAGAACCGGCCTTAATACCATCCTGTTTCCAGGTGAAATTCTGATAGACATAAGGTTTTGAGATCTTGCTTCCGATGCATTGGAGTTTTTCCTTCATCTGGTTGACTGTATCCTTGATCGAAGGCAGGAATTCTGTTGAAACCTTTACTGTTGTTCCCTTCGAACCTTCTTTTATAACGGCAGCAGAAGAGTTGAAGGCAAGGCGGAATTCGCTGCGTTCAATCTCTGAAAGCAGGATATTCAACTCTTCTATACGCATCTCTCGCTGTTCAATCCATGCTCTAAGGATCGGGCCTGTGCATTTGCTTATCAGGGCATCTTCGACGCCCTTATCTGTTTTTGATTCCTGATCATACCGGCGGGATGCGTTTTCTGAGTGACATGCAATAAGAGACTGCATCTCTGACGGGATCAGTTTGGTATCAACCTTCTGCGTTCTCCTCATGGAGCCCAGGAGATCGTTTATATCATAGATATCGCATGCCAACTGATTCAGATTATTCACATTGTGACATTTCTTTATACCCTCTCCCAGCGCCTGTGTTTCCCGGCCATAGACGGTATATAACCCTGCAATCAGATCAAAGCAGTCCTGGGTTGAAGTGACGGCCTTATACCCGTAAGAACCCACACAATCCACGGCCATTTCTGCAAGGGAAGTGGCGATAACAGCAACCAGCTCGCCTATCGCTATCTCAGGCACCGCCATTGATACAAGGCTCATGTTAAAACGGGCAGTAGCTTCGCCGGCGCCTTTGTTGACGTATACCTCTGGCAGGTCCTTGATCGTCCAGTATGCAGCCAGTGCATTGAGGAAGCCTATCTTCTGTGCCGCCTCACCGAGCCTTCCCATACCCTTTCTTACATTGGATGCTGCATTTGCCCATTTACTGTCCGATGCATCAAAGAGCCCCCGGAAAAGACGGCTTACCATCGGCTTGCCCTCTTCGACTGCGTTGGCAAGCCTCTGGAGGAGACAGGAGTCATCCAAAGATTCCTTCAATACCTTTTCCAGATCCCCGGAAAGTTTGTCAAATTCCTCCATAAGCATCTGCTGTAATTTAATATCTTCCGGCGATTTGGGAAGCACCTTTCCTGAAAGCAGGCCGGAACGGGTCTCTGCAGCTTCATACTTGTTCCATAACGATTGTAGCTTCTCGTTCAATTTGAGTAGCGCCTCATCATTGGGCGACAGTTTTACCTTTAGTTTTATCTTTGTTTCTTTTAGACGCTGTGCCGCCCTCTCTACGTATTTCCTAGTGTCTTTAAGGTTTTTGCTGTTTAAGCTGTGTAGCGCATTATCAAGATTTTCCTCGGCGGCCTTGGCAAGACCTTCCGGCGTTCTGAGGCCATGGCCCTCAAAGGCATGGTTCAGATCGGCAGCCCCTGACCTGACCTCTCCCCTGTCAAGATAAAAAACCCGCGTCCTGGAACCCGTTTCAAAGGCCTGGCGTTCAAATTTAAGGAGGCTGCCATAGCTCCCGCCAGCGCCCTCTGCACCGGCATCAAGAAGGCTCGGATAAATGCCCCATGCGCGGAATTTGGCGAGGGCCTGCTCGGATGACTGAACCCCTCTCATCAGTTCTTCAGGCGGGTATATATTTACTGATTTACGGATTACCTGCAGTTCATCTGAGGTAATGAGTCCGGTATTGACAAAGACCTCGAGTTCCTTCTGTACATTCCACCGGAAGGTCTTCCACATCTCAAGGGCTTGTGCCTCGGGGATATTCTGCGTCCGAAAGAAAACCCTCATGTCATGATCCGATGCCTCGGCAAGGATATGCTGAAAGCGCGGGTCATTGTAGTTCTGTCCGGAAATCCAGGAACCCTGTGCAATAATCTCCATCTGTTGATTTCCCGTTTTCTTCAGTGCCTCTTCAACGGCAGAACGTACGATATAGTTCGAGGTGATCTGCTGCTGGGCAAAGACAGGGAGAGAGAAAACGATGAAGGTTAAAAATGATATGGTGCATACTGCTATAATATTTGAAAATGATTTCATAATAGTTTTAAATATTTTCATATTTTTCTCACCTTGAATGCTGGGTTGTTAAGCAACAATTCGTAAGCCTTCTTAAGAATATATTGGTGTGTTTCAGATACGCGGGATATTGCTGACCATGAGAAGACATCGCCAGGTTGAAACAGGATAGCACATGTCAAAAAAACAGCGAAAAATATATTCATGTATTATAATTATCCCCGTTCTATCTGCGGTGTTTCGGGACTATATAATTCTCATCTCTTTTGGTTCTTATATTACACAGGGCTTAATGCCGAAAGAATTTGGATATTTCTGCTATGTCATCAAGAGAGATCCCCTGTCGTTCATCGCCTTATTAAATATGATTTTGTTTTGTGGCTGCCTTCTTAGCTATCTATCATATTATGGATTTTATCGGTTATGCAAGGTTTTTTGTCCTTAATTTCAATATATTGTCGAGGTGTTCGGTCGGACATGTGATAATATCTCTGACGGTTGGTAATCATTCTGAGTAAAATTTACTTATATTGAGAAAATGTATTTGTTCTGATATTCTTAGCGCACGATAAAAGAAACTATAAATATGAAATTAAATGTCTTTGATGCCCCGGAGGAAAATTATGATAATAAAAGATAGGTTAATGCGGCATATGAAAATCATGCTTTTTGCAGTTGTAGCAATATTTATGGGGATGATACTTGTGCCGCAAATCTGTGTTTCACAGGGCAGTCCCAGTGTTGACTATGCCTGGTTAGCCAGGGAGTTGCGAGCCCTCGGATCCGATCCAACCCCTTTACAGGTGCAAAATTTTCTCTCAACCCTTGAGGCATCTTCAGGGGGTAAGCCTGCGATTTCAGTGCTTAAGGATTTCAAAACGGCAACAGAGAAATCATCTACAGGGAAAGAAAAATGGATGGAATTTTCGTCGTCCGAACAGGGTGTCATGTCGGTTATAAGGGATACTCTGCTTGCCTCAGTTGCGGAGAATTTAAAAATAAGGGCAAAAAAAGGCCTTCTTGGCAGTGCAGTTGCCGTGGGATACAGCGGAAAATGGACAATTAAAACTAAGCAGGAGCTTACCTTTGACAGCGATTTTGATGCCACACTTTTTGCTGAAATCATGGGAGATAGCAATCCCTTTAAATCAGAGAACATACTTGCAGAGATAAATCGGGACGTATCAAGAAAACTTGGGGTTTCAAAAGCTGAGAACCTAAGCATTGTGCTAACGGGATCGGGGTTTGAGGCTGTTGCAGATGTGTATGTCAGCAGCGGCGGAAAAAAATGGGCTGTCAGGGAATCGATGAACAAGCTTTACATGATAGAAGCTAACGGTTCAATAAGAGATATCTCCCATGTTCCTGAAACACTTTTTGCAACAATGCATGAGCGCCTGCTTGTAAGGTACTATCCTCAACTGGCTGATGCTCAAACAGGAAAACTGCGCAAGGGGTTATCACCGACGGAGATACAGCGCGTCATAGAAACAACCGGCGAGAAAATTCCGGGTACTTACAAGATCTTTAAGGAAGGGGCGAGATTCAACAGGCAAGATGCCGCCACCGCGTCCCTTGATATGATTTTTCATACATCAGAGGTTGCCGATGCAACCACACCCCAGGAGGCATTTGCAAAGATTGCAAAACAGGCGGCTCGAAGCAGCGAGGTTTTTATTGAAGGAATGAGGACCGCCCCAATATGGAACAACGATAGGCTTCTTACAGCAGAAGACAGGGCATTGATGAGGGCGTTGGCGGATTATGAGAAGGGCAAGATAAAACTGTCCGCCCATAAGCGTTCCTTTGCGGTAGCAAGGTCAAAGTTGCCCGATGATCCTGAGTTGTGGACAAAAGGGCAGGCGGAACAGTTGCAGGGAATACTAAACGAAATAGAAGCGGCGGCGGTTGAATTCAGGGCAAAGGCAGCCCCTATAGAAAGCATGATGGACCCGAACGACAAGTCGCAGACCAAATTCAGGGAAAAGATGGTTGAATTAATGAAAAAACAGGCGGTTGCTGCCCATTTCTATCATATTCAAGAGATTATAAATGCCCCATCCGAACAAAGAGCCAAAGTCCTTTTGGATTTCTACAGGGAACTCAAAAACATAAGTGACCATTATGGCGAAAAAGGAATGAAGGGCGAGGTCATGGACTGGGTGAACAGATCCATTCTTGAGGTTGAGATTATGCATGAATTGGCTTCAAAACATCCCAAGGCATACGAAGCACTTATAAAGCTGCTCAAATCAAGACCTGAAGCACGGCAGAGAGTAATTGACCTGCTCAAAGAAACGGATATGGGCAAGAGCGTACTTGAGCGCACGGGAAAAATGCTTGAAGCGGCGGAACGAACTCCACTTCTGGGAGAGCCCGAACCAGGGGTATGGAATTCTCTATCCAATTTCATATGGGAATACACAGATGCTCATAGCTGGAGAACACAGGGACCCAAATTTATTATAGCCTGGGCAGGTGATCTTGCCATGGCTGCGTCTATGGTGGATCTAGCAATGAATGCAAAGGATAACAAAGAGGTTGCGGCCGGGGTTGTGCATTCCATCATAACATTCTGGCCACCAGCCATGATTGTAGGTGCTTTTGGAAATGCCTATGCTATGCCGCAGGGTATAGAAAAACTGAAAGCCTACGAAAAGGCATTGCTCATGCTTTTTGTCCCCGAGATTATGCTGCCCGATATGGTGGGCGCCATAGGAACAACAATAGCAAATATAGCGGCCACACTTTCTTTTGATAATCAGTTGGATGCCCTGTACTTTCTTTCTACGCCCGATGGATTTAATGAAGATGGTAAGCTCATCAAGATAGGCGACAGTCCCCAATGGTCTGCCGATGTTGTAAAACAAGAGTTTCCTGCAAAGATGCCGCCTTTCCCCAAAATGAACATCGATGTGGATGAAGATCCACAAAGCAATAATATGAATGACTTTTATTACTGGCTTTTTGTCCAGGAAGGTGGCAGTAAGGAACTCCAGGATATGATTGCCCGTGCCGCAATAAAGGCAAAAGGATACATAGGTGAGGCCGCCGGTGGCATAAACGTTTTTATGAAGCACACGGTAAGACGGGTGGTACGGGAAACGGTTGTCAATGGCAATGTGGGCATATTCAAGGAAGACGGACCTCTTAACAATGCAGCCGCAAATATCAGAAAATACGATCAGGCGATTGCTGATTTTGCATCTGCATTTTCGTTTAAACTGCCCGATGAAGGAAAGTGGGCCGAAAGGGTAGGGGTGAAGCCTGGAGATTTCGGCAGTTTTGAAAATATAACTGTTCCTGAATGGGCATCTAATCTGGATAAATCACAGGTAAGGGCGCTTGCCCACATGTACTGGAATCGTGAGAAATGGCGTATAAAAACCAAAGAGGCCTTTCTCGATGCTGTTGTGAGAACCCTGGAAATCAGAGAAAGGGCGGAACGGGAAATCAGAGATAAAAAATACAAACCCCTGCTTGAAGAACTCCAAAAGCACTTCGAAGATTTGCAGATACTGGATGCAGGCAGTGCCGCCTTTGAGACGGCTGCGGGCTACAATATTCTTGCAAAGGCATGGAAGGCGGCATTCGGAGCTGATCTAACCCATGACAGGCAACTTAAAATGCAAAAGACGCTCGATGCATTTATAGACGCTTATCGCAGTGTTGTAAAGATAAGAAAGGCAATTGAAGATACGGCTATATCGCATACTGGAGAGGCGCTTTCACCGAGACCCCTGACAGGTGAGGTTCCGCTTCTTTCGGAACCTTCGCTTGATTTAACCATGGCAGGTGAATTTGCAAGGGGTTTTCAAGAAATGTCTAATATACGTGGAAATCTTGAATTCATAAAGAAGGGGAGACTGGAGGGCGAGTTTGATGCAACCGTATACAGGAATATCTATCGATGTGAGTATGCCAGTCTTTATTTCCAGCAGGTCAAGGAATCAGCGCAGTATCTGCAGAAAAACAAGGTTTATGCCTGGGAATATTTTGCCAAAAGAGATATCAACGATATCATAAGCAATGCTGATGCACAGCTTTCAAATGCAAGAAAGACATGCCCTGAACTGTGGCAGAAATTCCGTGATATGTACGGTTATGATATGGATTTCCAGATAGATGTTAAGGTGCCTAAAGAGGTACAAAAAGGACAGGAGTTTGATGCAACCGTATCGATCAAGGCAAGACCCAAGGCAAAAGAGGGGGAGGAACCCAAGCCCATGGGCGGTGTTCCAGATGCAGTGGTTAAACAGTTGCGGTATTCATGGGTTATTGACGGTAAGGTTGTCCCCCAATGGGTAACGCCGTTTATAAAAATAAAGGCGGACAAAGTGGGGGAACATACACTTGCAGTCATTGTTAGTATGGCGGATTTGAGACAGACCCCGGAGAGGCTCGTTGAAGTAGGAAAAAAAGAGACGAGGGTTAGTGTGATTGATGTATGGAAACCAACAGTAGTGCTGAAAGTTCCTGAAACTGGCACCACAGGGACTGCAATAAATATGGTTGCTGATGTTATTGCTGACAAGACCCAGATGCCTCTTCTTAGCCTTGAGTGGTTTGTTAATGGTGGGCTTGTACAGAAAGGCAGTGCCACAACAGCGTCGTTTGTACCTAAGGATGTCGGTAAACATACTGTTGAAGTCAAGGTTTCTTTGCAGACATCTGGAACTGAATTTGAGGTTGCAAGGGATAAAAAGACTATAGACGTAACATCATTGTGGAAGCCGGCTATTAATATATCGGGGGATTCACAGGGTGAGACCGATAAAACGGTAACACTAAAGGCTGATATCAAGGCCGATACAACGGCAAGGAAGGCAGCCCGTGTTGAATGGGTACTTGAGAATACCGGAAAGGTTGTAGGTACAGGGGAGAATTTTTCATTTGTCCCTGGTCAGCCAGGAACATACTCACTAAAGGCAATACTTTATGTCGTAACAGGAGGCACTGAATTTCCTGTGGCTACCGATATAAGGCGTGTTACAGTATCTGACTCTAAAAAAGATAAAGATAAAGATAAGGAAAAAGTCGTTAAGGAAAAAGATGGAAAAACAGATATTACAAAACAACCACCAACTTGTTCATATGAGTACAGCGAATGGGGTGAGTGCAGCAGGTCTACTAAGAAACAGACGAGAATGGTTATTGCTTCAAAACCCTTTGGTTGTGTTGAAAAACAGAAGCCTGTTCTTGAGCAGAACTGTACACCGCCTCCTTCCGAAGAGGAAAAGCGAAACAGCTATTTGAACTGTCTGTGCAGGTCGTGCTATAGAGGCGGGTGGGCAGGGCATATTGGTGTATGGTATGACCCTGAGGGAAAATCCATTCCCGAAACACCGAGTAGCGGCCCCTGTTTCGGTGGTGCAGGCGCATTCGGCAATACAAGAAGGCATCATTTTGGTGCACCCAATGATTGTGCCAAAGGCTGTTGGGAAGGTGCATATGGAAAAGGGACCTATGATCCGGCAAGTGCTGATAAGATTAGAAGGGAAGAGAATAAAAAACACTCAAAGCCCCTTGCCGTGAAGATAAAGGCTTCAAAAAATCCTGCTGATTTCGGCGATATTATAAACCTGACTGCAGAGACGTCTGAAGGAACAGGAGGCTATACATGGAGTTGGGGCGGCTGTGCTGAGGATCCTAAAGACAATACAGCCAAAGTGGTAAATACAAGAAAATGTACTACATGCGCCGCAAGTGTTACAGTGACGGATCAGGACGGAAATACAGCCTCAGATTCGCTTACCATAAAATGTAATGCCATGAAGGTAAAACTTACAAAGGAAAATCCCAAAGAGAACAGGCTTCCCATCGGCAGCAAGGCAACATTTCTTGCAGAGGTGCTATCTGGTGATAAACCGGCAAGCGGAACGTTTTATTATTTGTGGGAACACAACCCTGATGCAACGTTCGGAGATGACCCCAAAAATCCGAAATTCGAGACCCAGGGGGGTGCACAGAGTAGAAATACGGCAACATTTGGAAAGATGGGAACAATTCCTGTATGGGTTACAGTTTTGAAGGAGATTGATGGTCGAAAAACAACAATAGGAGAATCCGAACAGATACCCATTGTGGTAACGACTCCAAAACTTTCTTTAAAAGCCGACAAAGACACACCTCTTATCGGTGAAACGGTCAAATTAACTGTAAAGGAAGAACCTGCAATGAACGACGACATCATATCCTTCTGGTGGGAGATAAAAGGGGATGCGACAAGTCCTGGACCTGTACCAAACGTGCAAAATAACCGTGCATATTCATTCAAACCAAAAAACGATAAACCTGTTACGGTTACAGTGCACGGAAAGGCAAAAGTAGGAGGCTATGATCTTGGATCTGCCGATGCAAAAATCACACCCAAGTCATACCAGGTAAGCATCAGCGAGCCAAGATACCTTGAATCACCGCCCGAGATATGGCAATGCGACACACAGCTTGGACGCGCCCAGAGTTGCGGCATGGTTAAATTGAAACCAAACCAGTTTACCGTACACCGTGATATATTCATGAAGGCAAACATAACCCCGCAGCCTGAATCACCGCGATACAAGTGGACGATAGACCCCTCAGGAAGTTGTGGTCTTCCTGGCATAGGCAGCGAGATCAAGCTTAATTGTGGAAAAACAGGGACATATACGGTTAAAGTGCAAGTAAGCAATGCCGATGGCGCCGGCCTTGGTGAGGCATCGCAATCTGTAACGATTTCCGTATCAGCCGAGCAGATAAGCGGGTCAAAGAAGAGTAAAGAGGCATACGAGAAGGTTCAGAATGCCAAAGACCTTGTTTCCAAGGGAAAACTTGACGAGGGGATGTCCCTTGTAGATGAGGCTGTGAGACTTGATGACAAAAATACCGAGGCAAAGACGCTTGCCGGCAAATGGAAAAAGGAAAAGGATCTCATTGCAACAAATATTGCAAAGCTGAAGAAATATATAAATGAAAAGAAATTTGCTGATGCAGAAAAAGAACTTACTGAACCCAGAAAAATCCATCCCAAGTACCAGCCAGTGGTGGATGCGGAAAAACAATTAAAAGATGCCCTCGATATTCAAAAAAAGGAGATGTCTGCAAGGCTTGCAGCAGCAAAAGACATGGTTTCCAAGGGTAAGCTCGACGAAGGGATAATATCTGTAGAATCGGTAATCAGGGAAGACGCTCAAAATGTAGAAGCAAAAAGGCTTTTTGAGCAATGGAAAAACGAAAAGAAAACAGTTGAAGTGCGCCTTGCCAATATAAAAGGTTATGTTGATGCGGGCAGAATCACAGATGCAGAAAAGGAATTTGCTGAGGTAGTAAAGCTTCATCCCAAGTATCCACCTGTAATTGAGGCTGAAAAAACACTCAAACAGGGCAAGGAAAAAAAGGCCAACAAGGACGCATCAGACAAGCTATGGAATGAAGGTGTAGCCCTGTACAACCAAAAGAAGGTAACTGAGGCTATCGCCAAATTCAAAGAGAGTGTCAAATACCAGAGCACACCAGAAAGGGTTAAATACATCCAGGACCTTGAGATAGGGGTAGCCAAAGAAAAGGCCAACAAGGACGCATCAGACAAGCTATGGAATGAAGGTGTAGCCCTGTACAACCAAAAAAAGGTGACTGAGGCTATCGCCAAATTCAAAGAAAGCCTTAAGTACAACCCTGCTGCGGACAGAACATCATATGTGAGGGATTTAGAAACAAAAGCAGATATGCTGAAGATGCAATGCAAACAGTTAAACGATGAGGGGGCGCGTCTGCAAAGTGCGGGAATGCTTAAAGAGGCCCTCGTAAAGTTTACGGAGCATCAGAGGCTTTGTCCGAGCCCCCAAATGGAGAATCATATAAGACAGATTCAGGCTAAGGCAAAAGAGATGGATGAAAGCAAGGCAAAAAAGGCACATGCGAAAATACTCAGAGATCAGGCATATGCCCTTCAACAACAGAACCGTCTCAAAGAGGCTATCGCTAAATACAAAGAAAGCCTTGCCTATTTCCAAGATCCCGAATTGGAAAGGTATGTAAGGCAGGTCGAGATGAAGGCATCTGCACAGGCATCTGCATCTACTCCACCTTCTCAGGCGCCTTCTGTACAGACTCCAAACGGCAGGGCATATACATCCCGACCTACAACACCCTCTGCACAAAAGCCTATGATTATTTTTGATAATGGTAATTTGGCTTTGGTTTTTAATAATCCATCATGTATTCCATCGTTTACCATTAATGTGCCGCACAGGATAACCCTCATAAGAAACTATCACTGGAATAACGGAAAAGGATCACCAATAGGGACGATAGGCCTCAAAAGACATGACGGGACTGTATATGGTCCATGGCGGATATCCATGAGCTCCAGTCAGGGTGGTGCAAAAAATATATACTGGATTGTTAATCCCAATGTTGTTATTCCAGCCGGCACATATACGATTATGGACTCGGACCATGCCACATGGTCACATAATCCACAATCAAAAGGCTGTGGTTTTTCATACGTTGAGGGTGTTTATAATTAAATCCATGTTTTTGTGGGCTAAAAGGGAAATGAGATTGGGCAACGAAGGGCAGTCAAAAAGGCAACAAAAACATCTACTTCACAATTAGCAGGTGGGCGATCAATGAAGATTCAAAGCCGACGGGGGGATTTGAACCCCCGACCTGCTCATTACGAGTGAGCTGCTCTACCCCTGAGCCACGTCGGCATTGAGTATTTTATATAGCATATTCAATGGTTTACGTCCAATACAAATTTCAGTATTTTGATTTTTATGATAGAATCATTGTCTTTTTTATGTTTATTGATGTGTTTGTTGACTCAAGGTAGCAGCGTACAAAAAGACTGTTCTTTTGTCCTCAATAAATGAAAATTATCAGGTTATACCCGGGCCGGTCATAAATTATCATGATACATCAGGAAGAGGCAGTTACAGCCCCTACCACTGCCGAACCTATCCCTGAACCATCCCTGACAAGCTCAATCCTTATTCTTTTTGCCTTCTTACCGAATAGTTCCTGCAACATATCTGTTATACAATCCCTATATCCCGGATATTTTTCAAAAAGCGCACCGTCGATGGCAACGGTATGGTTACGCTCAAGGGATGCATCCATCCATGTGATAACTGCGGCAATTGCCGTCCCAGCAATCCTTGCCGATCTAGTGGAAACAATACGGCAGACTTCCCTGATAGTTTTTTTGTCCTTCTCTTTAACATCCGTTATACCGAATTCCGCAAAAAAGTCTGACCCCTGAGCAATAAGAGAAAGGTGTTCGGTGCGTAACATGTATTTTTCCGAAAAGACGGGGAGGTTCGACCCGTCAAAAAGGAGACCATTCTTTATCATATCAACGAAAACATGCCTCGCTATTTCACCCAAGTACATCCCTGAAACCATCTTTTCGAGGTGTTGCATGCCGTTATTGTCTGATGCTTGATCCAGCGCCTGATCATAGACATTCATTTTGAGTTTGGCAAAGCCGCCCCACTCCATATTGATGATTATTTCCCCAAAAGTCCCGGTATTATGATATTTCTGGATACGGTCAGCCTTTTCAGGGTAGCAGGCATTTGTTCCCGTACCGATTATGACACCCATGTCACACGAGGAATCAGAATAACGTCTTGCCATAAATGTTCCAACCGTATCGTTTGACAATGCCACAACATTTATGAATTCCATATTTTTTCGTTTAAGCGCTTCGGAGAGCATCGCCACGACATCTCTGCCTACAACGCCTGAGGCTGTAAAATTCTTTGTCCAACCGATAAGGATTCCTGAGACAATTGAATGCTGCTCTATCGGAAAAGAGAAGGTAAAGGCAAGGTCATATGTCTTCTGTCCGCTGATATGGTGCTTTTCAAAAAATTGCCTAATATATTCGGCTATATGATCAAAGAGCGCCTCACCTGTGCCGCACATCATGTCATTGGGTATTACATGCCTAATGACCGCTGGAACAACGATGTTACCTTTTCCGTCGAGTTCAACGGCAATTATCCTGATATTTGTGCCGCCGAGATCAACGGCAATATAACTTCCTTTTTCAGTGCCCTTAGGTGGACCGACAAAAGAAGGTATCATTTTTAGGGAACTGTTCGTCCTCGCCAGCCCTTTTTTCATTTCCTGATGAAAGGCTTTGATAATATCCCGTGAATCTTCTACTGTTATTGAAAAAACACCTTTGAGATGTAAAAGAAAATTGTCAAGACCATTATCAATGTTTTTCATCATTAGTTATCCTTTGTTGTGGGAATCAGCCTGCAAAACCGGAATTTTTAAATATGTCATTTTAAGCCGAAGGATTGAGCTATTATTTTAATTCTGAATCTTTTTTAAATTTTTGTGCAACCTCATAAAGTTCTTTTTCTATCTCAATAAATGTGTCCACTATATCAGGGTCAAAGTGTGCGGCATATCCATTTTTTATTATGTCAACGGATTCTTCGTGTGCAAATGCGGGTTTATATATGCGACGGGTAATAAGGGCATCATAGACATCTGCAACCGCCATAAGACGTGCAGATATTGGGATATCATCGCCTGTCAAGCCTTCTGGATAACCGCTTCCGTCCCACTTTTCCTGATGTGAGTAGGCAATTTCTCTGGCAAATGTGAGAAAGGATGTCGGCGATTCGAGGCGTTTTTCGGCAGCCAAGATTGCATCCCTTCCAAAAACTGTATGTTTTTCCATAATTTCGAATTCCTGCGGTGTGAGTTTCCCTGGTTTTAACAGTATGTGGTCGGGCACTCCAACCTTTCCAATATCGTGAAGGGGCGCAGATTTATAGAGCAATTCTATATTTTCATCGGTTAATATGTGCCTGAATCGAGGGTTGTTTTTTAATTTCATGGCGAGCATCTTTACATAGTTCTGCGTTCGTCTTATATGGTTGCCTGTTTCACTGTCCCTTGTTTCAGCCAATGAACCCATAGCTATAATGGTAACATCCTGGATGGCAATAATCTCTTGGGTTCTTTTGTAAATTTCATGTTCGAGAAACTGATTTTTGTCGATAAGAAAATCCCTCGAATCCTTCAAAAGCAGGTGAGTTTTTACCCTTGCCAGTACAAGTGGAGCGCTGACTGGTTTGGTTATGTAATCGACAGCGCCAACCTCAAATCCCCTTTTTTCATCCTCTATATCTGTTTTTGCCGTTAGGAATATAACGGGTATCCTTGATGTCTTTGGATTTTTCTTTAATTCTTGACAAACTTCATAACCGTCCATGTATGGCATCACGACGTCGAGAAGGATCAGGTCGGGTGGATCGTCTGAAGATGCTATTTTAAGGGCTTTTTCACCATTTGTTGCAATTTTAGTTCTGTAATGGTCTTTTAGCAGTCTGCTCATTAGAATTATGTTATCTGGAGAATCATCTACAACAAGGATTGTATGGATTTTGGGATATTCTATAATTTCAGACATGATTAATGCTCCATCTGAGAGAATCTTTTTTTTATTATAACTTAACATAAATAAAATCATCAATTCTATTTCAATAAAAAAGACTATTTAATAGTTGCTTTGAAAACCTCTTATGGAGACCACGGATATAAAAATTACGATCCGAGCTGATTATGATGGCGAATGGTAGATGGTATCAAAGGCAGGGTAGAGGGGAATGTTTCATATAAAAATGAGGTCAGGTTTTCTCTTGATAGCCCACATTACAGACTTAGCCGTATCGTCTGTATTGAGGTGGCAGATGCTGTGTATGGTGGGGGTGCTGTTTGGGATTGTGTTAGGAAGGAAGGAAGGTTGTTCTCTTTCTTCATGTTCTGAAACCATTCCAGAGCTTTCTCGGTTTTTTCCAAGAGATATTGCTCCTCTTGTTCTGTCAAGGGTATCGCTCTTGTTATTGATGGTGGCTCTTGCTTCGGAGTTTGTGAGGTTTTCTTCATTGGTTTCTTTCCCATATATATGTTGGACATCTTTTAAATTTTGTCCATAAGTTTTTCTGAGTTTTTTAGTGTTGCAGGTTGAATGCACCCTTTGGGGTCTGGTCTTGTGGCTCGTACTCTCAGAATAGAAGGTTCCTCGCTATTTCAAGTGGGTAAGTTGAAATTTAGTTTGCCTCCAATGAGATAAATGATAGCAATGAGATTTCGATTAGTGCGGTATCCCCTGGCTCTGGCCTTGGCCGCCTGGATGAGGCTGTTTAATCCTTCCAGGATGCCGTTGTTGATCCTGGATGTAAACCAGCGTAACACCCCTTTCCAGTGTCGTTTGATAGTATAGGCAGCCTCCTTGATGGGCTCCAATCGGCTGTGGGTAGCCCAGAAATACCACTTCTTGAGAAAGGCTTCAGCAGTTTCATCCGCCTGGTTGTATAGTTCTTGGAAATTGAGCTTGATGTGGTAGGCTCGGCTGGTTTTCAGGTTGAGCTTCTTAATGGTAAGGGCTTCGATAATCTCTGCTTGAGAGGCTTTCAGGTTCTTCGGGTTTTTCAGCCAGGCGTAGCGGCTGCGGCGTAATTCGGGATGGCCTTTCTGCTCCTCACGACGCACCTTGTCGACGGCCTCGTTAATGATCTTGGTGAGGTGAAATTTGTCAAAGGTCAGCTCAGCGTTGGGAAAGTGTTTCTCAATCCCGCTGATAAAGGCCGGTGACATATCACAACACATCTCCTTGATGGCTTCGGGATCACCACCATGCTCGCTGAGATCCTGCTTGAAGCGCTGCACCGTGGAAGCATCCTTGCCCTCGGTGGCGTACAGTACTTTTGAGTGTTCGATGTCAACAAACACGCTGACGTAGTTGTGACCTTTTTTGCTGGAGGTTTCATCCATATCGACATGACACACGTTTTCATGGTTGGTCCTTTCCCTGGCATCTTCAACGTAATGATGGACGATGCGCCACAGGCGCGTGTCATGCCCACCTACGATTTCGGCAACAGTATTCACCGGCATGGCCTTGGTCATGCTCATAATCATAGCCTCGAACAGCAGGGTGAATCCGCTGCCGGATCGAGCCCAGGGCACAGCCACCAGGTGGATTCCACACTTGTCACACTTGATCCGGGGGACTCTGGCTGTAAGGTGGGCTTCATGCTGATAAAAGTTGAGATGTCGCCAGCTTTTCTGCTGGGTATCATGGGCTTTGAGACCGCTCTGACCACAAACGGGGCAGACGAAGGTACCTCCTCGAGCAAAATCGATCTGGATATCGAGCCTCTTTTGTTGGATGCTAAATTCTGACGATGACACCTGCCATGGAGGCGTCAAACCAAGGGCCAACTGGAATAGGTCTATATCTCTCATAATGGTTTATTGCTTACCATATCATGGGTCAGCTATTCAACCCCTTACCCACTCGATTTAGCGAAGAGCCAAAAAAAAGCATTGGGTCGGGTTTCTTGAGGGGGTAGCGGAAAAACGTTTTTGCTTGCAAAAACTTTTGGAGCGAGGGGGCTGAACGCCGACCGAGGCGTTCTAGCTGGGGCCAGGCGACAACCGTGTCGCCGGTGCCGGAACGGCAGGCCGAGGTCTTTTCCCCCTACATACTTCAAGCTTCTTTCAATCATATCTATCTATCCTTTGCAGAATAATTGCGGTAATACCGAATTTCAATAAGTTGTTTAACTTTAAATGGTATGGAAGTCATAGCACCTTTCCCTTTTTTAGTTTTTCCAGAAGGCCAATGGAAGTGGCTTCCATTTTTGCAAAGCCAAACCATTTTTTACCAAGGTCTTTTAGAGAAGCACCAATAAGATATAAATCTTTTTCATCAATAATTAAAAACCTATCATGTGACTTTGCAAATTGTTTTATTTCTAAAGAGGAATGCTGTTCATTAAATTTTTTCACATCAAGTTGAAGTTGTTTTGAAATGGTTTTAGTAAGAATAATAACCGAAACAGATTTTTTCTTCTTTGTAAAAAGAGACAGTACCGTATCATCAACATAATTATCAATAAGGATAATCGATTTTTGTGCAGACTTAATTAAATTAGATACAAATAACCACGCATCAAAAATTTGCCCATCGTAAAAAACACCTTTTTGGGGAATCTCATTTTTAGCTAAATAATTAAAAAGTTGTTCAAACTTTAAATCATGTTCTAGGAGCTTGTCTTCTATTTTGTTTAAACGCAATTTTTGTATTGTTTCTATATTTACCAACTTGCGCATTGCCACAAAAGCGCTCATAATTTGAATGCTGACTTTTACGGCAGTCTCACTTCTTAAAACTGCAGATAGCATGGCAACACCTTGTTCTGTAAATGCGTATGGTAAATATTTACGATGTTGTCCACGACCAGCTTTTAAGGTCACAATTTGTGATCTTAAAGGTTCTTGATTTAAGGTTGCAATTTGCGGCCTTAAAGGGTCGGTTTGGGGCTTTATAGTTTCAAACTCACTTTCAGAAAGTTGAAACATAAATTCACCAGGAAATCTTTCTATATTTCTTTTAACAGCTTGATTTAAAACCCTAATTTCAACTCCATAGAGTTTAGCCAAGTCTTCGTCAATCATGACTTGCACATCGCGCAAGATAAAAATGCGACTCTGTATGCTTTCTACGGGAATAAGATCATTCATAACTAAACCTCAACAATCATAGTTTTACCTTCTTCAAATTCTCCAGTATCGCCCTGTTCAGCCTCTCCTCATCCTTCAACTGCTCCTCAAACTCCTTCTTCAAACTTGTAAATCTTTCATTAAAATCAAAATCATCCTCTTCATCCGGTAACCCAACATACCGCCCAGGCGTAAGCACATAATCCAACTCTCTTACCTGTTCAATGGTAGCAGAATTGCAAAAGCCTTCACTTGCGTATCCCTTGTCTGCAAAGACAAATGAACCTTCGGGAAGATGAGATTCAGTGATGATCCTTTTTAATTCTGTGGTATCGGCAGTACTGGCAGGAGTGATGTGTTCTTCTGTGATAAACCCTTCTTTAGTGTCAACGGATATATGGCCCTTATATCCGTAATAGGCCTTCTTGCCTTTTTTAATCCAGTTTGCATCTTGTCTTCTTGTATTTCTTTGTAAGTATTCTATCCACACTTTTGAAGTCAGAGACCCTCAATGGATATCTTACGAGGAAATTCCGCCACGAGTACATCGACGTAAACCGTGATGGTATCCATTTATCGAATCCCGTGAAGATGGCACGGAAATCGATGATTATCAAATATATACGGCAAATCCCTCCGCTACCAGGCTTCTGGAAATGCCATATTCGTATATATATCCTCGAGCCTGTTTTTGTGTCCTCGCTCCATTGACGCCAATTCGACAAAGACGTTCTTCTGTGCTTCATCGGCGCTGATATTGGCAAGTTGGGTGTACATCTGCATGGCTTCGAGTTCCTTCTTGATTGCAATCACAAGGCCTTCGATAGGTTTCATATCCGCGGACAACAATGGCGTCGGGAGTCCGTCTACGACTTTATAATCCTGCGATTGAGAAAAGTGCAAGCTCTCCGGGGGACGGGTCAGAAATGCCTCCAGTGTAGTCTTATGTTTTTTCTCGTCTTCGGCAAGATCGCTGAAAAGTTTTTTAAGGTTCCCGTCTTTGACCCTCTCCGATACAGAGTTGTAAAACGCATACGCCTTGTCTTCACTTTCAATAGCGAAGGCCAGTATCTTTTTGAACTCCTCTTGATTCATAATTCCTCCTCGGCAATACGCCCATTCGTTGTTTTAAGAAAATTTGTTACACCTTCTTTACGGAATGCGCTAAACTCTAAAAAACACCTTTTAACTATAGCATAACAGAACATATATTTTCATGTAAAAAACGGGCGGCCCTACCCATCCAACCTTCTATCCCTGCATACGAACCTGTCCAATGATGCGACAGGTCCCAGTTTTTCTTTTCTCGCCCTCCCTGGGAGTAGATCCATGTTAAACAATCACCTCCGTCTGTCTTCCCGCAGGACTTCCAACATCTCCTCATGGATGAGTCCGTTGGAGGCAACGATGTCATCTTCGTACATATTGAAGCTCTCCCCTTGAAAGTCGGTGATTATTCCGCCAACTTCACGGATAATGAGGCAACCGGCAGCCACATCCCAGGGGTTGAGTTTTAATTCCCAGAAGCCGTCAAAACGTCTGCACGCCAGATAAGCCAGGCTCAACGCCGCCGAACTATCCCTTTTGATTGCCTGACCCCTGTGCATAAATTCGATAAAATTGCCGATATTATTCCTCGCATTAGTTCTCAGATCGTAGGGAAAACCGGTACACAGCGATGCCCAATTGAGCGTGTTGATGGACGATACGCCTATCCTCTTTCCATTAAAAAATGCACCGGAACCCCTCCTGGCAATTATCATCAAAACTAATCCACTATTTTCACCAATTTTAGTCCACCCATTGTTTTCATAAACTTTTACCTTTTAATTCTTTTCATGTTTCTTATTGCTTCTTCTTTTTCTCCATCATTTCTTTTAGCCTATAGCTTTTCCCTTGAATGAAGAAGGGATAGCAGTGATGTAGTAGTCTGTCCAATATGGCGGCAGCTACCACATCATCGGCAAATATCTCACCCCATTCTTCAAAAGGTTTATTGGAGGTAATTATGATAGATGTTTTTTCATATCTTTTAGCTTAAAGAACAGTGCTGCAGACTGTTTGGATAATGCAAGGTATCCCAGTTCATTTATAATTAAAAGATCGATACGGGAGGTGGTATCCAAAAAGGAGGGTAGCGTGCTTGACACTTACACACCCTCCATCTATTTTTTGATGGTAGTGTATCATATATGACAGGAAGGGAATCATTGTAAACGTTGATATGTTTTTACCTAAACAGAAAATCCAATAAAACGAAAAAAGTGTTCGAGTAAAATTGGATTTGGTGTTCGACCTTTTTTGGATTCAGTGTTCGACCTTTATCGGATTTGGTGTTCGAGGTTGAGTGGATTTTACATTATAGCCGGGGCTTTTAGCAGCATGGGACGGATATCAGGATATAGGGCAATTTTGATGTAGACTTAAATTGTTAGGCTCTAATCAAATTTGACACTGGTTTTCTTGTGGGATATACTTTGGATAGCCATTGGAAACGCTGACAACGGAGTTATAAATTGAAAACTACTCATAGAATAATAAATGGTGATAGCAGGCAAATGAACCTTTTATCTGACAAATCAGTTCACCTAATAATCACGTCTCCACCATATTGGCAATTGAAAGATTATGGCAATGATGACCAGATTGGATTTCATGAAAGCTATGAAAGCTACATAAACAATTTAAATCTTGTTTGGAAGGAATGTCATCGTGTGTTGCATGATGGTTGCCGACTTTGTATCAATATTGGTGACCAGTTTGCCCGTTCTGTTTACTACGGACGATATAAAGTCATTCCCATTAGGACAGAAATTATTAAATTTTGTGAAACTATTGGTTTTGACTATATGGGCGCAATTATTTGGCAGAAAGTTACAACAACAAACACAACAGGTGGCGCTACAATAATGGGAAGTTTTCCCTACCCCCGGAATGGAATTTTGAAGATTGACTACGAATTTATCCTGCTATTCAAAAAAAGAGGTAATTCACCTAAACCGACTATCGAGCAGAAGACTTTATCTGCAATGACCAAAGAAGAATGGAACACTTACTTTTCCGGCCATTGGAACTTTGCAGGCGTAAAACAAGACAGGCATCTCGCCATGTTTCCTGAAGAATTGCCCGCAAGACTGATCAAAATG
>Ga0209719_1002079_pt1 | contig 22058 bp, 17 predicted proteins | sample AD_JPNAS2_MetaG_FD_184421 | JGI IMG/M metagenome (GOLD analysis project Ga0209719, IMG submission 184421) | Active sludge microbial communities of municipal wastewater-treating anaerobic digesters from Japan - AD_JPNAS2_MetaG (SPAdes) (version 2) | ecosystem: Engineered > Bioreactor > Anaerobic...
CGGGAGCCTAGGGGATTCCCCGCCCCCTGTCAAACATGAACCCGCCAAAATCGCATGATTTCCGCCCCCCCCCCGCGGGCCCAGACTCAATGGGACAACAGTTCGCCGATGCGCCCCCCGAACAGAATGTCCAGCCCGATCCGCAACGACGGTCGCGGCTCATACTGGTCTTCCTTCGGGAACTGAAGCTGCGGAATAATAGTGTAATAGATCCACTTGCGATACAGCGCATCGCGCCAAGCCACATTGATCAACGAGTCATCCCAATACCAGTCAGAGCTTTCCAGATGGGGGAACACGCTCGCCTGCGCCACCCACCCGCGCCCCCGCCCGCTCCTCAACCACGCAAAGCGCAGGCTTTGCTCGAACTCCACGCCGTCCATGTTCTCCGCCGACCGCTCACCCAGCCGCACCTGGAAAATCTTGCGCTCGCCGACCTGCCGCGTCCACGTCATGATCGCCTGCTGGGCAAACCCATCATCGGTGTAGTACACCACGCGGGGCGTAAAAGCGTACACCGCGTCGCCCACCGGCCGCGCGTAGCGCCAATCCACTCCCGCATAAGCCACCGGATGCGAGCGCCGCCAGCGCAAACCGCCATTGGCGGATAGCTCGCTGTTCTTCAGGGTCTTGAGCATCGCGCGAATCCCCAGCCGCGTATTGGAGTCTTGTTGCATGGGGTCTTTACCGGGCAGCGATTCGCGCCCCACGTTGTCCAGAAATACGTGCAGCCGGTGGGACAACGCCGGCAATGCGAAATCGCCGCGGAAGCGGACCTTGATGTCAAATTCCTTTTCGCTGCTGCGCCCGCCCACGCGCGTCATCGTGGAAAGCCGGAAGGTGGAAAGCTCCGGATCATAGGCCCGCTTTTCGCCCAGCCAAGCCATGTCCACCCAGCGCACGCGGTTGTCCAGCCAGCGGAATAGCCGGCCATGCTGCCGGTCCAGCCACGAGGTCACGTTGTTCTCGCGGGTGATTACGGCATGCTCGTGGCTGGATTGCTCCTCCAGTTCCAAGCCCTGCAAATAGTAAATTTCTTCGAGGTTCAACCGCAGGATGCGCGACCGTTCCGGCTTTGCTATTGCGGGGGGTGTGGTATCGGCGATTTCCTCCGCGCGCGCTGCAACAGCCAGCAGGCAAAGCAGACCCATCACCGCTCCCCGGCGGCGCCAACAACTGACCCGGTTCACGGCATCACCTGCCGCGCGCGGCAATCATAGACATCGGTGTGCACAATTTGGGCCGTCACAAAATCACCGGCCTGCAACCCGCGCCGGCTTCCAACCAACGTGGTGTGGCCATCCACCTCCGGCGCCTGCCATGGTGTACGCCCGCGCCAGCCGCGTTTGATTTTTTCCTCCAGTAGCAGGCGCGTTTCCCGTCCCAGCCGCGCCCGCAGGCGTCGGGCGGAAACCGCGGCCTGCGCGGTTAGCAAAGCTGCGCGGCGTTCTTCGGCTACCTCCGGCGGCACGCGCTCGCGCATGGCCGTGGAGGCGGTGCCCGGTTCCGGCGACCAGCAAAATACGCCCACATGATCAAAATGCCCCTGCTCCACAAACTCCAGCAGCTCGCAAAACTCGGCATCGCCTTCGCCCGGATGGCCGACAATGAACGTGGTCCGCAGCGCCGCGTTGGGCAGCGCGTGGCCGATCATCCGCAACACATCATCCACGCGCCCGCGGTCATAACCACGCGCCATCCGTCGCAACATCCGGTCATGGACGTGCTGCAACGGTAAATCCAAATAAGGGCACACCCGCGCGTCGCCGGCCATCACCGCGAGAACCTCCGCCGAGAGATGCTTGGGGTGCGCATACAGAATGCGGAACCACACATCGTCCGGCATGGCCAGCAGCTCACGCAACAGCCGCGCCAGTTGCGGCCGGCCCGCCCAATCCACGCCATAGGCCGTGGTGTCTTGCGCAATCAGGTTCAGTTCCTTCGCGCCGCTGGCCACCAGTTCTCGCGCCTCTTTCACCACCGCGGCCAATGGCCGGCTGGCCCGCCGGCCGCGGATCAGCGGAATCGAACAATACGCGCAGCAATTCGAGCAACCTTCGCCCACCTTCAAGTAAGCCGCGGCCACGGAGCCGATGCGCAGGCGCGGACGATCCAACCACGCCAGATACGTCTTGGGCAACGTGCGCCCGGTGTAACCGCGGGCGCGCGCTGCTGCTCTCTTCCCCGCCAGCAGGTTGCGGCAAATCTCTGGCAACTTCACATAATCGGCAAAGCCCACCCGCGCGTCTGCTGCCGCCAACCCGTCTGCCAGCGTCGGCGCCCCCCCCGCCCGCTCCACCATGCACCCCAACGCCACCAGCAGCGGGCGGCGCCGGCGACCGCGCTGCGCTGCCAATTCCGCCAACACCCCCGCGGCCTCCTGCCGCGACGCCGCCAAAAATCCGCACGTGTTCACCAGGCAGATGTCGGCCGTCGCCGGATCATCCACCAACTGAAATCCCGCCAAAACCATGCTGCCGAGAATCCCCTCGGAATCCACTGTATTCTTTGGGCAACCAAGGTTCACCAAACTGAAACGAGGCGCGCGGCTAGCCATGTTCCGCTCCCGGCGCTTGATCCCAAATGCCATCCCAGCAGGCCACTTCATGCCCCCCGCCCAACTCGCGCAGTGCCGGCGCGTGCTGCCGGCACACCGCGCGCGCCAGCGGACAACGCGGCGCAAACCGGCAGCCCGGCGGCGGATTCCGCAGCGACGGCAACTGGCCGGGAATATCTGGCAACCGCTCCGCTCGGCCATGCAAGCGCGGCATGGCCGCCAACAGCCCCCGCGTGTACGGATGCGCCGACGTCGAAAACAGTTGCTCACGCGTGCCCTTTTCCGCCAGCCGCGCGGCATACATCACGTGCACCCGGTCGCACACCTCCCACACCACGCCCATGTCGTGCGTAATCAGCAGCACCGCCGTCTCGCCACCGCGCAACTTCAGCAACAAATCAAAAATCTGGTCTTGGATCGTCACATCCAGCGCGGTGGTCGGCTCATCCGCAATGATCAACTCCGGCTCCGGCAACATCGTCATCGCCAACATCACCCGCTGGCGCATCCCGCCGGAAAGCTGGTGCGGATAATCCTTCATCCGCTGCGCGGCATCCGGCAGGCCCACGCGCTTGAGCCACTCCAGCCCCAGCGCCCACGCCTCCGCCGCGGATAGCCTGCGGTGCAGCCGCGCGGTTTCCGCCAACTGGTCGCCGATGCGGTGCAATGGCGAGAGCGCCGTCATCGGCTCCTGAAAAATCATCCCGATTTTACCGCCACGGATCGTCCGCAATTCTTCGGTGGGCATCGTCAGCAAATCCCGCCCGTGGAACAACGCCTGCCCGCCTTCGATCACCGCCGGCGGGCGCGGCAGCAGCCGCAGCAATGTCAGCGCCGTCACCGTTTTGCCGCAGCCCGATTCTCCCACCAGCCCCAGCACTTCGCCACGGCGAATCTCAAACGACACCCCATCCACGGCCCGCACAAAACCTTCCGGCGTCGCGAACCCCGCACGCAAATCTTTCACTTCTAGGAGACGCTCCGCCATTTGTCCCGCATCATCCTTGCCGCCCGCGCCCAACGCAAGCGTTTTGGGATTCTACAACCAAGAAAAGCCCCAAGTCGCCGCTGATGTATTTTTCTACAGCCCGACGGATTTATGAACAATCTTTGCAAAACAATTATCTCCTATTTTAACGAAATCCTAATGTTGATTATCTTGCAAAATCAAATTCTTTTGCCCACAACTATTGCATGATTTTGGGCATCTCGGCATCTCGGCATCTCGGCATCTCGGCATCTCGGCATCTCGGCATCTCGCAAGCCGTATAGCGCGGCATGTTTCTTTCCTAATCACCTCCCTGCTTCTTCCAATTTCTTCTCTTGCCGCGACGGCTCTGGATGTCCGCGGCGTCTCGGTCACCTTCTCCCCTCAGGGGGATTCTCTTTCTGAAATTATCCGAACGCTCCATTCCGCCAAGCGGCGCATAGATGTCGCGCCATTTTTCCTAAGCCATACCAATCTGATCGACACCCTCTGCTTCCTGTCGGCCAAGCAAAAGCTCAAGGTCCGCTGCTTCATGGACCCCGCCTCCACCGCTCCCGCTGAATGTCATGTTCTGGACCGGCTTGCCCAAAACGGCGTCGAGGTCTACGTGGTCCAAGTGCCCGACGGCAAAATGCACCTCAAGTGCGCCGTCGTGGACGACGGCGTTGTCATCACCGGAGCAGCCAATTGGACGGTTCGCGGATTCGAAAACAATGTCGAGGATTCTCTCTTTCTGCAATCCCCGGCCCTTGCTCAAGCCTATCGTGCGCGTATGGATCGTTTGCTGCCAATTTCCGAACTTTATCATGCCCCCCGCCTTGACGACTCCGAACGCTTCGAGTCCAAGCCCAGCAAGCTTTCCCAAAGTAAACCCCCGACGCTGACATATGCCGCCCCGCGGCTCCAGCGCTTCAGCTCCGTCCGATCCGCCCGCGTCTTCTTCTCCTCTGATTCCGAACCCGACAACGGATTGTTGGCATCCGAAACCATTCTATCCCGCATTCACGCCGCCCAGAAGCGGGTGGATGTCGCCATGTATCTGCTGGTTGAACCTACGCTTGTCGAGGCCCTCGCCCAAAAAGCAACCGAGGGCAAAGTGCCCGTTCGCCTGCTTGTCGATTCCGGAATGCTCGACTCTTCTTCGCGAACCGTGCTGGAAACACTCGTGGCCGCCGGGGTGCAGGTGAATTGGCTGGGCAACGAGAAGTTCAGTATGCATCTTAAGACGCTTGTCCTGGACGAAGCGCAGGTCTGGACCGGCTCCGCCAACTGGTCTCAATCCGCCTTCGCGCACAACATCGAGGATTTGGTTCTCATTGAGTCCGCCGATCTGGCGCGCGCCTATACCCGGCACTTCGACACCCTCCATGCCGCCGCAACCCCTTTCCAACCCGCTTCTCTTTCGGTTTCAGCACCATCCAATGCCCCGGCCTCCGCCGAATTCCCCATCGGCTTGCCACCCACCGGTCCCCGCACCAACTGGCCGTCTGGCCTTCAAGACGTCGCCAGCGAAGACCTCCTTCTTTCCGCCTCCGCCCGCTATCTCGCCGACGAAGAATACCTCCCCGCCTTGCTGGACCTGATCCGAAATGCCCATCAATCGGTCCTTGCCTCCATGTATGTCATGGGCGAGCCCCAAAAGGACCAACCCAACCTCAACCAACTCACCGCCGCTCTGGCGCAGGCTGTTCAACGCGGAGTCTATGTCCATCTGGTCCTCCACATGCCCCTGTCCGAAGCCGTCACCATGAACCAAATCCATCTGGACTGGGCCGAAAATCTCCGCGCCAAAGGCGTGGATGTCCGCTTGCATATCCCCACCATCCCCCTGCATGAAAAAGTCGTTGTCGTGGACCTTGCCAAAGTCCTGATCGGCTCCCACAATTGGTCCGAAGGCGCCCTCTCCAGCCAAAAAGTCACTGAATCCGGCGTCCTGCTCGTCCTGCCCCAACAGGATCGGCGGCTGGCCGACCATATCCTAAACCGCGAATCCATCCGCGACATGCGCACCCCTGCGCTTTGGCAGGAGGAGTTGCGCACCCTCCGGCAACTGGGAAACACTTCCGGCAAGGAACGCGACACCCTCCTCGATCAGCTCGAACCGGAGGAAATGCCGTGAGCCTCCGCTATTCCCTCCTTTCACTCCTCTTGTTGGCTCGGGCGACCTTCGGCCTAGCCCAAACCAACCCTTCCGACCTGATTCTCCTCCGCAACGGACGCGAGCTTTCCGGTCGCCTCATTCAGGAAACCTCCGCCGGATATGTTCTCATCCCGGCGGGGGCCCCCACCCAAATCCAGCGCATTCCCCGCGAAGCCACTGCTTACGTCCTCTATGCCGATCCAGCCCAGGCCGCCAAACTCCTCGGCCTCGACTCCGTCGCCCGAAATCTCTCCAAAGCCCCCGCCCCCGCCGAAGTTCGCCTCCTCGCCGCCGAACCCTTCGGCAAAGCCCTCCTCGAAGCCGCCCGTTCGGCCACTAACTCCATCTGGATTTCCGCCTACTACTTCAGCGACAGCCGCGCCGCTCCCATCAAAGATTTCTACGCTACCCTCCGCGAAAAAGCCGCTGCCGGCGTCGAGGTTGTCATCCTCGTCGAAAATAGCACCGCCTCGCCGCCCGCCATGCGCCGCGCCAATGCCAATTTCGCCGCCCAACTCTCCGGCGACGGCATCCAAACCCTCCTCTGGAGCGGCACCAACAAAGCCCTCCATAAAAAACTCGTCATCATCGACGGACGAATCCTTTTGCTCGGCAGCTCCAACCTCTCCCTTTCCGGCACCTACGGCAGCATCGAAATGAACATCCTCACCGAGGCCCCCCACCTCGTTCAACCCGCCATTGCCGACTTCCAGCGCCTCTGCACCCAACTCAAGCAACGACAGGCTGCCCCATGACCTCCCTGCGCACAACTGGCTACGCTTTGTTTACCCTCTTGACTCTGCTCCAACCGCTCTCTGCCGCCCCAAAACTGATCATCAATCCCGAGACGTTCGATTTCGGCGAGGTACCCTCCGGTGAATCCGTTCAGGCCACCTTTACCCTCCGCAACGCTGGCGATGAACCCCTCCACATCAACCATGTCCGCACCAGTTGCGGTTGCACCACCTCTCGCCTGGACAAACGCGAACTTGCTCCCGGAGAAGAAACCCCGCTAACCGCCACCCTTTCCCTCAGAAACCGCAGCGGCCCCCAACACCAGCGCGTCACCATCGCCTCCAACGATCCGGATGCCCCCTCCAGGCAGGCCCACATCCAGGGAACCGCCGTCCAATACCTCACGTTGACCCCCTCCGCCGTCCTACTTTTCTCCGCCCCCCAAGGGCAATCCATTACCCGAACTCTTTCGCTCCATTCCGAAAATCAGACCCCCTTCCAACTTCTCTCCATCGAGGTCACCCATCCCAATCTTACCGTCGCGGTCACGCCGGTCTCCCCCAGCTCCTACCGCCTCGCCCTCACCATCCCCGCCACCTGGCCCGCCGGACGCATCAACGAATCCTTACGCATCCACACCGACCATCCCCACGTCCCGATTCTGACTTGCTCCATCACCGGAACCCTGCAAACTGGAGACAACCCATGATCCCGCACCGCCCATGGCCGCTATTCGTCCTGTCACTCGCCCTCTGGACTGGAGCCTCCTCCGCCCAGACTTGGACCACCGTCTGGACACTCGACTCCGCCCCCGCCCCCACCCACACGAAGATGGAACAAGAAATGGAACCAGAAAAAGACCACAAATCACCGACCAACTGCTATCCCTGCAAGGAGTGGGAAGCCTACGGCGACGGCACCGGCAAGTGGGTGCATTATCCTGAAGGCACAGAACCCATCCAATGTGATGGCGATGAAACCGATTATGCCTGTAAAGAATGCGACGACAAGGGAGAAGTACGAAATAAAGAGAATGGCACCGACTGTTCAACAAGCTCCATCAACGCGGGATGCTGCAAGGATGGCGTATGTACAACAGGACGCCCTCTTACTGATTGGGCGGATTTACAAGCGTGTCCCAAGTTGATTACACGGCCAGATTATACGCCCGGCCACACAACACCTGCTTGCAGCGTGCCAGACAACTTACAACCGATTGTCGGCAACGACCCCGATCATCCGGGTGGCTTTGATTTTACAGATTGTTGTATTGAACATGATGTAAATTACAGAACTTGCCAGATGCCCAAGAATGAATGCGACGATGTGCTTGAAGCCTGCTTAGGTGATGTGTGTAATGCTGCGCCGTGGTGGGATCGTATGAATTGTAGGTTCTATGCCGACGCATATGTTTTGGGAGTGCGGCTTGGTGGGGGCGACGCATATCATGACGCACAGGTCGAAGGATGCTACTGTTGTGATTGATATATGCGGGTGTAATCTTGGAGAATGAAATGAAAATACTAGTAATTTTGCTGATCGTCAGTTTTGCTTGGTTATCACTTGCTCAGGATATGGTTCAGCCTCTTTCTGTGCCCTGGAAAAGAATAATCGTTGATGCCGCTGTCTGGCCTCGAAGCGTTGTATTAGCTTCGTCGGCTGACAACCATATCTGGCTTGCAATCAATTGGAAGTCAACGGCACGGAATGCAAGAGTTAATAAATGGACTATTCACGACGTCGCAAATGACGGCTCTATTTCGCAGATTGCGGATAAATCCCAAGCATTTGGAAGCGCTTTTCCGTCAAATATATCGTCGCCACTTACGGATATCGAAGAAATATCCGCTATTGCAGGATCCTCTAACGGCAGTTTGACCATGATCGGCCTCGGTCGTAATTATCGGCCCCAGATTATAAATTTAAGTCGAAACGGTCAGATCATTTCGAGCGCGGATTTAGAGTCCCAAATAGAAAATCAAGTGGATAATACAAATAGTGTCCAAACGGTGAGTACGCCGTGGTATCCATCTGCATTGTTTGTCGAAGGTATTCTTCCTGTCCCGGGTGGTAATACTCTAATTTTCGGAAGCATAAAGAAGGAGGTGGCGAATATCGATAACATCAACAACGAAGACGGCTGGATGATGATGGTGGATGAAGACTGCAAACGCATATGGGCCCGTGAATACGATTTTGGAACCAACGAGGCAATAGGCTCTGCAACGCTATTGGATAATGGGGAAATCATTGTATCATTGGCGCTGGGAAAAGAGCCGCGTTTGGATATCATGGGGGGGGCCTCGCAAATATGTATACTTAAATGTACCTATACTGGGGATATAATAAACAAAATATCGATGCAGGGTCGCAAAGCAACTGTTCTAAATCTCAAGGGAGGGAATATCGCTGTGCTCTACGATAGGGCACAGGGCTTCGACATAGATACATGGATCGAAGTACGTAACGCAGAACTTGCTATTTTGTCTGAAAAGCGCATAGAAAACGCCCGGCAACAGACCACGTCAAGCGGTATTGTCCCCACGTTAACAAAATTCAATGCTGCCAGATTGGAGTCCGGCGATATATTGACAACCGGCTGGTTGCTTAAAGATGTGCGAGAAAGCGAAAGGATCTGGGACTTTGCAATGATAATCAATCGGTATAATGAGAATGGTGATAAATGTGGACATTTAGAATACGCCCCGGGCTTCCCACTGCGGCCAGTTCAGATTGCTAGCGTGCATAATTGGGCATGCTTGTCATGGATTACCGGGATAGCAGACCCTGATACTCCTGAAAAAGATCGCCAGGAGGTAAACATCATAAGAGTTGATATGCACGATGGAGGCGAAGATAAGAACTGAATCTTATAATAAATGGGGCGACTTGCCCTAACTCATAACGTGAAGGAATCTGGAAACAACCTGACAAAATATTCGCCTTGCGTTCGGGACACAAAGACATGAACAAGCGCCTCAGAATCGTCACGTTTGTTCTTCTGGCATTGGTTGGTCTCCCGACCGTCTATTTCATGGCAAAAAGCATCTCTCGCGCCCAAGGCACATCGCTTCGAATCGAGGCTCCGTTTTCCGATGTTGTCTTGTACTTGTCTGGTGCGTTCCAAACCGATTTAACCAAGCTTGGGTTCCATGGTTCCGTGCGCGGTGTCCCATTTCTTTCAATAGGAGAAATGTACTACGTCGAAGTCTACGACTGGGTTCCCGGGAAAGAATTATCTTTTCAAGCGCGGATGGGCCAGATTGGGAACGAATACAACACTTTTCTAATCCGGCGCATATCACCAGAAGAAACAGATGTTTTCGTCAACAAGTTTGCAGAACTTCTTTTCCTGTTCACCTCCTGTCACGGCACCGAACATAAGATGCTGGATGCAATTAAAACGGGAGTCGCGGAACAGAATGGCACTCTCAAGATCTTGAGCCGTCCGCATATTGGGCTGAAGGATTATGCCTGAAAGAGTTGCTTTCACAAATCCAACACATGGGAACCGATCAGAATTGTCCCTGAATATCATAGGAGACACAATATGCACACATTTACGATTATTTTCCCTTTTCTTTTGGTAGTATCGAGTTGCTTTGCAGAATATCCACAAGACATTCTGTCTGTTAGTCAGGCATCCAATTCATACGAAGAGTCAATACTTGCGGACATACATCTTGCCACCGCGATTGTGACCAATACATCTGCCCCGTTCTACCATCGAGCTCTTGCCATGTCTAACATAACAAATCATCCATATCAGAACGAAGAGCTTTTGCGAGTTCTGGCGAGTGATGCTGATCTCGACATCCGTATAATGGCGGCGGAGGCCTTGGAGGAAGTCGATCCAGACACAGCCAAATGGGCAGCCAAACAGATCATTGAAGCGTTATCTGGTGCCGCTTCGGGCCCCACCGTCAGGCATTCACCGGGCCTTCGTTCCGCTGTATTGCTGGCACGTCTAGGCGATCCCTCTGGATTTCAATATGTCGTTGAACAACTCTTTAATGCCAATTGGCCGAGCGACCAGTATATGGCGCTGGTAAGTCTTTCTGAGTTTGGCCGTTTCCCTGAACTGCAACCTCGCGAAATATTCATCAAATACATAGAGAAGGTTCTTCCTCTGTTACAGGTTGAAGAGCAGAGAAAACGCACCGAACGGCATCTGACCGAAGCCTTCAATGGTCTTTACAAACTTCGGGCTGTGGATGCGCTGCCCCGAATGAAACAGTGGGAACCCGCCTTAACTCCCCAGTCGCTGTGGAGCCTGCAATACTACATACGGGGTCTGGAACAAATGGGGCCAGAGATAACACTGTGAAGGATCAGCCGTAGAGAGAAGGAGAAGAGGGCAGTTTTAGGAGAGGAAATAGAGAAAGGGTTGCGTATTTCAATATTTATCAAGCATGACCTTTGGCCCTTCACATCCTCATCCACACCGACCATCCCCACGCCCCGATTCTGACTTGCCCCATCACCGGAACCCTGCAACCTGGAAACAACCCATGACCCCGCACCGCCCATGGCCGCTATTCGTCCTGTCACTCGCCCTCTGGACCGGAACCTCCTCCGCCCAGACTTGGACCACCGTCTGGACGCCCGGCTCCGCCCCCGCCCCCACCCACACGAAGATGGAACAAGAAATGGAACCAGAAAAAGACCACCACTCTGAAACTAACTGCTACCCATGCAAGGAGTGGGAAGCCTATGGCGACGGCGGGGGAAAGTGGGTAGATTATCCGGACGGTACCGAATGCGATGCCGGCGATGACAAACCCGGCAAATGTTGTGATGGCATATGCGTGGAAGTTCCGCCCAAAGGGACCGACCCATGCGAATGGGCAATAGGAAATGATGATTTCCGCAAAAAACATCCACGCCAATTCCATCCGGTTTTCGGACCCGAAGGTTTCATCGTCTGTATTTTCGAGGAAACTTATCCCTGCGTCCCCCCAGACAATATTCCACAAGCTTGGAAAAATGCTGGCATCGACAAATGCGTCCAACGACACGAGCAATACCACAAAGACCATTCACCCATCCAATGCCCTCCCTGCGGCACCGGCATCGGCGACTTTGCGGATGCCGAAACTCAAAGGAAGGAAGAATGCTGCGCTTATTATGACACGCTCCTATGCCTGAACGATCTGTTGAATGCGGCTTCTGACAACCATAAGGCGACGATCCAAAAAGCAATAGATGATGCCACAGACAAGATGCTCCACGAATACCATTGTTGGGGCGGAATAGACGATCAAGGGATACAATACGAAAGGGTACAAATGCCATGCAATTGAAACACTACTGCTACTATTCACTAGTGGCGGTTTTCTTGGCCACCTCCATCGCTTCTGCCGAAATCCTCATCATACACGGGCGGCTACTTCCGGAAACCGACAGCCGGAGGGGAGAGCAGCTTAAACCAATATCGAGGGGCTATGTAAGATATGAAATCATCGAAATCGGCCGTGGCAAGCTTGACTCGGCAATCTCCAATACGAGCAAGAACGAAAACGGGCAGGTTATCTCCACCAACGCCATACCAATTAGTTTCCTTCTTCGCACGGCGCAGGGGCCTTTGCCCCCCGACGCCATTCTGATTCTGGACAATGGGTTCTGGGAGCAGTTCGTGCCGCAACATTCCTATCGGGTGTTGGGCGAAGAATCCTGGCGGGGCATCCTGCCCTATTCTCCCGAGGCGTGGAAGGCCATCCTTGAAAAGAGCAACGTGGAATTGGCGGAAGTCCCGCCGGCCGACCGACTCACTCGCGACGAAATATATGCGGTGCTGGCAAAATCTCTTGCGGAGAGGGGCATAACGGAGCAAGACATCTATATCTGGTTCCTGCGGCGAATCCCATTTCAGTGGGTTGTCAATGCCTGCTTCCTCAAAGACGGCCAGCTTTACGATTACACCGTGACGGTTAACGATCGTGGAAATATACTCATCGATTACGAGCCAAAGCCCAACCGTTATTACCACGACGGCGAAGGAGTCGCCGCCTTTTTTTCTCGCGAACGTCCCGATTTTAAGCCTTTACGAAGGCATGAACAACCCGAGTAAACCGGCCAAGTCAAAGGTGTGCAGCACGTCCCGATTCTGACTTGCTCTATCACCGGAACCCTGCAAACTGGAAACAACCCATGATCCCGCACCGCCCATGGCCGCTATTCGCCCTGTCACTCGCCCTCTGGACCGGAGTCTCCTCCGCCCAGACGTGGACCACGGTCTGGACACTCGACTCCGCCCCCGCCACAAAAGTGATCGTCAAGGCTGGCAACCACAAATCACCAACCAACTGCTAACCCTGCAAAGAGTGGGAAGACTACGGCGACGGGAGAGGAAAGTGGGTAGATTATCCTGAAGGCACAGAACCCATCCCATGTGATGGGGATGATACCGATTATACCTGCAAGGAATGCGATGGAAAAGGTGGCGTACAGAACAAACGAGAATACACGGCATGCGGTTCATGTCATTGCTGTGAAGGTGGCGAGTGCATCCATTATCCCGACAATTGCCCATCGCCATCGCCATCGCCAACGGTCTCATTCACGAAAGACGGCCCTTGTCCATGCACAGATCCGTTTGCTCTGGGCTGCACCGCACCGGCCAGTTACCCAATACCTATGCCCGATGTAACAATATGTCGCCAGAACTGCATTTGGATACCCGTCGTAAATTCCATAACTTTGGAGTATTTTGAAGGATCATGCCCCGGTCGGTGTAAGCAAACCATCCACTCGATCAACAATGTCAATCAAGGCAACTACTGTGCCATTTCGAATGCCATCCAGGCGCGCATCGATGATATAAACCCAGGAGCGGCTCCATCGCCCGGGATACCTCAACCTGCTGACTTTTGTTTCGAGGAGTGTATTCAGGCTCACGAAAATGTTCATATTGACCAACTTGAAACAGAATGGGACATGTTCTGGGATATGATTCTAGACGATCTTTCGCGAGTCTCTGCTCCGTTTGATTGCGAAACGACTCGCACAGAAAGCCAGGCAAGAGCTGCCATGCTTCATGATGTAGCGGCCATCATGTTGAAATATTATCGGAATTTTCTTACTGCATGGGGCATCCCGGATCGCGGCGAAGCGGACGCATACCAGGCCGAAGCGGCCTGTCTTCAGGATCTCGCTAATCAAATCCAACAACTGGCGGCCACAAACGGCTGGAGTTGCCCATGATCCAATACGGAGAACGAATATGAAATCACTAATGCTCTCTGGTGTGCTGATGCTGGCCATTTCTTTTTCATGCTTGGGTATGGACTTGTCCGGCATTTCTGATAATAATGGGGTATTGACAATCAATATTGATCCCGCCATCACCGGGGATGAATATGTTGCCGCATCTGTTGCCACCAACACAACGGCAAGCACCATCGTACGCGTATTCAGTATTGAAACCCTGGGAGAGAATCCAGGACCGCATGCCGACGTCTTGCTCACGGCATCCCGCGATCCGGATTTTGCGATCCGCATCGCTGCCGCCAAGGCCCTTGTCGGATGTGATCCAGACGCGGCGGTAAGAACAGCTAAGGGGATTGTTCAACAACTATCAACTGCTCAGCCTGCTTTCCAAGGTGATTACCTGTACGGACTGGAGGCCGCAGCACTACTGGCAAAACTCAATGATCCCTCTGGATTTGAATTTGTGGCAAACCGGCTTGAACATGCGGATTTCAGCGCGGAAAAGGTTATGGCCCTGGCATATTTGCCCGATTTTCAAGTTGTAAATAAGGCCTCTGCCACAGAAGCCATCCTAACCTTTATTGAGACAACAGTGTCATTGCTTGAGCAATCCAACGCGGCAGAAAAACACGAAGCTGAAATACTTCTCCCAAAGGCATTCAATGCACTTTATCGCCTGCAAGCCATTGAAGCGATTCCTCGGCTCAAAGCCATCATTCCGCTGCTGAATGAGCATCTGCAAAACAATATCCAATATTATATTCAGAAGTTGGAGGCGCTGTCTATCGAACCACTTGACCTCAATGAGCCGAGAAAGGAAGGGGTCATAGATTGATATTATCGGCTCCTACCGCCTCGCCCTCACCATCCCCGCCACCTGGCCCGCCGGACGCATCAACGAATCCTTACGCATCCACACCGACCATCCCCACGCCCCGATGCTGACTTGCTCCATCACCGGAACCCTGCAAACTGGAGACAACCCATGATCCCGCATCGCCCATGGCCGCTATTATTCCTGACACTCGCCCTCTGGACAGGGGCCTCCTCCGCCCAGACTTGGACCACCGTCTGGACGCCCGGCTCCGCCCCCGCCCCCACCCACACGAAGATGGAACAAGAAATGGAACCAGAAAAAGACCACAAATCACCGACCAACTGCTATCCCTGCAAGGAGTGGGAAGCCTACGGCGACGGCACCGGCAAGTGGGTGCATTATCCTGAAGGCACAGAACCCATCCAATGTGATGGCGATGAAACCGATTATGCCTGTAAAGAATGCGACGACAAGGGAGAAGTACGAAATAAAGAGAATGGCACCGACTGTTCAACAAGCTCCATCAACGCGGGATGCTGCAAGGATGGCGTATGTACAACAGGACGCCCTCTTACTGATTGGGCGGATTTACAAGCGTGTCCCAAGTTGATTACACGGCCAGATTATACGCCCGGCCACACAACACCTGCTTGCAGCGTGCCAGACAACTTACAACCGATTGTCGGCAACGACCCCGATCATCCGGGTGGCTTTGATTTTACAGATTGTTGTATTGAACATGATGTAAATTACAGAACTTGCCAGATGCCCAAGAATGAATGCGACGATGTGCTTGAAGCCTGCTTAGGTGATGTGTGTAATGCTGCGCCGTGGTGGGATCGTATGAATTGTAGGTTCTATGCCGACGCATATGTTTTGGGAGTGCGGCTTGGTGGGGGCGACGCATATCATGACGCACAGGTCGAAGGATGCTACTGTTGTGATTGATATATGCGGGTGTAATCTTGGAGAATGAAATGAAAATACTAGTAATTTTGCTGATCGTCAGTTTTGCTTGGTTATCACTTGCTCAGGATATGGTTCAGCCTCTTTCTGTGCCCTGGAAAAGAATAATCGTTGATGCCGCTGTCTGGCCTCGAAGCGTTGTATTAGCTTCGTCGGCTGACAACCATATCTGGCTTGCAATCAATTGGAAGTCAACGGCACGGAATGCAAGAGTTAATAAATGGACTATTCACGACGTCGCAAATGACGGCTCTATTTCGCAGATTGCGGATAAATCCCAAGCATTTGGAAGCGCTTTTCCGTCAAATATATCGTCGCCACTTACGGATATCGAAGAAATATCCGCTATTGCAGGATCCTCTAACGGCAGTTTGACCATGATCGGCCTCGGTCGTAATTATCGGCCCCAGATTATAAATTTAAGTCGAAACGGTCAGATCATTTCGAGCGCGGATTTAGAGTCCCAAATAGAAAATCAAGTGGATAATACAAATAGTGTCCAAACGGTGAGTACGCCGTGGTATCCATCTGCATTGTTTGTCGAAGGTATTCTTCCTGTCCCGGGTGGTAATACTCTAATTTTCGGAAGCATAAAGAAGGAGGTGGCGAATATCGATAACATCAACAACGAAGACGGCTGGATGATGATGGTGGATGAAGACTGCAAACGCATATGGGCCCGTGAATACGATTTTGGAACCAACGAGGCAATAGGCTCTGCAACGCTATTGGATAATGGGGAAATCATTGTATCATTGGCGCTGGGAAAAGAGCCGCGTTTGGATATCATGGGGGGGGCCTCGCAAATATGTATACTTAAATGTACCTATACTGGGGATATAATAAACAAAATATCGATGCAGGGTCGCAAAGCAACTGTTCTAAATCTCAAGGGAGGGAATATCGCTGTGCTCTACGATAGGGCACAGGGCTTCGACATAGATACATGGATCGAAGTACGTAACGCAGAACTTGCTATTTTGTCTGAAAAGCGCATAGAAAACGCCCGGCAACAGACCACGTCAAGCGGTATTGTCCCCACGTTAACAAAATTCAATGCTGCCAGATTGGAGTCCGGCGATATATTGACAACCGGCTGGTTGCTTAAAGATGTGCGAGAAAGCGAAAGGATCTGGGACTTTGCAATGATAATCAATCGGTATAATGAGAATGGTGATAAATGTGGACATTTAGAATACGCCCCGGGCTTCCCACTGCGGCCAGTTCAGATTGCTAGCGTGCATAATTGGGCATGCTTGTCATGGATTACCGGGATAGCAGACCCTGATACTCCTGAAAAAGATCGCCAGGAGGTAAACATCATAAGAGTTGATATGCACGATGGAGGCGAAGATAAGAACTGAATCTTATAATAAATGGGGCGACTTGCCCTAACTCATAACGTGAAGGAATCTGGAAACAACCTGACAAAATATTCGCCTTGCGTTCGGGACACAAAGACATGAACAAGCGCCTCAGAATCGTCACGTTTGTTCTTCTGGCATTGGTTGGTCTCCCGACCGTCTATTTCATGGCAAAAAGCATCTCTCGCGCCCAAGGCACATCGCTTCGAATCGAGGCTCCGTTTTCCGATGTTGTCTTGTACTTGTCTGGTGCGTTCCAAACCGATTTAACCAAGCTTGGGTTCCATGGTTCCGTGCGCGGTGTCCCATTTCTTTCAATAGGAGAAATGTACTACGTCGAAGTCTACGACTGGGTTCCCGGGAAAGAATTATCTTTTCAAGCGCGGATGGGCCAGATTGGGAACGAATACAACACTTTTCTAATCCGGCGCATATCACCAGAAGAAACAGATGTTTTCGTCAACAAGTTTGCAGAACTTCTTTTCCTGTTCACCTCCTGTCACGGCACCGAACATAAGATGCTGGATGCAATTAAAACGGGAGTCGCGGAACAGAATGGCACTCTCAAGATCTTGAGCCGTCCGCATATTGGGCTGAAGGATTATGCCTGAAAGAGTTGCTTTCACAAATCCAACACATGGGAACCGATCAGAATTGTCCCTGAATATCATAGGAGACACAATATGCACACATTTACGATTATTTTCCCTTTTCTTTTGGTAGTATCGAGTTGCTTTGCAGAATATCCACAAGACATTCTGTCTGTTAGTCAGGCATCCAATTCATACGAAGAGTCAATACTTGCGGACATACATCTTGCCACCGCGATTGTGACCAATACATCTGCCCCGTTCTACCATCGAGCTCTTGCCATGTCTAACATAACAAATCATCCATATCAGAACGAAGAGCTTTTGCGAGTTCTGGCGAGTGATGCTGATCTCGACATCCGTATAATGGCGGCGGAGGCCTTGGAGGAAGTCGATCCAGACACAGCCAAATGGGCAGCCAAACAGATCATTGAAGCGTTATCTGGTGCCGCTTCGGGCCCCACCGTCAGGCATTCACCGGGCCTTCGTTCCGCTGTATTGCTGGCACGTCTAGGCGATCCCTCTGGATTTCAATATGTCGTTGAACAACTCTTTAATGCCAATTGGCCGAGCGACCAGTATATGGCGCTGGTAAGTCTTTCTGAGTTTGGCCGTTTCCCTGAACTGCAACCTCGCGAAATATTCATCAAATACATAGAGAAGGTTCTTCCTCTGTTACAGGTTGAAGAGCAGAGAAAACGCACCGAACGGCATCTGACCGAAGCCTTCAATGGTCTTTACAAACTTCGGGCTGTGGATGCGCTGCCCCGAATGAAACAGTGGGAACCCGCCTTAACTCCCCAGTCGCTGTGGAGCCTGCAATACTACATACGGGGTCTGGAACAAATGGGGCCAGAGATAACACTGTGAAGGATCAGCCGTAGAGAGAAGGAGAAGAGGGCAGTTTTAGGAGAGGAAATAGAGAAAGGGTTGCGTATTTCAATATTTATCAAGCATGACCTTTGGCCCTTCACATCCTCATCCACACCGACCATCCCCACGCCCCGATTCTGACTTGCCCCATCACCGGAACCCTGCAACCTGGAAACAACCCATGACCCCGCACCGCCCATGGCCGCTATTCGTCCTGTCACTCGCCCTCTGGACCGGAACCTCCTCCGCCCAGACTTGGACCACCGTCTGGACGCCCGGCTCCGCCCCCGCCCCCACCCACACGAAGATGGAACAAGAAATGGAACCAGAAAAAGACCACCACTCTGAAACTAACTGCTACCCATGCAAGGAGTGGGAAGCCTATGGCGACGGCGGGGGAAAGTGGGTAGATTATCCGGACGGTACCGAATGCGATGCCGGCGATGACAAACCCGGCAAATGTTGTGATGGCATATGCGTGGAAGTTCCGCCCAAAGGGACCGACCCATGCGAATGGGCAATAGGAAATGATGATTTCCGCAAAAAACATCCACGCCAATTCCATCCGGTTTTCGGACCCGAAGGTTTCATCGTCTGTATTTTCGAGGAAACTTATCCCTGCGTCCCCCCAGACAATATTCCACAAGCTTGGAAAAATGCTGGCATCGACAAATGCGTCCAACGACACGAGCAATACCACAAAGACCATTCACCCATCCAATGCCCTCCCTGCGGCACCGGCATCGGCGACTTTGCGGATGCCGAAACTCAAAGGAAGGAAGAATGCTGCGCTTATTATGACACGCTCCTATGCCTGAACGATCTGTTGAATGCGGCTTCTGACAACCATAAGGCGACGATCCAAAAAGCAATAGATGATGCCACAGACAAGATGCTCCACGAATACCATTGTTGGGGCGGAATAGACGATCAAGGGATACAATACGAAAGGGTACAAATGCCATGCAATTGAAACACTACTGCTACTATTCACTAGTGGCGGTTTTCTTGGCCACCTCCATCGCTTCTGCCGAAATCCTCATCATACACGGGCGGCTACTTCCGGAAACCGACAGCCGGAGGGGAGAGCAGCTTAAACCAATATCGAGGGGCTATGTAAGATATGAAATCATCGAAATCGGCCGTGGCAAGCTTGACTCGGCAATCTCCAATACGAGCAAGAACGAAAACGGGCAGGTTATCTCCACCAACGCCATACCAATTAGTTTCCTTCTTCGCACGGCGCAGGGGCCTTTGCCCCCCGACGCCATTCTGATTCTGGACAATGGGTTCTGGGAGCAGTTCGTGCCGCAACATTCCTATCGGGTGTTGGGCGAAGAATCCTGGCGGGGCATCCTGCCCTATTCTCCCGAGGCGTGGAAGGCCATCCTTGAAAAGAGCAACGTGGAATTGGCGGAAGTCCCGCCGGCCGACCGACTCACTCGCGACGAAATATATGCGGTGCTGGCAAAATCTCTTGCGGAGAGGGGCATAACGGAGCAAGACATCTATATCTGGTTCCTGCGGCGAATCCCATTTCAGTGGGTTGTCAATGCCTGCTTCCTCAAAGACGGCCAGCTTTACGATTACACCGTGACGGTTAACGATCGTGGAAATATACTCATCGATTACGAGCCAAAGCCCAACCGTTATTACCACGACGGCGAAGGAGTCGCCGCCTTTTTTTCTCGCGAACGTCCCGATTTTAAGCCTTTACGAAGGCATGAACAACCCGAGTAAACCGGCCAAGTCAAAGGTGTGCAGCACGTCCCGATTCTGACTTGCTCTATCACCGGAACCCTGCAAACTGGAAACAACCCATGATCCCGCACCGCCCATGGCCGCTATTCGCCCTGTCACTCGCCCTCTGGACCGGAGTCTCCTCCGCCCAGACGTGGACCACGGTCTGGACACTCGACTCCGCCCCCGCCACAAAAGTGATCGTCAAGGCTGGCAACCACAAATCACCAACCAACTGCTATCCCTGCAAAGAGTGGGAAGACTACGGCGACGGCACCGGCAAGTGGGTTCTCTATCCTCGTGGTACCACGCCGAATAGATGCGCCGGCGACACCACGGACTACACCTGCAAGGAATGCGACGGCAAGGGAGAAGTACGAAATAAAGAGGATTATACACCCTGCGGCACATGCGGGTGTTGCGAAGGCGGCAACTGTGTCGAATACACCAACAATTGTCCCCACCCGATTCCCGATCCTTTAGTAATATTGAATAAAGTCGGACCATGCCCACTCTGTGACATTCCTGGGATATTTGGATGCGTGTCTCCCGATGTTTTCTCGCCAATGCCAGATGTCACAATATGCCTGCAGAATTGTACATGGAAGATTGTGGTCAACTCCATTGCGATTAACTATTTTGAAGGTTTGTGTCCGGACAATTGCGAATTTACCATCGACTCCATAGATGATATCCATGTCGGCAACTACTGTGACATTATTGCCGCCATACATGACAGGATCAATCGAGGCCCTCCTTCACTACACCCTTTGCCGCCGGACGAAGGCGATAAGCCACCTTTCTGCTTTGCAGAGTGCCTATCCACTCATGAAAACGTTCATGTCGAACAACTGCGCCAAGAATGGGATATTCTTTGGCCACAAGTCGTTGATGAAATCAGAAACAACTCCGTCGAATTCGATTGTCAGTCAGTGCGCCAGGAAAGCCAAGCCCGGGCTCAATTCCTAGTTTCTGTCGCTTCTACCATGGTGAATTTTTATAGGCTGTTTATTGACAGGTGGAATATTCCGGGTCGAGGTGAGATTCCCGCAGAAATTGCAGAGAAAGACTGCTTGAATAATTTCTTGGCCCTAATCGAACAAAAAGCATCTGATAATGGTTGGCCTTGGCCTTGCCCATAATAATACATGGAGTTTGACATGAAATATACCGGTTGTCTTTTCACAGCTCTTGTTCTGTCGATCACCGCTCTACCTGGTTATGGTCATGACCTGTCCGGCTTTGTCGAGCGAAATGGCAGGCTATACATCGCGTTAGATCCGGCCATTTCCGAGGACGTACATGCCGCTGCTTCCGTCGCAACCAATATGTCGGCCAGTCCTCATGTACGCGCCATGGCGATACAAGTCCTAACCAACAATCCATCAGCTCATATCGACGTCCTTCGAATGGCCACCCGCGATCCGTCTTTACTCTGCCGTATGAATGCGGCAGAAGCCCTAACCGGATATGACCCCACCATTGCCGCAGAGACCGCCCGGGAGGTTCTCAGGCAATTAATGTCCTCTCCTCCTGCTCGATCCAGTGAGTACTACAACGGTTACAGGGCCGCAATATTGCTTGCACAGACTGGAGACCCATCTGGGTTCAATTTCATAACAGATAGGCTGACTCACGCCAAATACCTCTCGGAAAAGGTTAGTTCCTTAGATGCTCTGCCGGAATTTCGGCTATTTCCTGAGGTAGCCGCCTCTCAAGTAGTCCTGCAATTCATTGAAAATACAATTCCCGTTTTAGCCCAAGGTGATCCCGCATCTCGACAAGAAGCCAACATTCTGCTGTCACGATCATTCCTTGCCCTATTTCGGTTGCATGCGGTAGATGCCATCCCTCAAATGCGAACTTGGGGAACCAGATTGCCTGATAATCTCCAAAAGGAGTTGGACTACATAATTCGCCGAATTGAAGCTAATGGAGATTTGGACTAATTTGCTTAGGTTTTATTCCGAAATAGGGGCCAGCCTCATATTTTAATATTTTGTACGCATACCGTATTGCCTTTTCCCCGCTGCTTATTCAGTCATACCCTCTCTGCTGCCCCCCCCCCCCCCCCCCCCC
>Ga0209719_1002084_pt1 | contig 22020 bp, 18 predicted proteins | sample AD_JPNAS2_MetaG_FD_184421 | JGI IMG/M metagenome (GOLD analysis project Ga0209719, IMG submission 184421) | Active sludge microbial communities of municipal wastewater-treating anaerobic digesters from Japan - AD_JPNAS2_MetaG (SPAdes) (version 2) | ecosystem: Engineered > Bioreactor > Anaerobic...
TGTTCTCAGAAAGCAGGATAGTAGGACTTATTCGGCATCAAGGTCAAGCGGTTCGACACTTACGCCGCCCTTGCCGTCATCCATGATCTTTTCAATTCGCTTCTCCACATCGTTCAGAGTCGAGTTGCACTGCTTGACCAGACGTTGCCCCTCTTCGAACAGGGCGATCATCGTATCGAGATCGACTTCACCCGCCTCCATACGCTCCACGATCTCTTCCAGACGCTTTAGCGCAGCCTCAAAACTCAGCGTTTGCTGCTCTTCAGTATTTTTAGCCATTCCATCCTCCTTTGTCAGCGCACAATCGATGCGACGCTGCCGTCCTTGAGTTGTGTTGAAATCTCCGTACCCGATGAAAGATCACGCACCGAGCGCACCAGCCGACCGTCCGGGCCGCGTGTCAGCGAATACCCGCGATCCAGCACGGCCAGCGGACTCAGCAGGTCGAGCTGCCGTGCGTTCCCCGCCACATCTGCCTGCAAGCGTTCCAGCCGCAACCGGCATGCCCGCTCCAGCCGCCGCGCGTTGTCATCGATACGCGCACGAGTCAGATGCATGAGTCTCTCACGCACCACGCGCAAGCGCCCATGTGCGTGCTCGGTTCGCTGCCGTCCCTCCCGAACGCGCAGAGCGGCCGCATGGCCCATGCGCATCGACAGCGTATCGACCTGCTGCGCACGGCGTTCGACAAGCAATCGCGGCTGCTGGAAAAAACGCGAAGAGCGCGCGGTCACCACGCGCATACGCAGCGCAGTGACCTGCCGGAGCAATGCCTGCCGCAAGGCGCGCATATGCTGCGCGAGAAGCTGCTCCCACTCCTGCTTTGTGGTCACCGCCATTTCGGCTGCGGCCGACGGGGTTGGTGCGCGCAGATCCGCCGCAAAATCACACAGCGAAACGTCGGTGTCATGCCCCACGGCGGAGATCACGGGAATCGCCGACTCGGCAACCGCGCGCGCCACACACTCTTCGTTGAACGCCCACAAATCCTCCAGGCTGCCGCCGCCGCGGCCGACGATCAAAAGATCCGCCGGCCATGCACTATCAGGGCCGCAGGTGCGGTTGAAGAGACGCACAGCCGCCGCGATCTCCTGCGCCGCACCGGCCCCCTGTACCCTGACCGGCGCCAGACGGATGTGCAGGTTCGGGAAGCGCCGCCCCAAGACGGTCACCATGTCATGAATCACGGCACCGGTGGGCGACGTCACGATGCCGATGCGCTGCGGCAATACGGGCAGGGGCTGTTTGCGCGCTACATCAAAAAGTCCTTCCGCTTCCAGCTTCCGCTTCAGCTCCAGAAAGCGCTGCATCAGGTCGCCGGCTCCCAACGGCTCGATCTTGCGCACGATCAACTGATACTGACCGCGACCTTCAAAAACCGTGATCTCGCCATAGGCGCGGACGCGCTGCCCATCCTCAAGGCGGGTGCCTGCCGCCACCCCCGACCGCGAACCCGCGAAAAGAACCGCGTTCAACTGGGCACCGGCGTCCTTCAGACTGAAATAGGCATGACCCGAAGAGTAGACCTTAAAGTTCGAGATCTCGCCCTCGACCCAGACGCGGCCGACCTCGTCTTCCAGCGTCTGTTTGATGAGACGTGTCAGCTCGGAGATCGAATAGACTCTGCGCCCCGCTATCTCCACATCAGGCCCCCTTGCCCGGCGGCGTCTGATCCGCCTCACTCGTTTCCCGATAGCGGTAGGCCGTGATGCTGAGCGCACGGCCAGTGGCACGGTCAAGCTCCAGCACGGCACCCTCAAGCACGCAGGGGCCGCTCGCGACCTCAAAACGGGACGGCATGCCGGTCGTAAACTTCCTGAGGACCGGTGCGATCTCGCGGCCGATCACCGAGTAAGCCGGTCCCGTCATGCCGAGATCCGTCATGTAGGCCGTGCCCTTGGGCAACAACACAGCGTCGCTAGTCTGGACATGCGTGTGCGTACCGACCACAGCGGCCACCCGGCCATCCAGATGGTGGCCCATCGCAACTTTTTCCGAGGTCGCCTCGGCATGAAAATCCACGATGACCGGCACGTTGCGCGGCAGCGTGTTGAGCAACGCATCCATCGCGCGGAACGGGCAGTCCGCCGGATTCATGAAAACGCGCCCGAGCAGGCTGACAACCGTTAGCGGCCCCAGCGCGGTCTGCACGGTCACGGAGCCTTGCCCCGGCGTGCCGGGCGGAGAATTCACGGGGCGAATTAACCTTTTCTCGCCGCCGATTGTGTTTTCCAGATCGCGCTGACCCCATGCATGGTCGCCCATCGTGATCACATCCGCGCCCGCCGCAAAAATCTCTTGGGCCAACGCCATGGTGATGCCGCTGCCCGCCGCCGCGTTCTCGGCGTTGACCACCACGGCATGCACCGCGCTCTCCGCGCGTAACCGCTTCACGACCTCGCGGAACACACGTCGCCCAGGGCTGCCCACAACATCTCCTACCAACAAAACCTTCATGCTCTCGCCTCACTACTTCGCAAACTCGACACAGCGCTTCTCGCGCACCACCACGACCTTGATCTGACCGGGGAACTGCATCGTCGAGGAGATCTGCTGACTGATCTCGCGCGCCATCAGCATCGCATCGTTATCGCTCACTTCGTCGGGCTCGACAATCACGCGCACCTCACGGCCGGCCTGCACAGCGAAGGTCTTTTTGACCCCCTCGAAGCTGTTGGCAATCGCTTCCAACTTCTCCAGCCGCTGCACGTACACGCCCATGGTTTCCGAGCGGGCACCCGGACGTGCACTTGAGATCGCATCGGCTGCCGCGCACAACACGCCGTAAATCCCTTCGGCCGGCACATCCTCGTGATGTGCGGCGACGCCGTTGACCACCTCTGGCGCCTCGCCATGCTGCTTGAGAAACTCCGCGCCGATCACCGCATGCGCGCCCTGCGTTTCATGGTCCAGCGCCTTGCCGATGTCGTGGAAGAACCCCACGCGACGCGCGATCACCGGATCCGCGCCCATCTCCGCCGCCATCATGCCCATCAGGTGGGCGACCTCAACCGAGTGCCGCAACACGTTCTGCGTGAAGCTGGTGCGGAACTTGAGGCGTCCCACGCAGCGCAGCAGTTCATTGGGAACCCCCTGCACCTGCGCTTCGTAAGCGGCCGATTCACCCGCCTCGAAAATGGTCTTATCCATGCTATCGGATACATTCTGCACGACCTCTTCGATGCGGGCCGGATGGATGCGCCCGTCCGACACGAGTTGCTCAAGCGACTGCCGCGCGATTTCACGCCGCACCGGGTCAAAGCCGGAGATGACGACCGCCTCCGGCGTGTCATCGATCAGCATGGTGACGCCTGTGACGGCTTCGAGCGTCCGGATGTTGCGTCCCTCGCGTCCGATGATGCGTCCCTTGACATCATCACTTGGCAGCGGTACCGTGCAGGTCATCATCTCGCCAGCGTGCGCTAGGGCGAATCGCTGTACTGCAGTCGCGACGATGCGAGCAGCCTCACGGTCCGCCGTCTCCTTAGCCTCCTCTTGGGCACGGCGGATCAAACTACCGGCTTCGCTACGGAACTCCTGTTCGGCATTCTGGCGCACCTCTTTACGGGCCTCCTCGTGCGTCATTCCGGCCAATTTCTGTAAGCGTTGTCCTGCTTCGGCCCAGCGTTTATCCGCCTCGGCGCGGCGTTTTTGCGCATCCTCCGTCCGGCGCTGCGCCTCTTCCTGTTTCTGTGTGACGGCCTGCTCCTTCTTCTCCAGCAGGATCGCTTTTTTATCCATGTTTTCTTCACGGATCGTCAGGCGCTCCTCGATATCTTGCAACTCTCTACGGCGGGCCTTGGTGCTCTTTTCAAACTCTTCGCGCGCTTTGACGACCTCCGCGCGCGCCAGAATATCAGCTTCCTTCAGCCGATTCTTGACCTCGCCTTCCGCCTCTGTCAGTTTGAGCTGCGCCTGTTTTTCGATGGCGTCCGCCTGCCAGCGGCCGACCAATCCACGCAATGCATACCCGCCAAGCACACCGGCCAACCCGAACAAGAGTCCGACCGTGGCATCGCTCACATCGTACCACGTAAAGTTTGTCATAAAATGATCCTAATGCGTTTCCGCTTATTACCGTCCACATCCGCGACCGTACAAGCATCGGCACAACCGGTCACGGGTCCATTCACGGGTGAATCTTAACCTTTTTGACGCGCCGCTTCAACCCCATCTGTATTGACATCCCGGCCGAAAATGCGACAATCAACACATGAAAACCGTGTTTATTTCCTTGTTGATCGCCGTTGGATTCTTGGCTGCTCCTTCCGTTTCCGCGCAGGCACCGAACCAAGACGAAGCCAAACGGGGTGCCATCGATTGGCAGCCGACGAAGACCGATACCTGGAAGCGTTTCACGCGCCACCACTTCACGGTGGACGGCAAGTCGTGCTGGGTGGCGGTTCCGCCCAATCCACGCTCCGGTAATCCGTGGGTCTGGTGCATGGAGTTCCCCACGGCATTTGACGACCGCACCGGCGTCGTGCCGCTGGTGGAGAACGGCTTCTACTACGCCTACATGAACGTCGGCAACACCTTCGGCAGTCCGGCTGCGCAGGAGCATTTCGACCGCTTTTATGAGCACATGACCGCGAAGGGGCTCAGCCCGCGTGTCTCGCTGATCGGTGTCAGCCGCGGCGGTCTCTACGCATACCGGTTTGCCTCCCGCAACCCCGCGCGCGTTGTCTGCATCTATGGCGATGCGCCGGTCTGCGACTTCAAAAGCTGGCCTGGCGGCAAGGGTAAAGGTAAGGGCAGCAGTGGTGACTGGCAAAGCCTACTGAAACACTACGGTTTCAAGGACGAGGCGGAAGCTCTGGCGTATCCCGGTAATCCGGTTGACATCCTTGCGCCCTTGGCCGCAGCCAACATCCCGTTGATTCATGTAGTCGGCGACACCGATGACGTTGTGCCGGTCGAAGAGAACACGGCGGTGATCGAGCAGCGTTACAAGGCTTTGGGCGGCACGATCACTGTCTTCCACAAGCCTGGCGTGGGTCATCATCCGCACGGCCTTGATGATCCCGCGCCTGTGGCCGAGTTGATCCAGACCTACACGACGCGCCGGGATACCGAGAAACGTCAGTGACGCAAAGCAACACCGACATCTTGCTGGTGGGCGTGAATGCGCGTTACAGCCATTGCGCGTTCGCCGCGCGATCGCTGATCGCCAATCTGGGTGCGCTCGCACCGCGCGCCAGTCTGTTGGAGTGTGATCTGGAGATCACGCCGCTGCAGCTTGCACAGCGCATCCTTGCTTATTCGCCGCGCGTGGTCAGCTTCACAACCTACCTTTGGAACGTGCGCCTCGTCGAGGCGACCGCGCTCATCCTGCGCAGGGTGTCGCCCGGCGTGCGCCTTGTAGCCGGCGGTCCTGAGCTTACCGCCGACTACCCGCACGCCGACCTGTTCGACACCGTGATCGTAGGGGAGGGGGAATCCGCCTTCCGCGCCTTCTGTGAAAGCGTGCTGACCAATGGCGACGACGCCCCGTTCCCTGCTGTCGTGATCAAGGATACGGGAGAAAACCCCGCCACCCTCGCGCTGCCTTACGATCTCTACACCGACACCGACCTCGCCCAGCGCACTATCTATGTTGAGACGAGCCGCGGCTGCCCGTTCTCCTGCGCCTACTGTACATCGGCTGGTACCGGCCTCCGCCTGCTCCCGCTCTCGCGCCTGTTGCCCGCCTTTGACGGACTCTGGCAGCGTGGTCTGCGTCAGTTCAAGTTTCTCGACCGCAGCTTTAATGCGCCGGTTGCACACGCCTGCGAGGTTCTCGACTTTTTCCTCGACCGCGTCACCGACGATACCCGCCTGCATCTAGAAATCCAAGCCGATCGCCTGCACCCGGATGTGCTCAAGCGACTGACCGCTTTCCCAAACGAGACCCTGCATCTCGAAGTCGGTGTCCAGACCTTGACCCCGCACGTCGCAGCCACGATCGGTCGCAGTCCCGACACCGCGCACACGCTTGAAAATGTACGCGTCTTGACGCAAGAGACCGGCGCGACGGTTCATGCCGACCTGATTTTTGGATTGCCCGGCGAGGACGAGGCGGCCTTCGCGCGCAGCTTCAACAAACTGGTCACCGTCTGCGCTCCCCCAAAAGTGCAGGTCAACTTGTTGAAAGGCCTGCCGGGCACGCGTTTCGTGCGCGAGGCGCAACGCTTCGGCCTCGTCTTCAACCCCGAACCGCCTTACGAACTGCTGTACTCTGACGCGATGGACTTTGCAACGCTCGCGCGAGTCCAGCGTTTCGCGCGTTGCTGGGAGTTGGTACACAACCGCGGCCACTTCGGAGAGGCGTGCCGTCGCCTGCGCATGCTGGCCGACGGCGATCCCTACGCCTGCTATCAGGCGTTGACCGACCATCTGAGCGCGGCCGAAGGCAAGCTCTTCGCCATCGCGCGTGCGCGTCTCGCCGCCCTGCTGGATGACTTTCTCTCCGCCCAATCCCATGAATGTTGAATCCATCACACCTTACAACAGTGGCGAACGCAAGCGCGAGCAGATCACGCAAGCCTTCGATGTGATTGCACACCGCTACGACCGTCTTAACCGCATTCTTTCGTTCGGCATCGATAGCGGTTGGCGGCGGCGTGCGTTGCGTCTGCTCGTACAAGATCAACCACCGCCGGAGCGTGTGCTGGATGTTGCGACGGGAACAGCGGATTTCGCGATCCTCGCCGCACGCCGTCTGCCGCGCGCCCGCATCACCGGTATCGATCTATCGGCGGGCATGCTGGCGACAGGCCGTGCAAAAATCGAACGTGCAAAACTGTGCGGCCGCATCGATCTGGTGCGCGGAGACTGCTTGGAACTGCCGTTTGCGGATGGCTCGTTTGATGCGGTGACCGTTGCCTTCGGCGTGCGCAATTTTGAAAACATCGCGGCGGGACTGGCGGAGATGCGCCGCGTGCTCGCGCCGGGCGGACGCGTTGTGATCCTTGAACTCTCACAGCCTGAGCGTATGCCGATGCGCGCACTCTTCCGGCCCTACCTCAGGGGCGTCATGCCGCTGCTCGGGCGTCTCTTCTCAGGACACGTACAAGAGTACCGTTATCTGCCGGCTTCGATCAAACAGGTGCCGCAAGGCCAAGTTATGCTGGATCTGCTGCGCGCGGCCGGTTTTGACGCCTGCCGCAGCGCATGCTACACCTTCGGTGTCTGCTCGTGTTACACCGGAGCATCATTGCCTTAGGAAGCGATCAAAAAAATCGCAGGCGGCATCCACCGCAATCTCGTGTCCACCGTCAAACCAGTGAATCGCCGTGCGGTCGGACAAGCCGAGCTTCGTGTACAAGCGCCGCACGCGCGCATACTCGTAACCAACGAATTCATCCCAGGCCACACCGTCCGCGTGGCCGCGCTGCGCCATGAACGGACGCGGAACCAGCAGGCCGGCAAGGTCGGCGTAATTGAAGGTGTTGCCGAGATCAAACTCGAACATCTCGTACTCATCCACCAACGCGAAGCTGAAGGGATAGCGGGTTGAGGCCATCTTGATGATGCCCTCATTGAAGTCGCCTGTCGCCACCACCAGACAGAAGCGCGGCATCACCGGCGGCACGCGTACCGCCGTCTTGCCGCCGTAGGATTGGCCGATGAACGCGATACGCGCGCCATCCACAAAGGGCAGGGTGTCCAACCAGTCGAACATCTGTTCATACTGGAGATGGATGTATGAGTAGATGGTCCATTGCAACGGATTCGCCTTGCGGACAAGCTGACGGTAACGGTCTTCAAACACATACGGATTTTGCGGTGAAAACACGAGATAACCCCGTTCCGCAAGGCGCGGCGCGATTTCGTAGTACGTTTTACGGCCGCCGTTCTGCAACGACATGAGCGTGCGCGGCGTGCCGCCGCGTCCGTGTTGCGCGACAATCAACGGGCGTCGTTCGCCGACCTGAATGTTGTTCGGAACCAGCAGATATCCGTAGAGTATGAAATCAGGCAGCACATCCAGTACTACCTCGTAACAGGTATATGCGGCGGTTTTTTCGATCACGCGCGTACGCGGGTTCAACGCCGTCCGCGCGCTGTCAATGCGGCCCATCACGCGCTCCAAATAGTACGTGCGATACGCTACGGCGGAACGGTCAAACGCTGCGGGCGATGAGAGATCAAGGTCGGCGAAAAACGCATGGCGCGCCGCTGGTGAAACCGCTATCAGATGCTGCGAAAACGCATTCATGCCTTTAACCAGCCGCGTTTCCCGTGCCGCGCATGCCGCCGTATCGACCGTCGCACCGTGCCACTTGCCACCCGCCAAGGACGCGGCAGAATCGTGGCTGTCGGCGGCCTCGCGATCCGTCACCCGCACGAGCCAGCCGCCGCCATCGGATGGCACCAGCTCGCGGGCCCGCGCCACTTCGCGGTCGACGGCGTCCACCGCCGGCGAGACCAACTCGCCCGGAGCGCCGCCTTCGCCCTGCTTCAACTCACGTGTAATCGTCTCTTCCGGCCCCGGTGTGGACAGGACGGTGAGCCGCCGCGGCGCGATCAGCGCGGCTACCTCTGCGTCGCCGAAGTGACGTAGCAGACCGAAAACATTGCGGTCGATCGGTTCGCGCCACAAGGCCTCACGTGCACCGAAGTAACCGGCTACTACAGTATGATCAATCCGAGTATCCAACGCACCCGCATACAGCGCCAGCATGCCGCCATCGCCCCATCCCTCAACGCGGACCGATGCCGACGGGGTTTGGGCGCGGAACCAATCGACCAGTGCCAACACCTCCTGCACCTCATAGCCGATCACATGCCGTCCCATCACATAGGCCGGGCGATAGACAAATTCGCGGGCGGTCATGATTCTGCCGCCGCGTGTGGCCGCGCCCGGCTTGCGGGAAAGATCGGGCAGCTCGCTCAGGTATTTGGATTTCTTCCGACTGATCACAGCGGGCACAACCATTCGGCAATTCGACGGCGGGAAGCGGAACCCCAGACGCGACGCTGCAGCGGCACCATTCGTGAGCCCCAGTACCTGTTCAGGTGTGATGCCCACATGCGGCAGATGCACGATGTTGGTGATGATGGCCGACGGCTGTGTCGGTTCGAGCAACAGGCCCTCGGCTGCAAAATCACCGATCACCGGCCAGCGGATGCGCAGCAGCGTGTGCGTCTTGGTACGCCCCACGACCGCGTCATGCGAAAGTGTGCCGAGCGTCTCGGGCGCATCAAAGGGTACGCGTGCATCACGTACGCCGAGCATGCGGGCCAGTTCGGTCCTGTTCGTAACCAGCCACGCGGCGGCGGCCGGACCGCCCTCGGACAAACGACGACGCCATTGCATTGATCTCTCGGCCGCGATGCGTTCCGTCTCGCGCAATGTAAAACGGTCAAGCCCGCTCAAGTAGGCATCGGAAAGATCATTTGTCCCGGTCAGCGGCCGGGTTCCCGCCAGCGGTTCTGCCATCGACCAAGCTGCGCCCAGATAAACCAAGAGCGCGCACACTCTTCTCATTCCGGTTCCCTCCGATCAGCCGTTTAGCGTTCCAGTATGATCCCGCGCCGAATATAGGTCGGCACGTCGAGATCCTGTCCTTCATGCAACGTGGGCTCCACGTCACGGAACTTGCCGCGTCCGGTTGCTCCGAAAGAGAGTTTGCTGCCCTTCACGCGACTACGCCGACTTCCCGGCTGGATGGGGAAGGTGTCGGCTACCGGAGGTTCAGCAGCGGTAGGCGGTGCGGCATCTTTGGCTGTCGGAGCGGGCTGGTTGACCGCAGCGCTCCAGCTCTCAAACGAGAGAGCGACCAAATCAATGCGTCCTTCATACTGCGCATCGAGCACTGTGCCCATTTCAAACAGGCAGCCTTTTTTGGCATGACCGCGCAACGCATCCATGACTTCGCCGATTTCAGCCAGCCGCAGGTCAGGGCCTGCCAGAATACCCAGCATCACGGCGCTTGCCTTGGCCAACGAGTCGCCCTTGCGTAGCAGACTGCAGCTCTTCAGCGCCTCGACCGCATGGCGTGCGCGATCCGCTCCGGAGGCCGACCCAAAACCCAAGCGCGCATTGCCGCCCGTCAGCACCATGGCGTGCAGTCTTTCGGGATCGAGTTGAATAAAGCCGGGCTTGGTCAACAACCGCCACAGCAACGTCACACCCGCAGAAATCAAGCCTTCCGCAACCTGAATCGCATCGGCCAGCATCTCTTCGCGCGCGTCGCTGAACAGGTCGTCCAGCGGGATACTGATCAGCGAGTCCGCCGTCTCCTCGATCAACGGCAGCACGCGGGTGGCCAACTTGGCGCGGATATCACCCTCAAAGGCGAACGGCCGCGTGGCAAAACAGATGGTGGCCAAGCCCATATCGTGCAAGGCTTTGATGATCTCAGGCGTGGCGCCACCCCCTGTGCCACCACCCAAGCTCGTGAGGATCACCACCGTCCTCGCATCCTGCATCTGGGCGCACAGCGATTCAAGATCATCTTGCGCGGCCAAGCGTCCGAGAATTGCGTCACCGCCCGTACCGTGGCCAGAGAGGCGTGAGCCGCCAAGCAGCACGGTCGGTATGCCGGCGCCGGCCGCAGTACGCAACGGCTGCGCGTCCGTATCGACGCACAACACACGCAGACCCTCACCGTAGGCGGCGCGGACCGACGTCGCAAGACGGCAACCGCCGCCCCCCACGCCGAGCAAAAGCAATCCAGTATGTTGCTGCTCCTGATTCATCGCCTGAACAACCCCTTAAAGATGTTTTTGACCGGTGCCAGTACGCCGCGGTCCTCATAGGTCATATGCCCGTACAAGACCAGACCGGCCGCTGTGCACAGCGCGGCGGGCTGCTCCTCTTGCTCCAGCCCATCAACATTCACCGGCACGCCGATACGGCACGGCGCGCCGAAAATACGCTGGGCCAACTCGGTGACCTTGCGCAGGTAAGCGCCACCGCCTGTCAGCACTACACCTCCGCCGACATGCGGCAGCACGCCGGCCTCGTGCAACCGCGTGCGCACCACGCACAACGTCTCATTCATACGAGCATTGATCACCGTGTGCAGCGCCTTGCAACTCAGCGTGCGCTCCTCGAATCCCACCGCGTTCTTCAGCGTGATCCGCTCCGCTGCATTCTCCGTATCGATCAGCGCGGAGCCTTCGCGGCGCTTCAACTCCTCGGCGTTGTTCTGCGGAATGTTGAATGCCAAAGCGATGTCATTGGTGATGTGATCGCCACCAACCGCCACACTGCCGAGCGCCACAACCACATCGTTACTGTAAGCAATATAGTTCGTGGTGCCGCCGCCCAGATCGATCAGCACGACGCCGTTGCGTTTCTGCTCCGCCGTCAATGCTGCCAAAGCCGCACACACTCCCGAGAAAGCTACATCGACCACATCCAAGCCTGCGTTTTTCGCTACATTGACCGCGTTCTCGATCCGGCTCTTCACGCCGTGTACAGCCATGATATTCAGCTTGAGTGTCTTGCAACGCATACCCTCCGGTTTGACGATTCCGGGTTGATCGTCCACCGTGAATGTCTGGGTGATCGTATGCAGCACCTGCCGGTCGGCGTCGAAATGTACTTCCTTGGCGTTCTCGGTCACCTCTTCGATATGATCACGCGAAATCACGTAGTCACTCGATCGGATTGTCAACACGCCTTGACTGACATCAGCCGTGATGTGGCCACCGGACAACGCCAACAACACCTGCCAGATACTCACGTCAGATTGTTTTTCGGCCAGTTTCATCGCCGTTTCAACACTTGTACGTGCCTGCGTCACATCAGATATCTGGCCTTTTCGTACACCGATCGTGGGGTAGGACCCCGTGCCGGTGATCTTGACGCGACCGTTCTCAGACTCGCCTACGCACACCACAGTGCGCGACGTGCCGATCTCTAACGCCGCTATCGGAGGAATCGCCATATGCTCCTGCCTCTTCCTTTCATTGAACCCCCATCGGCATCGCGTGGATGACAAAGACAGGGTCATCAGGCAATGTTGCGTCCCACATCATCCTCGATCTGCCGATCTCACTCTCCATGGTACTCGTCAATTTGTCAAAACGCTGCTGCATCAACCCATCGGTTTCCTTCAGGTCGTTCGACATTCCGCGCCATGAAAACTTAGCCTGCCGGTAATCGGAGAAGGTCAGCAACAGATAGTCCTGCTTGGTCGCATCCACCGCCAGCAGCCGCATTGAACATTCAGGCCGCAGCGTGCTATGGATCAGGCGCGCCGCCGCAAACTCATTGCCGTGCAGGCGCTCGCCGGGCTTGATCTGCGAAAACTCTGCGCCTTTGATGAGCGGCAACCCGCCCGTGCCCGCGTAGCGGATAAACACGACACCCTCTTCATCAACCACGCGCCCGTGCGATCCCACGCGTGCGATCGGCTCGCGTTCTACGATCGTGATCGATAGCTTGTCCGGCATGCGCCGCACGATGGAAATCTCACGGATGTTCGGTGCTTGCTCCAGCAGCTCGCGCCGTTTTTTCTCAATCGGAATCGAGAACAGGTTGACGCCCTCGCGCAGTCCGAGTTTTTCACAAATCAGGTCGGGCGTCAGCGTCCGTCCGGTCACGATCATTACAGAACTGCGCAGGTCACGCAAAACAAACAGCGACTGTGCTTTGAAATAGTAGGCGATGAACAGGTGCCACACCCCCCAAACACCAAGCAGCAGCACAGCGACACAGGCCACAAGCGCAACCGTGAGCTTTACACCGACCGGAAGGTCCGTCACGACGCCGGTCACTCGTCGACCGCTTTTCACAAACCGGCTGCCCCGCCTTTTATCTTTGCCCCCTATGGACAGTTTCCACTTCATCATCGACCTCGGCCTTTCATCATCCGCAGGCCGCACTTTCCACTAGCCGCGCGCACAACGCACTAAACGAAATCCCCGCCTGGGCCGCTGCCTTAGGCAACAGGCTGGTTGACGTGAACCCCGGCACCGTGTTGATTTCCAACACGTACGGTTGCCCGTCGGGCGTCACCCGGAAATCCACGCGACTCACGCCGCGACACCCCACAGCCTTAAATGCCACCAGCGCCAACACCTGGCACGATGCCACCAGCGGCCGGTCTTCCTCCGTCTGCGGAAACGCATAGCGCGTCACGCCCGCGGTGTATTTCTCCTGAAAGCCATACCAACCCTGAGGCGTCTGGATTTCCACCACCGGAAGCGCTTCGTCATCAAGCACGCCCACCGTCCACTCGCGGCCCGGTATGTAAGTCTCCACCAGTACCTCGCCCTGCGCATCAATCTCGCGCGCCGCTACCAGCGCGGCCGGCCATTCGTTCGCAACGCTTACCTTGGTGATACCGACGCTCGATCCGTCGCGCGGCGGTTTCACAACCACCGGTAGCGACAGCGTGGTCTCCGATACGCCGCGTGGCAGCACTTCGTACGGCGCGGTCGGCACGCCCGCCTGTTCCAGTACGCGCTTGGTCGCAATTTTGTCGATTGTGATTCGGCTGGCCGCAGCCCCCGGTCCAGTGTACGGCAATCCCAAACGATCCAGATCGGCCTGTACGCCGCCATTCTCGCCATATCCGCCATGCAGCGCGATAAAGACCACCTGGGTGTTTTGGGGCAGTCCTTCCAATTTGTCTTGCTCCAGCACTACCGGCTGCGCGTCGTAACCCGCCGCCTTCAACCCTTCAACCACCGCAGCACCCGACCGGAGCGACACTTCGCGCTCGCTGGAGGTCCCGCCCATGATGACCGCAACCCGTTTCATACCGTTCAATCCGCTCTCTCACTCATCTAGAGGCTCTTGCAAAAGCCTTTGCTTACAGGTGTGACACGGGCATCTTGCCCGTGTTTCATGGGCGGGACGCCCATGCCACGAGAGGTTTTGCAAGATCCTCATCTAAAAAATCCGCTAACTTCCGCCGTCAACTGCACACCACCGTGGCGCTCGGCACGCCCGCGCATCCGCATCACCACCGCCAACACATCCGAGGCCGTCGCAGTCCCGTCGGTTGCAACGATGTTAGCATGAAAATCTGTCACGTACGCGCCGCCGATCCGCATACCCTTACAGCCCGCTGCATCCAGCACGCGTCCGGCAGCCGTACCCTCCGGATTTCTGAAAACCGATCCCGCGCAACGCAACCCCGAAAGGGGCATCCGCTTGACACGTACCGCCTTTCGCAACATTGCGACCTGCTCAGGCGTCGTGCGTTCCAGCCGCAATCCGCAAGCCAACGCGACACGCCCGGCCAACCCGCCGCACCGACGGTAGCCGAATCCACAATCAATGGCGTCCAGTATAGCGATTTCACCGTTCGGATTCAAACAGCGAATCCATGTGACACGCGCCCCGATTTCGCCGCCGTGCGCCCCGGCATTCATCGCCAGCCAGCCGCCCAGCGTCCCCGGCACACTGTCGAGACATTCAAGTCCCGAAAGCCCCTCGCGTTCCAGCCGATCCAGCAGCGCTTGCCCCATCCAACCGCACTCCGCCGTCACCTCATCGCCGCATACGTCAAGCCCCCGGAATGCTCCCGGCGCAAAGCGGATCACACAGCCTGCTTCGCCAAGATCGCTAAACCAGGAATTAGCGCCCGCCCCCACAAAGCGCCAGCCCACCCCGTGCGCGTTGCACAAACGCACCACAGCCGCCAGCGCCGCCTCGTCGGCGACCTCGACGCGCCATCGCGCCCAGCCGCCGACCTGATAATAGGACCAATGCGTCAACGCACCGAACGACACCGCCTCAACCCCCGGCAACGCCATCAGTGCCGTTTCAAAGCCTTCGGGGTCTCGACGCACCGGCCAACCACGCGCAACATCTTCGCGGATCCTATCGACCATGCCGATCACATCGCCAGCGCCCGCGATCACCACCAGATCGCCCGGTGCCAGTGTCTGCCGCAGGTAAGCCCACGCCTCCTCCAGCGTACGCGCCAGTTTGAGGCGCGGACCGATGATGCGCGGCGCGGATACGGCAGTGTCAGCATACTGTTGGCAATCAGAGTGACGAGGCTCTTGCAAAATCCCTCGTGACATGGGCGTCCCGCCCATGAAACACGGGCAAGAGGCCCGTGCCACACCTGTAGGCAAGCGATTTTGCAAGAGCTTCTGACGGAAGTGGGCATACAGGTCTTCGATGCAACCACCATCCAGCGGCGTTTCGGAAGCCGCATAAACCGGCAGCAGGATCACTTCGTCGGCTTCGGCAAAAGCGGGGGGGAACTCCGGGCCCAGCGCCTGTGTGCGCGTGTAGCGATGCGGCTGGAAGAGCGCGACCAGACGCGCCGGACGCTCTTCGCGCGCCATCGCCAGCGCGACTTTCAACTCTGCCGGGTGGTGCGCGTAATCGGCGATGATCCGAATGCCCTGCACATCCGCCACGCACTCATAACGGCGCCCCGGCAACTCGTCACAGGCGCGCGGCAACGCCGTAAATACAGCCTCGGGCGCATAGCCCAGCAGCAGCGCGGCAGCGGCGGCGCCCAGCGCGTTGACGGCGTTGTGCCGCCCGGCCACGCCCAAGGCGATGCGTCCTTGCGACACGCCGCGCCACGTCACGTCAAACGCGACCCGCCCCGCTTCAACACAGACATCCGTCGCACGCAGATCGGCATCCGCCGCCAGACCGTAACGCAGCAGCGGCACTGTGGCCGCGGCACCCACCCGGTCGGCCCGCGCGTTGTCACAGCAGACCGCGACACCTTCACGTGTGCGGGCAACCACCGAGGCAAAACAGGCGGTTAGCGCCGCTTCGCCATCGAAGTGTTCCAGATGATCCAGATCGATGCCGGTGAGCACCGTGACAGCGGGCACATACTGCGCGAGCGTGCCGTCACTCTCATCCGCTTCCGCCACCAGCAGATCGCTATCGCCGCAACCCGCCACACCGCCGAGACACGGCGTGGTGCCGCCGATGCACCACCCCGGCGCAGCCCCCAACTCTTGCAAGAGCCGCGCCGTGAAACAACTCGTGGTGGTCTTGCCGTGCGCGCCGCAGATCGCGACGCCGCGCGCGTCCGACACCAGTTCCGCCAGCACCTCGCCGCGACGGAAGACCGGCAGACCCCGTTCATGCGCGGCGCGCAATTCGGAGTCGGAAGAGGGAACCGCAGGGGTGACGATCACACAGTCGACGTTCGCCAGGTGGGCGGGATCATGGCCGTGCTCGACGCGCACACCGTGCGCGCGCAGCCAGTCGGCCCACGCATTCAGACGCGCGTCGCACCCGCTCACGCTCCAGCCGCGCCGTGCAAGCAGATACGCCACACCGGCCATGCCCACGCCGCAGATGCCCTGCATGTGTACGTGACCAACTACCATGACCAGTGGTACAGCAAGCGGCTTTCCGTCGCTTCCATGAGCCACTGCCGCCATCCCGAATTCACCCCGATCCCGGGACGGGCTGAAAAGATGTCGCGCAGGGTCACATGCTCTTCATACCGAACCACCCTGATCGCCTTGGTGTTCAGCAACTCCGCCATCGCCGCCTGCGCATCCGCATTGTAGCCGATCGCGTCGATCAATTTGTGCTGCAACGCTTCTGCGGCCAGGAACACACGTCCGTCCGCGAGCGGTGCCACGGTCTTTTTCGGCAACTTACGGTGCTCAACCACCAACCCCACAAAGCGCTCGTGCATCGCCGAGATCACCTTCTGCAGCAGCTCCTTTTGCTCAGGTTTGACCTCGTGAAATGGATTCAAAAGATCCTTGTTGTCGCCGGACTTGATCGTCACATCTTGAACACCCAGTTTCGCCGCCAGATCTTTGATGTTGTACGACTGCATGATCACGCCGATCGAACCGGTCAGCGTTGTCGGGTGCGCCAAAATCCGGTCGGATGCCAGCGCGATGTAATACGCGCCCGACGCGGCCACATCGCCCATAAGCGACACGATATAGCGTCCTTCCCGAGCTTTTTTGAAATCCAGCAACGCCTTATAGATGATGTCGCTGTCCGTGATACCGCCACCGCCGCTGTTGATCTCCAGCAGAAGACCCCGCACCTCGGGATCGTGTGTTGCACGGCGGATCGAGCGTAGCACCGTGTTGGCATTGCCCGCATACCATGCCGAATCACCCAGCATGATCATGCCGTTGACCGGTATGCGCACGACTTTCAAATCGCCCGCGCCGGACGACCAACGCTCGATCATGTCCGGTGCCTCATCCTCGCCCACACCGTAGGCGGTGCTGTACGGTCGGATCAGGCTGTCCAGAGGAGAGCCCTTCCGCGCCGAAAGCGCACCCAGACTCCCCGCCAGCACCAGCGCGGCCAACACGCCGAGACCGACAAACAGAATGATAATCAGCGCGCAACCGAATCCGCAACCGCGTCCTTTACGAGTGTTACCTTGATTTTCAGCCATACAATCCCCCTTTGGGTTAAATCTGCGGCTATACTAGCACACCTGACCCTCTCCACGCCATACGGATAATTTTGTATTTCGTCTTCTTGCGGGGCTGGGACAATCGGGATCACTATCGGGACCAAAATCGGGATCGACACCCCGTTTTATGACATTGCTTAAAAATTAGGAATTAGGAATCACTCACTCTTGATTGACTATCCGTTGCGACTGTGTTTCACTGTTTGGCCACTACTTGCCACCACCTTCGTTCGCTACGCGCGCGAGTGCCTGTGGCGTGGAATGCCGCGGCCTTCCCGTTGTGCCGCGTAGATGCCAAGAAGGATGATTAGACTTATGTTTAGCAAAAAGAAGAAGGATCCTGAGCCCGATGCCGTAGCCGCCCCCGTGATGCCTGATCCGACCGAAACACTGGATACGGATGCCCCGGCGAATGAAACTGACGATGCCGCCCCGGCTGAGCCTGACGCCGCCGCAGAGACGGACGCCGCGGACGAGCCTGACACCGCAGCAACCCCTTCAGGAAATGAGGAGCTGCTGACGCTGAAGGACCGCTACACGCGCCTGATGGCTGACTTCGACAACTTCCGCAAGCGCCAGATTCGCGAGCGTGAAGAGTGGGTCAAACGCGCCAACGAGGATCTGCTCAGTGACCTGCTTCCAGTGGTCGACCATCTCGAGTTGGCGCTGGCACAGGCCGAAGATCCCGACTCTCCGTTTGTCGTCGGCGTCAAAATGGTCTACGATCAGTTTCTTACCCTGCTCGACCGTTACGACATGGTGCCGCTGGATGCACTAGGCGAGCCCTTCGACCCTACCTACCATGAGGCACTCGCGCAGGCGAGTTCCGAAACGGTCCCCGCCGACATCGTCATGGAGCAGTACCGTCGCGGCTGGCTGCTTAAAGGACGCCTCCTGCGCCCCGCGCAGGTAATCGTCTCCTCCGGTGCCGCCGATCCCGCGTGCGCCGATGCCGAACCGTCGGACGTGACGGACTAACCCGATACTGGACACCTGTCAGACAGAACCCAGCTATATGGCTACCAAACGCGATTACTACGAGTTGCTCGGCGTCAGCAAGACCGCGAGCGCCGACGAGATTAAAAAGGCCTACCGCAAACTGGCCATGAAGTACCACCCTGACCGCAACCCCGACAACAAAGAAGCGGCTGAAAAGTTCAAAGAGGTCAGCGAAGCCTATGAGGTCCTCAGCGACGCCGATAAGCGTCAGCGTTACGACCAATTCGGCCATGCAGGCATGAAGTCGGCCTTCGGGCCGGGCGGATTCGATTTCCGACGCGACTTCTCCCACATGGAAGACATCGATCTGCAGGACATCCTCGGCAGTTTCTTTGGTGGCGGCTTTGGTGGTGCCTTCGGCGATATTTTCGGTAGTGGTAACGGCAGTCGCAGCCGTCGTTCCCGCGATCCGGACGCCGCACAACGCGGTGACGACTTGCGCTTTGATCTTGAGATCGATCTTGAAGAGGCGATCTTCGGTTCCGAACGTGAGGTGGACCTGAACATCAACGACGCTTGTCCGACCTGTCGCGGCACCGGTGCCGCATCAGGGGCTTCGCGCGAGACCTGCCGCCAGTGCGGCGGGCACGGTGTCGTGGTTGTCGGCGGAGGCTTTCTCCAGATGCGCCAGACCTGCCCAGTCTGTCGTGGCGCGGGTACGATCATCCGCAACCCCTGCAAGACCTGTAATGGCACCGGTCGCGTGAAGACTCCGCGTCACATCGCTCTCCGCATTCCCAAGGGTGTCGAAACCGGCTCACGCTTACGCCTCGCCGGCAAGGGCGAGGGCGGCTTGCGCGGCGGCGATCCCGGCGACCTCTACGTAGTGCTGCATGTGCGTGATCACGAGTTGTTCCAGCGGCAGGACGACGATCTGGCCTGTACGGTCCACGTCTCTCCCTTGCTCGCCGCGCTGGGTGGGGAGGTCGAAGCCCCCACGCCCGACGGTCACGCCCGCATCCGCCTTCCGGCTGGCACGCCCAACGGCAAGGTCTTCCGCCTGCGCGGCAAGGGCATGCCCAACCTGCAAGGCGGCGTCGGTGACCTTCATGTGCGCGTGATGTTTGAGGTGCCCGTCCGTCTCTCCTCCAAACAGAAGCGGCTGCTCGAAGAGTTCAACGCCTCGGCCGGCACCGAAAACTTCCCAGTCGCCGCGCGTGAGCGCAAGACCGCCGAGACCTTTTTCACCCGTCGCGACACTCTGCTCAAACGCACGGACAAATAGCGTCGCATTTCTTCTCAGCATGCACCGTTGTCTGGTCACAACCGAAGATCTGCTCGCAGACACCTGTGCGCTCGACCGCAAGGCAGCGCGCCACCTGCAAACCGTGCTGCGTGTCCGTCCCGGCGACTCGATCATGCTCTTTGACGGTCATGGCCGCACACGCGCAGTAACCGTCAGTGCCGCCGACCGGAACGGCTTGGTGCTCACAGCCGACGCACCTGTTCGCGAACAGCCGCGTCCCGCCTGTGCGCTCACGCTCTTCGCCTGTGTTAGCAAAGGCGCGCGCATGGAGTGGGCCGTTGAAAAAGCTACAGAACTGGGCGCGGTGCGCATCGTGCCGGTGCTTTCCGCGCACACGGTTTCGCGTCCGGCGGAAGCCACGCGCTGGCGGCGCATCGCCGAAGAAGCGGCACGCCAATGCGGCGCCGCATGGTTGCCCACGATCACAGACCCGCTGGCGTTCGACGTGGCCCTTGCCCTTGCCGCGCAAATCCGCCCGCTTTTTGTCGCCGCGCTGACGCCCGAGGCCCGACCGCTGCGCGATGCACTGTCGGCTTTCAGCGTACCACCGCCGTCGGCTGGCTGGTTCGTGGGGCCGGAAGGCGACTTCACCCCCGCCGAACTTGCTTCGCTCACGGCTGCCGGGGCGATCCCTGTGAGCCTCGGCCCACTGATTCTGCGCGCTGAAACCGCCTGCCTGTACGGACTCAGCGTCCTCTCCTGCATCTGGGGAGAACGGTGCGCCCGACGCTCTTTTTGAACACTTAGTCCCAGCACTTCGCCGCTCCACTTGGTCGTTTTACACGGTATAACTCGCAAGGATGCTCGCCCCCCGAAACCCCAAAAAACCTTCGCGCCCTTCGTATGAGAAAAACCCGAGTCTTGCCAGAAACCAAAGAGCGTTGAAAGTTCAATTGCTTCGTAATTTTCAAGGGCTGTCCTCAATTGCCGCCAATGCCCTGTGACGATCAAATTCTCAACGACTCGACTTGATAACTCTCGACGCCTTCAGCCGTGGCAGGTCTTTCTTATCGCGAAGTATCTTGCCAACAGCGTCTCGATTCTCGCCCCACCATTGTTTGAGTTCCTTCTCACTCGGGGCCGAGGGAACCGGCACACCAACCTGAGCAAGAAAAGCGCGCATGTTGGCCGCCGTGTCTCTCTTAACAGCTACGCCATCAGCAGAGGATATTGCATCCAACCCCACACTGTCGAACACTGCAAGAATGGCATCTACACTGCCGATGTATTCGAGTCTGCAAACCGATGCTATGAGTGTATCCACCTGATTTCCGTCTGCTCCTTTTGTCTGTCCTCTTGACTGTTCTACATACTTCTCAATGAAAAAGGCTTCTGCCGCCTTGTCGCCCCGCCGGGCGAGTCCTAGCCGACATGCCTCCGCAAGTTCTGCATTCGTCGCCTCCGTGTGTTGCCTGAGCAAGTCTCTACTGCGACCGCTATTACACATCCCGAGGAGCAAGGCCGCGTCGGCAGTCGGGATCTCTGCAAAAGAAGAGCAGATATCACGATCAATAGAGTCGGTGACCTCCATGTTTTCTCGCTCTGTCATCAAGGATACGATCACTCGCCTATACTCGGCCGATGGAGAAGCCTTGTATTTGTCCCAAAGTTCCGCAAAGGGTCTCTGGCGTCCATCATTTAAGCGAATCACCGGAACACTTTTCGCGTCAACACGCTGCATGGAGTCATTTTCTGCCTCTGCAGACAGATGAAGGCTGCATGCAAGAAGCGCCATGCCGCCGAAGACATGTATGCGTAATTGCGTCAGCTTTCCCGTCCTTTCCAACGCCTTGAGTTGCGATTGACAGTCCACCTTATAAATAGCATATACCGAAGCGTGTTCCTCTGATCCGAGGAAGTGTTGATTCCTTTTGCCGCATCAACTCGACGAGGCGCTCTCGGTTCTCCTTCCACCAGTTTGCAAGGTCGCGTCCGGTTGACACCGTGTCGGGGATGCTGACTCCCAGGGCAGTCATGAAGTCACGAAAGTTCCGCAACGCGGTGCTGTGAGCACTGACCCCGTTTGATCCAGAGAACGGCTCATCGGCAAGCGCATGCGATGCGGTGCCGTCGAACAAAGCCGTCAAAGCATCCGGCGTCCCAATATACTCGAGGCGACGGACCGTATTTTTGGGGGCTGAGTCGTGCGCCGAATACGAACTCATGCAGGGCCGCGCTTTCTGCGGAGGACGAACCACAGGACAGTCACGGCGAGAAGCCCAACGACAGCGGTGATCGGGCAGAGCCCCTCACGCCGCGTCTTAGCCGGTTTTTCTTGCGCGGCGTCGGTAGCGTTCGGGACATCCGGCGGCGTCTCAATAGCGATCCGCTCTTCTTCCGGCAACGGCTGATTGAAATCATGCGCAATCGCCGTCGCGAGGTTGGTGTTGACCGAGGTATGTTTTTTGAGCTTGCGAAGCATTTCGATCTGCGGAACCAATGACTGCC
>Ga0209719_1002088_pt1 | contig 21965 bp, 24 predicted proteins | sample AD_JPNAS2_MetaG_FD_184421 | JGI IMG/M metagenome (GOLD analysis project Ga0209719, IMG submission 184421) | Active sludge microbial communities of municipal wastewater-treating anaerobic digesters from Japan - AD_JPNAS2_MetaG (SPAdes) (version 2) | ecosystem: Engineered > Bioreactor > Anaerobic...
TGTGGTATAACTTCTTTCTGCAAGATATTTTATAAAATCTGAAGTTTTTCTTCCTGCTTGATAAAATATTTTAGAATCATTTCCTGTAGTTGGTGTTATGTTTCTTTTATAATCATTTTTGAGTGCACTTAATTGTGTATTAAGTAAAGTTTCTACTGTATCAGATATGTTAGAATTATATGCTCTTGTTTCTGGTCTATCGTTCATAAACAATGATGAAATTAAAACAATATTGTTATCACCAATAATACCATTTGAAATTTTTCCATTATTTATTACATTTTCTGACCAAACAAATTTATTTTCTAAGTAACCACCGGATATTATTTGGTTTTTATCCCCTTTAATTTCAGGAGTTCCAAATTTAATATCAAATGGCATTCCTTCAACAAAGAAAATATTATTTAAAATTTCACTATTTGTATCAAATAATTCTAATTCGGCATAAGGATAGAAATTAAAAATACTATCTTTTAACAAGAGTTTTTTAACTTGCCTATTTTCAGTATTAGCACCAAGAACGATTGCTTGTGGTGTTGTTTTTGCATATATTTCGTAAAGAAAACTCATAATCTATTAGTATTAAAATTCTGAAAGTATTTCAAAAGATATTCTGAGGGTTTAATTATATTTTTTCTGTTTTTTATTTCGGAAACATAATATTCACTTGTGTCTTCTACTCTTGTATCAATAACATTGTAATTGTTTTTTGTTAATTCTGAATTTAAAAGCACTACTGAATTATACCCTGCTTCATCAAAATCAGGAATATGATATATTGTTTCAAATTCCTTTAATAATTCTAATTGCTTAAAAGATAATTTAACACCAAAAAAACAAGTAACATTTTTAGAAACATTTGACCATATTTTAGAAATACTTCCTATTCCTTCCACAAGGAATAAAATTTTATTTTTTTCTAAATTATCATAATTAAAAAGAGTATCACACACATTACTGTTAATAGGGTATAAAACTTTAGTTCTTAACTGATAATAAATATCTTCATCATAGAAAGGTACACCATTTTTTAATAATTTATTTTTTTTCAATCTTATTCTGCTTCTATCAATATAATTATCAAATCTTAATTCAAGTTCATTGGAGTAGCCACTGTTATAGTATTCGGCAAGATGTTCTTTTTGTCTTAATTTTCGTGCTTCAAAAGTATTTACATTTAATTTTTTACTTTTAATAGGGGTAATAAAATAATCCTTATACACTTTAGAAAGACAATGTTTTATTTCAAATTCTTTACAAAATTCTTTGGTAAATCCTCTTGACTTTGTATAAATATAATCTTCAGGATTAAATTCTTGAAGCAAAAGACTTTCAAGCTTTATAGTTTTTAATTCTTTTGGTTTTTCAACTTCAACTTCTATTTTTAAATCAGGATTATTTTTTAAATCTGTTTTAATTCCTTTAACATATTCAACAGCTTCTTTATACGAAATTTGAAACTTATCTGAAATAAATTTTGTTATATGTTTTTTATAACCGCAAGCAAAACAAGAAATTACCCCATTACTTAGATTAATAGAACATGAACCAAAATTTGTATCAGTATGATTAGGACATAATATTCCTAACCAATTTTTATGGTTAGGTGAGGGTTCTCTTTTAATATTAAGTCTATCTAAGCAAAAAACAATTTCAGAAGCATTTAATTTTTCCAAAATGAATCAATCCTTTTTTCTTTCCCACAATGATACTAATGCTTCTTTATCTTTCTCAGAAACAGGAAAATTGAATGTAGACAAAGTATCAGTAGTTGAAAAAACTACTACAGTTTCATAGCCTTCTTTTTTTTCAAAAATTATGTTTGTTATTTCAAAATATTCCTCTTCATTCATAAACCAATAAGTATTGTCAGGATATTTTATTACTTCAAAACCTGTAAATTCATAAACTTTTTCTTCTTCTTCCGAAATGTCAATTGTTAAAGAACCTGCCATTACAATTTTCTCCTTTTTTCAAAAATATTTTGTAAAAACTCTTTAGACTTTTCTACTATTTTCTTTCCCTTGTCAACAACTTCTTCAGGTGTATTTAATTTTACAAGTGTTTCAAAAGCATTTTCTGAATTTCTAATTAAATCCTGCAAAGGAATAACTTTAAATTCTTGATTTACTAAGTCAACATAAACAGTTCTATAGCAATTTAAAAATTCAATTAAAGAAGGAAGTAATTTCTGATTGCAATTTTCTTGAAGTATCATAAGAAAATCATCATATTTTTTATATTGTTTTTCTTCTTGATTTTCTGAAGAAACAAATACAACAAAATCATTAGGTATTCTGTTATATACAAACCATTTCATTCGGAAATATCCAAAATCTTTCTGTATTTTGTTTCCATTTGTTTCAATAATTGTTTTTCAGTTATAGTTTCAAATTCACCTACAATACTATTTATTTCATCTATAATAGCATCCTGTGGCTCTGCTCTCATTACAACTTTACTAACTACACCTTTGTTTGTTAATTCATCTTCAAAATTAATAAACAAATTACATAGAAAAGGTATAGTTATTTTAACTTCACCTTCCGAATCATCTTCTATTTTCTTTCTTATTTCCAGACCACAAGCAAAAATAAAACTGCGCATAACATCATATACAACAGTTTTATCCTGTCTGGAAAATGCAGATAACTTATTAAGAAATTCATCATCATCTTTTTGTAGTATCACAAATTTTCTCCTTTTTAACCATTCATTCTTTCAAGAATTTTATATTTTCCATTCTCCATAATAATCTGATAATTTGGACTATTTTTGTACTCTGTGAATTTCTGCATTGTTATAGCAGTTGAAACATTATTGATTATAACTTCTACCATGTTTTCCATTATTTTTTCCTCTAAATATAAATTTAAAACAATACTTTAATATAAGTCAGGGAAAGTCAAGACATTTTTTCGATTATCCTGACTTTTCCTTTTTTGGAGGTAGTATGTGTCGAGGATACTACTCTTCATTAGTATCAGTTTCAAAATCATCTATATCCATAACATATTCACCAAAAAAATCAATGTCCTGTGGTTCTATTAGGTCATCACCTTCTTCTTTTCCTTCTTTCAATCTTTTTGCTTTTCGTTTATCAAAGGTAGCTAACATTTCAGGGTCAAAATCTGAAAATCTGTTTCTTGAAGAATAATAATGTCTATTTCCAAAATTATATTCTCTTAATTCTTCTTGTTTTTTTTCAAGAAGTACATTATTTATAGCTTCTTTTAAATTTTCCTTCCCTAAAGATTTTTCCAAAAGATAATAATTTTTTAATCTTCCTTTTCTTTTTTCAAAGACACTATCAAATCCTGAAAGTTTTGATTCAACATCATCATCACTACCTAGTTTTTCTGAAGTTTCAGAATCAGTTTCACTTTTTTCAAAATTATTTGTATCATTGTTTTCACTTTCAGAAGGAATATTACCAAAACTTGTATCACCTTCTTCTTCCGCTTCTTTTTCGGCTTTTTCTTTTTCTTTAATTGCGGTATCAATCCAAGCTTCAATTGTGTTTGAATCATAAGGAAGAAAATGAGTGTAGATGCTTCTCTTAATGTCAGTAGGTAAGTCACCACCACCAAGAATTTTATCCTGTATATTATCAATTACACTGTTTGCTAAATCAATTAAACTATTTTGTGATGAGATAATATCTGAATTAGTTTGAGATTCAGGATATTTCATTGATAAAGTAAAATCAATTTCTTCTGGTTTGTATTTACCGGAATAAATAAAATGAAGTTTTACTAATTGAGTCAAACATTGTAAAAATATACTCTGAAAACGATATACAACCCTTGCAAATGGTTTAAATTGTTCTATCATAGCAACACCACTGTCACCAAAACCACTGTCATTTGGGTCAAGCCATTTTCTTGGAAGAAAAGTAGAAAGAATTATATCATCTTTCAACATCTGAATATCATCTATTTTTCCTAAATCAATATTACTTTCTTCTTGTGTATATTCATACAAATCTTGAATTGTAATTATTATATCTCCAAGACCTTGCATTTCTTTTTTAGAAGTACCAAATCCTGAATTAGTCAATAAATTCATAAATTCAATAGCTTTATTTATTTTGGTTACAGGGTCAACTGCTGAAGGTATATTTATTTTAAATACCCCTTTAGGAAAACGTAAACCCCTTGCAGTTTGTTGCAAACTCATAGAAGCATCATATTGCATATAAGGTGACATAGAATTTATAAATTGTGGAATACCAAAAGGTTTGAAAGGACTTTTATTTGTCATATTTCTAAAATGTAGAAACTTCCACGGAGGAATTATAGTATCACCAATTTCAAATCCAAAAAGATATTTTTTATAATATGATGTGTTATTATTTTTTTCAAGTATTGAATCTATAAGTTCTTTAACTCTGTCATACCCCGAATATTTTTTAAATGTTGATTGTCCTTTTTTTAATTCTCTTTCTACTTCAAAAGGGGTAAATTCCATTCTGTCTTTAATATCATAAACATCAACAGGAATTACTTCACTAATTCCTTCATCATCAAATCCTAAAATCCATCCTGCATTACCATATTGAATTATATCAATAAGTGTTGGACGGATTAAGTCTTTTAATTCTATTTTATCAAAAAATTCTTGTATATCTTTTTTAAGTTGTCTTTTTGCTTCAATAAAGATTATTTGGTCATTAGAATCAGCTTGCATACATTCATCAACTGTCAATTCTATTGCTTTATTAACAATAGGACAATTCATATACATTTTGTCCATATCCTGAAAAAGTTTTGTTCTGTTTTCATAATTTTCAAGAATAACTCTATTATTATTTAAAAAGTATTTAAACAGTTCTTGAACATTATCATCAAAAGGTATTTTTTCAAATTCCTCTGATTTTTCTCTTTCAGTATGTGTTTTGCCTTTAACTATTGGAAATAATTGTTTATCTGGTTCTTTACTATTTTTTTTAAACCCTATACCAAACCAAGATTGTAACTGATTCAATATTTTACTTGGTAATTTATTGTTAACTTCTTTCATATTTCCTCTTTCTGTTATTAGTACTTAAAAAGTACTAAATCACTCATTCCCCCTCAAAAGATATTTTGTATTTACTTTTCCTTCTTCCAAAATTAAAAGAGTTTGTTCTACTTTTCCTATTGCTCTAACATTATATAATCCATATTCAGATGTTCCTATGACAGAAGCATTCATATAAAGTGTACCACCATTAAAAAGATTAATTTCACCTGTAGAGTGTAAGTGCCCCATAATAATTGAATCAAAAGTTACCGATTCATCACAACCTATCTGTTTTAAAACACCATACATTTTTGCTGAAGAAGCTGAAAGAGCATAATAAGGTATTCCGGCAAAACCACCACTTCCTTTACCCATCATTAAATGCCCATGTGTAACAAGAAATTTATGCCCTGTAATATTAAGAACAGTAAAAGGAGATTGATAATAATTTATAAATATTTTTTTATTTTTTTCTTTCTGAATCGTATTAAAAAGAATATGAAGCTGTTTTGCAAGAACATACTCCCAATTCAGTATAGCATTCTGTTTTGTTTCAGGCTTTTTTGTAAGCCTTGAATGATTACCAACAAGAAAATGAACATTTATTTTTGAGAAAATACTTTCAATTTCCAAAAGTTTATTGGAAATATAATCTTGAAGAATAAAAAGCCCTTCTACCTCAGAACATTCATTAGACCGTGCAAGTTCATCATGTATGCTACCTGAAAGTAAATCACCATCAAAAATTAGATTCATTATTGAAACATTTGTTTGTTTACAATAATAACAAGCATATTTAAAAACTCTGTCAAGACGTTCCTTCATTATTTCAAGATTATACTCATTAGCTCCACCAACTTCTTCAGCCTTAACTACTTCCCCACAATGTATATCCGAAATTACTAATACAGCCTCTCTATTTGAAGAAGGTTTTATAGTTGTTAAATTTATTTTCTGTGGAATAATTTCTTTAAGTCTTAGTTTTTCAAAATCTTCTATAATTGTATCTTCAGAAATACTACTTTTAAGAAGTGCTTCTTTTTCTTTTTCAAGTTCTCTGTTCTTATTTTCAAGAATTAATACTTTTTTTTCTAATTCAAATTTCTTTTCATCTTCTTCAGTTATAGAAAAAGTTTCTTTTTTAAAAGCGTCAAATGTTTTAAAAAAGTTATCATAAGCATTATAGTTTTTTGCTACTTTTCGATAATCTTTTCTTGTTATTTCCAAAGGATTTTTAAAATCTTTACCTATTTCCTTAAATTCTTTTATCAATTCTTCTTTTGTTATTTTTTTCATGAATAATTTAACTCCAAAATAAAATATAAATTATTAGTATCCCTACTAATAAACCATGATTACAGAAATATCGAATGAGTCAAAAAGACTAACCGCTGAAGGGATTACATTTAAACAAATGTATCAAAAATCTTATAAGTTCTATAAACTTAAAAAAGGTGACAATAAAGACCTTAGAATGAGAATGGACGTTACAAGAGCAAAAATTACAGCAAGAAAAAAATTAGAGTATGATAGAAGTGAAAAAAAATGGATTCAAACAGGAAGAGACATTAAAGTAGAATTTCTTGTTTCATCCGAACCAATATCTTATAAAAAAAGAGACAGTATCAATGTTCACAAATTTCCAGTAACTTTTATTATTCATGATATTGATAAAGGGGTTAACAGTACATTTAAATATCGTTCAGGCTCTTTATTTAAACCAAGATTTCCGTCAAAAGGAATGTCATCACAACAAAGGCAAGCAATAGAAAATTATAATTTGAAAAAAGGTATAGACCTTTGGTTCTTTTTTCACCTTGAATGGGTATTAAGACAGGAAAATGTTTTATATGGTGTGAATTATGCTAAATACAAACCTAAAGAAACAAATCCTAAAAGTTATATTTATTTTGAAAAGCACAGTTTGTTTTGTTTTAAAAAAATATTATTTCCTTTATTGACATCAAGAAAACAATTATTAAAGAGGGTGTTAAATGAAGAAAGAGAAAATTTTATAAAGAAATAAAAAAGAAGCCGACATTCAAAAGAACATCGGCTTCACTATCTTTTGTACTCATGGTACATAGACTACTATTTATTATTTTTTTGGAAACAATAATTTTCTGTCTCTTTTAAAAATAGATTCTTCTTTCTTTTCATCTTCTTCATCAGCAGTTTCTTCTTCCTCGTCTTCTTCATCCTCTGTTTCTTCTGTGAACTCATCACCTTCACCTGAAAGCATTGCACCAATTTCAGCATTATCTTTTTCGGCTTCAAGTGTATCAACAGTTCCTATAAGAGTCTGAACAGCAGGATTAGTCGCTGAAGTAGCATCAATAATATCACTTATTGCACTTTCGATTGAATCAATAGTATCTGCAAGAGCATCTACTGCTTCATTAGGGTTTTCACCATCTTCTTCTTTAAGTTTTGATTTAATACCTACAAGGGACATTCTTGCAGTTTTAAGACTCTTAATAGAAGATTCAAGAACCTTTACTGTTTTCTTAGCATCTATTTTTTTCTTTGGTGCTTCTTCTTCAAATATAGAAGAAATTTTTTTGAGAATTAGTTTTGCCATTTTATTATTTACCTCATTTTAAATATTACAAAATTTTATACATTTTATTAGTATGTATTTTTTCAATAAATTGTTAAGAATTATATTCCCCTGTGAAATTTGAAACATATTCATTTATTTTTTCCTGTATTTCAGGAGAAATTTGACCTCTATACAAACAACATTCATAAAATTTACCAACAATATATCTATTATGGAAAGAACCATGAACTTTTGTAACTTCCATAATAAAAGGAACAGGTGTATTGTTTTCATCCTGTAGTATTTCAACAAGTATATCATTTTTCTTTAAGGCAACAGGTTCTACATTATAGTCACCTTTAAAAAGTACTCGAACCTCAATAGGTAATAATTCCCATAAATCTATACCATCAACACTTGTTGTATTCTGTTCAGTAAGAGATTGAAGCATTTGAACTCTTGTAGCATAGGGGCGTTTAATTAATACATTTTCTACTATCATTGATTCTAATTGTTCATCATATTCACCCATAACATTTGGCTCTGATGTTACTATTCTAAGTAATTGAGTTTCTGTTCCTAAAAGTCTTTTGATATTAATGTCACTTAATTTACGAATTACCGGTGATATTTTTTGAGATAATTTGTCAACTACTGAATATTGCATGTTATTTTAAACCTATTATTTGATTTTTAAAGTGATTCCCTTTAATATACTCATAAAGATATTTCAAAAATAAATTAAATAATTTTTTATTTTTGTGATATAGCTGTTCCTCAATGTTCTTAAAAACGTCGCTATACTTTTTTATTACTGTGAACTTTTTAGATTCAGAAACCATTTTTAATATATCAGCATTATTATATCCACCAAACCTTAATTCTTCCACTATACACCAAGCATAAGCCATAATTTCGTCTTTATCTTCAAAATAATTTGTTTCGTTATAATAAGCATAACTTAGTAATTCTTTATATTTTCTATAATAAAATTGACCCCTATGTATTAGCTCATGCCCTATAAGTACAAAAAAATCATGTAACAATCTATTATAACTTTCTTTATTTTCTAAAGATTCTAAAAGTTTATAATTACATTTTACAATTGTTTTTCCAGTAGAAGTGGAAGTACTCATTACATGTATTCCTCTTTGATTATAAGGACTTCCTATATTTTCAATTTCAAAAATAACATTATATTCTCTAAATCTTTTGTTTAATTCAAAAAGAAAAAAAGGTAAACCTTTCTCTAATTTATTTTTATTTCTTTTACAAACATAATCAAAATAGTTAGTTAGCATTTTTGCATAATTGTTAGGTCTTATAACAGCTTCAGTTAATACAGGATGTGAGCAAGTGTAACCTTGCAATTTTAAACTTATTGCTTTCGGATTAATCCTTGTTTTCTCTGTAAAAACATCTTTATACATATCAAGAACCTGTGGAAAATTTTAATTCAAAATCTGATTTTAAAGGATGTGTCAAAAAATTTTGTGCTTGTTTTGAAATAAATATATTATATTCTGTATTAGCATTCATACTGTCATAAGGTGTAATAGCAAGAGTAGTACCACTATCATTCCATTCTTTTGTTCCCCATATTTCTGGTACAATATCCATTGAATTAATAACACTTGCTTCATTCATTGAAGTATTAAAATTTATTTCTATTGCAGAAGTTCTATTTACATTTGTAGCATTATTGCTTGGTGTTGAACTTAATACTTCTGGAATAACATTTACATTTAAAACATCTATAACAGATTTATCTTTCATATTTTTCAAAGACAAAATCATATTATCAACAGGATAAACAGGTACAGGTTTTTGTTTTCCATCATCACTTACAAATCCTCTCTGGGAAAGTATCAAATAAGGAAATTTAATTTTACAATTATGGGAAATATTAAAAAGTGAACCTTTATCTTTTTGTTCCTGATATGCAAACGCTAAATCACCTTTTGTAACATCCATATCTATGTCAATTTCAAAAAATGTTTCTTTATTATTTACTACAATAGGAACTTCAAGTCTTGTTAATGCCGCTAAATCATACATTAATTTGGATGTTCCAATAAAATAGTCATACTCAGTAGTATAAACGGTCATCATACTTATATTCAAATAAGCCGGTACTGAGGCTATATAGCAATCAAGTTCTTTATCATAAAATTGACCTGTTAAATGTGTTAGTGATTTATATTCTACAGGTTCATCATCATCTATATTATATGCAGTAAATGGAAATTTACCTTGTGAAGTTTTATAAGCTTCAATTGAATTTCTTATAGCAGTTTCATTTCCACCACCAACAAAATCAGCAAGTATAAATCTTTTTTTAGATTCTTCAAAATCTTCATCAGGATAGAAAAGACCACAAAAATAAATTTGTAGTCTTTCTACTATAGCAAGATAAACATAAGGTATATATTCACCAATGGTAACTTCATCATAATATCTTTTTTGTTTACTTGCCATAATTATTAATCCTCTAATTTTTAACTAATTTAATAAAAGCACCAGAATACAAATTACTAAATTTTTTTAATTTATTTAAAGCATTTTCACCATAAGCTATTAATACTGAGGGGGCATTTGCTGAACTTCCTTTCCGTCCATCAACATAGTGAAAAGCTAATCTTCCTTTGAAGAAAAAAAGAGCATCAGCTTTATCCCACACAGTATTGTGAAATCCAATTGTCTCGGTTCTTGCAAAAGTTAGACCTATGGCATTACCATGTTCAGCACATTTGTCTAACCACCTATATGTTTCTCTGCCGTATGGAGGATTGCAGAAAACAAAACCTTCCCATTCTTTACTAAATCCATCATCTATTTTATTATAATGATTTTTAGCTGTGTCCCACGGTCTTTGAATCGGAGAGCAAGGGTCTAAATCAAATTCAAAAAAGTCTGTTATATATTTTGGTGTTAACCATTCATCATGATTATCAGTATTAGTGTTAAAATTCTTAGACATTTACTTTTTCTTCTTCATCCTTTTTCTTTTTGAAACCCTGTGGTCTATCTTCTACAGGAAAATCAGTAGACATTGTAGCTGAAGAAGCTTCCCCTTCTTCAACAAACAAATCATCCATAAAGTCTTTAAAGCAAACATGATTACTTTTTTCAAAGGCTCTGTTTAAATTAGTTGTTACTTTTTTAATATTATCTAAATCAAACTCTTCTTCAATATAAGTTAAACAAAATTCTTCAAGAAGATTATCCTTCAATCCAAGAATTTTTGCTTCTTGGATTGCTTGTTTATGTACTTCTTTTATTTCCTGTTCTGATTTACCACTTTTAGCCGAAAGAAGTTTATACTTCATTTTTTGTACCCCTAGACAATACAAAGTTTTTCATCAATTGTAATTGGTCTTTCATTTGATATAATTTTACAGCCAAGATAATCACAAACTTCTTCTATTTCAGAAGCAGACTGTTCTATGATACCTTCGAGACGTTTATTCATTTCTGAAAGATCGGATAGAGCCAAAGCACCATCTTTTACTGTAAATTTAATTTTTAATGTACCTTCAATAACCATTTTAATTCTCCTATTATTAGTATTAAAATTAAGCCTGACTTTCTGCCTGCTTTACAATATCCTTAAAAGCATCCTCAAAACTATTGGAATCCTTTTTAGATTCTTCTCTCAGTTTAGTAGCTTCATCTGAAAACCATTCTTCCTGTTCTTTCATGATGTTTTTAATCATTATAGAATTAACAACCATAATAGTTGGCAATCCATAAATATATGATATTGTTTCCAATTCTTTTCTATTCATATTACAAAGTTCCTGATAACTATAATATTTTTCAGGTTCTTTTACATAATAATAGAAACTGTCATATTCTTTATTATTTGAAATTCTATCAAGTTTTACATAATCCAAAATACCTTCAGGATTTTTCTTTGTTCTAATGTAATTTTCAAAATCTTTTCTTTCATTATGAAAATCAATAAAATCTTTTGATAGATTTTCTCTATTCAAACATATAAAATTTTCTTTATAATCCGTGGTTAATCTATATCTGTGAAATATTTCCTTTGCTACTTCTCTTCCCATTATTCTTTATCCTCCTTTACTTCTTCTTTAATAAACTCTTTCTTAATAGTATTGTTTTTAAAATTCTCAAGAAAATAAGAAAATACTGCTTTATCATATATCAAATCAGAACGAGTATGAAATTTAACAAAGTCACTAAGTTTTTCTTCATCCTCTTTTGACATTTCTTTTGCTTTTTCAGCATGTTCATTTATGACTACAATTGTACTTTCCAGATAATCTATAAATCCTTGATATTCCGATTCTGCATTGAAAGTAAACATGTCTTTTTCAACATCAAATTCAAGTGCATGGAGAAAAAGTACCGAACTTATTGTCTTAATACTCATCCACTCTTTTTCTGTATTAAGATTAAATTTCTTTTTTGCAAAATTAAGAATATAATTTCCTATAAATCCTTTCTTCATGTAGTTTTCAAACATCATATAAGGTACTTCTTTTGCAAGTTCTTCTTTTGCTACACTCCAATAATAATCCCCAAGAGTTTTTATAGTTTTACCACTATCTCTTTTACTCTTTCTTTCAAAATTTGCTTTTGCTTTTTCTTTCTTAGCTTTACCCATGTTTTTATCTCTCCTTTTTTAAAGATTTCATTATTTTTAAACTATTTTTAGTACTCTTTCTAATTTCTTTCATGTTTTCATCTTTTGAAACTGAAAATCATTCATTATATTGTGATTAACAGTACTTCCCTCAGAAAAAATGTGAACAATAGAGTTAATTTCCTTTATAGAGTTAAAGATACATTCTTTCCAGTTTACAATTGAAAAGGTTTTTATTTTATTAAAGAGATAATCAATGGATTCATTAATGAATAGTATTAATCTATCTATATCAAATTTAATTTCTTTATCTTTATTAGCTTTAAGATAAAATTGTCTACAGAAAGATTTACCTGTATTTTCATAATCACAATAATATCCTTTTTTATTAGAGAATTGTTGTGAGAATAAGCAAGAGTATAGAAGAATATCTGAAATTCGTTTGTAAACATTTACATTTTTTAATATTTCATATTTTTCTTTGAGAAGATTGCACATGTTTCTTGAATACTGTTCACCTATGAGAAATTTATCGGTGTAATTATTACTTTTGATTGCTTTTCGATTGTGCAAATTATAGAAGAATTTACCTAAAATTTCCAGAAGAAGTATTTTTAATATTTCCATATTGTGATTAGATACTTTTTGCTTAGTATTAACAAGTATTTGAATAAGCACTTTTTTGTGAGTTACTTTATTTACAACTGCTAAAGGAATTTTATCTATATTGGAAAAGTATTCTTGTACTTTGTTAACATCATATTTGATTGATTGAGAATTATAATTTTTATATAGAGATTTTATTTCCGATTTTATGGTCTTATGATTGGATAAAACATCTTTAGAACCTTTTCCTTTGAGAATTACAAGATCAAAACATTCTTCCTCAGATAAATTATGTGATTTTGCAAAAGAAACAAAAAAAGGCATTTTACAAAATCTTTCACCCGAATATAAATCAAATTTTTCATCTTGAAGAAATTGTTCATAGCTCATATTAGAAAGTGAATTGTTTATAGTTTCTCTACAATAGATTTCATTTATAGCTTTTTCTTTTGTTGTATTTACAGAATAACTTTCACACTCAAAACCTTTTGAAGTATCATAAGCAAGAATTGTTTCTTGAATACAATTTTGAGAATTATTATTATAGTCCGCACTCGTACTGTATTTATTATCAAGAACAGTATAGTCATAACTTATAGGAAGTCTCATTTTTAAAGGTGATTCTACAAATTTAGAATATTTATGAAGTGATTTTTTATAATCTTTAATTAATTTTTTCTTTTCAGATATAGTTAAGGCGGTATTAAGTTTAATAAATAAATGATAGCCATAAGAATAGGAATTTTCCTGAAAGATTATATTATCTTTTCCAAAAAAATCTAATGTAGATTGATAAGTTTCAAGCATAAGTAAAGTGTTTTTATTATCATGGTTGTCAATGTCTATAACAAGAACATTTGATTTCTCTTTGAAATAACACCCTACATTTTTATTTATTTTATTTATATTTTTTCCGGCTAATTCTGATTCAAGAATATTATCAATTACCGAGTAATGATAATCAGTTGAAAGTATATCTGAAAAGATATGATTGATTATTAAAGAAATTTTACTTACATAAATATTTTTTTTATAATATTCTTTTGTTTTTCCATTATATAAATCATTTTCCAATACAATTAAATTATTGTCAAAAGGTGTTGTTTTATTTTCTGTCCATGAAGTGTTTACATGATTTCTTACTTTTTTTGTTTTTTGAAAAATAAAATTATTTTTTAAATTATAACCAAGACTTTCCAAGAATTTAATTATTTCAGGATATTTGTTTTTGACATAGTTATGATGTTTTGAAACAGGCAAGGATTTCAAATCATTATTAAGGTCTTTTATGAACTTAGAAAACTCCTCAGTATGTTCTCTATCATAAATAGGACATTTACTTTCATAATATTTCGTTTGGTAACTCGTTTGTCATCACCTCAATTTAAAAATGAACACAAAAAAACCTCCAAAAACATAGTCCAAAATTAAAATTTCTTTTAATCTTGTACACCCACTATGTTTTTGAAGGCTTATTCGTTTTTAAAATTTTAAAACTACAAAAAAGGGTGTTGGTCTTTTGTAGTTCTAAAATCTATCTTTTATATTAGTATCACCAAAAAGTTAAATATTTCAAAATATCCTCATTTTTTTAAATTTTTTTTCAAAAATCCAAATTTTTTTCACTTTTTTATGTCTTTTCATTAGTACACATTGAAAAATACCTCAAAATTTCTGAAAATTAAGAAGAAAAATGAAAAAGTACTTGATTTTTTTCAAGCAATTTTTTCAATGTTTTGTTAATTGTACTAAAAAGTACAAAATTATTAAGGTGTCGCCAAGTGGTAAGGCAATAGTTTTTGGTACTATCATCGGTGGTTCGACCCCACCCACCTTAGCATAGTGTACTAAAAATGCACTAAAAATTTTAATTTAAACTGGAGGAGATACATTTATGAGTATCCTACAAGAACAGCTTGAACAGCGAAAAAAGCAGGAAGAACAGAAAAAAAGAGCAAAAGAAAATTCAGGAAATTTTCAGGGATTTGATGAACTCTCTTACTGTCCCATTACAAAAGAGGAAACAGTTTTTAGAATTGTTGGAAAGCCTTTTCCTTACAATGACCCTACTAACCGAAAACCTACTGACATTAAAATGATTATGCAGTCAGAAATTGTAAAGGAAGATAAAAAGGGGTATGTCAAATTTAATTTTCCTTATCATTATGATGACACAAAAGGTGATTATGTTTTAGATAAAGATTTTATTCTCACCAAAGTAATTAATAAGGTTAAAGAAGGTCGATGGGAAAAATATCCTGAAGGAAAAGTAAATGAGCTAACTGGTAAAAACGGAGAGTATATTCATTATTATAAAGATACCGAAGTTTATAAAATAATTGTAGATAAAGTAGGTAATGCAAAAATTGGTGAAAAATTTCCTAAGAATTTTTATCCCTCAAAACGTGTAGTAATAAATGTTATTGATAGACATGATTCGTGGTGTAAGGATAATAAGCATACAAAAATTCTTACTTCAAAACATGAAGGTTTTTCAATTAAAGACAGTAAAACAAATCAGGATATTACAATATTCTATACGGATACAGGTATCCCTAAAACTACTTATGACAAAATTGTAGAATATCATGCAAAAGGAACAGGAAATTTTGATGTTGATACAATTGTAAAAAAAGTAGAAAAAGATTATACAGTTGCGGATATTACAGATGCTTGCCCTAAATTTATTACTCAGAAAAGTAAAGACATTGGTTTGGATTCTGATTTGACAGATGAAGAAAAATCTTATGAACTTTATGACTTTGATAAATATTTTCCTTATGCTTCTTCAGCAACAAAAATTAAAAAGTGGCTTTCATGGCTAATAAAAAAAGTAGATGCTCAAACAGGTTCAAATTTTATGGTTGAACTTGAAGCACTTGCTAAAATTGAAGAAGATGAAAGAAATGCAAAAAAAGAAGCACAGGCAGAAAAGGAACAGGTAGAAGGGGAAGAAGTTTCTGATGATGTAAAAGAAATGGAAGCACCTGTTAAAGAAGAACCAAAACCTGAAGTAAAACAAGAAGAACCTAAAAGAAGAAGAGTTGAAGAACCTAAGAAAGAAGAAACAAAAGAAGAAATTTCTTATGTGAAATACTTTCCTTCTTATGATAAACTTTCGGATGAAGAAAAAGCTTCTCTTTTAAATGCTTTATCAGAAATTAAAGATGGTATTCCTCTTTTTAATAATAAAGAGGGGGAACTTCTTGGATGCAAGGATGAAAAATGTAAATTTCCAAATTCTGAAATAGATACTATTTTTCCAGAAAGTATTTTTACTTGTCCGGTATGTGGTATCAGATAATTTTAACAAGGGGGTTAAATACCCCCTTTACTATTTTAGGTGGTATAATGATTGAATTTGAAGATTTTATAAAAAAGTGTGAATCGGGTTTTTGTTTAAGACAAACAATAAAAAGTAAAAGGTGTATTACAAAAGGCAAACAAGAAGATTGTTATAAAAAATACATTTTAAAATCAGAAAAAGATGTAGAAAAAAGAAAACAAAAAGAAGTGACCCCTAAGTGGGAAGAATTGAAAAGAGAGATTTTAATTCGTGATAAAAATGAATGCCGTTTTTATGCAATTGCTACTAAAGAGGAAAGAGAAGTAATAGATAAAATGATTTTAGAAAATCCTAAATTAGCTGTAAGAGATGGTGCTCATGTTTTGGCAAGGTCAAAATGCCCTGAAATGATTTATGATACTGATAATGTTTATACTCTTTATCGGGGGGTACATTCTGCAATTGACCATTTGATTGACCCTATAACACAAAAACCTATGAGTTATGAACAATCACAAAATTATTGGAAAAGAATTATAGGTGAACAGAAATATAATGAATTATATGAAAGATATATGCAAATACAAATAAGGAGATTTTATAAATGGGAGATTTAAAAGGGTTAATGAATGAAGCAAGTAAAAAATTTGGTGAAGGTTCTTTAATTCAAGGAAGTAATTGTACTGTATCACCAATTATTTGTAGTACAGGCTCAATTTTACTTGATTATGCCTTAGGTTGTGGTGGTATTCCTGAAGGTAAAATTATTGGTATTACTGGAATGCCTTCAGGGGGTAAAAGTTTGCTGTGTTTGCATATGGTTAGGGAAGCACAAGAAGCAGGATATAATTGTGGTTATATTGATGCAGAGAATAGTTATGACCCAATATGGAGTGAAAAAATGGGGGTTGATAATGAAAAACTTTTAATCAGCCAGCCTAATAGTGGTGATGAAGCTTTTGCTCTTGCTGATATGATGGCAAAGTCAGGGGATATTAAATTAATTATTGTTGATTCAGTAGCCGCTCTCACACCTAAAGCAGTACTTGAAGGAGAATATGACCAAAATCATATAGGACAATTAGCAAGGCTTATGAGTCAGTCACTAAATAAAATAAATTCAATTCTTGTTAAAAATAAAACAACACTTGTTTTAATTAATCAACAGAGAATGAAAATTGGGGGGTATGGTAATCCTATTACAGAACCAGGTGGGGAAGCTATTAAATTTTATGCGTCAGTTAAACTTGAAGTAAATCGTTCGGAAGTAATTGGTGATAAAGAAGATGTAGATGGATTTCTTACACGTATTAAAGTAGTAAAAAATAAATGTGGTGTTCCTTTTAGAAAGGTAGAAACAAACATTTATCTTGGTAAGAATGGAAAATATGGTATTGATAAGAATGAGGAAATTTTTACACTTGCTATAGATAATGCTATTGTTAAAAAAGCAGGGTCATGGTTTTCTTATGGGGATGAACGATTGGGACAAGGAAAAGATAATGCTTTAAAAACTGTAATAGATAATCCTAAATGGCTTGAAGAAATTACAAATGCTGTTTATGATTCTGTATTGAAAATAACAAAACCTAAAGAAAATTCATTTAACGCTAAAATTAAAGAAGCTATTTCTACAGATACTAAAACTACAAAACGCCGTTCAAAAAAAGAAGAAGGAATAATTGGCGTTGAAGAAATATCAACACCTGTAGAAGTTAAAACTGAAGAAGTTATTGAAGCAGAAACAGTAGAAGAAAATTAAAAAATGGTTTGACACCAAATAATAGAAATGTTATTTGGTGTTCAACACTATTCAAGGAGAAAAAAGGTGAAGATAAACATACTTGAAATTAAAAACTTTAAAGCAATTAAACATATTCTATTTGATAATAATAGTAAGGTAAATCTTATAACAGGAGAAAATGGTAATGGTAAATCATCTATTCTTGATGCTATAAGATATATTTTAACAGATGAACTTGATGACAAAATATCATCTTTTGTAAGATGGGGTACTGAAAAATTTGAAATACTTTGTGTTTTTGAACATAAAGGAATTGAATATACTCTTGAAATAGAAGGAAGTAAGGGTGCTAAAAAAAGATTAACATTTAATGATGAAGAATATTTTAATTCGGAGGCTACCTCTAAATTGAGAGATATTATAGATTTTGAATTAACAAAGTTTTCTGCTATAAGTGAACAAGGGAAAACAGCACAGTTATTATTTCAGAAAAAAACAGAAAGACTTAATACTCTTTCTCGGATATTAAAAATTGATTCAATCAATGAATCTTCTGAAAATGTAAAAGAAGAAGTAAGAAAAATTAGAGAAAACGTTAAAGTACTTGAAGCAGAATTGATTTCTCTTGAAAATGCAGAGTTTTCTTTAATGGATGAAATTGCTCTACCGGATATTGATGAAGTTAAAAAAGAATTTGAAGTTATAGAGAAAGAAAAAGAAGAATATAATAAAAAACAAAAGGAATTGGATAAAGAAATTTCAGAAATAAAAGAAAATATTTCAGAAATTAAATTAAATTTTGAAAAGAAAAAGAATGAAAGTATTTCTAACATTAAAACAGAAATAATAAATCTTGAAAATAAACTTAAAGAAATTAAGCGCAAGAAAAATGAATTTGATTCAGCAGTAATTTCAAGTAAGACAATACAAGATGAAATTAAAGACATAGACAATAGTGTAGAAGAAATAGCAAAAAAAATTAAAGAAGTAATAAACCCTTCTCAATCTGAAGAGTATGTACAACAAATATACACTAAGAAAATTGAAGTAGAACAGAATATAAAATCTATTGAGAAGGAAATAAAATCTCTTAAAGATAGAAAATGTCCTTATACTTTTGATTGTGAAAAACTTGAAGGTGTGGATGTTTCTAAATATGAAAAAGATTTGGAATCAAAAAATACTGAATTAGTAGAACTTGATACAAATTATAAACAGCTTTCTGAAGAGATAAAGGAGTATAAAGAAACTTTAAAGTTTAATTCTCAAATAGAGAAACAAATTTTAGATGCGGATATTAAAATTTCTCTTAAAAAGGAAAGTATTAAAAAGTATCAAGAAGTCATAGACAATTATGTAGAAGAAGATTATTCTGATACAGAATCTATAATTAAATTAAAAAAAGAAGAAATAGAATCTATTGAACATCTTTTAACAATTGAAAGAGATAAACAAATCGAAGTACTACAAGAAAGAATAAATAATCTTTTGGAAAGAGAAGCTTTTTCAAAAGAAAAAAAATATACAGATTTAAAGAATAAAATTCTTTTATATGATAATCAGGTAAAAGAATTAGAAAGAATTAAATTGTTTAATGATGAAGTTTTAAAAAAGAAGTCTAAGAATGAAAGGATTGTTTCTGTTAAAAAACGAGAGCTTGAAAGTAAAAGAAAAGAAATAAATCTTATGGAAGAAGTAAGAGATGCCTACAAAGATTTTTCAGCTTATAGAATAAATAAAGGTGCTGAACATATTAAAAATCGAATGAATAGTATTTTCCAGAAAGGTTATGGAAAATATGAAATTACTTTTGAACAGGATAAATCCGGTATAGATTTCTTTTATAAGGAAGTTGGAAGTGATATACTTAATAATGTAGTAATGGCAAGTGGACAGGAAAAAGCAGTTTTAGCGGTAGCAAATAGATTAGCTTTATGTTCACTTCAAAATCTTGGAATACTTGTGTTAGATGAAGTAGATAATAATGCTTCGGATGAAAATAGTGTTAAATTATTTCAAACTATACTAAATGAAAAAGGATTTAATCAAATATGGATTATAAGTCATTGTAATGCTACAAAAGAATATCTTAATAATTTAGTAGAAACTACAAACTACAATATTGTAGATGGACAAGTAGAGAATTAAAAAAAGGAGAAAAATAAATGAAGGTATTAAAATCAGAATTAAATTTTATTGATTGGTATAGTAAATTTGCTAACAATAAAAATTTAATGAATGACAAAATTCAGTTTATAGGAAAAGCTGAAACAAAAGAAGTGTTTGTTATAAACGATACAGGCACAAGCATTCTATACACATTGATTTCAAAGGATATTGAAAAAGATTTTATTTCCGTTTATCCGGTTAATGAATTTACTTCAATTCTAAGTGGAATTAAAGATGATGTAGAAATTGAATTGGCAGACAATACAATTAAATTTGGAAAAAGCAAATATGAATTTCCATTGTTTGATGTAATTCCGTCAGAATTTAATCATTATAGAGAAAAGATTGAAAATGAAGAGGTAGCTTTCACACTTGATAATATCTCAATGTTTCCTGAACTTGGAAATTTTGTAGGTGCAGTGGAAGATAATCTCAATGGGGTGATTCATTATTCAGGTCATTATATTGCAAGCAATCAGAAAAAAGCTACTGCAATATTTAATAGAAATTCTGAAAATGTTATACCAGAAGGTTTTAGTGTGGCTTATGATGTATTTACTTTTCTATCTTCATTGAAAATTGAATCAATAGGTATTAAAGAATTTGAAGATTTTTATTCTTTTAAAGTAAATAATACTGTTTTTGTTTTGAAAAAATCAAAAAATATTAGACTACCAAATCTTCTTGAACCAGATAAAAAAGCAAGATACAACAATGAATTTTCTATTGAAATAGATAAGGCAGAATTTAAAAATATTCTTAATCGAATTAAAATTATATCTAAAGACAATATAGACACTCGTTTGTTTTTCACTTGTAAAGAAAATGAATTGGTTATTGAGTCTAAAGATGGAAAGTATGCAGTAGAAAAATTAAATGTTTCTTATAGTACTGAACTTGAAGAATTTTCTTTTATTCTTTCTACAGAATGGGTACTTAAAATTATTAATTGTATTACAAGTAAAAGTTTGAAGATGATGTGTAGTTTGGAAAACAAAGTAATCAACTTTATTGGTGATGATACTAACAAACTATATATACACAATATCTTTAGACGTGATTAACATATAGAGCAAGGGGGCTATGCGGTTTATGAGTGAAAGAAATTTGAATTTTTGGTTGACTGATAAAGAATTTATATCAAAGTCTAAATACAATGACTTATACTATCTTGAAGGACTTTGTTATCGCATAGCTTCCTTTCTTAAAAACACACCTATTCATGTTATTACAATTTTAGATAATACCGAAATGTCTATTGGTTTTTCCATAGGTACAAATAAAAAATATTATCCTATAAGTAATGATATATCATTTTATGATTATATAACAGAAGTTGAAAAATGGCTTAAAACATTCTATCCTTCCTTTGATTATATGGAAGAATTAGAAGTTGAACTTTCTGAAGAAGAAATGAAAACAAAAATAAAAGAAGGAATGAATCTTAACGATGTTCTTTTGCTAAGAAAAAAATCTTATGTAAGACATTATGGTGTAGTAGAAAAAATATATCTTAAAGATGATTGTTTTCTTCTTAACTATAATGGTAATTTAGAAAAAAGAACATCTATATGTACAACAAATGCCGTTCCTGTAAGTAAATTTATGGAGAAACTAAGAACTCTTTCAGAAAAAGAAAGATATGAATATATAAAAAATGATTCTGTAAAATTACATGATATTACAGAAAAACAAATTGAAATTGATTATGCCGGAAAGACAATGCTTAATTTCTTTGAAATTAATTATGATGTATTGAAGGAAAAATCTTTGATTAAAGTTTCAGAATTTGTTTATACATGGGGGAGATTTGTAATTAATTTCAATTCCCCTTTATTGAGAGATGATTGCTTGAAACTATATAACAAATTACTAATTGGAAAAAACAATGACTGATAGGGAAAATCTTGAATTTTTGGTGTACCTTGCAATGGAAGGGAAAGAACCTCTAATTTCTGTAGGTTTGGCAAAAGAACTTTTAGGCTTTGATTGTATGGAAGAT
>Ga0209719_1002091_pt1 | contig 21956 bp, 16 predicted proteins | sample AD_JPNAS2_MetaG_FD_184421 | JGI IMG/M metagenome (GOLD analysis project Ga0209719, IMG submission 184421) | Active sludge microbial communities of municipal wastewater-treating anaerobic digesters from Japan - AD_JPNAS2_MetaG (SPAdes) (version 2) | ecosystem: Engineered > Bioreactor > Anaerobic...
GGCAACCACGGTGGCGGTCACGGTGGCGGCGGCAACCACGGTGGCGGTCACGGTGGCGGCGGCAACCACGGTGGCGGCGGCGACCACGGCGGCGGTCACGGTGGCGGCGACCACGACATCGCGATCGACCAGATCAAGATGTTGATCCAGACCTACACGTTCACCGCTGTGGACGACCACAGTGTCGACAACTCCGTGGACCAGGACATCTGGGCGAACGGCGACGTCTCCCAGATCTTCGAGACCACGACCATCGGGATCGAAGGCGACGGCAACACCGTGGCGACCGACGACGCAGTCGCCGCCAGTGGCGGTTCCACCGTCGCCGACGACCAGGCAGTGATCGTCTCTGGCGACGGATCCGCCGTGGCCCAGGATGACGGCAATGCCACATCGGGTGACGGCAACGCGGTTGGCGACAACGCGCCGGCTGCGAGCGGCGGCGGGATCGTCGCGGGCCAGGGCGGCATCGTCGCCGGCGGCAACGTGAACTACAACTCCGGCAACGGCTCGGGCAACGACAACTCCGACAACTCGGACAACTCGACCAACGTGTCCGTCGGGGACGTGGCCCTCAACTCGGGCAACGACAACTCGAACCACCAGGACAACTCCAACCACCAGGACCAGTCCGTCAACGGTTCCTACAACGACAACGACGGCATCGACAACGACGGTGGCGACAACGACGGCATCGACACCGACAACTCGGGCAACGACAACTCCGACAACTCCGACAACTCGGACAACTCGGACAACTCGACCAACGTGTCCGTCGGGGACGTGGCCCTCAACTCGGGCAACGACAACTCGTCCAACGACGACAACTCGAACAGCTCGGTGAACAACTCGGGCAACACCGACGACCACAGCGACGACGACGGCATCGACAACGACGGTGGCGACAACGACGGCATCGACACCGACAACTCGGGCAACACCGACAACAACTCGACCAACGTGGCGGTCGGCGACATCGCCTACCAGTCGGGCAACACCGACGACCACAGCGACGACGACGGTGAGGACCACGACGGCTCGGACAACACCGACAACAACTCCACCAACGTGGCGGTCGGCGACATCGCCTACCAGTCGGGCAACACGTCGACCGATGACCACAGCGACGACGACGGCATCGACAACGACGGCGGCGACAACGACGGCACGGACGACGACTCGAACAACTCCGACAACTCCAACAACTCGGACAACTCGAACAACTCCGACAACTCGAACAGCTCGGTCAACACCGATGACCACAGCGACGACGACGGCATCGACAACGATGGCGGCGACAACGACGGCACGGACGACGACTCGAACAGCTCCGACAATTCCAACAACTCGGACAACTCGAACAGCTCGGTCAACACCGATGACCACAGCGACGACGACGGCTTCGACGTCGACGGTGGCGACAACGACGGCATCGACACCGACAACTCGGGCTGGGAGCAGTCCACTGACGTTGACGTCGACATCGACGACTCGTTCAACGACAACAGCGTTCACGACGACGACGAGGTCGACGTCGACGTTGACACCGGCAACTGATCAGGGACCTCCGGCAGTGAGGCTCGGTCTCGCCGAGCGCTCACGGGCCATCACCTGATCGACCACGACCCCTCACGCCAAGACGCGTGAGGGGTCGTGTCGTATCGTCGTGCTGTGGGCGGCCTGGCAGGGGTCGCCCCGCAGCGGGCATTGATGGGAACACACGCGTGGACTGGACGGCCACTGCGACGCAATTGGTCGCGCGCACAACCACTTTGAGTCGCGCTCAGGGCCGGGACGATTTCGTCGACCGGCTGGGGCATTCGCGACGTCGCCTTGCCGACCCCAGCGTTCGGGTGTTGGTCGTCGGTGAGTTCAAGCAGGGCAAGAGCATGCTCGTCAACGCTCTCGTCAATGCCCCGGTGTGCCCCGTTGACGACGACATCGCGACCGCGGTGCCCACAGAAGTGGCTTATGGCGAGCAGCCCCGAGCGTTTGTCCTGCTCAGGCGCAACGATGATCCCCCCAGATCCGGGTGGGAATCGACCACCCACGTCGCGACCACCCTGAAGCGCGAGGTTCCCATGGGGGAGCTCGGGCGTTACACCAGCGGAAGCATCGTCTTGGAGCCGGACCATCACATCGTCGGGGCGCAGGCATTCATCCCTCGCGAAATGTTGCGCACTGGTCTGGTCCTCGTGGACACCCCGGGAATGGGCGGACTGTCCTCGATGCACACGGCTGCCACCACGGGGGTGCTCCCCACGGCCGACGCCGTCCTCCTGGTCTCCGACGCCGGGAGCGAGTTTTCTGCACCCGAGATGACCCTCCTCCGACAGGTCCTCTCGGCCTGCCCGACCGTGCTCTGTGTGCAGAGCAAGACCGATCTGCATGCCAACTGGCGGTCCGTGGTCGACGTCAACAGGGCGCACCTCGAGCGCGCTGACCTGCACGTGGACATCACGCCGGTGTCAGCCCAACTCCGGCTCCGGGCCGCGGCGACCCGCGACGTCGAGCTCAACACCGAGTCCAACGTCACCGAACTCGTCGCCAACCTGCACCGTCGGGTCATCGGGCGACGCGATGCCCTGCTGCTGGCGTCCACTCGCCATGATCTCCTGACCGTCATTGACGGCCTCGCCATGACGGTCAGCGCGCACAAGGGGGCTCTCGAGGACCCCGCGAGTCTCCCCGAGCTCACGGAGCAACTGTCCGTGGCCCAGCAGCGCGCCAACGAGCTCAAGCAGCGCTCCGCCCGGTGGCAAGTGACCCTCAATGATGGGATGAGCGACCTGAGCGCCGACCTCGATCATGACTTGCGCGATCGCGTGCGTCGAGTGATGCGCGAGGCCGAGGCCTCCATCGAGGCAGGAGACCCGGGCAAGGTGTGGGACGAGTTCTCCCAATGGCTCGAGGGACGCATCACTGATGCCCTCACGGAGACCTTCCACTGGGCCGACGAGAACGCAACCTGGCTGGTCGAGTCGGTCGGCAAGCACTTCGACGAGGACTCCAAGGCCGCGACGCCCGTCTTCCAACTCCGAGAGACCACTGGGCTGATCGACCCGGTGGCGCAGATGGGAAAGCTCGATCCCGGCATTCTCAATTCGGCGCAGAAGGTCATCATCGGACTTCGCGGCTCGTACGGCGGGGTCCTGATGTTCGGTGTGGTCACGGGGCTCGCCGGGATGGCGCTGATCAATCCGATCTCCGTCGGCGCCGGCCTCTTGATGGGCACCAAGGTCTACCGCGACGAGCTGCAGAACCGGCTTAAGCGTCGGCGTGCTGAGGCGAACGCTCTCGTCCGGAAGTACGTAGACGACGTCATCTTCCAGGTCAACAAGGAACTCAGGGAGCAGTTGCGGATCGTCCAGCGCACCGTGCGCGAGTACTACACGGGTGTCGCGGAGCAGCACTCGAGGTCCATCGCTGCCTCGCTCGAGGCGGCGAAGCAGGCAGCGATCACGACGACCGCGCAACGCTCCGATGCCTTGAAGGAGACCACCAGCCTGGCCACCGAGCTGGCTGACCTTCGTCGCCAGGTGGAGAACTTGGGTATGCCGCGTGGTCCCGCCGCCGTGAAGCCGCCCCCGACTCCGGTCGGGTCGGCCAGGGGTCGGTCGTGAGTGATACCCAGAACCCGATCGGGAAGCTGGCCAATCCCGGGCTCTCGGACACTGCGCGTGGACTGATCTTGGCGGCCCGGGACTCGATGCCAGTGGCGTCCCATGAAGCTGTCGATCGGGCCCTGGAGCGCTTGGACGACCGACTGCGCATCGCGATTGCCGGGCGGCTCAAGGCGGGGAAGTCCACTTTGCTCAATGCGATTCTCGGAGAGGACGTGGCCCCGACCGGGACTGCCGAAGTCACCAGCATCGTGACCTGGTACCGCGCTGGCGCCACCCCCCGGGTGCGGGTCGTGAAACGAGACGGCCAGGTCTCCGGCGTTCCGATCGCCCGTGTCGATGCCTCACTGGCGGGGAACAACGCGAGACTCGACCCGAAGGACGTTCAGCGCATTGACGTCGAGTGGCCCGCCCCTGCCCTCGAGAAGTTGACTCTCGTCGACACCCCAGGGCTGGCCTCCCTTTCGGCCGGGGTGAGCGCGACGTCCGAAGCCGTCCTCCTCCCGGAGGATGGGCCGCCGGACGTCGACGCCGTGATCTACCTCCTCTCGCACGTCCACGCCACGGATGCCGACGCCTTGGCGGCTTTCCGTTCGCGAGGTGGAGCAGGGATCGGCCCGCTGACCACTCTGGGGGTCCTGTCCCGGGCCGACGAGGTCGGTGGTGGGCGGATGGATGCCCTGATCGCAGCAGAGCGCATCGCCGAACGCCAGCGCCAGGATCCCGCCGTGCGTGCTCTCTGCCTCGACGTCGTCCCGGTCGCAGGGCTGCTCGCCGAAACCGCGCGAACCCTGAGACAGGTGGAGTTCGACGCTCTGGTCGAATTCGCCGCCCTCGACCGCTCGGTCAGGGAGGACTTGCTCCTGTCCGCGCACCGGTTCGCGTCGGGCCGAAGTCCGGGGCGCCTGCTGTCCGATCCGGCCGTCAAGTCGGGCCTGCTCAGCCGGTTCGGGCTCTTCGGCCTCCGACTCGGGGTCGTCCTGATCCGCGACGGCTACGACACCGCATCCTCACTCAGCGACGAGTTGGTCAGACGCAGTGGACTCGAGCAGATGCTGACCTCCCTGGAACACAACTTCGCTGCCCGCGCTGACGCGCTCAAGGCCCGCCACGCCTTGTCGTCCGTCGCTCGCCTGCTGGCTCTCGATGAATCCCCGTCGGCCCGCTCGCACGAGGAAGCCATCCGCCGCGAATTGCAGCAGAGTCACCAGTTCCGGGAAACCGTGTTGCTGTCGGAACTCCGGGCATGCGATCGCCCCGAACTCACCCCGTCAGAACTCGCCCAGGCCGAACGGATCTTGGGTGGCCACGGGGCCACGACCGAGCAGCGCCTGGCAGTCACCACAGACGGCTCAGATCACCTGAGCGATGAGAGAGCGGGCGCGGTGGCCAGTGAACTGATCGCCACGTGGCGTGCGATCGAGAACGACCCTGCGCGAGATCAACGCGTGAACCTCGTCGCTCGGGCGGTGGTCCGTAGCCTGGAGGAGATCCTGTCCCACCTTCCGGCCCCGCTCTCCGCAGCGCCCGAGGGCTCCCCGTCGCCCAACTAGGAGTGGGCTCGTCCCGGCCCGTGAGGTGATTTCAGCCAAGGCGAGATGTCGGGGTGCATCGAGAAGGCCAACGCGCAGAGCACAAGCGGGACACTGACCGCCAGCGCCCCCGTAGCGACCCACGCCGGCCACGAGTCCCGCGGCAGCAGGAGCAGGGTCGCGCCGACGACGAGTGCGTGCACCACGCAGAGCAAGCCCAGAAGTGCCCGCATCCCGACGACGCGGTTGTTGAACGCCACGACCACGAGAATCTCCAGCAGTCCGAGGGTGGCCAGCACTCCCGCTCCGATGAGCACGACCTTCGACGCACCGTCCTCGATGGCCTGGACGCTCACCGTCGCATCCCGCTCGGTCAACAGCCCGCTCAAGTGGGCCACCAGATGGGACCGGGCGATGAACATCATCAAGGCGACGAGGAGCAGGCCCCCTGCGCCAGCCGCACCGATCCACATGGCCCTGGAAACCTGCGCCGGACGTGGGACCTCAACGGCTCCGGGCGCCGGGGCGCTCACGGAGAACTCGGGGCGCTCGGGGCGCACACTTCGTGCAGGAGATGGCGTCGCCCCGCTCGAGGCGTCCGGCCGGCCAGTCGGCGTGGCTGCACTCACGACTGGCACGATATCCCCTGCAGCGAGGACCTGCCATCCGATCCACGGGCGGCATCGGAGCACTGGGCACGACCCCGATGTACGCACCAGGGCACGCCATCACCCCCGGGCAACAGGGGCCATCAGGCGGTGGACTGTCGCGGCGACGAGGCCGAGCACCAGCCCCCAGAGCAATGACAACAGCACAGTCCCCAGCACCGCGACGCCGAAGGTGCGCAGGTCGTGGAGAGCGATGACCGAGGTGCCGATGATGCGGACAAGGTTGCCCAAGGTCACCCCGACGATCACAGCCCAGAGCGGGGTGAGGAAGGGGCGGCGCCCGGCTCGGGTCCACAGCCACACCGCGACGATCATGACGAACGCCCCCACGGTCTCGATCGCCCACCAGGTCCACGTGGTGCCACCTAGAGGCGCCAGCCGCAGTGGAGGCCAGCCCTGCGGAAGGCCGAGCGCGGGAGGGATGAGGCCGAACGCGGCATACGCCCACCACTGGCCGACGACGGTCCAACTCCCGCTTGCGAGGGCCGCCAAGGCCACGAGTAGCGACGCGACCCACGGTCGAGTGGTCACTGGCGGTGTGGACGGCACGCTCGAACAGTAGCGTTCGGCCATGCGCAGGCTCCGAGGCAAGGCCGTCCTGGCGGGACTCGTCGCACTCGCCATCCTCGGTGGCGGTGTGGGGGCTGCGCTCCGGAGTGCTCCCGGGACCGAAGGCGGGGCACTCACCGACAGGGCGGGCGCCACGTTGGAGGTGCGCGGCTTCAACACGGCGAGCAACTCCAAGATCGCCCCCGACGGGATGCCCAAGCTGACCGAGGCCGACGTCGAGCGTGAGCACGTCGACTACGGCACCAACACGGTGCGCTTCCTCATCTCGTGGCGGATGGTCGAGCCCGAACCGGGTCGCTATGACACGGCCTATCTCGACCGGGTCGAGACCATGGTCGGGTGGTATGCCAAACGCGGCTACTCCGTGATGCTCGACATGCACCAGGACGTCTACAGCCAGTTCGGCGACCCGCCACTGGGTGGCAACGGCGCGCCGGCGTGGGCGGTGCACACCGACGGCTTTGCTGCACGACACTCATGTGGGGTTGACGGGCGCGCGGTGGGTGCGCGCGCTCGCCCCGATACTCGCCGCAGGCACAGTCGTGAGCGCCACCACACTCATGCGCAACGCAGGTGCCACTGGCCTGCTTGTCCTCGCAGCCTGCTTGGGGATCGCCTACGGTATGAGTGCGCCGACAGTGTCGCTTCGTCGAGCGAATCGTCTAGCTCGACTTACCGTCAGCGATCGCGATTGCGAACTGGCGCTGCGGAAGGGCCGGCGCCGGTCTCTGACAACTTGGGTTGCCGGCCTCGCTGCAATACCTATGGTCGCCGGGGCGAACCTTCCTCCAGCGGCGCTCAGTGTTGGCATCCCTCAGCCGCCCCTCGCGCTCCTCGCGCCCATCTGCACCTTCGCCGCGAGCCTGCTCATCATCGGAGCCTTCACCAGCAGGCACTACGGAGCGGCCGGGCCGCCACTGGTCGTGGCGGGCTACGCCCTTGCTGCAGCGGCATGGGTTGGTCAAGCGAACGTGGGAGGTGCCGTCGTCGCCGTCATCTGCCTGGCGGCCGCCGCGGCAACATGGCAAGGCCAGCGCCGATCCACGCACCGAGTCGAGGTGGCCCGTGATAGCCGAAGTCGACCGAAGGGCCCCGCTGAAACAGTGATACCGGCTAGCCTGCAGCCGGCACCGATTCAACAGGGGGCACTGTGAAAGCCGACGCACTCAACCCGCGTGAACTCTTTGGGACGACCGTCCACTACGAGATCCCGGCATTCCAGCGCCCGTACGTGTGGACCCTCGACGACCAATGGCAGCCCCTGTGGCAAGACGTTCGCCGTGTGGCCGAGAAGATCATCGCTGCTGACGGGGACGAAGCCTCACTCGAGGCCGTGGGCGGTCATTTCCTCGGCGCAGTCGTCTTCAAGCTGAAGTCAGCGACCGCAGGCGATGTCACAAGGCAGTCTGTGATCGACGGTCAGCAACGCAGCACGACACTGCAGATCATGCTCGACGCAGTCCATGAAGCAGTGCTGCGCCGTGGCCACGAAGTTGAGGCAGAGGCGATTGAAGAGCTCATACTGAACCAGGCAAAGCGGTTCGCCGGCCGACCCGAACGCTTCAAGCTATGGCCATCACGCTCGGACCGAGCCGCTTTCGAGTTCGCGATGGACGGGGCTGGCGCTCACAACGGTGATCACCTGATCGTCGAAGCCCATGAATTCTTCCGGACTGAGGTCGGTAACTGGCTGGCCGGCATAGTCGACGAGGGCGAGCAGCCTCTCGGTGACGAGAAGGCCCGCGTCGCCGCGCTGTCTGACGTGGTCCAGTCCCGGCTCTACGTCGTCGCCATCAACCTGACCGGCCACGACGACGACCAGGTCATCTTCGAGACCCTCAACGACCGCGGCACCCCGCTGCTCAAGGCCGATCTCATCAAGAACTGGATCTTCCAGGTGGGGGAACAACTCCACGCAAACGTCGACTCCTGGCCCGAGAAGTACTGGGCCGACTTCGACGACACCTGGTGGCGTGACGAGATCACACAGGGCCGACACATGCGCTCCCGGATCGACATCTTCCTCCAGTACTGGCTGACCATGCGCCGCCGTGACGACGTCCTCACCGACGAGGTGTTCCGGGAGTTCGTCGCCTACGCAAAGCCCCTGATGACCACGACTGCCGACGCTGAGGTACTCCTCAGCGAACTGCGCCGAGACGCCAACACGTTCCGCGGGTTCGCCCAACTGTCGAGAGACAGTGTCGAAGGCCAGTTCTACGGGCGAGTCGTGGAGTCGCTCGAACTAGCCTCGACAACCCCTCTGCTTCTCTGGATGTTGTCGGAGAACCACGCCGTCCCGCAGGGCCAGATCGCGATCGCCCTCGGTGCGCTCGAGAGCTGGGTTATTCGACGCACGCTCCTGCGCAGCACGATGAAAGACGTCAACAAGATGATGGTCGCCATCCTGGGGACCCTCGATGATGTCCTCGTCGACGAGGTTGGCGGGGCCGTCAGGGACTACCTCGCCAACCAGACCTCGGACGCGCGAACGTGGCCAAGCGATGACGACATGATCGCGACCCTGCCCGGGATCAAGCTCTACGGCAACGTGCGGCAATCCCGACTCCGAGTAGTCCTCGAGGCGCTGGAAATGAACATGCGTACCCAGCGCCACGAGGCTGTCTCCGTGCCTTCCAAACTCTCGGTTGAGCACGTCATGCCTCAGGCATGGCGCAGCCATTGGGACCCCGAGCCCAAACTGTCGCCCGAAGCAGCAGCGGACCGGGACAAACTCGTCAACACCCTGGGCAACCTCACCCTGGTCACCTCCGACCTCAATGGGACGTTGTCGCACCGACCTTGGACTGACGCCGCCACCGCCCCGCTCAAGACAACTGGCGAGAACAAGGGCCTTGGAAAGCGTTCCCTGCTGAACAAGTACAGCGTGCTGCTGCTCAGTCGCGAGATAGTCGACCACCACGCCGAGGCCTGGACCGAGGAAGACATCCGGAAGCGATCGGTGAAACTGGCCAAGGTCCTGTGCGACGTTTGGCCGCGGCCGGTTTCGTGACCACCCACACGCCACCCGATGGACTGGCGAACTCGTTTGTCTGGGTCTGCTCCTCGAGTCCGTTGCTGCTGACCCCGACGAACTAAGGTCACCGTGGGTCGTGACGACCTGTCCGCAACCACTGACCTCTGGAACCCACGGAGTGAACTTCGCACCGCAGGTGGTGGGCGTTCCGATCCGCCGCGTCGCGGTGCTCACCGAGTGCCACAATCGCGTATGCCGGCTCATCCCAATCGAGGGTGTAGTCGTGGTCTGAACCCGCCGGTCTCGAGCAGGGACCTGGCGATGTAGTTCGTGAGATTGCGAAACCCGAGCGCGGAGCCGCGGAGGTGCTCGAGGCGTCCGTTGATGGCCTCGGTCGGTCCGTTGCTAGTGCCGGGCCGGTCGAAGTAGGCGAGCACGTCGTTGGCCCGCTTCTTCAACGTCCGTCCGAGTTTGGCGACCTCGACCAAGGCCGGCGGGACGCCGGTGCTGACGGAGTCGATCAGCGCGGTCATCAGCTGGCGGCCGCAGCGGCGGTCTTCATGGCGGTAGGCGGCGATCATGCGCTGGTAGACGCCCCAGGTCGCCTCGACCTCGACATGGGCATTGCCGTGGGTGGTGGGGTCGAACAGTCGCTGTAGTCGGTCGATCTGCTTGTCGGTGAGCAGGTCAGCGCCGGTGGCCAGGGTCCGCCGTGCGGAGTAGAGAGGGTCGTCCTTGCGGCCGCGGTGGCCGTGGATGGACTGCTGCACCCGGCGGCGACACTCATCAAGCGCCTCGCCGGCCAGGCGCGTGACGTGGAAAGGATCCATCACCGTCACTGCGTCCGGGAGTTCCTCGACCGCAGCGGTCTTGAATCCGGTGAACCCGTCCATCGCGACCACCTCGATCCCCTCACGCCAGGCCTCGTCACGCTCAGTCAGCCAGGTCTTGAACGCCTGCTTGGAACGGCCTTCGACCATGTCGAGCAGCCGCGCAGGCCCGGTGCCGTTACGGACCGGAGTGAGGTCGACAATCACGGTGACGTACTTGTCACCGCGCCGGGTGTGCCTCCAGGCGTGCTCGTCGACCCCAACGACTTTCACTCCGTTGAGACGGTGCTCATCGTCGATGAGAACCCGCTTGCCCTCGGCGAGAACGGCGTCGTTGGCGGTGTCCCACGCAACGTCGAGCGCCTCGGCGATCCGGGCGATAGTCAGGTGCTGCACGACCAGCGCTTCGAGTGCCCACCGCAGCCCGCGGCGCGAGAGCCTCGCCCGCGGCTCGGCCGCCCGGGTGGTGTCTTGGCGCCACACGTGCCCGCACCCAATGCAGCGGTAGCGACGCACCGCGACCTCGAGGACGGTGGGTCGCCAGCCCAGCGGCTCATGTGCAAGACGCCGGACGACGGTGTCACGAGGAGTCCCTTCGGCGCCGCAGCGCCGGCACCACTCGTCCGATGAAAGTACCCGGCAGGCCAGCACCGCTCGGCCGGGTTCGAGGCGTTGACCGGTGACGACGAGGTCAAGCTCGTCGAGTCGGCAGAAGGTGGTCAAGTCCGGGCAGGCGAAGCCCGCCCGGACGGAAGCGTCGTGCATGTCGACAGTCGCATCTCACCGTTCGTCCAGAGGGCGTTCGATCTCGCTCTCGCGCATGCGTCCCGCCAGCATCGCGATCAGCGCAAGCACGGGTGGAGCGATGCCGGCGATGGTGAAGATCACCGGTATGGGCACGAGCAGCGAGAGCGGCCCTGCAATGGCGATCGAGACCGGCATGAAGGCGATTGAGACGAAGAAGTCGAGGCTCGCGACTCGGCCGATCATGTCGAGCGGCACCAAACGTTGCAGCAGGGTTCCCCAGATGACGACACCGGCTCCGCTCGCTGCGCCGACGATGAACAGTGCTGCGAGCATCAGGATCAGGTTGTCGGCGACGCCGATGACCGCGAGCGGGAGAGTTCCGCCGCCCCAACAGGCGATCATGAACGTGAGGTAGCGACGCGGGAGATTCAGCGACGACACAACCAGTGAGCCGATCGCCCCGCCGATGCCGAACGCGGCGAGAAGAAAGCCGAACGTGGATTCGGCGTTCTCAAACCTGTCGCGAGTGATGAAGGGCAGCAGCACTTCGATCGGTCCCTGGATGATGAGGGCGAGCGAGGAGCCGAAGACCAGAGTCCAGAGCAACCAGCGGGTGTGAACCACATAGTTCACGCCTGCTCGAAGGTCACCCCACACGCTCGTGTGCGGCTCCGGAGAAGTGGCCGTGGTCAGCTCGTCGCGTCGGCCGAGGAACAGAGTGAGGATGAACGCGATTGTGTACGAGGCTGCCACGATGACGGCCCCGATGGCGGGGAAGAACATGCCGACGACGACTCCGCCGAGGGCGGGACCGAGGCCCTGACCCAATGAGGGTCGGAGAGCGCCTTCGAGCCCGTTCGCGGCGAGGAGCTCCTCGGGCGGAAGCACCTGGGGTAGATACGCGCTGTAGGCGGGGTAGAAGAACGCGCTTCCTGCGCCCATCGCGAATGAGGCAACGCCGACGTTCCACAGTTCGATCGTCTCGGTGAGGGACAGGACTGCAACCACGGTCATCACAGCCGCGGTGCATCCCTGCACGGTGATGATGATGCGGCGTTTGGAGAACCGATCGGCGACAACACCACCCAGGATCGAGAAGGTGAACAAGCCCAAGCTCATCCCTGTTGCGACCGCTGAGAGCGCGAGCGGGCTGTCATCGAGCGCGAGCACTTGGAAGACCATCACGATGGTCCACATCCCGGTGCCGAAGACCTCGATGCCGACTGCGGCGCACAGGAGCCGATAGTCCCGCGAAGCCAGTGGCCGCAGGGCACGTATCCGGTTGAGGTTCTTCTCGCTCATACCAGCGCCTCGCCTTCGACCATCGAAGTCAGTTCGAGGCTCGGCCATTCGTCAACGTCACTGAGCAGCTGCCGGTCGTGCGTTGACAGGACGACCGCTGCTGCGGTCGCTTCGAGCGCGTCGGTGAGTTCGTCAACGAGCGCGATCGAAAGGTGGTTGGTGGGTTCGTCCAGGAGCAGCACATGCGGGCGCATCGCGAGCACGAGCGCCAGATCGAGCCGGCGCTGCTGCCCCATCGAGAGCTCGCCCACTCGCTTGCCCGCCTCGCGCGGGCGCAGGAGACCAAGCTGAGAGAGCCCGATTGCATCCGACTCCTGCAAAGTGCCTTCGGACACGAGCGCGCCGACGTGCGTGGCGTACACCTCGCTCGCTCTCTGCTCAGGCGGCAGGGTCGTCTCCTGATGGAGAAAGCCCAAGCGCGTGCTCCGAGGCGTTCGAACCGCTCCCGTGTCCGGTGCGAGCTCACCGCTGACCACGCTCAGCAGTGTGGACTTGCCGGCACCGTTCGGGCCGGTCACGACGAGACGGCCGCGGTGGGAAAGTGAGAACGACACTGGCGGGGTCAACCGCCCAGCGACGCTGACGTGATCGACGCTGAGGAGAACCGCGCCAGTTCGTGTGGGGAGGACGGGGAACCGGAAGAGCTGAGGTGGTTCCGGCACGGTGACGGCGTGGGCTTCGAGTGCTTCCTGGCGCCGATGCACGTTCTGCACGAGCCCGCCGGCCCGGGTGGCGCGCCCATGCTTGTTGGTGCCCTTCTCTGGTCTCCATCCCGAGACGAGTCGGTTCTGCGCGGCGCTGAGACTGTCCTGCAGCCGAGCATGCTCGGCCTGTTGGCGGTCGTAGTCCTGTTCCCAGCGTTCCCGCTCGGCCAGGCGTCCCTCCCGGTAGCCGGCATAGCCATTCCCGTACACGCGCGGTCGATCGTCCGGCGTCGGGTCGAGGTCGACGATGGTCTCCGCGATGTCGGACAGCAGCGCGCGATCGTGGCTGACTACGACAACACCCCCGCTCCGCGCTCGGAGCTGCGCGGTCAGGAACCCGAGCCCGCTTCGGTCGAGGTGGTTGGTGGGCTCATCAAGCAGGAGGAAATCGTGATCGGTGCCCAGGAGGCACGCCAGCCGTACCCGATAACGCTGTCCCACCGAGAGGTCCTCGAGAAGCCTGGTCGTGTCCGTCTCCGCGTCGAGTGCTTCGAGCGCGATCTGCACGCGCCGTTCGGCATCCCACGCATCGAGCGCTTCGGCATGTTCCAACGCGGTCGCGTACTCCTCCTCCGCCCGGTCCGTGTTGTCCGCGAGAGCGAGAGCGGCGGCGTCGAGTGCCGCCAACGCGGCTAGAGGTTCGGCGATCGCCTCCGCGACCGCCTCTCCAACAGTTCGACTGTCAGCGGCGGTCATCTCTTGTTCGGCAACACCGATCGTGCCGATGCACTGGACTGTTCCGGTGTCCGGGATCAGGACGCCAGCGAGCACCTGCAGGAGCGTCGATTTCCCCCGCCCGTTCTCTCCCGCGATCGCGACACGCGATGAGGAAGTGAGGGTGAGGTCGACATGATGGAGAACGGGCGTGGCTCCGCGCATCAGAGACACGTCGGAAGCGATGAGCTGCGCGCGCTGGCGCGCCGAATGACGGTTTGTCGGGGTGAGCATTGAAGTCCTTCGAGACGACGCACCACCAGCCAAGAACAGGCAGATAGGTACGCAACTGACGGCGACCCGGAAGGGTCAGAACAAGCGGCCGCCGCAGACTCGGAATACTCAACGAGCGCGGTGGGCCTACTCAGCCGTCACAGAAAGTACAAATGCATTCAAGAAGCGTACCGTATGCCGCCGGTATGTCTTCCTGCAGCCGATCTGGTGCGACGTTGGCGACGGACGGGACCCAGCTGTTCGACTGGCTGGCACCTCGAACTCGACCACTCGACCACGCAGTCCTCGTCAAACATTATGGAACCCAACGCCCGCAACCACTGGTCCCGCCGGTATGGCTGAGGGTGCCCTGCGCAACACCGTGACCCGATGGGCTTGGCCCACGAGCCGTCCGAGCGGCCGCGTCACCGCGCGCTGACGCTCACAGATCCACTGCTACCGCCGCGACGACTGGGAATACGTGTGGCACCAAGCGCCACCGCGAGGTCGTGCCAACGCCTAGTTCGTTCAGGTCTCACGCTGGGCCAGAAGCTAAGGAAGCGGGCGGCCCGACGTGCTGACCTACTCCGCGCGCCGCGGCACGTCGAACGGGTCGCCGAGGCGATCCGTGGTCGGCTCGAGCGCCTCCACGCGAGCGCGCTCGGGTTTCGCAATCTCACCAAGTACATCGCCAGGAGGCTGCCCGCGTCCGAAGGCTCAGGCCCGACTACACCCTTGATTGGGATGAGCCCGTATGCCTACCCTTCCTGCCGGCGTCTTTCGCCCCGTGCCCGCTGCCCTGTTTGGCGTTGGTGCTGTAGCCGGCGTGGTGGGCTCAGGACTCGGTGCCATGGGTGCACGTGACCTCCTTGCTGCTCAGAAGCGTCAAGTCGCGGCAAAGGAACAACACGAGGCCCGCCTGGCAGCCTCGGAGGAGCGGCGAACTGCAGCGAACCAGCGGCTGATCCACTACTCGGGGCTGCAGCACGAGTGTTTCGCCGGGGTTGTACGGCGCATGATCGTGTGGCTGCGCGCACACGCCAAAGTGGTACGTGAGAGCGACAGGCTCCTCGTGGACGGACTCGAAGCCTCCCTGGCCCTGATGCCGGCCACTCCCGGCCACGAAGCCGTCATCGCCGGCTGGGTGACCGGAGCGTCCAGCACGGCAATCGCAGGCCTGGGCACAGCAGGTGCCATTAGCAGCGCTGTCGAAAAGTACGGCGTTGCCGGCACTGGAGCCAAGATCACTGACTTGACCGGGGCCGCGAAGGAGAAGGCTGCTGCCGCCTTTCGCGGGGGCGGACCGATCAAGGACGGCGGCGGCGGTATAGCCCTCGGCAATCTGGCCACCCGAGCTGCAGTGGGCGGTGTGACCCTGCTCGCAGCCGGCTCCACTTGCAAGGTCCAGGGCACAAAGGCCCTCACCCGCGCCGAAGAGTTCGTGACCCACGTGCAAGTTGCGCTTGCCGAACTGGACCTCCAGGACGCGAAGCTGCGCGCAGTGGTCCAGCGCACTGACGAACTCACGGACGTGCTGACGAGGCTGGACCTGCGAGCGAAAGCCGCCATGGACAGGCTTGAGAGTCTCAGATTCGACCCGGATGAGCACATGGATGCACTTGGGAAGGCGGTTGAGCTGGTAACGGCTGTGCAGGCAGTCGCGCAGACTCCTTTGGTCAATGAGTGCGGTGACTTGTCAGAGGAGTCTGAGACCCTGAAGATCCGGTACCGAGAGATGAGCGGGGACAACAGCGATGGCTGATGGAATGTCGATCGAGGGAAAGGTCTTGGACGCCAGCGCGATCGTCGCCGCGCCCGAGGCGTTAGGAGCGCTGACGCGACTGGTCGACACTGCGGGCAAGTACGTGGCGATTCACGAGGAAGAGGCACGCAAGCGGGAGGAGCTGCGCACTTACCGGGAAACGGAGGTCGCCACCATCAAGGCCGCCGAAGGCACGCTTCAGCGGTACTTCGCCAACATTTTCAGCGAGCGACGAGAGGTCTATCAGCACCTCTTCCGCGCGATGGACCACGCCCTGGAGAGTGGAGACACCGAGTCGCTCCACTCGGTCGTGACGGGCATCGTGGACTTGGCCAAGGACTCCCCTCTGGCGGCGGCTGGGGATCTATCGAAACTACGAGCCGCCTTCGACGACCCGAATCAGGTCTGGTCCTTCTGACGCCCCCTCGGGGGAGGATGACCAACCGGGTTCTCAAGGTTGTACGGGGTCCGCATTGGACTGCCGTTCCTGCAACGTTCAATGCGCGTCGCTATGCAGTTTTGGATGCATCTCGACAGAAACATAAACGTCGCGTTATGTCTCCACGCCATTCCCTGCCCCGACGTTATGGGGCTCATCCCAGTCGAGGGTGTAGACGGGGTCTGAACCCGCCGGTCTCGAGCAGGCTCCTGGCGATGTAGTTGGTGAGGTTGCGGAACCCAAGAGCACTGCCGCGGAGGTGTTCGAGGCGGCCGTTGATCGCCTCGGTCGGACCGTTGGACGTGCCGGGGCGGTCGAAGTAGGCGAGCACGTCGTCGGCGCGCTTCCTCAGCGTCCGGCCGAGTGTGGTGAGTTCGACCAGCGCCCTCGGGACACCGCTGCTGATCGAGGCAATCAGGTTGGCCATGAGCTCGCGGCCGTGGTGGCGGTCTTCGTGGCGGTAGGCGGCGATCATCCGCTGGTAGATCCCCCAGGTCGCCTCGACCTCGACATGCTCCTCGGCCCCGAACAACGTGCGGAGTCGAGCGGCCTGCTTGTCGGTCAGCAGCTCGGCGCCGGTGTGCAGGGTCCGCCGCGCGGCATACAGCGGGTCGCCCTTCATCCCGCGGTGGCCGTGGATGGCCTGCTGCACCCGGCGCCGGCACCCGTCGAGCGCGTCCCCGGCGAGGCGGACGACGTGGAACGGATCCATGACCGCCACCGCGTCGGGGAGCTCCTCGGCGGCGGCGGTCTTGAAGCCGGTGAACCCGTCCATCGCGACGACCTCGATCCCGTCGCGCCAGGTGTCGGGTCGGGCGGCGAGCCAGGTCTTGAAGGCCTCCTTCGAGCGACCCTCGACCATGTCCAGCAGCCTGGCGGGGCCGGTCTTGTCGCGGATCGGGGTCAGGTCGATGATCACGGTGACGTACCTGTCGCCGCGCCTGGTGTGCCTCCAGACGTGCTCATCGACGCCGATGACCCTCACGCCGTCGAAGCGGGCCGGGTCGTCGATGAGAACACGTCGGCCTTCAGCAAGCACGGCGTCGTTGGCGGTGTCCCAGGCGACGTCGAGTCCCTCGGCGATCCGGGTGACGGTGAGGTGCTGCACGACCAGCGCTTCGAGCGCCCACCGCAGCCCACGGCGCGAGAGCTTCGACCGCGGCTCGGCCGCACGGGTGGTGTCTTGGCGCCACACGTGCCCGCAGCCGGTGCAGCGGTAGCGACGCACCGCGACCTCCAACACCGTCGGTCGCCACCCCAGCGGCTCGTGCGCGAGCCGACGGATCACGGTGTCCCGAGCAGCGCCTTCGGCGCCGCAGCGTCGACACCACTCGTCCGGGGTCAGGACTCTGCAGGCGAGCACCGCGCGGTCGGGCTCGAGGCGCTGGCCGGTCACGACGAGGTCGAGTTCGTCGAGTCGGCAGAACGTTGTCAGGTCCGGGCGAGCGAAGCGGGCCCGAGCGGTAGCGACAGGCAACGACGTCAGACCTCCGGATGTCAGGCGTGGAACGTCATCTTCCGAAGACCTCGACCACGATCTAGCCACCGTCGCGCCGGAGTCGCTTCGATCAACGAGTACACCTCATCAGAAGCCCGTTGCCAAGGCCTTGCTCCGTTGTGAGCGACGACGTCGTGGGGATGGGGATCTCAGTCAGTGCAGGGCGCCGAGCTCGACGAGAAGAACGCCGGCGATGATGAGTGCGATGCCGCCCATCATGAGCGCGGTGAGCGGCTCCTTGAAGAGGGCTTTGGACGCGACGGCCGTTAGGGCAACTCCGGACGCTGCCCAGATGCCGTAAGCGACACCGAGGCCCAGGCCCTCATTAAGGGCGAGGGTGAGAAACGCGAAGGCCAGGAGGTAGCCGCCGGCGACGGCGGCGTAGTAGGCGCGGACGCCAGTAGCTGCCATGCGCAGCGAGAGGGTAGCGCTGACCTCGGCAATGATGGCTCCGAGGAGGAACAGGTAAGCCATCAGGTGGCTTCTTCGAGGTTCTTGACCGCGTGCTGGGAGCCGAGTTCGACGGTGAGGACGCCGGCAATGATGAGGACGATGCCGACGCCCATGAGTGCGGTGAGGGTTTCATCGAAGATCAGCGACGACATCACGGCGGTGGTGGCGACACCGAGGGCGCCCCAAATGCCGTAGGCGACGCCCAGCGCCATGCCCTGACGCAGAACGAGGGCGAGGAGAATGAACGAGGCGATGTAGCCAGCCGCGACGAGCACGTACAGTCCGGGTCGATCGAGTGCTCCCTTCAGCGACAGCGAACCGGTGACCTCGCTGAGGATGGCCCCCGCGAGCAGTAGCCACTTGGTCATGAGTTCTCCTGGATGAGGTGGTGTGCGAGTGCTCGAATGGCGTCGGTGTCCTCGTCGGATAGGGCGATGCCGTTGCCGGCGGTGTTGAGCCAGATGCCGTCGGCCAAGAGTCGGACGCCGTGGAGGCGGGCCCGCTGGTCGGCCGGAAGGGTCTCGGGGACGTCGACCCAGGCCCCCATGCGGCTGTTCCATCGCTCGGTGAGCGGCTCGCGCAGGCGGGGGTCGGTGAACATGACCAGGTCGCCGTAGTCGAACGGCCCGTCGCAAGCCCAGTCAACGTAGGCGGCGAGGCGTTCGCTGATCGTGGGTACGTTTGGGTTGGTGGTAGCCAGGCGGGCGGCCAGATCCCGCTCGTAGCCGTCGAGGAGGTAATCGATGACGGCGGTCATCAGTGCTTCCTTGGTTGGGAAGTGGTACATCAGGCCAGCCTTAGTGATTCCTGCAGCGCGAGCTGCGGACACCAGGGAGACAGAGGCGCCAGTGCGGGCCCACGCAAGAGTGCTGGCGAGAACGCCGCCTCGCGCCGACGGTCGGTGGGCAGGTGCACTAGTACTCATATCGACAACTCTACCTACCGGTAGGGTAAGTAACAAACTCATGCCCTCACCGAGTGGGGATACGAGCTTGAAGCCGTGAACGCGGCGCTTTCCGCATGGGCCGTGTCCTCGCCTGGCCTTCCGTGGAACGCGGACATGTCACCTGACGCCTTGGTATTAGCCATGCGGGCGCATGCGCGTCCCTTGCCAACTCGAAGCCAGGACTGGGTCGTGGAGCTCGTCCTCACCGACTCGCGAACGGCCGCAGATCCGGTCACCTACCACGCCAAACTCACGTCGGCGGGTACCACCGTCCTCCGAGGTCGAGGCCCCGACGGGAGGGCACACTCCAAAGTGTCCGCGACAACACGAGGCTGGAAACACGTCATCATGTCGGCGACGGCTGCCATCGGAGATGAACCCAACATCGCCGTCGCCGGCAGCAGCGTTGCTGCGCAGGCCCTGCTCGACGCAACGCGGCTCCAGCCAACTTCCGCCTGAGCATGCGTGGAGCAGCCAGTCGAGAGAGCGTGGAGAGCAACCAATATCCACGCCCCTGACGCACTCTCATGCCGCATTGAGGACGTGGCTAGCCTTGGCGCGCGAGGGCGATCTTGCACGACTCCACCGAGCGGGACGATCTCTGCAATGTTCGCCGCACGACATCGTGCGGTCTTGGCTGCATCTCGACAATCCCGTTGTCGAGGTGCACTGAATCTTGTAAGACGGGCCCTCGATTCTAAGAATCACCTCACGTGATGCACCTCGGGCGTATCACCTTCCATGTTTTATGCATCCGGCGGGTTGCCCTCCGAAGGGTGAGGGCGCTTCACCGCTCGTCGGCTAGGGCGTCCTCGACGCCGAGAGCGTTCGCGTCCGTGAGTATGTCGATCACATCTAGGCAGCCCGCACGGGTGACCTCGTCACCCTGCCGGTAGAGCCGGAGAACGATATTGATGAGTTCGTCCGACACGCCTGCCCGTGCTGTCCGGATGTCCCCAAGCTCGCTTCCACCGACTTCAGCAGCACGGCGACATGCGCTAAGGGTCGGGGGCGGCAGGCGAGTACCGAGTTCGCCGAGCGCCCAGAACAGGTAGTCCATGTGATCCGGGAAAGCAGCGCTGATGACAAAGCGCTCGATCAGCGTGTTGGCGGTGTCTGGGGCTAGGTCGGCTATGTGGCGCATTCCAAAGGCTGCCGCCCCGCGGACATCTGGGTCGGGGTCGTCGAAGAGGCCCGCAAGCTTGTCGGAGGCCCCGGACGCGAGGTCGGCCAGCACCTTCGCCGCCCCTACCCGAGCCCCAGCTGGGAGGCTCTCGACGGAAGTTGGGACATCGACGGGCAGGACGCCCCTGTAGTCAGCGACCGCCCAAATGTGCCCTCCTCGTTCTGCGATGGGTCGCGCCGCATGGATGGCGCGCCCGAGCTGATCCGAGAATCGATCGGGTGCGCGCAGAATGGCGTAAGTGAGGAGTCGCTCAGTCGTACGGGCATCAAGGATGTCGATCGGGGCGTCTAGGAGAGCCTCGACTAGTGATAGCGCGAGAGGCTCGTCATGGTTGAGGAGCGCCGTCACAGCGTTTGCGGCGCAGGTGCGAACCGCCAGAATCGGGTCGATCGCTAAACGCTCCACGACAGGTGTGAGTTCAGCCAGGTGGGGCGATGGCCCAAACAGCACTGACGCGGCCGCCAGAGCGGCGCCTCCACGGGTGCAGTTGAGGCCGGCCATGAACAGGTCCCCGCCGAAGTAGGGCTCGCCTCCTGAGGCGGGCGTGCGCGCGAGTTCCTGGTCAGGATCGGAGGATTTCGCGAAGCGCTCGATGAGGGCCACAAGTCGTGGACTTGCTAGTTCGGCCTCTTGGATCACGTGGCAGATGTCGCGGCCGACGCTTTCGCTGTAAAGGGTCGCAAGGTGCTCGCTGACGTCGGTCAAGAGTTCCAGACTCAAACCAGATCCAGCTCCACGGAGCAAGTGGGTTCCCGCGGTAGCGGGGATTGACGCGTCGAACCGCAACGCGAGCCGACCGAATCGCTCTGGGTGCTCCTTGGCCCGTTGCTCAAGCACCTGCGCCAGCGCTCGGGCACCCCCGACTGGCGCATCCCCGGACCAGTCGGTGCCCTCGGAGTCATGCTTCCTGAGGGCTGCAAGCCAGTTGTCGTCCGACATCATTTTCGTGGCGTCGACCGGGATGGGAGAGCCCACGATCGATGCCTCAATCGGACGGGGGGCCGATGGCGCTGCATGGAACTTGCGGCCAAGTTCGCCGAGCCGTCGTTTGACCCGCGCCGACTGCCGTTCCACGTCGAGTCCCGAGAGCAGAACGTACTGGCCATGTCCAACTGCCTTCGTCTCGAAGGGCGATTTGTGTTCCAGGATGACTCGCTCGAGCTGCTCGTAGAGTGCGATCGAGCAGCTCAGTGAGTGCCTGGCGATGAGTTCGCGGGAGGCCCAACGTGGGTTGTCGGCCCACCCGAGCACGAGGTTTCTGGGATCCGTTGTCAGCCAACCGATGGCGTCGTCTGAGTCGTTCAAGGCGGTGAGCGCCCTACATGTGAGGAACCGAAGTTCTTCGCTTTCGACGGAGCGCAGAGGCTCGATGATCCTCAGGAGTGTGCCGGGTTGCTCATCAGCCAGTTGGGCCAGGGCTGATTCGACCGCTTCGAACAGCGCGTCATCGACCGAGTAGTAGGTGCCGCGCCAGCGCAAACCCCAGCGATGGCCGACAGGCAGGTGCCCTTTGTGGTCACTTTGTGCCACCGCCGCGACCTCGACCACGAAGGGCAGTACTTCCTCCAAGAACTCGCCGGGCGCTTGCTGTGCAATCTGGTGGAAGAGGTCGTCTGCAGTGGAGTGCGTGTCGAGGTGCCCAGACTCGAAGGGGTCGCCCATGCCATCGGCTTGAGCTCGGCTGAGACCGCGGCGTAGGAAGGCACCCGTCACTCGGGCGGCCTCGACTGGGTCCTTGCCGAGCAGTCTTCGCACGATGGACCAGAAGTCACTGTTCACAGCGATGGGCCCT
>Ga0209719_1002095_pt1 | contig 21934 bp, 20 predicted proteins | sample AD_JPNAS2_MetaG_FD_184421 | JGI IMG/M metagenome (GOLD analysis project Ga0209719, IMG submission 184421) | Active sludge microbial communities of municipal wastewater-treating anaerobic digesters from Japan - AD_JPNAS2_MetaG (SPAdes) (version 2) | ecosystem: Engineered > Bioreactor > Anaerobic...
ATGGTTTCCACGCTGGGCAAGGTGAAGGACGGCACGGACGATTATACTTTTTTTGTCACCAATTACCGCCACAAGGCCTATGAGCTGAAGAAGAACGTCATTTCCCATCAGGAATATGTTTCCAACTTCGCGCTTCATGATTATCCCATTACCGAAGACGATATTCTGTCGCGCGGGCCGCACGCCTGGGATTCCGCGCTCAACACCGTGAATATCGGCAAGTTCAACATCGGCCCGGCTTCCCTCGGCGTCGCCGAACACTGCTTTTATGAATCCATCACCCATGCCGCAAACCGCGTTCTTTACGGCATTCCCGTGACCGCCATGCCGCATGTGAAGAAGAATTTCATGGATGCCTGGCTGCGGATTGTGGGCATGAAGCTCTACCAGCGCCGGGCCACCGACTATTTCCGCAACGCCAACGCGCAGGATCGTCGCTACCTGCTGTACAATCCCACCAGCAAGATGAAGGTGACGCTTCAGGCCGAGGACGTGATTAATCTTCTGTGGGAAGTCATTGCCGCCAAAGGGTTTGAAAAGGACACCTATTTTTCCATCGGCGCCAGCGACATCCGGGGGCCCTCCAAGCTGGAGGGGACGGTTCACGTCAACGTGCAGTTGATTCGTAAATTCATGAAAAATTATTTCTTTAGCCCCGCCGCATATCCGCCGGTTGCGCCCGATTTCTCCCTCAAGGATGACATGTTCCTGTTCAACCAGGGACCGACCAAAGGCCTGGGGTCCGTTCAGTTCCATGACTACAAACCGGTTTTCGAAGCGAATCAGCAGCTTCCCAATGTGGCCATTTTCATCAAACAGATTGAGCTGTTCAGGGAATTGCTGGAGAAAGCCGGTCCGGACAAGGCTCAGGATATGGATCCGCTGTTTTCTCTGCCGCTGGGAGAGATGTTCTCCATCGTGGTTTACGGCCAATTGATTCTGGAGCAGGCCAAATTCGATCAGGTCGATCCCGATATCGTGAATCAGATTTTTGATTTCATGGTGCGCGATTTTGCCCGGTTCGCCCTGCAAATCTACGGCATGCACAACACGAAAGACGAACAGCGAGCCTACTGCAGGGAAATCATGCTGATCAAGGCTCAGGGAAACGACGCCCAGTATGAGCGGGTCTGGAAGGAATATGTTTATGCCTTAAACGGTGAATACGCGATGAATGAATAGGCGGGGATTTTCAGGAACAGCGCCTCGTTTTTAAGAAAGAAAGGGAGAGAGGGATGCTTCTCTCCCTTTTCTTGTTCAACAGGATTTTCATGGAAGAAAGACATGATTTTGACTCGTTTTGATTTGTATGTTCTATGGGGGACAATTTATCGAAAAACCTTTTGACGTTATGATCTTACAAAAACATTGCCTGCCTTCCGAAGGTATGATAGCGTCCTTGACGAATGCCGTTTACGATTTCAGGCGGCGGGAGCTTGACATGAAGATACGGGTTTTGGGTTGCCACGGTTCGCAGTTGCCGAATCACAATACGACCAGTTTTCTGCTGGGGAAAAACATCCTGATCGATGCAGGCGCCATTACGCAAGTGCTGACGCTTCGCCAGCAGCTTCTCATTGATTACATTCTGGTCACGCACGCCCACCTGGACCATGTGCGCGACATCATGTTTCTCGCGGACAATCTCTGTTACGCGAAGCGAAAGACCCCCCTGAGAATTTGCAGCAGTCGGGGGATTCTTGAAAGCATTCACCGCCATCTTTTCAACAACGTTATCTGGCCTGATTTTTCCAGAATCCCCAGCGCTAAAAATCCCCTGATCAAATTCGAGATTCTGTCTCCCGGCCGGCAAAAAACATTGGGCGATTGGCGGGTGCGGGCCATTCCTGTTCATCATACCGTGGAAACCATGGGGTTTTTGATGGAGTCGCAGGGGAAGGAGGCCCTTTTCCTCGGCGATACGGGGCCTACCGAAGACGTGTGGAAAGTTGCCGGGGCCGCAAAAGGCCTCCGGGCGATTTTTGTGGAAACGTCTCTGCCTGCCGGAATGCAAAGCCTTGCGGACAAAACGGGCCATCTCACGCCGCTGACGCTTGCGGCGGAGCTGAAGAAATTGAAGGGCGCCATACCCGATATTTACCTTTATCATATGAAGCCGAGGTATGCGGGAATCATCCACCGCGAAGTCGCTTCGATTCCGGAAAGAAAAATTCACGTCATCAAAGACGGTCAGGTCATTCATCTTTAATTTACCGGCAATTCCATGAATTCCTTGAATCCCGGCGCATATCTTTCCGGCCTGAATATCGACGTCATGCGTTTCGGTCTGGAGGCGATCACCGGGCTGCTGGAGCGGTTCGGCGCTCCCCAGAACGATTATTTCACCCTGCTGATCGGGGGCACCAACGGCAAAGGATCCACGGCCGCGATGACCGCTTCCATGCTCAGGGAGGCGGGCTTCAGGACCGGACTTTATACCTCTCCTCATCTGGTGGATGTCCGGGAGCGGATTGTGCTGGACGGCAAAAAAATTCCCGGGCGCGATCTGGGCCGTATTCTATCGGAAATTTCGGTCAAAGCCCCTGAGCCCGTCTCTTACTTTGAAGCGCTGACCGCGGCGGCGTTTATTTATTTTCAACGGGCGCGGGCGGATATTGCGGTGATGGAAGTCGGGCTTGGCGGCAGGCTCGATGCGACCAATGTCTGCCGTCCGCTGGCTTCGGTCATCACCAATATCGGACTCGAGCACACGGCTTATCTGGGCCGTACCCTGGCGGCGGTGGCCGGAGAAAAGGCCGGGATCATCAAACAGGGAGGAGTCTGCATTACCGGCGCCACGCAGAAGAGGGTGGCGGATCATCTGGCTTCCGTCTGCCGCCGGAAAAAAGCCCGGTTTTACCGTCTGGGGAAGGACTTTGAAGCGATCCGGCGAAGAGACGGGACGGTTGACTATTCCGGGATCAACCGGAAGATCAGCTCTCTTCGCATTGCGCTTTCCGGCGGGCATCAACTGGCCAATGCGGCGCTGGCGCTGGCCGCCCTGGAAGTTGCAGAAGAAAGCGGTTTGAAAATAAGGGATGCGGCAATCCGTGCCGGTTTGAGGAAAACACGCTGGGAGGCCCGCATGGAAATCCTTCACACCCGGCCGGTTTTCCTGCTGGACGGCGCGCATAATCCTTCCGGCGTCCGGGTTTTACGCCGTGCGCTGGAGGAAGATTTTTCCTTCCGGCGTTTGATTCTGATTTTTGCCGTCTTGTCGGATAAGGATTACCGGAACATGCTGCAAAAGATCGCGCCTCTGGCGTCCGTCGCGATTTTGCCGCCGCTTCCGACCGGGCGAGCCGTGCCCCCGGAGCAGCTCGCCGGTTTGATGAAAAAAATGGGCTTTCAAGCGGTTGTGGCGGGGACGGTTGATGAAGCGGTTTCTTTGGCGCTGGCGATGGCGGAAGAAGGGGATATGATCTGCGCTCTGGGCTCTCTGTATCTTGCGGGTGAGGTAAAACAGTCGTTTCATCAAATGAATTCTTGTGGTAAAGCCAGGCGCACTGAGAAAAAGTGAAAAGCGATGAGTGAGAAGTGAAGAGGGTGTTTTTGTTGCTTGCATGTCATAAGACGGGATGATGAAGATTTTACCGGTTTTGCTGAAACGACATACGGTCATGATTCTGGGAGTGATTTTCGTCCTGGGGTTTGCCCGGAGCGGCGTTTGGGCCCAGGACGTGAAAGCGCCCGACGACGCGCCGGTGAAAATCGAGGCGGATACGCTGTCCTATGATCAGGAAAGGGACCTTTACGAAGCCGAGGGCAATGTAGTGATCACTTACGGCGACGGCGTCCTGACCGCCGCCAGCGCCTCCTATAACCGCAAAAACAATCTGGCAACCGCCCGGGGCAATGCCCTGCTCCGGATGGCCCAGGATTCGTTGCAGGGCGATAAAATCGTGGTCAACGTAGAAGATAAAACCGGCACGGCCTACAACTCCAAAGCCTTTTACGCGCGCAATCATTTTTACATCCGAGGCAGCAGAATCGAGAAAACGGGCGAGAACACTTATTTTATCGAAGAGCCGGTGGCTACGACCTGTGACGGAGACCGGCCGGACTGGGAAATTGCCGGACGTTCGATGAACGTGACGCTGGAAGGGTATGGATTGATGAAAGACGCCCGGTTGAGAGCGAGGCATTTGCCGATTTTCTATACGCCGCTCGTCGCTTTTCCCGCAAAGACCAAGCGACAGTCGGGATTTCTCTTCCCCTACCTCAGCCATTCGAAGGATAAAGACGGAATCGACATCGAGCTCCCCTTTTTCTGGGCGATTACCCCCCAGATGGATGCGACGTTCTTTTCGCGGTACATGGAAAAAAGAGGATTCAAAGAGGGTGTTGAGTTCCGGTATTTCGCCGGCAGCAAGTCTTTTGGGACCCTTTACGGCGATTTTATGGAGGACAACAGGCACGTCACGGAAACCGCCGCGGTCGGCAGCCAAAGCCGCGACTGGCAGGAGACGCACAGACGCTGGTCTTATTATTTGAATCATCAGACGAATTTTGATTCGCAGTTTTATGTGCGGACGGACTTGAGGCGGGTTTCCGATTCCTGGTATTTCAGGGATTTTAGCGCCCACAACTATTATCTGTCCAATTACTCCACGACGGAGCTGGACCCGTTTCGGAAAGTCCCTTTTCAGGGCAACGAGTCTCTGCCGTCCCTGGAATCGTCCGCCAGGGTATATAAAGGATGGAATAACTTCAGCCTGATGGCCCGCGTCAGTTTCACGGACGACTTTTCAGCCGTGAATAACGAGCGGACCCTGCAGCAGTATCCGGAAATCGTATTGACGGGCATCAAGCAGCGGTTTTTTTCAACCCCCCTGTATTACGAATTCGCGGGCAACTATGATTATTTTTACAGGGGCGAGGGACAGAAAGGGCATTATGTGGATATTGCGCCGACGATTTCCCTGCCTTTTAATATTTCCCGTTACGCGAAGATTACCCCTCAAATCACCGTGCGGGAGGTTTACTGGAACCGCGACGATGCGCAGGCCAATTCCGACGACAAAAGCGGCAACCGCAACGTGTATAATGCCGGCCTGAGCCTCAGCAGCCGGATTTCACGCGTGTTTGCGGTCAAAATTCAAAACTGGGACAAAATCAAACATGAAATCAAGCCTGAAATTTTCTATTCGTACATTCCCAGCGTGAACCAGGACAATCTTCCCGATTACATTCCCTGGGTGAACTCCTTCATGGCCAACTCCCTTTCTTCCAATATCGGCTATTCCAGTGTTTTAAAAGAACAAAATGCGGTGGCCTGGGCGCTGACCAACACGGTAACCGCAAGGACGCAGGACAAATCCGGGTCGCGCAGTTATATTGAATTGTTGCGTTTGAAGCTGTTTCAGGTTTACGACATCAACGAAGCCAAAAAAGACATGGCCGGTTCCACTGCGGAGCGGCGGCCGGTTTCGGATCTGGGGATCGAATTTGACCTGAAGCCGCATCCTTATGTTTCCTTTGCCGCGCGCAATAAATACAGTCCTTATGTCGGTTGGAAGGAGATGAATTACGATCTGGGGCTCAATGATTGGCGCGGAGACAATCTGACGGTAGGGTATCGCTATACGCTGGATTCTCTTGAGGAAATTAATATGGCCCTAAAACTCAACCTCACCCGGGGGTTCAGCGGGAATCTTATTTTGAGGCGGGATCAGTTTAATGACCGGACGGTGGAAAATACGGTCGGTCTGGCCTATTGGGCGCAGTGCTGGGGCGTGGGAGTGGACTACACCAAGACCTACGATGACGAAAGAATCATGCTGAAATTCTCTCTGGCGGGATTGGGCAGGTTTTAAACGCGACGACCGGTTGGTCAGGCGCGGCCATTTCCCTTGGGGGTTGGGAAGGGGGCAGTGCCGTGTTTCAGACTACGGCATAAGGAATTCAAACATTTTCCAAACATTTTCCTTGACAAAGAGCGTGGAATTGCATAGCTTCCACCTTTAAATTTTTAACCAGGTGACGGTTTATGACTAAAACATTTTCAGCAAAAGCAGGACAGGTCAAGCAGGATTGGTTCGTGGTTGACGCTTCCGGCAAGATATTGGGAAGGCTGGCCAGTGAAATCGCCCTGCGCCTTCGGGGCAAGCACAAAGCGATTTATACGCCGCATGTCGATACCGGCGATTTTATTGTAGTGGTCAATGCCGAGAAGATCGCGCTGACCGGCAAGAAGCTTACGGATAAGATTTACTATTCCTACTCCGGTTACCCGGGGGGGCTCAGAGAGACGGCGGCCGGGAAGATGCTTGCCGAGAAACCGGAAAATCTGATTCGAATGGCCGTGGCCGGGATGCTGCCGAAGAATCATCTTGGCAGAAAAATGCTAAAAAAACTGAAGGTTTACAGCGGAAATGCACATCCGCATGAAGCCCAGTGTCCGCAAACCCTGACGGTTTGATGGTCCGGGCTGTTTCATGGATTAATTACTTTTGGGAGAGGTCATGACAGTACAACGTTTTTATGCAACCGGGAAAAGAAAGAGCGCCATTGCCCGCGTTTATATGAAATCGGGCAGCGGCAGCATTATGGTGAACAAAAGGAACTATGAAGAATATTTTACGCGTCCCAGCCTGAAAATGATCATTCGCCAGCCTCTGGAGATCACGGGGAAAAAGGACCAGTTCGACTTTTATGTCAATGTCAGCGGCGGAGGCGTGGCGGGTCAGGCCGGAGCGGTGAAGCACGGGATTTCCAAAGCGCTTCTGGAATGCGACGCCGAGTTGCGCCCCATTCTGAAAAAAGCGGGTTTTCTGACGCGAGACGCCCGCATCAAGGAGAGAAAGAAGTACGGCCAGCCGGGCGCCCGCAAAAGATTCCAATTCTCCAAACGTTAATTTTCCGGGGGGCCTTCAGGCTCCCCTTTTTTTTGGAGTTTTTTATGAAAACGAAAGCAGCGATATTCGGAGCCAGCGGCTACACGGGGCAGGAACTCATCCGGATTCTATCCGCACATCCGCAGGTGGAGCTGACGGCCGTCACTTCCCGGCGCTACGCCGGAATGAAGGTTTCGGACGTTTTTCCTTCCCTTTCCGGTTTGACTTTTCTCACATATGCCAACGCGGCGCCCCGGGAAATCGCAGAGCTTTGTGATGTCGTTTTTCTGGCGCTGCCGCACGGCGTGTCGATGGAGATCGCCCCCGTCTTCATCGAAGCGGGGAAGAAGGTAATCGATCTGTCCGCCGACTACCGCTTGCGGGACCGGGCAACCTATGAACAGTGGTATGCCAAACATTCCAGCGCCGGTCTCATCAAACAGGCGGTTTACGGGCTTCCGGAGCTTTACCGGGAAGCGGCTAAAACATCGCCGTTGATTGCCAATCCCGGCTGTTATCCGACCGGCATTATTCTGGGGCTCGCGCCCGCGCTTCAAAGCAAGCTTCTGGACGTCTCCACGATTATCGCCGATTCGGCTTCCGGCGTAAGCGGAGCGGGAAGGGATCCGGTGGTCGGATCGCTTTTCTGCGAAGTGGACGGCGGATTTAAAGCCTATAAGGTCGGGAAACACCGGCACACGCCGGAAATCGAGCAGGAGCTCCATCAACTGGCCGGGGAAAAATTCTTCATTTCCTTCACGCCGCATCTGCTGCCGGTCAAGCGGGGCATTTTGAGCACGATGTACGCGACGCTGAAAAAAAAGACGACGGAGGCTAAGCTGCGGGATCTGTATGCGTCCTTCTACGCCGGTGAAAAATTCGTCCGGATCTGTCCCGCGGGCGTCTATCCCAACATTTCCTCCGTTTGCGGATCCAATTTCTGCGACATCGGTTTGACCGTTGATTTGCGGACGGGCCGGGTGATTATTATTTCCGCCATCGACAATCTCATCAAGGGCGCCGCCGGCCAGGCCGTGCAGAATATGAATCTGGTCTGCGGACTGCCCGAAGACAGCGGGCTCGGGACGCCCCCGCTGTATCCCTGACGAAGGTAAGAAAATGGCCCAGAAAATCTATAATACGAAGACAAGAAAAAAGGAAATCTTTCAACCGGTTCGGGAAGGCGCGGTCGGAATGTACGTTTGCGGCATTACGGCGTATGATGTCTGCCACATCGGCCACGCCCGCGCGGCGGTTGTGTTTGATGTCGTCTTCCGCCATCTGAAAGCGCGCGGCTACGACGTGACGTATGTGAAAAATTTCACCGACATTGACGATAAAATCATTGATCGGGCGAATCGGGAAGGCGTCGGCATTGCCGAGATCGCCGAGCGCTATATTGCGCTGCACGATGAAGATATGGCCTCCCTCAACGTCCTGACGCCGACGGTCACGCCGAGAGCCACGGGGCACATGGAGGATATGATCGATCTGATCCGGGCTCTCGAGGAAAAAGGAATTGCCTACGCGGTGGACGGAGACGTGTTTTTTGCGGTTGCCAAATTTCCCGCCTACGGCGGATTGTCCGGACGAAACCCGGATGAAATGATGGCCGGCGCCCGCGTGGACGTCAACGACAAGAAAAAAAACCCGCTGGATTTCGTGCTCTGGAAGAAAAGCAAGGAAGGCGAGCCTTCCTGGGACAGTCCGTGGGGAATGGGCAGACCGGGATGGCATATCGAATGTTCGGCGATGAGCCGCCGATATCTGGGCGAGCCCTTTGATATTCACGGCGGCGGCGAAGACCTGATTTTTCCGCATCACGAAAATGAAATCGCCCAATCCCAGGCGGCGACCGGAAAGCCTCCGGTCCGTTACTGGATGCACAACGGTTTCGTGAAAATCAACGCGGAAAAAATGTCCAAATCCCTGGGAAACATCTTCCCGATCCGGGAGATCGTCCGGCAATTCCATCCGGAAGTTCTGCGTCTGTTCATGCTGCAGAGCCATTACCGAAGTCCGGTGGATTATTCGGATGTCTCTTTACGGGAAGCACGGACCGCGCTGATCCGCTGTTATACCGCCCTTCGTTTGATGAAGGATGCGCAGGCGGCGGATGTTCATCTGGGCGGGGTCAAAACCGACTCCGACGGCGGGAAATACGCTGCCAGATTGAGAGCCTCCGTGGAAAAATTCGACTTGGCCCTGGACGACGATTTTAACACGGCGCAGGCGCTGGGTTTTGTGTTTGACGCCGCCCGGCTCGTCAACCAGGTCATGACGGTGGAAAAAAAGATGCCTCCAGCCGACAAACAGGCCATCCTGGAGACCGCCCGGGAGGCCTTCCGTCATTTTGGCGATGCGCTGGGTGTGTTTCAGTCCGACCCGGATCTCTTTTTCTCGAAGGACCGCGACATCGAAGCCGAAAAACGCGGAATGGATATTCATCGGGTAGAGGCGCTGATTGCCGAGCGGCAAAAAGCCCGCGACGCTAAAGATTGGGGCCGCGCAGATGAAATTCGCCGGGAGCTGGCTTTGCAGAGCATTGCCTTGAAGGATGAAGCGGGCCGGACCACCTGGATCATCGATTAGAAGCCCGGCCGGCCGATTCGCTTTTGCGCGGTTTCTGAAGATTCTCCGTTATTTTCTTTTACGGCTTGCCGAAATAGATGGAAAAGAAAAAAAAGATTGGTATATACTTGAAGCTATAGAAGTCATTCTCTTGGCGTGTGGTAAAATCATCGACGGGCAGTGAGGCAGAGCATGAAAAATATTTCCGGTAAGTGGCCAATATTGGCCGTAATCCTCTTCGGGCTTTTCGTCGTTTTCGGGCCGTATTCCGACAGCAAGGTTTCCGCGCGGGACAAAAATATTTACAAGGAGATTAAAACCTTCAATGAAGTCCTGGATATGGTGCAGAAAAACTACGTGGAAGAAATCGATTCTTCGGTTCTGATTCAGGGCGCGATCAACGGCATGATCAAGTCTCTCGATCCGCACAGCTCGTTTATGACGCCTGAGCTTTACAAGGAGCTGGAAGTGGAAACGCAGGGGCGTTTCGGCGGAATCGGCATTGAAATTACCATCCTGAAGGACGTGCTGACGGTAGTGTCCCCCATCGAGGACACACCGGCGTTCAAGGCGGGCGTGAAACCCGGCGATTCGATCGTCAAGATTGACGGTAAATCCACAAAAGACATTACGATTATGGAGGCCGTGAAGAAGCTGCGCGGTCCGAAAGACACCAAGGTGACCATAACGATTCTGCGGGAGAATATGGCCCAGCCGAGGGACATCACGCTGACCCGCGCCGTGATTCAGGTAAAAAGCGTCAGGGCAAAGGCTTTTGATGACCATATCGGCTACATTCGGATTGCCTCCTTCCATGAACGAACCGCCGATGACCTGCGCAAAGCGCTTACCGACGTGGCCGAAAAAACCAAGCCCATGAAGGGCCTGGTGCTGGATCTGCGCAACGATCCGGGCGGACTGCTGACCCAGGCCATAGAAGTGTCCGACATGTTTCTGAAGTCGGGCGTGATTGTGTCCACCCGCGGCCGGACGAAAAAGATGGAAACCAAAGCCACGGCGCGCGACAGCGGCGACAAGGAAGTCAACGCGCCCATTGTCGTCCTGGTGAATGAAGGCACGGCCAGCGCGGCGGAGATTGTGGCGGGCGCCCTGCAGGACAACGGCCGGGCGCTGATTGTGGGGACGCAAACCTTCGGAAAAGCGTCCGTGCAGACCGTGATTCCCCTGGAGGACGGCTCCGCCTTGAAATTGACGACGGCCCGATACTATACGCCCAATGGCCGGTCCATTCAGGCCGAAGGCATCAAGCCGGACATTATCGTCAAGCCGGTGCGGCCCTCGGAGGAACCGGAGTCTCTCATGGGGGAAAGGCTTCGGGAAAAGGATCTCAAGGGGCACATCAAGCCGGCCAAAGAAGAGGGGGCGCATCCCGATGAAAATAAAAACGGAGATTCCAGGGAAACGACGGATCTGGTGAAGGATAATCAGCTCAAGGCGGCGATTGATATTTTAAAAAGCTGGGATATCATGAAGAAAAATCTGGCCAAATAAGGTCGCTGGTTCCGGGAGTCCAATACTGACGGCCATGAAAAAGAAAAAGATCCAGAAGACGACAACCGTCCTGATTACGCTGATCGTCCTTGCCGTTGCCGCCATTGCCGCCATTGTCCTGTGGGATCGTGAAGAGACGACGGGCGTCAAACCGCCGCATTTTTCGAAAGAACAGGCGGAGGGGTTGCGGGAGGCGGCGAAGGCGCAGCGCCACAAAACGGAAGACGGCGCGCAGCTTGCCAGGATCGCGCCGCCCCGATCGGCGGCAAGGCAGGTGGCGATTGTCATCGACGACATCGGCTATGACATGAAGCCGGTGCGCGAACTGCTGGCCATCAATGAGAATATCACGTTTGCCGTTCTGCCGCTCCTTGCCCATTCGCGCGAGGCGGCGGAAACGCTTCACCGGGCCCATCGTGAAATCCTTCTCCATTTGCCCATGGAGCCTCTTTCGTATCCGAAGGAAAAACCGGGCCGCGGCGCTCTTTTTACGGATATGAACGATGAAGAGATCCTCTTTCAGCTTCAGAGAAACGTGGACTCCGTGCCGTATGCCTCCGGCGTCAACAACCATATGGGGTCCAAATTCATGGCGGACGAGGAAAAGCTGACGCTGGTTTTTCGCGAGCTTAAAAAGAAAAATTTGTTTTTTATCGATTCCCGGACCACCCGGGATTCAAAGACGGAAGCGGCGGCGCACAAAGCCCGTCTGACGGTGATGTCCAGAAAAATCTTTCTGGACAATGAACGCGACACTTCCAAAATTTATCAGATTCTTATGGAGGCCGCCCGATCATCGGACGGAAATTCACCGCTCATCGTGATCGGTCATCCCTATCCTGAAACCATTCAGGCCGTCCGGGAGGCCGGCAAGGTGTGCCGGGAACAGGGAATCACGATTGTTCCGGTATCGGCATTGCTTGGAAAGCAAGGGGCCTCCTGAAAAACGGTGTTCCCGAAAACCGGAAGCGAAGGCAAGCGTCTCCTATGCAAAAAAAGCACGTTTTTTTCCTGATCTGCGGATTTCTTTTTGCCGCGATTCTTGCCGGCTGCGCTTCTTTTCCCGCAAGCCGGCCGCCGGCGGATGCCCCGGTTCCGGATCCGTATTCCAAAGAGGCCGCCTGCCACTATTCGCTGGCCGTGCTGTCAAGGCTGGACGGAAATCTGGACGAAGCGATCGATCAAATGAAACGCGCGCTTTCCTTTTCTCCCGATTCGTCTTATTTGACCACCGAGCTGGTTTCGCTCTACGTCGAAAACAATGATGTCGATCCGGCCCTGTCTCTCGGAGAGTCCGCCCTCGCGAAAGATCCAGGCAATATCGAACTCCGGTCCATTCTGGGCGGCCTGTATTTCAATCTGCGCGAATATGACAAAGCCGTCCGGGCGTATCAGACCGTCACGGAAATGGATCCGGAAAATGCGGTCGCCTATCTTTATCTGGCGACGATTTACAGCCAGGAGAAGAAATATGACCAGGCCGAGAAGGCTTATCAAAAATTGCTTGCGCTGGATCCCGATCATATCATCGGGATGTTTTATTACGCAAAAACACTGACGCAGATGAATCGGACGGAGGATGCGGAAAAGCTCTATCGGAAGATTATTGCGCAGCGACCGTCCTTTGAAGCGGCCTGGACGGGCCTTGCCGCTCTTTATGAAAATCAAAACAAGCATGAAGAAGCCATTGTCGTTTACCGGCGCTATCTGGAGATGAATCCCGCCCGGATCGGCATTCGTGTGAAGATCGCGGAGCTGCTGATGAAAACCGACCGGGAGGAAGCGGCGGAAAAAGAACTGCGGGAGGTGCTGAAAATCAGTCCCGAAAACCGGGAAGTGCAAATGGCCCTGGGGCTTTTATATTACGATATCCGCCGGTATGACCAGGCGGCCGCTCAGTTCTCGCTGCTTTTGGAGACAACACCCGCCGATGACAAACTGCGGTATCTTCTGGCCAGTGTCCTGGAGCAAAAAGGCGATCTGCAAAAAGCGCTGACCGAATATCAGAAGATCTCCCCGAAGTTTGAATTATATGCCAATGCCCAGATTCAGGCGGCCAAACTGATCAAGCAGGAAGGAGATTTCACGGGCGCGATCGCGGTGGTCCGCCGGGCCATCGTCCAAAGAAAAGATCAGGCCATATTATATCTGTATTTATCCTCGCTGTATGAAGAGCAAAAAGACATGGCCGCGGCCGAAAAGACGGTTCGGGAAGGCACCGGACTTTTCCCCGGCAACACGGACCTGCATTATCTTCTGGGGGCGCTCCTGGAAAAAACGGGCCGTTTCGAGGAAAGCATTCAATCCATGAAACAGGTGCTGGCGCTTGATCCGCAAAATGCGGACGCCCTCAACTTTATCGGGTACAGCTATGCCGACCGCGGGATGCGCCTGGACGAAGCCGAACAAATGATTGTTCAGGCGCTGAAGATCAAACCGGACAACGGCTATATTCTGGACTCGCTGGGCTGGGTGTATTTCAAAAAAAACGACTACGAAAGCGCCCTGAAATACCTGAAGAAAGCCCTGGGGTTCCTGCCGGAAGATCCCAGCGTCATGGAGCACCTGGGAGACACGTATCTCAAAATCGGCCGTCGGGAAGAGGCGCTGGAATGGTATCGAAAGGCCATCAAAGTGGATCCTGGCAACAGCCGCCTGAAGGACAAGATAGACCTTCTGAAACCTTGATGAGCGCTGCTTTCCGCATCAAATACATTCGGGATGTTTTGCATGTTTTACGACTTTGCTTCCGGCAAAAGGATGACGGGCATTTTGCTCCTGTCGCTTCTGGCTTGCGGATGCGCCGGCGGGGCCGTTACGGAATCCGGACGCCATCCGGATCCCGCGGCGATGCTCCGCCCTGCCCTTCGCGAAACGCACAGGATCGTCGCTACGGCGCGGATGGATCTGTCCACGGTTCAGGGGCATTATCCCCTCCGGGCTGCTCTGATTCTACAGAGGCCCTCCTATCTTCGCCTGGAAATGCTGCCGGTCATCGGCACGCCCGATTTTTTCCTGAGCGCGACGCCCCGGGAGATGAGAATATGGATCCCGTCGCAGGGTGAATTTTATGTCGGGCAGCCCTCCGCTGAAAATATGTCCCGCTTTTTACCCTGGACATTGAATCTTGAAGACCTGGTCATGATTCTTTCCGGCTCCTTTCCACCGCTCGACGGGGCCCATTGGTCTTACGGGGATTCCGCGGAAGGCGGGGCCCTGCGCGTGGATATGAAAACGGTTTCGGGACCTTCGCAAACGATCTGGATGGAGAACAGCGGAAGATTGACAAGGTTTGTCCGGTATGGTTCGGACGGAAGGGAAGTGTATTCGGTGCGGTATGAGGATTATACGCCGGGGCTCTTCCTGGCCCGAAAGATCCTCATTCAACGGGCGGACAACACCCTGTCCGCCTTCGTGGAATATTCCGATGTGAACATTGAAGAAACGGCCGATTTTTCGGTGTTTGCGCTGCCGGCCCCGGACGGAGCGAAGATCCTTCGTTTGGATTGAAACTGCAGCGGCGGATCAAGCGGGCCGGATAGAAGACAAAGCAAGATTTTTTCTATTTGATTTCCTGAAGTTTGGAGCGCGCAATCCTCGCCTGGCTTGTGTTGGGATAGTCCCTGATGACCTGTTGCAAAAGAAGTTTGGCGCTGACCTTGTCGCCCAGGTTTTGAAAGCAGAGGCCCTGCTTTAAAAGCGCGTAGGGTACTTTGTTGCTGCTGGGGAATTTTTTGGTTACTTTTTCATATTCCAGAATGGCTTTTTCGTAGTTTTTTTCAAAAAAATAGCACTCGCCAATCCAGAACTGAGCGTTGTCGGAATATTCGCCGGTCGGGTAGGCCGTCAGGAAGTCCTGAAAAGCCTCCCTGGCCTTCGTGTAATGGCCGTTCTTAAAAGTCTGGTAGGCTGCCGCATAGACCGCGGCTTTGCCCTGCTTTCCCTGGTCTTTGCCTGAAGCGGCGCTGTCGGCTGCGCCTGCCGCGTCTTTTTTGCCGATTTCCAGAAAGTTTTCAATGAAATTGATCTTCACCAGCAGGTGGTCGATCTTTTCCTGCATTTCCGCGTCTTTTTTGGGATCCCGGCTGGTTTCCTTCTTCAGGGTCTCAACCTGGCCGCGCAGTTGCTGCACCTGGTCGCGCAGGTCCGAGAAATTGGCGTTGGTGTTGGCGTTTGTCTTGCGCAGAGAGGACAGGTCTTCGGCGTTTTTCGCCTGCGCTTTTTGCAGGGCGGATACCCGGTCATCCAACCGGGTGTCCGCCGCGGCGAATTTTGCTTCCATCTGCTGGTTCAGCTCCGTGCGCAGTTCCTTTAAATCAGAGGAGGTCGCGCACGCGGCAAGGGAGAAGGCCATCGCCGGCAGTATAAGATGCCAAAAGCGTTTCAAAAATGTCTCCTGTGGCAGCCCCTGGCTATTTTAAAAGAAACTGCGCCCGTCTGTTCTGCGCCCAGGCTTCTTCGGTGCTGCGGTTGTCCAGCGGACGCTCCTTGCCGTAGCTGATGGTTTCAATCCGGGAAGCGTCAATGCCGAGGTTGACCAGGTACTGCTTGGCTTCCTGCGCGCGTCTTTCTCCCAGGGCCATGTTATATTCGGCCGTTCCTCTTTCATCGCAGTGCCCCTCCACGACGATCTTCGCGGAGCTGTTTTTGGTGAAGATTTCAGCGTTGGCTTTCAGGATTTCGCGCGCGTCGGGGCGAATGGCGGATTTGTCGTAGTCGAAGTAAATATTCTGCAGGCTCAGTTCCACCAGCGCTTCCGCGTTCTTCTTGGCCCAGGCCGCGCGGGCGGCTTCTCTTCTGGCGGCTTCATCTTTGGCGGCCTGTTCTTTCAGGGCGGCTTCCCTGTCCGCGGCTTCTTTCGCTTTCCTGGCGGCTTCATCATCGGCCGTTACGGCTGCCGGAGCCGCTTCCTGAGCGGCCGCCACCTTCTGTTCCTGAATCGCTTCATCCTTGACCACAGCCTTTTTTTCCGCACAACCGCTGAATATGGTTAAACTGAAAGCAAGAATCAGAAATAATCCGATGACCGTCAAATGTTTCTTCATGATGTTCTCCTTTCGTTATTTTGTAATGTCTTTTGGATTCGCCGGGATTAAAACATAACTTGCCGTCTCACGTCAATAAAAATTATGGAAAATTACTTTTGTTCGGATCTGGGGGACCATGCCGGCATGACCAGGAAGTCCCCGCTTTCCTTCAGAATACGGAAGTTCATTCCATTCGCGTTCATGATGCAAATCCGGCTTCTGGCGTTTTGCCGGGAATGGAATACAATCTGCCTGCCGGAAGGAGACCAGGAAGGATATTCGTTGTCCGCGTCATCAAAGGTCAGCTGAATCAGATTGTTGCCTTCATCATCCACGGAGAAAATCTGATACTTCCTGTTGATCAGTCCTTCATAGGCGATTCTTCCTCCGCGGGGAGACCAGGAGGGAGAGGTGTTGTAGTTGCCTTCGAAGGTGATCCGTTTCACGTTGTTTCCGTCCGCTTCCATGACGAAGATTTGCGGTGAGCCGGAGCGGTTGGATACAAAAGCGATTTTCCTTCCGTCCGGCGACCAGGCGGGAGAAACATCAATGGAAAAACTGTGCGTCAGCTGCCGGAGGTTCATCGTTTCAATGTCCAGGACGTAAATTTCTTCATTGCCGTCCTTGCTCAGCGTCAGCAATATTTTTTTGCTGTCCGGCGAGAAGGAACCGCACAGATTGAGGCCTGAAAAAGAAGCAAGAATTTTTTCCTTTCCGGTTTTCAGGTGGCGCAGAAAAACCATGGGCCGGCCGTTCTTATACGAGGTATAGGCAAAATACCGGCCATCCGGCGACCAGCGGGGCGCCGCGACAATGCTGTGGTCGTTCGTCAGATTTTTCACATCGGAGGCGTCATAGTTCATGGTGAAAATGTCGGAGCTTGACTTTTTTTTGATCACAAAGGCGATTTTGGTGTGAAAATCCCCCGGATCACCGGTCAAGGCCAGAAGGATGTCCGAGGCGATGGAGAGCGCTACGGACTGCAAATCGTCGGTTATGCCTGAATATTTCTTTTCGAAAAGCATCTGACCGCGCGTGACGTCATACAGCCGGCTTTCCGCGAACACGTCCTTTCCCCTGACCGTCAGGTTGCCCCGCAGCAAAAAATCGGCGCCGATGACCGACCAGTCGGAAAAGCGAATGATTTCCGGCGATCCCGGCTCAACGCCTTCCAGAAAGCTTTTTTTATCCAGGACGCGAAAGATTCCCGTCAGGTCGAGATAGCGCCGGACGCTGTCGGAAAGATCGACAGATTCTTTCGAAGGGTCGCCTGTTTTGATCTGGAAATCGCAAATGGCAACGGGAAATTGCTGAAATCCAGGCGCGTCGATGTCGATATAAACCTTGTCCGCTGCCGCGCCGGCGGCGTTGAAAATCCATGCCAAAACAAGAAGCGTTCCTACGGCCAGGCGATATTTTCTATCCATGAACAGGGTCCTTTACGACGGATGCGTCAGCGCAGTTCCGCGGAATGGAAACGAATGCCGATTTCAACCGTGCGGCCGGATGTCCATCCCCCAAGCGGCGGGAAGGGGGTTGATTTTTTAACCGCACGGAGAGCGGATTCATCAAAGTAGCTGTTGCCCGAGCGTTTTTCAAAGCCGATATGCTCCACCGCGCCGCTTTTTGCAATTCGCACTTCAATCACGGCTTCCACGTTGTTTTTGGGCATCAGAGCGGCGGGAAGCGACCAGTTTCTTTTTACTTTGGACCAGACATGACGGCTGTATTCGTTCAGTTGTGATGAATTGGCCGCAGCGGCTATGGGGGAGGTTGAAGCCGCCGGTGAATCTTTGCTTTGCCCTGCGGCCGTTTCCTTCTGCTCTAGAGCGCGAATCGCTTTTTCTATGTCCGGTTTGCCGCTGTCGTCTTTTTTCATGACGAACGAAGACGGCGAGGCTCCGATGTCGCGCTTGAGAATGACGGGGCCGGTCGAAGCCCCTGATTGAAGAAGATCCTTTGGCTTCGGGACATCCTCTTTACTGGATTCAAGGACGTCGGGTCCGACCAGCGCCACGGAATAAGGCGCTCCGAAAGTCAGCTGCTTTGACGAGCCGGGCACGGTTGCGAAAACGGCGGCGATGACCATCAGGTGCAGAAACAGAGAGGCCAGAAACATATTGCCGGCGCCGCTGTTTTTGCCGAAAACCCTTTTGCCGGTCATCCGGGACATCATTTTGAATCCCCGGGAGGCTCGGTGATCATACCGAGTTTATCGACGCCGGCTTTGCGTATTTCAGACATGACTTCCACCACGAAGCCGTAAGGAACGTTTTTGTCGGCGCGCAGAAAGACTTCCCGGTCAACGCGCCCGGCAAAAATGGCCGCCAGCTTTGCGTTCAGATCCTGAACCGGCAGCCTGGTTTTGTTGAGGAAAATTTCCCGGTTCTCATTGATGCTCAGGATCAGCTTTTCTTCGGCAAGGTCGATGCTTTTTGATTTAACGCGGGGCAGATTGACATCAATGCCCATGGAAAGCATCGGCGCGGTTACCATGAAAATGATCAGCAGCACCAGCATCACGTCAACGAGCGGCGTGACGTTGATTTCCGCCATGGATTTCTTTTCAGATTCTCTTCTGCGCGCCTGCCGCATTCTGTTTCACCCGATATCGTTTATTTACGGATCAGATAACGTTCGACAATGTTTAGAAATTCATCCGCGAAATTATCCATTTCCTGGACCATCGTTCTGGATTTGTTCAGAAAGTAGTTGTAGAAAATAACGGCGGGAATGGCCGCGGCCAGTCCTGCAGCCGTTGCGATCAGAGCTTCCGAGATGCCGGGGGCGACAACGGCCAGCGTTGCCGAACCTCTCGCGCCGATGGATTTGAAGGTTTCCATGATTCCCCAGACGGTTCCGAACAATCCGATGAAGGGGCTGGCCGAACCGGTTGTGGCCAGAAATCCCAGCGCGGACTCCAACTTGGTCATTTCGGTGCTGGAGGCGCGGTTGAGGGCGCGCTCCACATTGTCCAAAGAGGACAGGCTGATTTCCTCGGGCCGCGCCGAATCCCGGGAGAGCCGGTTCGCTTTGGTCATTTCCGCGTAGCCGGCGCGGAAAACTTCAGCCGTGGTGGAGAAGGGATACTTCCTGGAGGTCGGAAGAAGATCGGAAAGTTTCGTGCTCTTCTGATAATCGGAATCGAAGGCCTCATTTTCCTGACGGATTCTGCGATAGGTTCGGAATTTTATGAAAATAATCGTCCAGGAAATGATGGAGAAAACCAGCAGGATCAGCAACACAAATTTAACCATCAACCCTGCGTCTAGAATCATGCCCAGCAGAGAACCGTGAAAATTACTTTCCATGTCTAAATCTCCAGAATCATTTGCTATCTTGCCTCATCGATTTGTCTGTGTTTGCAGGGTAACCTAAAGGAAAAAAAAAGGCTTGTCAATATATCTTTTTCCTGCGGCTAAAGTGTTTCGGGGGAAAAGGCGATGACATCATCAATCGTTGCCGTATCGGCCAGAATCATGATCATCCGGTCCAGACCCAGCGCGATGCCGGCGCAGGGCGGCAGGTTTTCCAGAGACGCAAGAAACGGCTCCGGCATGGCGTAGTGGACCTGATGCCTGGCCGCCTGCGCCTTCAGGGCTTCTTCAAAGCGCCGTCTCTGCTCCCGGGCGTCGGTCAATTCCGAAAAGCCGTTGGCGATTTCCATGCCGCCGATGTAAAGCTCAAACCGCTCCGCGACGGCCGGATCATCTTTTTTGATTTTGGCCAGGGAGGCCATTTGCGCCGGATAATCAAAAAGAAACGTTGGAAGGTCATTGCCGAGGTTCGGTTCGACATGCTCGACCAATACCTCGTCAAAGCGGTCGCCGGCCAGCGCGTTCGGCAGGCTGACGGGCGCATATCGGGAAAAAGCATCCGCCACGGTGATTCTTTCCCATGGCGGCGAAAGGCGGATAGTTTTATTCTGCCAGACGATCTTTCCGGAACGGCCCATCTGCCGGCAGGCGGAAATGAGAAGATCTTCGCACTGGTCCATGAGTTTCCGGTAGTCGCAGTGCAGAGCGTACCACTCGAGCATCGAAAACTCCGGCAGGTGCCGGTTGCCTCTTTCTCCGGCCCGGAAGCATTTGCAAAACTGGAAGATTCGGGGGTAACCGGCGGCCAGAAGTCTTTTCATGCAAATCTCGGGGGAGGTCTGCAAAAACCAGTTTCCGGAGGGAAGGGGTTCAATATGCTCTTCCGGCGCGGGCGCGGGGATGCGCAGGGGGGTTTCGACTTCCAGAAAACCTTGTTGAATAAAGAAGCGGCGAAGATGTTCGGTAAATCCGGCGCGCAGTTGCAGAGCCTGCGCCTTGCGCGCCAGATAGAAACAATCGTCCTTTGGGAGTGTGCTCATGGTTATGCAGCTTTTCAAAATGTTTCAGAGGCAAGGCGCGTGAAGCATGAGGAGGGATGCGTATTTTTGTATGCGTTGCAACGACGAAAGCTGAAACGCAACGCAGCATATGAGCATTTTGGAAAGTTGCTTGCGCTAGCCTTTGACCCGCGTCAGATATTCTCCCGTTCGCGTGTCGATGCGGATTTTTTCGCCTTCGCTGATGAACGTCGGCACCAGAATGGTGTATCCGGTCTGCACCTTGACGGGTTTGGTCGCGCCGGACACCGTATCTCCCTTGGCCCACGGTTCGGCTTCGGTCACGACCAGTTCGACAAAATTGGGCAGGCTGATGCCGATGGGACGGTCTTCAAAGAGAAGGATTTCCGCTTCAATGTTGTCGAGCAGGAAGTTTACGGCGTCCCCGACCTGTTCCTGGGTCAGATAGACCTGCTCGAAGGTTTCATTGTCCATGAAGCAGAATTTGTCCCCTTCCTTGTACAGGTATTGCATTTTCTTTTCGCGCAGGTCGGCGGGCTCGAAAACATCGACGGAGCGGAAGGTCCGTTCAAACTGGCTTCCGGTGAGCATGTTTTTTAATTTGCAGCGGTAAAGCGCCTGTCCTTTTCCTGGTTTGACAAAGTTAAACTCGGTGATCACGTAGGGATCGTTGTCGATTTTCAGGCGCAGTCCTTTTCTCAAATCACTGGCGGTGTACATAAAAAGTCTTTCTCCTTCGTTGGCGGCTCTGAAGCGATATCCTCGCGCTCTTCCTAATCCAATTATTCAAAATTGTCAAAAAAATCTTGATGTTTTCGCAAGGCATTTTGGATGGGCCGCGACAGGGGCCAAAGGGGGACTTTCCCCTCCCGCCCGGGCAGATCGGCCACGTATTGCGGAAGCGCCAGACCCGAGCAGCTTCGATGAAGCTTTTCCATGAGATTCAGGCCCTTCCTGGCGTCCGTGCGGAAATGATTGCAGCCCCGCGCGGGTTCGCAGTGGAAAAGATAATAAGGGCGAACCGATATTTTCTGCAATCCGTTCAGCAGACTTTGCATAACCTTCGGCGAGTCGTTGACGCCCTGGAGCAGAACCGACTGGTTGGAAACCGGAATTCCCGCTTCCTGGATCATGTTGCACGCCCGCTGGGCGTCTTTGGTGATTTCCGAAGGATGATTGAACTGGGTATTGAACCATAACGGCCGGTGCCGCTTCAGAATCCGGCAGAGATTTCCCGTGATTCTCATCGGCAGGACCACGGGGGCGCGGCTGCCGATGCGCAGCACCTCGACGTGCGGTATGGACGCAAACGATGACAGGATCCATTCCAGGGAGGCGTCGTCAAACATCAGCGGGTCCCCTCCGGAGAGGATGACTTCACGAATCTGCGGCGATTCCGATACAAAGCGGACCATTGGCGCCAGGCGGTTTTTTAAGGGACCGGCTTCAGGGACGCTCCAGAAACGTTTGCGGTTGCAATGCCGGCAGTAGGTGGCGCAACGGTGTGTGACGATGGCCAGCACGCGGTCCGGATAGCGCTGAATCAGGTTCGGCGCAGGCATGGAGCGGTCTTCGCCGAGCGGGTCGTCCCTAAGGCCCGCGGAGAAGGACAGCTCTCTGAGATCCGGCACGCATTGGAGAGACAGGGGGTC
>Ga0209719_1002103_pt1 | contig 21838 bp, 16 predicted proteins | sample AD_JPNAS2_MetaG_FD_184421 | JGI IMG/M metagenome (GOLD analysis project Ga0209719, IMG submission 184421) | Active sludge microbial communities of municipal wastewater-treating anaerobic digesters from Japan - AD_JPNAS2_MetaG (SPAdes) (version 2) | ecosystem: Engineered > Bioreactor > Anaerobic...
AAAGAGTTAATTTACTGTATGTAATTGGAATTTCTTCAAAGAAATTAAGGAATATCAGTTGCATTATTGATCCGCCTCCTCAATTTTCATTATTTTCTTATATCTAAAATTTTCCCGGACAGTACTGATTAAAATGTGATAACCATTGTATATCAAAAAAACGGGGTTTGTCAAATTTTTTGACATTTTTTCAAGGTTTTTGTTGATTTAATGTTGAAAATACTATTAAAATATACATATATTTTGTTACAATATTGTTGATTATTTATTTACAAATAAATTTTGCTATGAAAAAATTAGTTAGCTTTGTTTTGTGATGCACTTTTGCTCTTACTTTGTTTGGCATTTCTTTTTCTGATAGTATTTTGGATTATTTAAATACTATTTGAGATGATATATTATTTGGTTATAGGCCGAATATTGATGAAATATCGGTAAAAACTATTACATCTAATTCAATAACGATAAATTCACCAGTTTTGAAAGATGAGTTTGGTGATAAAATTACTGATTATACCTTGTTATATTGACCAAAGACTCTCAATCAACTAATAGAAGATCCTGCATTAATTTCTCTTACAAGAGAAAAAAATTTTACAAATCTCAATTTAACGAGTAGTCATTTTACAATGGAGTTGACTGTAACGGATAATTTAGATCCTAATATTATTTATTATTTGGTATCTATACCAAAAGATTCAGCTAATACTTTATGAGAAGTATCAAATGAATTGTGTTTTAGGTTGAAGGATAGACTTTATTGAACATGAGATGAATGTGGAAGTGTGCACGCTGCATGAGCAGATATGCGTTTAGCAAATATATCACATACTATAGATGGTAATAAAGTTACTTTAAGCTGGATTGCAGTAAATGGTAGCAATACTGTAGATTTGTTTTTGCGAGATGATAAAGAGGAGACATTTAATAAACTTACCACTATTAATATGTCGGCTGAATCGTATACTTTTACTTTGACAAGAGATTGAGAATATATTGTAAAATTTATTCCAAATAATTGATGAACAGAAGTTAATTATACATTTAATTATTTAGCAGAAAAGAAAGCTGATGAGCCTACCATACCAAAGCCTATCAAGCCTGTAGTTGTGTGACCAAAAGAAAATATTTTAGCTGTAATTATTTGAACTATACTATTATATCTTGTGTACAAGATTGTTAGAAGAAAAGCTTAAAAATAGATAACAAAAAAGAGAAAATTATAAATTATTTGTCTTAGTGTTTTCTCTTTTTTTGTTATATAAAATTTATTTATATAAAAATATACTTTTTTTGCCTTTTGAATTGTTGATACTATCAAATTCTTTATGTTTAGTGAATTCAAATGAATTTGATATAATAATAGTGTCTTTATCTTTGTTTTCTCGCAGTCGATCTTCTATTTCAGCAAGCTGACTTGTCCATAGATAAACATATATATAATCATATCATTTTAGATCAGCTTTCAAGAAATTTCATTGTTTTATGTGGATATTTTTATGTCAATAAATTGAATTTAATATTTTTCAATATATTATAGCATACAAGTTTAAATCATAACCATGACAACTTTTTACATCAAACTGTTGTGAAAAAAATCTGAGTGCTTTCCCATCCCCACATCCTAAATCCAAGATTTTTGCTCATTTTTTGATTTCTATTTTTTTCATCAGCTCTAAGTGTCTGTTGAATGATGAAACATATGGTGCTATTTTTGATGGTTTTAGCAGAGATCTAAACATAAAGAATGAAAAAGTTCAAGCTACAGCAAGTACGATAACAAGGACAATGATAACGACAGTCATTTGAGATCGTATAATGTAAAAAATGTTTTGTTGTTGAACAATATTCCTTTTGTTACTAAAATCAATAGAGATTTTTTTTGAAAAATTGTTGAGCTGATAACTAAGTGTTTTCAAAAAATGGTAAAATTTTTAATATGTAAATATTTTTTTACTATAATTGATATTTGTAGGTAAAATATTTGAAATGTTTATTCATTTTTTTGGTAAAAATGAAAATTTGGACTATAATTATATTAGTAAAATAGTTTGAGTGTATATTAAAAAAACATTTATATTATATTTTAACAAAATGAACACATTAAACTCCCTTTCTCCTCAATCAGTTAATAGAATTAATGTTTTGATTGATAAAATTAATGCTACTTGTGATGCTTTGATTTCTGCTTTGGAAATTAATTCTGAAAAAGTTTCTAGCTACAATATGACTATTGTGGATAGGATGAATGTTAATTCAGAATTTATTGATTTGGTTGTAAAAAATATTATTTCTATAAAAACTCATCTTGGAGAATTGAAAGATGGCTTAAACAACCAAAAATTGCTTTCTGATACCTTAGATTTAGAAAATCTAATTTCTTGATTACAGAATACATCTAGTAAATTAAATTGTTTATTGATTAGTGATAATAATTTTAATAATATCTATAGTATGGCTATCCTTGAAATACAAGATTTAATCCAAAAGGTTTTAGATGAGATTAAAATCTGAGAAATTGTGTTGAAGTGAGTTTAATGAGTTGAAAGTTCGTCAAGTTAGAAAGTTCATCAAGTTAGAAAGTTGTATTCTCCTACCACCTGGGTGCTGTTCGCGGAGCTAACCAATCGCACCCGGATGGTAGGAATGTAGCTTTCAACTTGTAACTTTCAACTTATAACTTACTGCATATAAAATTTTCTTCATGACTTTCTATTAAATCTACTTTTTGAGCTTTTGTTACTCAAATAATATCGTCTAAGTATTTTCTTGCTATTTCCAAAAATTCTTTTGATCAATGTATATCTAAACTTTTCAATTCTGCTCACATTGAAATTTGATTTTCTGTTTTGAATTTTCTTACAGACTCTATTATTTCTTTGATTTTTTCAAACTCTTTTATTTGTTCTGCCTGATTATTTATTTCCAAAATTTGTGTAGGGAATTCGGTTTTATGGATTGATATAATGTTTTCATACTGTTTGAAATAGTTTTGGTATATTTCTTCTGTAATATGTGGTAAATATGGAGCTATTAGTTTCAAAGTATCAAATAGAATGTGATATAAGGTCCATTGTCATGCTAACTTTTTTTCTTCACCGTTTTCAAATAACTCTGGTTTGTACAGCCTAAGTTTTACTAATTCCAAGTAGTTATCACAAAAATCTGCCCAGAAAAATTCTTCAAAAGCTATTTTTGCCAGACCATATTCATAGTTGTCTAAATATTTTGTCATTTTTTCTATAGTTTCGTTTGTTCTAGCTATAATTCGTTGATCTGTAGCTAGTAGTTTATTGGTATCAAATTTTTGTTTTGGATCAAATCATTGAGTAAGCATTTGTACAAAATTTGAAGCATTCCAAAGCTTTGTGATGAGTTTTTGTCCGTTTTTGATTTCGTTTTCTTCAAATAATATGTCTTTTCATAGTTGACTTCATGCTGTCCAGTATCTAATTGCATCAGCTCATCGTTGATTGATTAAATCTTCTGGATCAAAAGCATTTCATTTGGATTTACTAAATTTTTGTCATTTTTCTGCCATAACAAATCCAGAAATCATAATATTTTGAAATGGTATTTTTCAGTCTCTTAGATAGGAGTGTAGTGTGGTATACAAAAGCCAAGTTCTGATAATATCGTGAGACTGTGGTCTCATGCTCATTGGAAAAAAATCTTTTGTATCAAATCAATTTTTGTCTAAAAGGTTTTTGTTTATCAAAGGAGAAAGTCCTGATGTAAACCAAGTATCTAATACTAGAGTTTCTCATCTAACTTGTTCTTTTGTATATCCATCTGGTAAATCTACAGACGGATCTACTGGTCACTTTTCAAGCTGTTCCATCGATGGTAATATTACATCTCAACTATTTATATCATACCATACAGGAATAGGAATACCAAATTTTCTGTTTCTAGAAATGTTCCAATCTCGATGTAGGTTTTCTATCCAATCGTTGGATCTTTTTTTCATAAATTCTGGAAACCATCTCATTTTATCGTTTTGTTCCAATAATATATCTTTTTTGTCTAGAATGTTTACAAATCGCTGATGAACTGGAATTATTTCTACTGGTACTTTTCATCTTTCTGAAATTGATTTGGATTGAACTATTTTTGTCCTGTTTTTTACTACTCACTTTTGTTCCAAAATATCCATTATTTTGTCTCTAGCTTCATTTACTTTTAGTCCATTTATTTCTGTGAGTCCAGTATTTTGCATTTTACCATATCTATCTATGCAGATTTTTGCCTCTAATCAGTGTTTTTGAAACCAATATACATCTGTTTCGTCTCCGTAACTACAACACATTACAAGTCATGTTCCTTTGTCGATTTTTGCCTTATCGTCTGGTAGTAAAGGTACAGTATCTCACAATGGAGTAGTAATTTTTTTATTAAAATATTTTTGATATCTAGTATCATCTGGATGTGCAAAAACAGCCTTACATGCTGGTAGTAATTCTGGCCTAGTAGTAGCAATAGTCAATTTTGTCCCATCTTCTAGAGTAAACTCTATATCATTGAAGTATTCTTCAAATTCTTGATCTTCTGTCTCTGCTTGAGCTATTGTAGCTTGTAGTTTTGTACATCGTAAAGCAGGGAACTCTTTGGCAACTATATGTCATTGTTTGTATAATTTTACAAATTCTTTTTGTACTATTTGTTGTGTTTTTGGGTCTATGGTACTATAAATTTTTGTCCAATCGATAGATAATCCCATTGTTTTCCGTAAACTTTCATATATTTTAACATATTTTTGATTTACTTCCAAACACTTTTGAATGAAATCTTTTCTTTCCATTTCTTTGATGTTTATTTTTAGGTCTTTTTCTACTAATAATTCGGTAGGAATCCCATTGTTGTCAAAACCCATAGGGTAATAAACATTGTATCATTTCATCCTTTTGTATCTAGCAATAATTTCTGCTTGAGTGTATGATGAAATATGTCAGATATGTAGTTTCCCGCTGACTGTAGGTGGAGGAGTATCTATACTAAAAACTTCCTTGTCTGAATTTAGATCGAAAGTGTAAATTTTATTTTCCTCTCGAAAATCTTGTCGTTTTTTTTCTGATTCTTTTGGATTGTACTTGCTCATAATTTTTTGAATAGTTAAATAGTGGACTTATTAGTAAATATTGTTTGATTTTTTTCAAGATCAAGCTTATAGAGTTCTCTTCCCTTGTTAAAGGGAGTCTCTTTTCCCTCCATTGCTTGTAGCTCTGCAGAATTGCGGGGCTACATTGTTTTTGTTTCATCATTTTAACATTTCAACATTTTATTGCATACAAAGACTTCGCTTGTGGTGGAGACAGGTATTCATCATTTTATAGTATACTTGAAAAGTAATCTTCTTTGGATTGAAATTGGATGTCTATGGTGATGTTTTCTCATACTATTTCGGAAATCATTTCTTCTAAATTACTTTTTGTATCATCTCTATTCAAAGCAATTTCTGCTATTTTATTTATTACTACAAAGTAAGCTTTTCAGTCTGAAATGTTTTTTATAAATATGTGGTCTCTCAAACTATCTTTTAAGGTTTTGCTTTCTACTTTTTCAATTAGCTGATTCAAAATTTCTTTCTCTTTGCTTTCTACGCCTGGTGCTTCGTTTTGATTTTTTTCTTCTGAAATTGGAGTTTCTGTGACGACGCTTTCTTCTGTTTTGTTTTCTTTGATTTTGTTTTCTTGTTTTACTGGTTCCTGATAGTTGACGACCTGATTGTTTTGTCATAAAAATTTATTTATCGCAATTTTGTACAAGATAGTAGGGTATGGATAATATTTTGCTGTTGCTATTATTTCTGAAAAAATTTCTGATACAGAGATAAAAAAGTCGATATCTGACATTATATTTTTGTCTATGTACATAATGTTTTGTTTTGCAAATTGCAATAAGTCTATTCATTGGTCGTGAATTTCATCTACTTTTTTGAAAATAGCTTCTCTATCTTTTGACTTTATTAATTCCAAAAAATCTTTGATCATGGCTTCACCAGCTATTCCCAAAAAATTGCTAACATTTTCCATACTAATGCTTCCAAACACGCTTATTTGGTCTACATACTTTACGGCATCTCTTACACATCATTCAGATATGTCTGAAATTAAATTTAATGCCTCATCTTCAAAAGATAGTCACTCTAAATTACAAATGTTTTGTAAATGAGGAGTCATTGTTTCTTTTAAAATTTTTTTGAAATTAAACACTTGGCAACGAGAAACTATTGTTTCTGGGACTTTGTGTATTTCTGTAGTGGCAAAAATAAATCAAACAGCACTATTTGGCTCTTCTATGGTTTTTAAAAGAGCATTGAATGCAGACTTGGAGAGCATATGTACCTCATCTATTACATATATTTTCTTTTTTAGTTGAGTAGGAGGATATGGTACTTTGTCTAAAATCTCTTCTCTAATATTGTCTACTCCTGTGTAGCTGGCCGCATCTATTTCTACATAATCAAAAGTTTGTCATTTGTTTATTGTGTTACAATTTGCACATTGATTACAAGGATTTCCATCTTGTAGATCCAAACAGTTTATGGCTTTGGACAAAATTCTAGCTGCTGTAGTTTTTCCAGTACCTCTAGGTCCAAAAAGCAAATAGTTGTGGTTGTTCCTTTGCTCATTTTTCATTTGAGCTTTGAGTATGTGTGTAATATGATCTTGTCATATAATTTTATCAAATGTATTCGGACGATATTTGTTGGCTAAAGACATAATATTTTTTGACAATATAAAATTCATTCATTTTTTATAATATAAGATTATATTATTTGTTTTCAATTGGATTTTTGAAATTTTTGTTTATGAAAAATTTCCAATTCACTATTGTGCTTTGTTGTCAAATATTTTTTGACACCAGTTAAAATTACAATAAAGTATTGAATTTGTGAAAAATTTTGTTATAAGAAATTTTGAAATGAATGAGGGATAATTAACAACTAATAATTTTGTTCCTTATTAATGGGAATTGGGAGAGTTGGAGGTTGTAGTTGGGGGTAAAACCCCCACCTAGTCCCTCATAAATTCGGGACATTCAACCTCCCCCTAGGGAGGAATTTTCCCCTCATCACTTCAACATTTTGTCACGAATGTTTTTTACTGTGATAACGGGCGGTTGATAACTGCCCCTACATCAATTCATCTCTTTATCATTTTAACACTTTATCATTTTATCACTTTAACATTTTCTCATGTCTATTCATCCTGAAATTATTAAGTATTCTGCTCATCCTGATATTACTTTTTGAGATTTGAAATCTTGAGATTTTGATAAGTATGATATTCCAGCATCTGAACTAAAAAATATACAAAGTATTTTTCAAGAGCACAATATCGGAGCTTTTATGATGTGACAAGATGATTATCATTACAAGTTTCATTCAATACCATCCAAACCATATATTGTCCATTACATATGAGATTTATCTTTATTGGACAAAAATATTTTGGCGATAGTTGGGCCTAGAAAGCCGAGTGTTTATTCTCATAAAGTTTTAAAGAAGCTTTTTGAACATGCTGAAAACTATGATTTGGTAACTATTTCCGGCATGGCAGCTTGAGTAGATCAGCTGGCTCATGCGCTTTCTATCAAGCACAAAATACCCACCATTGCTGTTTTGTGATGATGACTAAATTATTTTTTGAAATGAGCAGAGCGTCATATTGTCCAATCTATAGTGGACAATGGATGACTGGTATTGTCCGAATACAAGATAAATTTCGTACCTACAAAATATAGTTTTCCGCAAAGAAATCGTATTATAGCAGGTTTGTCTGATATGGTTGTTTTGCCGGAAGCTTGAGAAAATTCTTGAAGTTTAATTACAGTTGATTTTGCCAACCATTCAAGTAGACCGGTATATGTTGTTCCAAACGATATTTTTTCTCTTACTAGTTTTGGAGTGCATCAGCTAATTTCTCAACAAAAAGCGAATGTCTTAATTGATTTCAAGGATTTCTTTGATCAAAATTTCAAAAAATTTGGGGTAAAACATACCGTTAGTACAAAAATATTGGATTTACCAGCTCCTCAAAGTGATATTATTTGACTTTTGTCTGACAATGGCGAAATGTCTTTGTGAGCTATTATGCAAGCTACAGGTTTGGATACAGATACTGTTATGCAACATATTACTTTGTTAGAAATAAATAATCATATATACCAAAATTCTCCTTGAAAATATAGTCTGTACTAATGCTGTTTATGTTTTGTATGTAATGAGTTCTATGATAATTTCGTTAAGGTTAGGCAATTAAAATATTTATAATTTTTGTGATGATTAATCTTCAATAAGTTTTTAGTTGAAAAAGGGAATGAAATCTCTAATAATTAATTATTGAAAATATATATATTTTTATTGTTTGAAAAAAAATATTTTGGCTAGAAGAAAATATAAAAGACGCAAAAAAACAGTAATTTTGAGTAAATATAAGCTATGAGCTGGTATGATTATTCTTGGGGGTTTGTATTTTTTTTCTTTGTATTTAGCTGAATGATCACCAATATTTGAACTTTTGACCAATTATGCTAGTGTGGCTTTTTGAGAAATATGATTAAATGTGTTTTTTGGATTGTGTATTTTAGTATGAATTTTGATCTTGTACAAAGGTTATCTGATGAACTTACTCATCAAACAATTTTTGATTATGATGATGTTAGTTTCTGGAGTATTAAACTTTCCAATAATAGATTGAGAAATTTCTAAATATCAATCTTTTGGTGGATACTTATCTTGGCCTCTTATTGAGCTTTTAAACTTAATGTTTGGTTCTCAAGCTACGGCAGTAAAATCTTTTATAGTAGTTTTGCTTATAGCTACTCTTGTGTGGATTTTATATACATTCAATTTTTCTTTACCAAAAATTAATTTTAAATTGGAAAAATATGCTAAACCAAAAGCAGCTTGAGCTACTAGAGAGTTAAAAATAGAAAGACAAACAACGGATGATATTGCTAAAAAAATAAATGAGACCAGAAGCGGAATAAATAGACCAATTTCTGATTCTTTTATCAAAACTATTATAAAACAAAAAGTAGAAGAAAAAATCGAAGAAAAAAGACCTAGACCAGTCATAAATTTTTCTTGAGATAAGCCGACATTTAATACATCTATTTTAAAATCTAATACATGAGAAGTAACTACGATTGATGAAAAATTTTTGATGGAGAAGGCAAAATCATTGCAAGATAAGTTGATGGAATTCAATGTTGCTGTGAGTATTGAATGATTTGATATAGGGCCAACTATCGTTCAAATCAGAATTAAACCGGAAGCTGGGATAGCTATATCAAAAATTGAATCATTGGTAAACGATATTAAACTGTCATTAAAATCAAAATCTTTGAGAATTATTGCACCTATCCCGTGAACAGATTCTGTCTGAATTCAAATTCCAAATCAAAAACCGACAATAGTTAGGGTATGAGACATGTTGAGTTCAAAAGAATTCCAGTCTCAAATGGCAAAATCCAATACAAACTTAACCTTGGGGAGACAAATAGATGGATCAATTATTACAAAAACTTTGGAAGATATGCCTCATTTACTTATTGCTTGAGCTACTTGATCTGGTAAATCTGTATGAGTAAATGACTTTATTATATCTTTGATGTATCAAAATTCTCCATCAGAATTAAAGTTTTTGATGGTAGATCCAAAACAAGTTGAGCTTGAACTATATTCTTGACTGCCTTACATGTTAGCTCCAATAGTTAGTGAGCCAGAACAGGCATTAAAATTATTAAAACGAGCTGTAGATGAGATGGAAAAGAGATATGGTATGCTCAAAGATAGAAGAGTAAAAAATATAGGAGAATACAATCAAAAAGTAATGTGAGATAAAATGTATCGTATAGTATTTGTGATAGATGAGTTGGCAGATATGATGATGCACAAAAACAAAAAAGAAGTAGAGACCTACATTACTCGTATAGCTCAAAAGGCTCGTGCTATTGGAATTCATTTAATTTTGGCGACACAAAGACCATCTGTAAATGTGATCACCTGACTTATCAAAGCAAATATGCCTACTAGAATAGCATTTGGAGTTGTTTCAGAAATTGATTCTAGGACTATTTTGGGTAGAAAATGAGCTGAGGATTTGGTATGAAGATGAGATATGCTTTATATGGATCCAAGTACAAAACGACCTATTAGAATACAAGCTCCATTTGTAGAAACATCAGAGATAGAATTGGTAGTAAATACTTTAAAAGACAAATATATGAGATGATTATCAGAGGATGATGTATACAATCCAGATATTATCAAAGCTTTGGAAAGTAAATTGGAGACCGCTTGATGATCGTTTTCTGGATGAGTGTGATGATCTGATGAAGAGCTTGTAGAACAAGCTATCCAAGTTATTCTAGAAACTAGAAAAGCTTCTGCTACTTTATTGCAAAGAAAGCTTAATATAGGTTTTGCTAGAGCGGCTAGAATTATGGATGAACTTGAAGAAAGAGGTGTTATTTGACCACAAGAATGAGCAAAAGCTAGGGATATATTTATATAAAATTTAGATCTAAAAAATGAGTTTTATAAAAAATAAGATCACTTCGTTTTGAAATATATTTATTTTTGTTTGTGTTTTTGTTTTTCTTTTTATTGTTCGGCAAAATTCAGCAAAAGCAGACATCATTAGAAAAGGTGGTTTTGAAAGAGTAGATAGTGTGTCAGAATTTGTAGATAATAAAGTGGTTTCTATTTTTGGTGAAGCCTTGGCCTTTTCACAAAATGACTACAAACAAAACTTTGATCTTAATTCAGATTGTTCTTTGCAAAAATATATTTCAGATGATTTGGTTTTAGAGAATATAAAGTATGTCCCAGCTGATTTATCGCAAATAGATTCTGAATATATTGTAAATAGAGCGGGTAGACCTTATCTGAGATTGTCTGCTCAAACTGCTTTTGAAGCTATGGCAAAAGATTTTTATTCAGCCAATAATCAGCAACTTTATTTGATGAGTGCTTATAGATCCTACAATGATCAAGCTACTTTGTTTGAATGAGGTTGTTCTTTGAATAGATGTGCTAGATTGTGAGCTAGTGAGCATCAGCTTTGATTGGCGGTAGATATCCATTTGGCGACCAAAAACTGATACAATATTTTATGAGGAGAATATTTGGAGCGATTAAATCAAAATGCACATAAATATTGATTTATCAACACATATCGTAAATGAGCTAAAATAGATGGGAAAATGGCGGAAGTTTGGCATCGAAGATATGTTTGAAAATACTTGGCTACAGAATTGTTTGAAAAGGATTTAAGTTTTGCGGAGTATTATGCGTTAAGTTTGTAAAATTACAAGTTGAAAGTTTATAAAGTTGACAACTATCCCCCTTACTCGTTACGGAGAACTCCGTAGATAAGGGGGATTAAGGGGGATTTTAGACTAATAGTGGGGTTTAGTTTTTTTTGGCTCGCTTACTTACAGTTTCCCGTAAATAAGGGGAATTAAATAAACACCTTCATTTTTCTCAAATCCCCCCTTCCCCCCTTATTAAGGGGGGTCAAAAATTTAATAAACTGTAAGAATTTTTTAACTAATATTATAAATACAAAATGACAGACAAAGACCTACAAGAAAAATTAAAGCAAGCACAAAAAGAACACAAACAAAAAGCGGATTCAAAAAAGGAGCATGCTTTACAAATAGAAATAGAAAAATTACAAAAAAACTATCAAGAACAGACAGAAATAGCTGCTAAAGCACAACGCGATTATATAAATCTCAAGCTAGATTTTGATAGATATCAAAATCAGGTTTCAGAAAGAGAAAAAGAACAGGATACAAATTCTCTTATTTCTAGTGTGAAAAAGTTTTTGCCTTTTATTGAGGATTTGAGAAAATCTTTGGACAATATTCCTCAAGATAAAAAATCAGATCCATTAGCACAATGAGTTCAATTGGTTTATGATAACTTTTTGAAAGTTTTGGAATCTATGCATATTTTCCAAATTAAAGCGCTTGGACTGGTGCCAGATTCTTTAGTACATGAGCCAGTTTCTTTGATGCCTGTAGAAGATAAAAAAATGAAATGAAAAATAATTCAAGAATTTGAAAGAGGTTTTATTTACAAAAAGGGTGATAAGCAAATAGTAATAAATCCTTCAAAAGTAATTGTTGGGAATTAAGTGTTAAGTGTTTTTTTGAAGTATAAAAATATTATTTTGTGGCTGTTAACACAAATAATGGACTGTAATTTTTTTCATCGACAATTCAGTCATATTCACTATTTTCTACTTTTATATTATAAATTTCAACATTTTTAAATCATTGATTAATAAACATTTCTTTTAACTTTTTTTTGGACCAGAAATAGTTTATGATTTTTAAATGTTCTGAGCTATTGTTTAATCACTTGGGGAATGCTTTTCCATTTGTCCTTAAATAAGCAAATGTTTCCTTTCACTCTTGTAAATTATTTTCTTTTATAATATAAAAAGAATAAGACTCTTTCCCATTAAAATCTTCTATATTGGGTAATTGAATATAAACCTTTCATCATTTTTTAAGTTTATAATAAAAAGATTTTATTATAGAATTTAGCAATTTTTCATCTTTTATGCAACAAAAAACTAGATATGAAGTTATAATATCAAAAATTCAATCTTTGATAACTTTATCAAAATAGAGATTTTTGTCATCTATGGTAAGAAAATGTAAGGAATTAATATTTTGTTTTGTTTTTATAGCGTTAGCAATAAGTTTTTTAGAAATATCGACTCATAATACTAATTTTGCTCAGGCTTTAGCATGCAGATAGCTTATTCCTCCGTTTCAGCATCAATAATCTAGTATTATTTTGTGTTTATGTGTACCAATAAGGTTAAATATAAATTGTTGGGTATGTTCATTTGTTTGGTTATAGGTACTTTTATATATTGAAAATTTTTTAACATTGTTGTTATAAAAATCTTTTTGACTCATTTGATGTGTTTAGAAATAAAAAAAGAATATTCATTTAGATAAAACACTATGAAAAATATAAATATTGCTTATTTCTTTTCAAATCTATTTTTTAGACTATTCCAATTTTTCTGTTGAAATATAAAAATATATGGATAATTTCTGTTTGATTGTTTATTACACTAAATTTTCATGAAACCAGATTTTGATATAGAACATATCCCACATAAGCCTTGAGTTTATCAATTCAAAGATAAAAAGGGGAGTATTCTCTATATCTGAAAAGCAAAAAATCTCAAAAATAGGATTTCTCAGTACTTCAATCCCAACTCAGTTTGGAAACAAGAAATGCTTAATCTCGCTGAAACAGTGGATTTTTTTCAATTGAAAACGGAATCAGAAGCACTTTATTTGGAGGATAATTTGATCAAAAAACATCAGCCACCTTTCAATAATATGCTGAAATGATCCAATAGTTATGCTTATATAAAAATCACAAATGAAGATTTTCCTCAAATTATTGTGACTAGAAATAAAATCAAAGATTGATCTAAGTATATCTGACCAAAACATAATACCAGAGAGCTCAAAAATTTTTTGCAGTATCTGAGATATATTTTGAAATGGAGGTGATGCAAAAAAACAGAGTTCAAAAAATGAAAGCTTTGTTCAGATTATCATTTTTGATTATGTAAATGACGATGTTCGGCTCAACAATTCCCAAATCCAGAAAAAGCAAAAAAAGAGTATTCAGATATAGTTTTTTTGATTGAACAGTTTTTTAGATGAAATACAAAACCAGTAGAAAAAGAAATAAAAAACCAAATAAAAATCGCCACAAAGCAACAATATTTTGAACGAGCAGCAAAACTTAGAGATATTTATTTACAAATAGAAAACTTAGTAGAAAAGCAAACAGTAGTCCTTCCCAAAAACATTGTTTGATATATTTGTCAGATCAGAGAAATTTCAGGTTGGCTTGTTTATGTTGTATTAAATTTTTATGAATGAAAACTTATCGATGTAATTGTCAACAAAAAAAACCTGGAAGATTTTGATGAAAATTCAGTGTTATCATCACTGGAATCTGAGCTATGAAATCTGACTAAACAAGAGTTTCATTGAATTGATTTTTATTATACAGAAAAAATAAAATTAAATAAAACTCAGATTTCTGATATAAATACACTTATTGATGGGTTTTTTGATTCTTATTTGGTCTGAGAGTCTTTCAAAGATGAAAATATGTTGAATTGATTACTTTCACAGATCAAATCCAAATATTCTCTGAAAAATTTCCCTTATCAAATAGAATGTATTGACATTTCTCATTTTTCTGGTTCAAATACAAGTTGATGACTTTCGTGTTTTGTTTGATGAGTGCCAAATTACAAATTGTACCGTAAATATAAAATTGATGCAAAAATTGATACAAAGTCTGGTGATGATTATTCAGCTTTGATGGAGCTTATTACTAGAAGGTTCAAGGATACTCAAAATTTACCAGATTTATTTATAATTGATTGATGAAAATGACAGCTTGGGATACTGAAAGAATTGCTGGGACAGGAACGATTTCAGTCTATTTATGCCAAGGTAGATTTTGTATCATTAGGAAAATGAGTGGCTAGAAAAACTTGATGAAAACTCAAATGAGAAAAAGAAAAAATATTCCGTTTTGATGATTCATTCAAAATTCAACAAATGGATTTAGATTATGATCAGGCAGATAAAATTCTTGTAAAAGTTCGTGATGAAGCACATAGATTTGCCAACTCTTATAGAAAAGAGCAGATGAAAAAAGGCTTATAATTTATAGAGTATGAGATAATTATGATAAAATAAGTAGAAATTTATATTTGACATATTATATGAGATTGATCAGTAGATTATTGATTTTTTTATCTTATTTCAACTTTTTCAAAAACCTTCCCCAAGTTCTCATGAAAAACTAATTCAGCGAATTGGTCTTGAGGAGTTGGATCTTTGTTGATTATTACTAAATGTTTTCAGCGGAAAAATTGGACTAAGGTATTAGCAGGATAAACTGTCAATGAAGTTCACCCAATGATAAAAAGGTCGGCTTTAGCGACAGCTTGCATTGCACTATTCCAAGCATCACTTGGTAAACTTTCCTCATAAAGTGTAACATCAGGTCTGACTATACCTCCACATGTACAAAAAGGAATTGCTCTTTTATCCGTAAATAAAAAATCTGAATTATAGTTTTTATTGCAAGTATCACAATAAACTCTTTGTGTAGTCCCGTGGAGTTCTATCACATTTTTACTTCAAGCACTTTGGTGTAATCCATCAATGTTTTGAGTAATTACTGCCAAAAGTTTACCAGTTCTTTCCATTTCTGCAAGTTTGTAATGCGTGATATTAGGTTTAATCCTTCTACAATCCAGTTTTTGCCTATAATATTCAAAAAAAACCTGAGACTCATTGTAAAGACAAGAATGACTCAATAAGTATTCTGGTTGATAATGATCAAATTGGATATCATGTTGATTATAAAGTCAGTCTTTACTTCTAAAATCAGGAACTCAACTTTCAGTAGAAACTCATGCACCTCAGAAAAAAACAATATTACGAGAATTTTGGATTAAATCGTTCAATGCCTTCATCTTTGAAGAAAAATCAGAATTATCTTTTTTATTCATTTTTGTTGGTTGATATAAATCAATACTCATTATAAGTAAAATTTGTCTTTATTCCATAGTTTTCTTTTATTTGCAATAATAAAAATAGCCAAGTTTTTGAAATGTATCAAAGTATATCTAGTTTTAAATATAAATTATTCTGTTTGTCAATGTAGACTACTGTGCATTTTGGTAGTTTTTTTGATAAATTTACTTTTCTGATTATAATTAGTTATGTAAATTTAAAAATAATACTATCATATTGAAATGAACATTAATAGGGAAAATTATATTATATTTTTGACCATCTTATTGTTTCGGACAGTATTTTTATTTACAGAAGCTGTTTTTTCTCATAAAGAAAAAAATATAGAAATAAAATCAAGTCCCATTGTGGTAATTAATGAAAATAAAGATATTGAAGAAAAACAACACTATTCTCCTGATATTAAAGAAGTTCAAAAATCAATTATTCCAAAAGTTCAGGATCTAGAAGAGCTGTATAAAAAGATAGAAAAAGAGAACAAAGAAGAAAAATTGGATTTTAAGGAAATCTCTTTGAAAGATATTTGAGGAAGTTTGGATGGTATAGAAATTTTGGAAAAATTATATGTGAAAACCAAAACAAGTGATGTCTTGAAGGTTTTAGTGGATAAACTTTTATTGGATTATCAATTTGAAAAGGCAAAATTTTATCTTGCTGATTTGGATATGCTAAAGAATTCAATTATATGAGCAAGATCGTATTTTTATACTCAGATAAATACATTGTCCATCACAGATCCTCAGAGCATGAATAAATTTGTTAATTTGGTGGATCAAATGAAATATAGATCAATGATTTCTGTGGATGACCATTTGTTTTATCAATGATTGGCCAAGATTTGGAAAAAAGAATATGATAGTGTGGTTGAAGTATTCAAGCAAATTCAATCTCCTATATATAAAAATATTATTTCTCAAATAGAGGATACTATTGTGAAATTTAATAATCAAAAAGGAGCTCCGGCTTATTACAAGGATTCATTGATAGCTTTGGTTATGATGAAAAACTGATATTTTTCTATTGCAAATAAGCTTGCTGTAGAGTCTTTGTTGCAAAATAAAGATTATATTTTACCTTATCAAATTTTGGCTTATTCTAATTTTTTGACCAATAATCGAGAAAAAGCTATAGAAAACTTTTATACTTTGATATCTTTGGATATAGGAAATAAAAATAAATATAATTTTTATATTTGAATTTCTCAATATTGGCTTGGTGAGTATACAAAATCTATTTTGACATTATCGCAAATTACGAGCGACCCAACTTATAAAATGGACTCCTATAGATACTTATTGTTGAACTATCAAAAGCTTGATGATGATGAAAAAATGGTGCAAATATGGCAGAAATTGTTATGACAAGATGCTCTAAAAGAATCTGATTTTCAGACATTTTATGATTTTGTCTTTTTCAAAGATTTGGGGAATAAACGAAAAAGTAGTATTTACAAAAAATATAAGCAGCTAGCTTATGATTATGTGTTTGCTTGTTATGAACAGTTTGGGCAATCAAATGATACTTGTTTATACTGAGAAGTTGGTTTGAATATTGTAAACAATAATTTGGAAGTAGTGGAGAACGGTTTGATTTATTTATCAGAAAAATATCCTCAGTTTCACATATTTCAGGCACTTTGAGATTTTTATAAAAACAATAAACAGTCAGATAAAGCGAAAACTTATTATTTGAAGGCGATTAGTCTTTCAAAAAATACTTTTCAAAAAAATATGATAGAACAAAATTTAATAGAAACATTAAATTAATCTCTTTTTTTGTTACCTTGATTTTTTTATTACATTTTCTGTTCCATTTTTTGACAAATAAAAAAAAATTATTAAAATAGTAATACTTTATATTATTTCAATAATATGAAAAACAGTTTAAATAGATTAGGGAATACGGTAGCAATACCGATTAGGTTGTGATGAACCATTGTTACCACATCGGCTGACTTATTTACTACTTTAACTACATCTTTAAAAGAGGGATGTGAAATTGTAGCAAATACAAGCCAGGAAATTAAAAATGTATTATTGTGAGCTTGGAATCACGGGAAATGGTATCATAAGGCATTAAATGTTCCTTTAAGTCCAATAGTTGCTATATGAACTGCCTTTGAATGAATAGTCAGAAGTGCTGTTCAACCCGTAATAAGTTGAATTGTAAACACTTGGAATACTGGTATCAATACTATCAAAAATGCACGAAAAGGATCTTTTGGAAGACTTTTTTCTAAAAAACCTCTTTCAGATTTTTCTTATAATCATCTAAAAACTAGACCACTCACATTAAATAATTGGTTTGCTAAATTACAATTTGCTAGATGAAAATCTGAATGATGAGAATCAAAATGAGCTGTTGCTGTTCTTCCAGATAAAAAAAAGTCAGAAAAAAAACAAGAAGGGGAAAGTTCTGAAGAGAAAGTTGAAAAAAAGCTTGAAAAAACAAAAGAGGAAAAGAAGTTTGAGAAGGTGGAAGAAAAAAAGTCTAAAGAGAAAAATAAGGAAGAAGTTAGGGAAAAAAATAAAGAAGAATTGGATAAAGAAGCCTGATACAAACAGGCAGAAGAAATTTTAAAGGATTCTAAACATTGAAGTAAAATTTATAAAAAAATACGCTATAATTATCCTGGATTAGCTTTTATTTTTGATAAAAATTTAAGTAGTTGAGAAATAAAAGGTGATGAAAATAAAATTATTGTTTGAACTAAGTTACCTTCTGATGAAAAACAAATTGCACCTTTAAATGATAAAAAAGATAATAAAGAACAAATTAAGCATGTATTACTACATGAAATGTCACATATGATAATCGATAATAATTTATGAAAGGTAGAAAGGGTTTTGGATATCAGTAAGAATGTTTTTGAAAGAAAACAAACTACCCTAACTCCTTTAGCTCAATTGTGAATATATAAAACTCCAATAAGTAAAGCAAAAGAAGATTTGTCTGAGATGATGGCTCTTTATGCAAATTGAAAATTGGATGAATATTTAGGAAAACTAACATCCGATAAAAAAGAAGATGAAGAATATAGAGAAAAATTTAAATTAGCTAAAATTTCAAACGATGATGCTAAAGTGATAAAAAACACCTGTGAAAAACTTGTTTCTGAATTGTAGTGAGGTAAAAATAATCAAAATGGATGCAAAACCATCTGGCGAAAAAAGTAAGGCTACATAGAGATTATTATTGGATTATTAAAATCAATGTTGTAGGGGTGATTAATAAGTAACCTTTACAAAAGATGTAATAGTTTGTTTTAAATAATAATGTAGGGGACAGTGACTGTTCTTTATAAAAGATATGTAAATTTCTATTAAAATTAAAGAAAAACAATTGATTCTTGCTTTTTATAGAGAAAAAAATATAAGATGATTCCGTTTTAATAGTGATTTTTTATAAATAAAGATATTGTTTATGATTTTGTTAGAATGAAAAAGTCTATCACAAAAAATTCAAGAAGAATTAGTGATAAAAACCAAAAAGTTTTTTCCTAATAATGATAAATATATTTGAATTATATATTTATGAAACAACGAATCTTCAAAAATCTATGTGTGACTCAAACAGAAGTATTGAGAAAAAATATGAATAAAATGATATGTTTTTGGACAATATAAAAAATGAGATAAATTGCCAGAAAATACAAAGGAAGACTATGATGTTCAATTATATATGAAACAAGAGTATGACAATATTTGAAAAATAATAGATCTGATTCATTACTTAAATCATGATAAAGATTGTGTTGGTATTATTGTTCAATTACCTTTACCAGAAGAACTCAAAAAGTACAAATCACAGATCTTATCTACAATTTCTCCAAATAAGGATATTGATGGGATGGGAGGAGTGTTAAACGGCTTATCATCAATAGATTTAATAGATTTTGTACCAGCGACACCAAAAGCTGTAGTAAAAATACTCAAAGAATATGACTTATACAATATCAGATGAAAAATTATTACAGTTATATGACAAAGTAACTTGGTATGAAAGCCCCTTGTTTTGGAGTTTATCAAACAATGAGCAACTGTATTCTCTACAAACAGTAGCACTCCAGTAGAAAAAACAAAAGAGCTTTGCAAAATGTCTGACATTATAGTATCTTGTACATGAGTGGTTCATTTGGTTAATGATGAGTTTATTCGTGACGATAAAAGTCAAATATTGATAGATGTATGATATGGCCATAAAGCATGAAAACCAGTATGAGATGTAGATTTTGAGTCTGTAAAAGACAAACTAAAGTATATTACACCTGTTCCTGGTGGAGTTTGACCTTTGACTGTAGCTTGTTTATTTGAAAATATTTTTGATATACAAGAAAACCTAAAATAATTACAAGCTTACTTAAATATGAAAATAATATTCGTTCAGCAATTTTTACTCATATAAAATTTCTCGTCCCTTAAGCTCCTTATCAGTTAGAATAAAAACTTTTGGAGTATTACAAGTTGCTTTTTCTAATTCTTGTCATCATTCTTTGATTATATCTATAATTTTCAACTCTCACATTCCATCAGAACTAAGAAAATTTAATTTCATTCACCTTTCCAAAACTTCTTTTGGATTAAATTCAAAATATTTTTTTCAATTTTTTTCTATAAAATTTTCTTTGAATATACCGAAATAATTTCTACAAAATACTGGCCCAGGAGTGGTAAGTGAAGTTGATGTCTGATGATTGTGGACAATGTCAGACAATCAGCCAGACAATCAACCAGACAATCAACTAGATATTCAATCAGATAATCAGTTAGATGGTCAAGGATGTGATTTATCTAGTCTCTTAAAATCTAATTTTTTATTATAGAAATTAAATATAAATCATACTTTTATATTTTCATTGTTTTTCGTATAGGACCTAAGTTGTTTATAATAATCTCATTTGGTTACTTTAGTTGATTTTAATTCTAAAGCAACGACATCATTGATGATTAAATCAACATATCCAGTTCCTACAACATCATCATTAATTTTATACTCAACTCTTTGTTCTTTTTTAACATCATATCATTTTTTCTTTAATTCACTTATTAGTCACTTGCTATAAACTTTTTCTAGCAATCCAGGTCATAACTGATTATGAACATTCATAGCTATTCATATTATATCAAATGTAAGTTTATCGTATTCTCTATTCAAATAACTACTCTCATCCTTCCCCCTATCGTCAGAAATTATCCCTTTATTGTCAGCCATTGTCCCATCGTCAGAAATTGCCCCCACCTCTTCTCCTTCAGGGAAATTTGTTAGTTTGTTGAATAAAAATCCGTCCCAATAAGGTCTATGTGGAATTTTTTCTACTAATTCTTTAGCTTGTAGGTTTGGTTCTCTTCATTCTAAAATGGCATCTCTAGCTTCTTTGTAAGCTTTTACCATTGCTCATACATAAAATTCTGATTTACTTCTTCATTCAATTTTTAATGCATCCACATAAGGCAAAATCTCCGCCAATCTATTTATAGTACATAAATCTTTTGAAGACAAAATATAGCTCCCATCCTTGTCATTATCCAATTGAAACAGCTTCCCTGGTCTGCGTTCTTCTTCCAACCATACTTTGTACTTAAATCTACAAGCATGACTACATTCTCACTTGTTTGCTTGTCTTCAAGACATATAGTCACCTAGCAAACAACGACCAGAGTAACTCATACACATAGCTCAATGTACAAATATCTCCAATTCCATATCGGGAACTTGCTTTTTGATTTCCTTTATTTCATCTATATGAAGCTCTCTAGCTAGAACTACCCTTTTTACTCCTAAATCTCTTCGAAATTTAATAGATTCGTAATTCAAAGTAGATGTTTGGGTACTTAAATGCAATGGAACATCTGGAAAATGTTTTCTAAGAATATTGAATGTCCCGGGGTCAGAAAAAATTATCGCATCAGGATTAGTATCTGAAATTTTTTCTACTACTGATTCAAATACCTTAATGTCAGTATTCCTAGGGAAAATGTTCATAGTCAGCAGTGCTTTAGCTCAATTATCGTGAATTGCTTGAATTGTCTTTTTTAATACATCAAAATCTTTTACTTTATTTTGTCTCATTCTCAAAGAGGTAAAAGGTACTCAAATATAAACTTCATCTGCTCAATATTTACTAGCTATTATAGCTTTTTCATAAGATCATCCAGGGGCTACTATTACAGGTTTTTTCATATCTAATTAAAAAAATAGTTAAAATCACATTGATCGAAAA
>Ga0209719_1002104_pt1 | contig 21820 bp, 26 predicted proteins | sample AD_JPNAS2_MetaG_FD_184421 | JGI IMG/M metagenome (GOLD analysis project Ga0209719, IMG submission 184421) | Active sludge microbial communities of municipal wastewater-treating anaerobic digesters from Japan - AD_JPNAS2_MetaG (SPAdes) (version 2) | ecosystem: Engineered > Bioreactor > Anaerobic...
CAGATCCTTGTTTTTGGGCAATTTCTTCTGAATGCCTTCGATGGCAAAGACGGCGATGACGCAGGCGATGATCGCTCCGACGATGGGATTAAAGCCGATGAGCAGACCGGCCGCCACGCCCGCCAGTGATGTGTGAGCCAGCGTATCGCCGATCATCGACGAGCGTTTTAAAACCATGATCAAGCCGATTAAAGGAATTATTATCGCTAAAGCAATTCCGACGATAAATGCCCGCTGCATGAATTCATAGGCAAAGATATTCATCATCGCTCCTCCTTAAGCCGTTCACTATCCAAATTGACAATGTGATTGCAGTTGTTGTTGGAGCACGCCTGGCTGTGCGTTGAGATGATAATCGTCGTCGCCTTTTCAAGACTGATCTTTTTTAACAAGGAAAAGAGCGCCTGCGAAGATGCCTCATCAAGGGCGCTTGTCGGTTCATCGAGAATGAGAATCTCGGGGCGGCTGACAAGACTTCGGGCCAGTAAAACTTTTTGCTGCTGCCCGCCCGATAATTTGGCGAACAGACGATTTTGATAAGTCTCCATGCCAACTAATTTCAAAGCCTCAAAAACGCGTTCGCGATGACTTTTTTTAAGTATCTTTATTACACCTAATTCCGCGTGCAAACTAGAGGCCACCAACTCTTTGACTGTCGTTGGGAAACCGGCGACGTTGGCGGTGGCGTTTTGCGACAAATAGCCAATTTTCGTCCAGTCATTAAAGGTCTTGATGTCCTGACCGAAGATGGCGACGGTTCCAGTCGTCGGTTTAAGTTCATTGAGTAAGATTTTTAAAAGCGTTGTTTTACCGGTTCCGTTTGATCCGAGGATGGCTAAAAAATCACCTTTCTTAATATCTAAAGAGATATGGTCGAGGACGTGATGCGTCTCATAGGAAAATGTGACATCTTTGATTGAGATAACATTCATATCAAATAAACCCTTTAGCAATGGCTACCAGATTATCTTTCATTATTGAAAAATAGTCCTCTCCGCTATTGATTTGTGCGGTGGTCAGCCCTTCGAGGGGACTGAGTATCTCGAGTTCGGCTCCTGTTTCGGCGATGATCGTTAAAACGGCATCGGAGGGATTAAGCGATTCGGCATAGACATAGCGAATGTCATTTTCCTTGACGATATCGATGACGCTAGCGATATCCTGCTGCGTCGGTTCCTGTTCGCTATCATGCCCGCCGATGGGAAGGGCGATGAGATTGTAGGCATCGGTCAAATAGCCAAAAGCGGCGTGGCCGGTGACGAGGTAATTACCGGCGCCCGGCGCCAATAAAACAGTATATTGTTCGTGTAGCTTATCGAATTTGTCAGCAAAAACCGAATAGCGTTCTTCGTAATAAGCGGCATTTTGCGCATCGATGCCGACGATGGCGTTTTTAATGTTTTCCATCTGCTTTTTGGCATTTAATGGACTGAGCCATGTATGCGCATCCTGATGATCATCTTCGTTTAGTAAAGTAAGGCCCTGACTTGTTTCAATATATTGAAGTTCAGGATTGCCGACGGCTTGCTGGAGACTCTCAACAAAAGGTTCAAGGCCGGCACCGTTATAGATAAATAGATCGGCTTGGCTGAGAGCGACGATATCGCCGGTGGTCGGCTCGTAACCGTGTATTTCTCCTCCGGACGGGATGATACTTTGGACATCGACATATTGACCGCCGACTTTGCTGGCAAAATCTTCCATCACAAAAAAGCTGGTCATGATCTTGATTTTATCGTTCGTCATCGAATCATTGCACCCTGATAAAATAAGGGTTATAAGCGGAAGATATAAGAGTAATTTTTTCATCTTTAAATGGTAATGCGAATCATTCGCAATTACTACAATAATACGCATTTTCGTTTTCGTCAATCAAATCACTTGCCCGGTGAGAGCACTTTTCTATGTTATTAGTTACATCTTTTATAAAATAAAATTACAAGAACTTTTACCGTCTTAATTTAAGGAGAAACACCATGAAAGTATTTATTGTCGGCGGAACCGGCCTCATCGGAAGCGAAACAGCTCGTGAACTCATCAGCCGCGGCCATCAGGTGACCGCGATCGCTTTACCGCCTTTACCCAAAGGCGCGCTTTTACCTCCGGAGATGCACATCGAGTACGGAAACTATATGGAATTAAACGATGAACAACTCAAAAAACATCTTGCCGGCATGGATGCGCTCGTTTTTGCGGCCGGCGTCGATGAACGCATCGAAGGTCCGGCACCTATCTATGATTTCTTTAAAAAATACAATATTGATGCCCTTGAGAGATTGATTAAAGTCGCAAAAGAGGTCGGTGTCAAACACGTCAGCATCTGCGGTTCGTATTTCTCGTATTTCGCCAAGAAATGGCCCCATCTTGAACTGACGAAACATCATCCCTATATCCGCTCGCGCATCGACCAAGAGAAAATGGCTCTTTCATATGCCGAAAAAGGTTTCGATGTCTCAATTCTTGAACTTCCCTATATCTTTGGCGCGCAGCCGGGCCGCAAGCCGGTCTGGGTTTTCCTCGTCGAATCGATTCGCAAGATGAAGAAAAGTACCCTCTACACTCAGGGAGGGACGACGATGGTGACAGTCAAACAAGTCGCTCAAGGTATCGCCGGGGCGCTGGAAACGACTAGCGGCGGAGTCGCTTATCCGTTTGGCTTTTATAATTACGAATGGAAAGACTTTCTAAAAATCGTCCACAAGCACATGGGTTATCCTCGCGAGCGGAAAGTCGTAACAATTCCGAATTTCCTTTTTGCTCTCCAAGGCGCGCAAATTAATAAAGCGCACAAGAAGAAAGGCACGGAGGGCGGTCTCGATATGGTAAAATTTACTAAGCTGCAAACTGCCAATCTCTTTATCGAACCGGAAGAAGGAGCCTTGCGCCTCGGTGTCAGCGAAGACGATATCGATGCCGCAATCGGCGAATCGGTGCGCCTTTCCCTTGATATTCTCGAGGCGAAAACTACCGATATCGTCGACATGAAAAGCTAAACTTATCGGCAAAAAAGCAAGTCTTATTATTTACACTTGTTAAAATGTTAGTATAATAAAATTATAAGCGAGTGCTTATGCCTTATTCATGGGCCAGGAGGATTTTTAATGATTAATGAATTTGGACTAGACTATGTCGTGCACCTTCTTCTCTTGATCTTTGTCGGAGCTTTATGGGGCGGCGTCATCCGCATCGTCCGCGGCAAAGTTCTCATCGGTGTTCTCTACATCTTAACAGGTGCTTTCTTCGGAATCGGCTGGATCATCGACTTGATTAACATGCTGACCAAGAAAAATTTCGCCAACGGTTAGTCCTGAACAAAAAGAAAAGAATCGTACATGCTTGGGCATGTACTTTTTTTATCTTTTTTTGATTACTTTAGTTATTATTGCGACTTGATGTTGCTATAATTATTACGCATTAACGAGGTGAGTTTATGATTGAATTAAAAAGCATTACCAAAGATTATTTAAGCAGTGATAATGTCACGCATGCCCTGAAAGGCATCGATTTGAACTTTCGCAAGTGCGAGTTCGTCTCGGTTTTGGGCGCTTCTGGCTGCGGCAAGACGACGATGCTCAACATCATCGGCGGACTCGACCGCTATACGGAGGGCGATTTGCTCATCAACGGTCGCTCGACCAAACAATATAAAGGCAGCGACTGGGATGCCTACCGCAACCGCTCAATCGGCTTTGTCTTTCAAAGTTATAACCTCATTAATCATATTTCAGTTTTAGCTAATGTTGAGCTCGCCCTCACTCTTTCGGGTGTGTCGGCCAAGGAGAGAAAAGCGCGCGCGACAGAGGCTTTAATTCGTGTCGGTCTTGAAGATAAACTCACCAAAAAACCCAATCAGCTGAGCAATGGTCAGATGCAGAGAGTGGCGATTGCCCGAGCCTTGATTAACGATCCGGAAATCGTCTTGGCCGATGAACCCACCGGCGCCCTCGACAGCGTCACTTCCGTGCAAATCATGGAGATTTTAAAAGAAATTGCTAAGGATCGCCTCGTGATCATGGTTACGCATAATCCGGAAATTGCCGAACATTATTCGACGCGCATCATTCGCCTCCATGATGGTTTGGTCACCGATGATAGCAACGCTTATGACGGAACGACCGCCTCCCCTTGCCAGGTAAATACTGACGCGGTCACTAAAGATTATAAAAAGAAGACGGCCATGTCTTTCGTGACGGCTTTTATGCTTTCGCTAAGAAACCTGGCCACCAAGAAGTCGCGGACAATCCTGACCTCGTTTGCTGGTTCAATCGGCATCATCGGCATTGCCCTTATCCTCTCTTTGTCGTCAGGCTTCAGCAACTATATATATCAGGTTCAAGTCGATACATTGTCGACCTATCCAATCACGATTGAAAAAGAAACGACCGATTACTGGGCGCTTATGCGTGGTATTCGTGCCAACGATGAAGATGCCGAGGAATATCCTGATTCGGAAGTCATCTCTTCTAATCCCATCACTTCTACTTTTGTCTCGACCGTCGGCGAAGAAGCGCACGAAAACGATTTAAAATCTTTAAAGACGCACCTTGAAACCGAAGAGTTTAAAAAGAAGTATGAAGGTGACTATTCAGCAATTCAGTATTCTTATGATATCGAATTTCGGATTTATTCTTCGACTTATGACAATACTTCAAACAGCATTTTATTACCGCTTCCTTTCCCGCCGGCTTTCGATGTCGAGCGCTATCTTAATCTTCGGTCGATTTATAGCGAGATGCTAAATAATGTCAGTCTTATCGAGGCCCAGTATGAATTATTAGCGGGCGAATACATCGATCCAGAAGAGGAAGACGACAATCACAAAGTGGCGATAATCCTCGATGAATACAATCGCATACCTGATTATGTTTTAGCTAGTTTAGGGCTCGTCAGCATCGAGCAGTTAATCATCGGCACAAGCGGTTTTTCAATCACCTTTGAAGACATGATGAATCTGCGCTTAAAAATGCCGTTGGCCGCCGAGCTCTATGACGATGTCGATGACGACGGCGATTACGAAGGGATAAGGGACAATCCCGGATTAATGAAAAATGTCCTCGATGATGCCATCGAAATCGAAGTGGGCGCCATTTTGCGCGCTCGCCCTAATATCAGCGCGACTTCGCTTTCTGGAAATATTGGCTATCTCAGTTCTCTCACTCGCGAAATTATCGAGCGAACTAATCAAACCCCGGTTGTCGTCGCTCAAAGAGCGAATGAAGAAATTGATGTCACGACTGGAATTCCTTTTGAGGGAGATGTCACTATTGAGACCCGCTATCAGAACTTTGGCGTGTGCGATCTCGATAATCCTGATTCAATCAACATCTATCCGACGAGTTTTGAAGCCAAAGATCGGCTGGTGGCGATGATCGATGATTACAACGTCGATAAAAGCGACAGCGAAAAAATAAAATACACCGATTATGTCGCCATTTTAATGTCCTCGATTACGCTTATTATCAATGCGATTACGATTATCCTTGTCGCCTTTGTTTCAATCTCTCTTGTCGTGTCTTCAATCATGATTGGCATCATCACCTATATCTCGGTTCTCGAAAGGACTAAAGAGATTGGCATCTTGCGAAGTATCGGAGCCCGAAAGCGCGATATCTCGCGAGTGTTTAATGCGGAGACGCTCATCATCGGCGGGTTTGCAGGCGCGCTAGGCGTCGGTATCGCCGCAATTTTAAACTGGCCGGTCAATTTGATCATCAATAGTTATGTTGATGTCGGAACGATTTCCGTCTTGCCATGGTATGCGGTTTTCATTTTAATCGCCATCTCCATGGCCCTGACTCTGATCGCCGGATTAATTCCCTCGCGCATCGCCGCGAATAAAGACCCAGTCATTGCACTACGGACGGACTAATCGCATGAGAATTATCGGAAACTACAAGGATGACCAATACGAATACAAGGGCGTCGAGAAAATTCGCAAAATTGTCCGCGCCGTCGTTTTAGACGAGCAAAATCGCATCGCCCTCACCAAGATTAATAACACCGACAAATTCGGCATACGCGATTACTATGAACTCCCCGGCGGCGGCGTGCAGAAGGGCGAGACCTTGCTGCGGGCACTGTCTCGCGAGATGGAAGAAGAAATTGGCTGCGAGATAAGCGTCATTAAAGAAATCGGAAAAGTTATCGATTACTATAATCTCATCCTTCGCGAGAATCACAATTATTTCTATCTTGTCCGCGTCTTAAACCGCGTTCCAAGCCGCCTTGAACCCGAGGAAATCGAGCGCATTGAAGCGATTGTCTGGGTGCCGATTAACGAAGCAATTCGTCTATACGAAAAGATGCAAAATATCCTCGTCGGAAAATTGGTTAAGCAAAGGGAACTTCCAATCTTGCAAAGAGCTCAAAAAATGATTAATAGTCTTTGACAACTTCGCATTGTCTATATATCATTATTTAGCGTAGTTAACTGGCGATCGTGGTGAAGTGGTTAACACATCTGGCTGTGAACCAGACATTCGTGGGTTCGATTCCCATCGTTCGCCCCATCGACAAAAAATGAGACAATCTTTGCATAGGTTGTCTTTTTATTTATTTATAAATAAGTTTTTCAAAAATTAAAGTTCTTTGTCTCGTTTTTTAATAATGCTATAATCCACATAGGATTAATTTCAATCAAACAACTATGAAAAATAAGTCGGAAATGAATAGTTTAAGATACATTGTTCATCGAAGTTTCGATCAGCTTTTTGATACTTCACATATGTGGAAAACGCATTTTAAATCTATGTCATTTGATTCTTTTAGAAAATATGTCTCACGTTTAGTTGAGGAACATGAGCTTATTCCAGTTGGCAAAGGGCTTTACTATGTTGGTAAAGAACTTCCTCCTGATATTGAAGATCGTATTTGTAATTATTTTCTTGATTCACACGGCTCGTGTTATGGAAATACTACATTACTTTATAGACTTAATTTGATTGATGAAGAACCGAAAAATATAGTAATCCTTTCTTCTATGGTTAAAGGCAACCGTAAAATTGGAAGTGTGGTGGTTAAGTCAGCACCTATATTTCCTTCTGAAACGTCATGGAGAGAATTGTTTGAGTTACTCGCTTTGAAGAAATATATCGACGAAGAACATCTCGGCATTTATTCAATGCACTTAGCATTTCGAATGCCGAAAAGCGACATAGATCTTAGAAGATTCATGTACTCGTTGGAAATGTCTGAAATCTCATATCCAAGAATTGTTTATATAAGACTTGCAGAATTGTTAAACCAATTGCATATATCTAATGAGGTGATGCAATGGTATGAACACAAGATTGAAGTATCCGGTCGATAAAAGCAAAATCGGATTTAAAAACTTTTTGAAATTCACTCTGTTAGAGTGCGATGACATCATAAGTGAATTTACTAGAATTAATTCAATTCACACAATAGAACCATCAGATTATGCTATTGCTGCAAGAATAAGGAATTATATCTACAGTTTCAATCTATTCTTACTAAACCAGAACTTGAAGCGGTTTGGTATTTAAGATTTAGTGAGAACAAAACAAGCATTAAACCAGGCGATTACGACGAAACTATTCAAACAGTTTTTAATAAATGGAAAAGTATATATTTTTCTAGAGGAATTCCTACTGTTTACAAAAGAATCGACTATAAACTTTTAGGTCTGCATTTAAAGTCATTTAGAAAAGAAAGATCTCTTACTCGTGATTGCACAGCTAGGTGTTGCGGAATAAATAATCGAACTTTAGAAAATTATGAAAAAGGAAAGACACCGCCTTCGTTAGATTTCATAAATGTTTTTTGCCAAATTGTATGTTGTTCATTTGATGAGTTGTTGCAAAAATCAATCAGAAAATAAATATTTTAAACAAAAAATAAAATTCTAAATAAGATTGAATTTGGCGTTTTGGCGTTTTATAATATGAAAGAGGATTTCATATGGAAGACATTAGAATAAGCATTAGATTAACAAAAGAAGAACATATTGCTCTTAAGATTATTTCTGCAAAAAGTGGTGTTTCAATACAAGATATGATGAGCAGTGCAATCAAAAAAATTATTGAGGAAGGCAAATATGAACCGAAAAAAGATTAAAACCTTATCTCTTTTTTCTAATGTCGGTGTAGCAGAAGCCTATTATAAGCAAATTGGCATTGATGTTTTGGTTGCAAACGAACTCGAACAAAAAAGAGCGGATTTCTATTCGCATCTTTATCCTGAAGTAGATATGGTTGTTGGTGATATTACTAATCAAGATGTTAAGAGAACAATCATAGAAAAATGCAAAAAAACTGGTATTGATCTGGTAATGGCGACACCACCTTGCCAAGGCATGTCTACAGCTGGAAAAATGGCTTTTGGTGATCCAAGAAATGCTCTAATTTGTCATGCGGTAGAAATTATTAATGCTCTTAAACCACAATACATCTTCTTTGAAAATGTTCCTGAACAATTAAAGACCAAAATTTTAGTTGACGGAAAGCCTGAACTTATACCCGACTATTTACATCGTATTTTTGATAAAGAATATATTTTTAATGATGATTATGTATTAAATGCAGCAGATTATGGAGTCCCTCAATTAAGAGATAGAGCCATTATTTTGATGGTTAGAAAAGACATTAATAAGAAATGGACGTTTCCAAAACCAAACAAAAAAAGAATAACGTTAAAAGAAGCTATTGGCGATTTACCAATCTTAGACCCAGAAATAAGCGATATGTCTTTAGAAGAAACACTGAAAGTTTCCCCACATTATTTAGAAAGAAAAGAAGATGGATTAAAAATTTCTAAATGGTTTTATCCTCCATCACATCCATATAGACAGATAGTATCTTTATCACATACTCCAACTGGAATGACGGCTTTTGATAACAAGGACGAGTTTAAGCCAAGAAAAAAAGACGGAACACTAGTAAAAGGTTTTCACAACACATATAAGCGTCAAGAATGGGATAAACCTGCCTATACAATTACAATGTATAATAGAACAATCGGCTCGCAAAACAATGTTCACCCTGGTCGTTATATAGGTGACGATGAAAAGGGTAATCCTTTGTATTCTGACGCAAGAGTTTTGACAATATATGAATTATTAATCGTTTCCTCACTCCCTAAAAATTGGGATATTCCTGAATGGGCTTCAGATCATTTTATTAGGGCTGTTATTGGCGAGGGAGTTCCTCCATTGTTAACCAAAAGAATAATGCAAGAATTGGTGGTGATACACAATGAATTGTAGACTAAAAGCAATCTCTTTATTTGCCAACGTAGGGGTTGCAGAGACATATTTAGATGAGCTTGGAATCGATGTTGTTTTGGCTAATGAAATCGACGAAGAAAGAGCGAATTTTTATAGTCATCTTTATCCAAAAACTGAAATGATTTGTGGCGATGTCACAAAGAGTGATGTTCAGAAAGAAATAATTGATAAGTCCAAAAAACAAAAAATTGATTTGGTTATGGCAACACCACCATGCCAAGGCATGAGCATTGCGGGTAAGATGGACCCATTAGATGAAAGAAATCACCTTATTTTTTATGCAATACAAATAATTAAAGAATTAAAGCCAAAATACATTTTTTTAGAAAATGTTCCTCAATTACTAACAACAAAAATTAAAGTGAATGATGAAATAATGCTAATTCCTGAATACTTAAATAGAGAATTAGGCAATAATTATACATTCGCAAAACAAACATTGGTTTCTGCAAAAGATTACGATGTTCCCCAAATGAGAAGACGCAATATTTTTCTTATTTCTCGAAAAGACATGGCTTATAAATGGGAGATGCCTGAACCTCATCCACAGATTACATTAAAACAAGCAATTGGCGATTTGCCACCTGTCGATCCAATTTTAAAAGAAGGTATGGAAGAAACTCTTAAGATTTTTCCTGAATTTGAACAAAAAAAGCAAAAAGCACTTAAGTTATCAAAATTCCATTTTCCTCCTAAACATGCAAAAAAACATGTTATTGCTATAATGCATACTCCTAGTGGCTGTACAGCATTCGATAATGAAATCTTTTATCCTAAAAAAGATAATGGAGAAAGAGTTAATGGCCATTACAACACCTATCGCAGGTATGCTTGGGATAAACCTTGTAGGACAATAACTCAAAACAATGGTGTTATATCATCTCTTTGTTGTGTTCATCCAGGTAGAAAATATAAGGGAAAAGATGGAGAGATTTTATACTCCGATCCAAGATGTTTGACATTATTAGAACTTTTTATTGTTTCATCTTTACCAAAAGACTGGAATGTGCCTGAATGGGCAAGTGAACAATTAATAAGAAAAGTCATAGGAGAAGGTATTCCTCCAATGCTTGTAAAAAATATAATGAAAAATTTAATCGATAATTATCGATAATATTTAGAAAATAGATCGCCAAAAGAGATATCGAGCCCTACAGCACGTAAAGCTTCGATTCTCTTTTCATATAAAGCTCTTAGATAATCCAATCGGACCGATTCGCTGCCTAAATGAATAGCAGAGTGACAGTTTGGACATATACAAACAATGTTTTCAACTCTATCCAAATTGATTCTGAAATCTTTTTGAGCATGCATTGGAATCAAGTGGTGGGCTTCCATAAACTGTCTACCATTTTTAGATAAAAATGTTATATGATCTGCTTTATTGATCTCACATTTAAAATCCGCAATAACTAGAGCAGTTTTAGCGATACGAGGATTTGTTCTATATTTTGTTGTCGAACCAGGTAATAGTTCAGGAATTCTATTATTTTCTCTTAAGAATCGAGCTGAATTGATATCGTATCCAAACGAAGTAAGAATTTGTTCTTGGCTTATTCCGTCTTCATCTGTAAATTCATCAGGTTCTTCGTTTGCTCTAGTGAGCATAGAATAGATAATGTCAGGAACTCTATTATAAATAGAAAGTCTTTCAATATCTGCTAGGAAATTATTTCGAGTGTATTGTGATAAATAGTACTTGCGATCTATTTCCATCACGATACCAAGCTCTCTTAACAAAACAGTAAATTTTACGTCACTATATTTGTTACTAACTAATTGAGGAATTAAAATTTCACGATCTTCACCAGATGCTCTAAATTCTGCTAACGCATCTTCGTATCTAACTTGTTTATCGTGTGTTACGTAAAGCAGATATGCCAAATCTTTACGTGTAATTCCTCTAAGGTCGTTGCATGCTTTTATAAATAATTTTGGCGCATCAACATCGGAGTCACTAGATTCTATAGCGGTGTTATGGCGACCGAAACTATCATGCAATATAGATTCCATTAAAAGAGCGCGTTGCTTGTTCCCGTCTCTATTTCTGTAGGCATCATAAAAACGAACACCGCGTTCTGTAATTCTTGCTCTTCCTGATTGATGACCATATTCATATTCAGCAAGCCCAAAATATCTTACCAATTCAGATTGCTTAACCAAGTATGGTCCATTTAAAACAGTATCTCTTGCAATTCTTGGGCACTTTCTTATGATTTGGTCTTTATAAACTTCATTTGAACACCATTCTTCGCCTCTTAAACGAGATTCATAAAAAATTTCCAGAGAGGCATAGAATACATCTGCTTGTCCGGCCTGTTTAGGCATAATTAAACTGTGTGGCATAGACATATTCTATCACGATATTTATTGAAAAAATAGTTCACTAATTATCCATTCCTTGAGATTATATTATAGTGTTTAATGATTGAAATATGACATTAGGTGAATTGCTTAAGAAGAAAAGAAAAGAAAAACGAATGACGCAGGAGTGTGTGGCTGATTTATTCGGTTGGACTTCGCAGTATTATGCGAGGTACGAAAAGGATCAAATTATTCCTACGAAATATAATTATGAAAAATTTGCTTTTTTTCTAGGAATCTCAACAACAAAAATAGCAAAAATTATAGAAGAGAATAATGATGACCATTAAAAAGGTTCTTTTTAGTGCTTAAATTAATGCTTGTGCTAAAATATCTTAAGTCTTATTTCGAATTTAATGCATTGGTCGTGTAGGGAATTACAAAATCAATGCATTGGTCGTGTAGGCAAAAGACATATGACAAAAACACTCGATTAAATCGAGTTTTTTATTTCTACGGGTATCAATTGGGTATCATTTTGGTACAAGATCTAGTTAATATCGATTAAATCTGCAAGATTCTTTTCCGCATTTTCACTATCGAAAGGGAGCTTTTTATAAAACAATTCTCGAAGCGAAATTAATGCATGCCACAGTCTCTGTTCTTCCTTCTCAGAGAAAAGATCTGTTTACAAGCGGGAGATAAAAACGGTTACATTATTGTAAATAGCATTGTTTAAGGCATATTCCCTTTGTATACTTATATGTATAAAATTTCATGATTAACGTATTTAAAAGTATTACTCAAATTCGACTGGATGATCATAAATCGCAGGCTTCAGAGGCCGATGTTTTAACAATTGACGAGAATAAGATTGCATCGATATTCATTCCTGCTGTGAGCCCAAACGGCGCGGGAATTGACATATTCGTCAAAGAAGGAGAACAAGTATCGGTCGGGACATTAATCGGACGGAGGAGAGATTTTTATGTGCCGATTTTCTCTTCTGTATCAGGTGTCGTTAAAGGCCGAGTGAGCAGGCACAATCCGCTTGTAGGAAGAGCCACCGAGCATTTAGAAATCGCTAATGATTTTAAAAAGACAAGAGCTGAACCCCTGAAAACCATTTCTTTTGATAGCGATCCCAAAGATATTATCGCCGCCATTAAAGAAGCCGGAATCGTCGGTTTAGGCGGCGCTGGATTTCCCACATATTTTAAATATGAAAATAGTACTAATATCGATACTGTCATTATTAACGGGGTAGAATGTGAGCCATATTTATCTACCGACTATAAACTGCTTCAATATCACGCTCTTGATGTTATTAAGGGCAGCGAACTCCTTCGATTAGCCGCTCAAGCGAATACTGCCATCATTGTTCTAAAAAAGAATAAAACGGCCCTTGTCGAGGTTCTTAAGAAACACTTAGAAGATTTTCCACACATGGTCATCAGATTGGTCCAAGACATATATCCTATGGGCTGGGAAAGAGCGCTGGTTAAACGCATTCTTAATCGAACATACAATGATTTTCCAAAAGAAGCGCATGTAATTGTCAACAATGTCGCGACAGCGATGGCGACAGCGCAGGCTTTGCTCAAAGGCGAACCGCTTACTCATCGCACGATTACGATATCCGGAAACGCCATCACGCAAGCAGTTAATATTCGAGCGCCGATCGGCACTCCGATTTCGCAAATCGTCGAAGAAGTTGGTGGATATACCACTGATGAAGTTATCGCCTTTACCGGCGGACCGATGACATCGCGACCTGTCAGCGACGATTCCTATGTCCTCCAGGCTTCAATGAACGGGTATACGGCAGTTAAGCCCGTCTCTTATCATTCGGTGCCATGTCTACGATGTGGCGCTTGCAATGCGGCGTGCCCGGCCGGTATTCAGCCGATTGAAATCAAACTGGCCCTCGATAGTAATAATACCGATCGTTTAATGAAACTAAATGTGAATCGATGTGTCGAATGCGGAATCTGCTCCTATGTGTGCCCATCATTTATCGAAGTAGCAGACGCCGTCATTCGCGCCAAAATCAGAGTTCGCCTGCAAAATGCCAAATCTGAAATTGCCAAAAAAGGAGCGGTCAAATGAAATTTATCGTTCAACCTCCTCCTTTTACGCGCCGCCAACGTTCAACGACTGGCATCATGTATGAACTGAGTGCTTTACTCGGATTATTGTGGATTGCCGCGATCGTCTATAATTTCACGATTGCCCCCAGCTACGGGCTAAAAGCCATCCTGATGGTTGTTGTGGCGGTGGTGACAACGCTGATTTGTGATGTTTTAGTGGGTGCTATCTCTTATCGTGATAAAGAAAAACCATTCGGTCGATATTTATTTACGAGGATTAAGGAAAATTACAGTCTTGTAACGGCTCTCATATTTGCCTTATCATTACCGATTGGCACGCCCTATTATGTGATTATCATCGGCAGCTTATTTGCCACATTAATCGTCAAATATGCGTTTGGCGGATTCGGCGCCAACATCTTCAATCCCGCTGTTTTCGGACGCATCTTTGTCACTTTTGCTTTTGGCTCGCAGTTAAGGGCCTTTATCGGCACTGTTCCGGGCAACATCGCTTCGCTGACGGATGTCGGAGCGACGGTAACAACTTCTTTTTCTTTTTCAAGCCTCGGAGTCAAGTGGATTAGCGATTCGCTGGCGGGCCTTAATGTCACCATGGGGCAATTATGGTTAGGCAATTATTCAGGAGCGATCGGTGAGACGTTTACCGGCCTCATTCTCCTTCTCGGCCTTTATATGATCGTGCGGAGAATTTGCAACTGGCGACCGATTGTCGCTTACTTATTGACGGTAACTTTGACGGCCCTTGTCGTCGCTTTAATTGCCGGCCTTAATCCCGGGACATATATCTTGCTCCATCTAGCGATGGGAGGACTGATGTACGGCGCGGTTTTCATGATTACCGATCCGGTCACTTCGCCGACATCGATGTTCGGCAAGATTTTAATCGGCGTCATTGCCGGATTCATGACGGTTTTGATAAGGATTCAGGGCGGATATCCCGAAGGCGTTACTTTCGCCATCGCCATCGCTAATTTGGTATCGCCGTTAATCGATCGCTTTGCCACCGGCATGACGAATAATAATAACTTAAAAAAATGGTCGGTTATCTTATCGGTTTTGCTCCTGTCATTAGCCTTAAACGGAGGTTTGGCATACTACAATACGCAAGTTCAGAATCCCGAACCCGAAGAATCTCAGTTGGTGCTTAAAGTTTCCAATGATTTAGTGGCAGAAGAGCTGAAAACTAATTATGTTGTTGAGGTGATCAAATGAATAAATTCGTAAAATTACCTCTTTTCTTAGCGACGGTTGCCCTGATTGCCGGAGCGGCTTTGGCGAGTGTCAATTATTTTACTTTGCCGATAATCACAAGGCGCGAGCAAATGGCGCTTGATGCCGGCTATCTCGAGCTTCTGGAAATTGATGAGAGCAAATATGCCAGCCTTAATCGCGTTCCGGAATCAGGCACGATTGCCGCCGCGGCGGAGCTCAGCGCAAAAGGCATCATCGACTATGTCATGTACGAAAATAAAAGCGATGATTCGCTGTTCGGCATCGTTTATAACGGCTCGGTCAGCGGCCATAACAAAAATCCAAGTAATCCAATCGTTTTCCAAGTCGGATTTAGAGACGGAGTTTTTGCCGGTTACAATAATGTTTCCAATCAAGAGACGCCCACTTACGGGGGTGTATATTTAAATGATTTGGATGACATAATCACGGGTTTACCCGCTGACGATGAAGCAGCCTTCTTGACCGCGCTAAACCAATATAAAACCGATAATTCATTAAGCGTTACGAATACCGAACGAAACCTCGTTCCGGCCTTATGGGCGGCGGCCAGTCATTACATTTCTTTGCTGGAGGACGCTTCTTAATGAAACAAAAGATAAACATCTTCATTAGCAGCGCCTTTAGCAATAACTCGACCTTTGTCTTGCTCTTGGGGTTATGCTCAATCCTCGCCACTTCCAGCTCCCTTTCTTCAGCTGTGGGGATGGGCCTGGCGGTGATGATTGTTTTAATGATGACTAATCTCATCATTTCTCTGCTAAGAAAAATCATTCCCGCGGAGATTCGCATACCGGTTTACATCATCATCATCGCTTCGACGGTTACCGTCGTCGATATGCTCATGAAAGCCTTTACCCCGGAACTGACGATCACATTGGGCGTCTATTTACAGCTTATCGTCGTCAATTGCATCATCATGGCCCGCGCCGAGGTGTTCGCCAGTAAAAATAAGCCTCTCGATTCTTTAATAGATGGATTTGGGACGGCCTTTGGCTATCTCATTTCAATCATTGTGCTATCTCTATTAAGAGAGATTATCGGAACGGGATCGCTAACTTTTGTCAATCCCTTTACTAACGCGACCGTCTTCAGCTGGACGATTTTTGATGCTCGTTATGCGATATCGCTTATGGTCAGCAATACCGGCGCGTTTTTAATCCTTGGATTATTGCTGGCGGCCATCAACGCCTTAAGCATGCTTATTTCTTCCCATAAAAAGCGCCGGAAAGAAGCCCTAATTGCAAAAGGCGGGCAAGGATAGAAATTATGGGCATTGTCACATTAATCATATCGGCCATGTTGGTATCTAATGTCGTCTTAGTGCGTTTTTTAGGCACTTGTCCCTTTTTAGGCGTATCAAAGAAGATCAGCAATGCCATCGGATTAGGTTTAGCCACGATTTTCGTCGTCTTTTTCTCGTCGTTACTATCGTATGGTTTATACCATCTGGTGTTAAAACCGCTCGGCTTAGAATTTTTATCGCTGGTCAGCTTTATTTTGATCATCGCCTCGTTTGTCCAGTTCGTCGAAATGTTCTTAAAAAAATACATCCCGTCTCTATACCGGTCATTAGGAATTTATCTACCGTTAATCACGACAAACTGCATCGTTTTAGCCATCGCACTTGAAAATATCGGAAATAATTATTCGCTGGTAGAAACGATTGTCTATTCATTATCGGTATCGGCCGGCTTTCTTCTTGTTTTAATCCTCTTTTCCGTCATTCGCGAACGGATTGATTCGCTCAACCGCGTTCCCCAGGCCTTTAAAGGGGTCGCCATCGCCTTGATCATAACCGCTCTCATGACCATGGCTTTCTTCGGCTTTCAAGGATTAGTGTAAATGCCAGAATTAGTCATCAAAACATTATTAGCAATCGCGGTGCTGGCAGTGCTGGTCGGTCTTTTTATTCTCGGTTATTTATTAAATAAAAAGGTTCCTCGACCCGAGGGATGCGATCTGGAAAAAACTGATCAGTGTTCACAATGCGCCATCAGCACCTGCCGCCTCAATCAAAATCGCGATAAGGATAAGGGGGATTAGCGATTATGGAGTGGACCGATATTTTAATCGCCGCCGGCGTCATGATCTGCCTGGGTGGCTTACTGGGCTTAGCCCTCGCTTTTGCCGATAGAAAATTAGCGGTGAAAACCGATGAACGGCTTGCCGCCGTAACCAAAATGCTGCCGGGCCTCAATTGCGGACTTTGCGGTCATCCGGGCTGCGAGGCGATGGCCACGGCTCTCCTTGACGGACACCAGAAGAAGGTTTCGGCCTGCCGTCCGGCCAAAAAGGAAACGCACCAGTTAATTGCCGACTATATTAATTCGACACCCGGTCCTGATGGAAAGGTTAATAAAATAGAAGTATAATTAAGGACCTGATAGCAGGGTCCTTTTTATAAAAAGATGTATGAATAAATTACCATTAAAAAAAACTCGATTTGATATATATGCTTTTAGTTTTTTGATGCTTTTTGCCTCGCTGATGCTCGTTATTACGAATGTTTTTAATCGCCCCGCGGACGACTTGGTCGTCAATGTTTATTATGAGTTTAATCTTATTGATACGCATGAACTGTACACCAATCAGTCATTCGTCTATAAAAAAGATGATTATCCGCGATTATTAGATGATATAACGCTTGAAATCACCAACGGAAAAGTTCGCATCGCCGAAGAGACATCGCCGCATAATTACTGTTCGATACAAGGGTGGGTTGACGATTCGGGAATGCCGATTATCTGCGCTCCCAATTACTTCATGGTCATCATCGAGGAGAGATTATGATTAAGGCGTCAATCCAAAAGATAACCTATCTGGGCCTTTTGCTGGCGATCGGAGTCGTCATCAGTTATGGAGAATCGGTTCTGCTTCCTTTGGCATTTATCGCCCCGGGCGTGAAATTAGGATTAGCCAATACTATCGGGCTCATCGTCTTATATTATTTTGGTTTGAAAGAATATGTAAGCATCGGGTTTTTGCGAGTTATTTTAACTGCTTTATTCACCGGTTTCGGGTTCCATTTTTTTATCGCTCTTGCGGGTTGGGCCCTGGCGAGTATCGTCGTCATTATCTGTTATTATTGGAACCGTCTGTCGATTTTTGGTCTATCGATGGCGTCCGCGGTCATGCACGGGGTCGGACAAATCGTCATGGTCGCCATTTTGTATCAAACAGTCTACATCATTAATTATTTGCCGATTCTTTTTTTCACCGGAATCGCAAGCGGCCTTTTGATTGCCCTCATCGCCCGGGAAGTGGTCAGCCGCGTGCGCTTAACAACAACGCTTAATGAATATGAAAAATAGACTATTACGCTTTAAAGCGTTTCTCTTAAAATTACTTGATCCGCGCGAGTGGACAATCCTTCTTTCAACACTGCTTATTAGCGGATTGCTCGTCTCTTCCATTTTTTTGTTTAAACCGGACAGCGATGAATTTGATCCCGATGACATTCCCTTTGAGCGAATCGGCTACGATGTGTTTGCCAAAACGAGCGGTGGCGAAATTCGCAACATCTTCAACACATCATACGAAATTCGCTATCAAAAAGTGTATCCCGAATCGTTTGCCGAAATGGCGCGCGACACATATGTGGATAATGTGCCGTTCATTCATAAAGTTGCCGACTGCCATTACACTTATCGCCTCGACGAAAACGATGTTTCTTCGCCTATTATCAATAATCTTTATATGGTCAACGAATCCTATGGTTCCGATACATGGCTAGAAATACCGGATCACTTGTATTATCTTTTAAACCGAGGCCTCGAATTAACGATTACCACCGATTTTAAGTTCAATATTTTCGTCGGTGAGGTCGTCAACTTCTGGGAAGATATTATCGAAAATAGTTCCGATTACATAAATCGCGATCCCTATTATAATAGCGATCAGGCTCTTTTGCTCGAGCGCTTAACCGGTTATATACCTATGAATCAACAGGAAGTCGATGAAACTTTGGAAATGAAGACGGTCGGTGATGATCACTATGTTCGGTTCAACAGTTTTAACGGCGCTCCTCACGGGGATTTATCGATTACTCTGGCGGGCATCGCCAAAGGCTACGCCAACGACGTATTAACCCCTTTATTAAACGAAAATGAACTGGAACACGGATTTATCTATGGCGGAGCGAGTTCGATTTCGACGCTCGGAAGCAAATATAGCGGCGCTCCCTGGCAGTGGCAGCTAGTTGGGCCGAGCGAAGATGCCCCCTATGCTTTTAATATTAATCGCGGCGGTCAATACTCCTTTTCGACATCGGGTGGTTATATGGGAGTAAACATACCCACTGAAGACGGTTATATTCTTCGTCATCATATTGTGAATCCCCAAACGGGATATCCCGCGGAGCAGCAACTGCAAATTAACCTCATCTCGGCGGATCTGCCTTCCTATCTGCTCGATGCCTATTCAACGGCTTTGATGAATATGACAATTGAAGAAGGGCTCGAACTAAAAGCGTCCATCAACGATCAAGGCAAGGAACTTGAAATCGCCTGGATAAACATCGTCGATAACGAAAAAGTGGAGGTTAACTATACATCGGGATACCAGCAATACATCGCCGAACTAGATAACTTGATATATCACGTCGTTTAGGGCGTTAGTTAGAATGCTTTAGATAACTAAATAAAAATATATGAATTTGATTGCGAACAAGTTATTATGAAGTGCCAGATTTTGGTCAATCAGTTCAAAGAAATTGGTTAAATTACGAAAAAAGCAACCTTATGGTTGCTTAATATACAATAATAAGTTGTTATTCTAATAGGATGAACAGGGACTTATCAACGCCGCAGAGCGGGCATGTCCAATCTTCCGGAACATCTTCCCATTTGGTGCCTGGCGCAATGCCGCTATCGGGATCGCCCAGTTCTTCGTCATAGATGTAGCCGCAAGCCGTGCATTGGTATTTCATCATGGAATCTCCTTTTTATCTAACCAAATTATAATGAACCGAATAAGCGGATGCAACCGGCACATCTTCGAGCATGATGGCCAGCTTTATTTTTAATAACTTTGAAAGCCCACCCGCCATTTGTTATAGTTTTAAATATGAAGGCTATAAAAACGGCGACGATAATGCCTCAAATACTCCGTCGACTTGCTGTCGTTTTTCCTTTGTTATTGCTAATAAGTGGATGTGCGGTCGGCTCTGGTTTTTCAAGTGATGGTATCGGGACGGCAAACTCGTCGAGTCAAGAGAACTCCTCAGGCGATTCATCGCTCATCACGCTGACATTGAATGTTAATATTCCGATTGATATTGACGATGCGGCATCCGCGATAAAAATCGCCGGTAATATGAATGCCTGGAATCCGCTTGACGAGAACTATCGAGCGCAAAAAGTCGATGAATACAATTACTTTCTGAGATTATAATTTGCGCTTTCGGATGCCGGCCTTCTTCTTGAATACAAATATGTGCTCGTCTATGATGATCAAACAGCAAATCCGTGGGCGAATGTCGAAGGCGGGACGAACGGAAACGAAATCGCCAATCGCCGCTACACCTTGCTAATAGGAGAACAAACCGTGAATGATACCGTCTCAAGCTTTAAAAACCACCTTGATCAGACCTCGCTGACGCGCGGCACATTAATAAAAATCATCCTTGATATGCCGCAATACAATGATTCGCGAAAACGGACTATTCGCATCTGGCTCCCCGATGGCTATGAGGCCGATTCAGAGAAACGCTACCCCGTTATCTACATGCACGATGGACAAAATCTTTTTGATCGTTATACCTCTTTTTCAGGAGAGTGGGAAATCGATGAGTCGCTCGGTGCGATGATGGATGGTGGATACGAGGGCTCAATCGTCGTCGGCATCGACAATAGCGATGACCGCTTAAATGAATACTCGCCGTCATGGCCTCGTTCGAGTGGAGGTTCAGCTTACATTCAAAATCCGAGCGGAGAAAAGTATGCGCAGTTTGTTACTCAAACTGTAAAACCTTATATTGATGCGCATTTTAAGACAAATCCCAACCGGGAGGCAACTGGAATTGGCGGTTCGTCCATGGGCGGCGTCATCTCGTTTTATATGGCTTTAGCATATCCCGAAGTGTTCGGCTATGCTTTGCTCTTTTCGACGGCGATGTGGGTTTATCAAAGTGAAGTTACCGCGACTTTTTTAGATTTCGTTTCAATCGCTAGTTTTAGCGTGTTTCCGCGCCTTTATTTATATGCTGGCGGTCTTGAACCGGATGTCACTCCTTATGTCGAAAGCATTCGCAGCAGTTTAATTATCCGCGGTTATCCCGAAGCAAATATTGCGTGGCACGTCGATCAAAGCCATGGGCATAACGAGTCAGCATGGGCGCACTATTTTCCGATCGCCTTCCGATGGCTTGTTGGATTATAACCTTAAAGATAATTGCGACATTATTTATAAATTCACTGCAGGCATCAGTTTTGTCGGTCTCAGCGCGTCTGAGCATGCTAAAATAGTCCTGTTGATTATTAGCAATCACACATATTAAGATGACAAAGAAATTAGCGGAAATGACCTTAGAAGAATTGTGGGAACTCTTTCCGATTGTCCTGACCAAACGCCAAGCCATCTGGAAATCGTTTTTTAAAGATGAACTCTTGCTTTTGAAACGAGCATTCGCTGATGGCGATGTGATAATAAACCACATCGGAAGCACGGCGGTGGAAGGTCTTTGGGCTAAACCCATCATCGATATCCTGGTCGAAGTCCCCTCAAACAAATCTTTGGCGGCCTATTATGCTCTGATTAGAGGCTGTGGCTATCGCCTGATGAGCGAAGCACCCAACCGCGCCTTTTTAATAAAGGTTATACTGAAAAGGGTTTTGCCGAGCGCGTCTTCCATCTTCATCTTCGCTTTTACGGAGATCATGACGAACTGTATTTTCGCGATTATCTGCGCCTCTATCCAGAAGTCGCCAAA
>Ga0209719_1002109_pt1 | contig 21778 bp, 13 predicted proteins | sample AD_JPNAS2_MetaG_FD_184421 | JGI IMG/M metagenome (GOLD analysis project Ga0209719, IMG submission 184421) | Active sludge microbial communities of municipal wastewater-treating anaerobic digesters from Japan - AD_JPNAS2_MetaG (SPAdes) (version 2) | ecosystem: Engineered > Bioreactor > Anaerobic...
AGCGGGCGCTGGCTTGGCGGCGGTGACCGGCGGCTCCGTAACGGGTACGGCAACAGCAGGCGCTGGCTTGGCCGCAACCGGCGCGGGCGCGGCAGCAGCGGGCGCTGGCTTGGCGGCGGTGACCGGCGGCTCCGTAACGGGTACGGGAGCGGCAGGCGCGGGCTTGGCCTCAACCGGCGCGGGCGCGGCAGCAGCGGGCGCTGGCTTGGCGGCGGTGACCGGCGGCTCCGTAACGGGTACGGGAGCAGCAGGCGCTGGCTTGGCCTCAACCGGCGCAGGCGCGGCAGCAGCGGGCGCTGGCTTGGCGGCGGTGACCGGCGGCTCCGTAACGGGTACGGGAGCGGCAGGCGCTGGCTTGGCCTCAACCGGCGCAGGCGCGGCAGCAGCGGGCGCTGGCTTGGCGGCGGTGACCGGCGGCTCCGTAACGGGTGCGGGAGCGGCAGGCGCGGCCTCCGCCGCGACGGCGGGCTGTTCCTCTGCTTTTGGCGTGGGCAAACCGGCCTTCCCGTCGCCGAGGGTACGCTCGACCCCGCTGCCGGGAGTCAGTTTTACCGTTTCGATGCGCGAGCGTAAGCGATCGTCACCACGCACCGCGACCGAAATCGTCAACACTTCACCCTTTACCGGCAGCAGCCACTCTTTGGACTCGCCGCCAGCCAACGTCCCATTCGAAACCCCCAGTTCACGGCTGGTGAGCAACAACGGGGTCTTGGAACGGTTGACTAGGCGCAGCAGTCCCAAGCCCTTCTGCTGTTCCAGTGCACGGCGCAACCCAGCCGCCTCGGCACCGAACACCGCTGCGGCAGCAGCGTGTCCCAACACCTCGTCCACCGCTTCGAGCCGCCGCAGGCGTTCTTCTAATGGTTCCTTTTGTTCCAACGTTTGAGTCACCTTGTTGACATAGGCCGCGCGCGAAGCCTCCCAGCGAGCCTTAAATGGCGCGTCGGCCAGCACTTCCGGCGTCACAGCCCCCAGCACCTTGACGCCATTCAGGCACGCCTCCAGTCCATCACCGCGAAGCTGCACATCGAGCGTGTCCAACAAGCCAGTCTCCCGAGCAAGTCGCGCGGCATGCTCTTCGGCCTTCTGCCGTTCGGCTTTCTCCCGCGCAGCCTGTTCCTCGGCCGCTTTGCGGCGCCGCTCCTGCTCGCGTTTGACCCCCTCAACATACGCGGCGTAAGCGCGGTCAACTTGGGCGACTGCATCCTCCATCGCCGGCGCGAGCGATGCTTTCAGCCGCGGTGTCTGCGCGTTCAGCCGCGCCAACCGATCACGATCAGCCTTGCCGTCCCGTCCGGCGGCCAACTCAGCCAGCGCCGCATCGCGCAGGCGCTTCACGCCCTCGGTGGCAAGCGACATCAGCCGTTCCTGCAGCACGGCAAGGCGGCGCGTCCGCTCGGCCTCGTCAAGTCCGGGCCACGGCTCGTCCGCCTGTGCCGCCAAGCGGCCAGCGGCGGCCTCGGCGGCCAGCCAGGAGGCGTCGTCATCCAGCGCACCGGGGATCGCCTTGAGCAAATCCTGATAAACCGGATCACGCTCCGGCGGCAACGCAACGACCGTCTGCTGCGGCTTCGGCTGCGTCACAACCGGCGCGACGTCCGCGGCTTTCGGCTCTGGCTTCGGCTGTGTCACAACCGGCGCGACGTCCGCGGCTTTCGGCTCTGGCTTCGGCTGCGTCACAACCGATGCAACGTCTGCGGCTCTCGGCTCAGTCTCAGGCCGTGAAGGTACTTGGGTGGACACTTGGGCTTGTGACACACGTTCTGGCTCCGGTGACACTCCAGCCCCCCGCCGCTCCGCAACGCGGATCCCCAGCAGCACACCGCCGATCCCCACCGCCGCACTTGCGACCACACCAGTCAGCACCAGCCGTTTGCGCGCTCTGCGCCGCTCCGCCTCACGCCGTCCTGCCTCAATCAAACCGCCGCCCGGAACGGCCAGCGTGGCCTCCACCTGTTCGGCCGACCGCGTGTCCTGCGTTATGCCGGACCCAACCAGCGGACGAGCGCCCGCCAGCGTGGCTACGGTCATCTCTCCGGCGTCAAACAGGTCGTCGTGCTCCGGCAGTACGCTCTCCGGCCTCAGCGCATCTTCCAACGCTGCACGCATCTCGACCGCATCGGCATGGCGTTGCGCGGGCTTCTCGCTCAACGCTCGGGTTATGACCTGCTTGAGGCGCGGGTAACGCGCAAAAACCTCGGCATCGAAGGCGATCTGCGGCGGCTTACGGATACGGTCCTGAAAGGCGACCCACGCCGAGTTCAGGTCCGTCGGCAACCGGTCAAAGACCGGCTTACCGGTGAGCGCCTCATAGAGGCAGAGCCCAAGGGCATAAAGGTCTGACTGGGGCGAACCGCGGTCACCGCCGGCCTCGGCGAATTCCGGTGCCATATAATCCAGCGTTCCCGGCACGCCGCCGACCGTTACGGTGCCGGACACGTCGCGCGCCACGCCAAGGTCAAAGATCTTGGCTTTGTCGGGCTGTCCCATCGGCGCATAGAGGTTGCCGGGCTTGATATCGCGGTGGATGATCGGCCGCGCGCTGTTATGCAGAAACTGCAACGCACCGAGATAATTACTGAAGAGCGGCACGACCTCGGCCACATCCAATCCGCCCTCGTTCTTGATGCGGTGGCGCAACGTCCAGCCGGGCATGCCTTCGAGAAATTCCATGACGAGAAAATACTGCTTCTCACCGCCCGTTCCCTTTAACACCATGAAATCGACATATTTGACGAGATTCGGGTGCGGATACTGATGCAGGATCTTTGCCTCTCTGAGAAAGCGTTCCGACTGTTTTTCCGCAAAGAGATATTTGACCGCGACCGGCAGACCGTCGCTGACGCGCCGCGCCTTGAAGACTTCGCCGAAACCGCCGCGTCCCAAGACGGCCTGCAGTTCGTATTCCTCTTTGTTCTTGTGGCGCAGACGGCGGTAACGGATCTTACGGAAATCCTCCAGCAGCGCCGTGAACGACGGATACCGCTCCTCGCGCCGTACCGTCAGACATTTGGCGATCACCGCTTTGGCGGAACTGAGCACGCGGAAAACGCCCGGCCGGAAAGAGGGCGACGGCACGGACGCATGTCGCCAGCGGTTGAGATAACCGATGTGCGCAGTCTCGCCCAGAGGCTCATACGGCAGCGCGCCGGTCAGCGCCTGATAGAAGCAGACGCCCAAGCTGAAGATGTCCGAGACTTCATCACCACGAAAGCCATTGATCGTGATAAAGTCCGGTGCCATGTAATCGAAGGTCCCCTTCCAACCGGCCGTGCTCATCTGGCCGCTGTCGTCACGCCGTGCGATATCGAAGTCAATCAGTTTGGCCTGTCCGTCCTTGGTGATAAAAATATTGGATGGCTTGATGTCACGGTGCGTGATCCCGCGCTCGCGGGCGTGGATCAATCCGGCGAGGCACTGCTCGAAAATGCTCTCGACCTGCGGCCACGGCAAGCCATTTTTTGCGTTCTTGAGCCGGTTGCTGAGCGGCTCGCCCTCCAGCAGTTCCATCACCAGACACTGTGCCTCGTCCCACTCGCCGGCATGCCAGACAAAGCAGTCGCGGTAACTCACGATATGGGTATGCGAAAGGCGGCGCAGGATCTCGGCCTGCTCCTGAAACTTGAGCCGGAGTTTTTCGTCTTCACCGGCGACGCGCACTACCTTGAGCGCGACTTCCTCGCCCTGCCGCACGTGAGGCAGAGTGTCGGTAACACAGCGCGCCCGATAGACGCGTCCTTGCGCACCGTCGCCGATCAAGGCCAGCAGTTCATAATCGCCGATCCGCTCTTTGCCGTTCTCGCTCATCACACCACCCTACCGTTTCAACCACACAAAAAAGACCGCCGCCCCCACCGCTGCCGCCAGCACCAACAGCCATATCCAGCGCTGCGGACGTGCCGGCTGCAACGGGGACGGGCCCGTCATCTGCGTGACCCGCTCGGTCGCAAAATCACCGCGATCCGGTTCGGCCTCCTCCTGCGTAGCAGGGGTCTCCCCTGCACCCGAGAACGGCGTGACCGGTGTAACCTGCTGTTGGGCGGTCGTATGCGACCATTCTGGCGGTGTCACGCCCTCGCCGGCGACGTCGGCCGAATCCACCGTCTGTCCGGTCGCGGCGGTCTGTCCGGTTTCCCGTTCTTCATCATCCACGGCTTCCACTGCGGCCGGCGCGACCACAACCGCCGCTCCCTGCTCCAATTCCCGCGTGCGTGCCGGCACCTCCTGCGTCGGGCCTTGCGGCAGCGCGTCGACCACGCGCACCAGCACAACCGAGACATTGTCTTCGCCCCCGGCTTCGAGCGCCTCGCCAACCAGTAACTGGGCCAATGCCTCCGGTTCATCGGAGGCATGCTTACGCAGCAGTTTCGCCACCGTTTTGTCCGGCACCATCTTGGTCAACCCGTCCGAACAGAGCAGAAAGATATCGCCGGTCGCGACATCGGTCGATGTCTCCTCCAGCAATACCGTCTCCTCCAGGCCGACGGCACGCGTGATCACGCCCCGGAACATCGCGGGCAATTTCTTGTCATCGGCCAGACCGGCCGCGACCGCAACCGAATGATCTGCGCTCAGCTGTTGCAACTTGCCTTTGCGATAGCGGTAGGCACGGCTGTCGCCAGCATGCAACACCAGCGCCTGTTCCGGCATCACACGGTCGAAGAGCAACATCACCACCGTGCTGCCCGTACCGTTCAGGCCGCGCTCATCAGAGCGAACCTTAATCCACTGGCTGGCACGGTTCAGGGCACGCGACGCCAACTGCGCGGCGGCGGCGGCGGTCACGGCAAAGGGCGCGTCCTCCGATGCGGTAAAGACGTCACGCAAGGCGTCGACCGTCGCCTTACTCGCCACCTCGCCCCCCTGCACGCCCCCCATGCCATCAGCCACGCAGAACACGCCCGCCTCAGGTATCCGCAGTACTGCGTCCTCGTTGTTCTTGCGCCGCCGCCCGACATCCGTCACCTCTGCCGACGCGAGATATGCAAACCCCCTGTTCACGGCCTCCTCCTCCCTGATTCTCTGCTATTGGACAAGCAGCTCGACCTTGACCGTCTCGCTTTTAACACTCTCCAACTGGTCCTTATCTATTGCCGTCACGGCTAAGCTTGCCGTCTTGGACAAACCGGTCACGACCCATGCGCAATCGGGATGGTCAATCGTCGCCAGCAGATTCCAGCCCAGCAGCTTCCGGCTCCAAACGCGGTATTGGGTGACATCAGCCTGCGGCGGCGCCGTCCAGACAATGCGGACGGTCGCACCATCACGTTGCACCGATACGCCCGACGGCGCGTCCGGCAACGGTTTGGCCGTGCCTTGCACCGCCTCGCTCCAAAGACTTTCGAGGCCGTCCTTATCCGTCGCACGGACTCGGTAGTAGCGGGTAGTGCCCGGTTTCTGATCAGCGTCCATGGCCTCCAGAACAATCCCTTCCAACGCTGACAGGTAGGCCAGTTTACGAAATCTGCCGTTCGGTTTCTTGGAGACCTCGACGAGATACCCGCCAATGTCCTTTTCGGGATTGGGCGCCCACGTCACCCGAATGCCGTGCGCGAGCTGCGTTGTCGCTTTAAGGCCTGACGGCGTCGCGGGGATGACCTTGGTGGTGGCCTGCACCGGCGCAGAAGCCGACGAGCGCACGTTTGCCGTGTTGAAGGCGATGACCCGGTAGCGGTAGGCGGTGCCATCGGCAAGCAGCCCGAGCCGCACGGCGTCTTTCTGTCCGCCGCGGTCGAGATAATTGGTTTCGGTGCGGCTGGCCAGCCGCGCGACCTGCTTCCACTCGTCACTGTCGGCCAAGGCCCGCCACACTTCATAGCCCGTCACCGTGTCATCCGGCGAAGCCGTCCAGGTGATCGGCACTTCGCGCGGCCGCGCGGACATCGCAAACACTTGCTGCACAACCGGCGGCACCGCGCGCGTGGTCGCGCACACCGCCTGCGAGTCGGCGCTCTCGGCAGTCACGCCGTTGATGGCGCGCACACGGTAATAGTAGGTTCCCTCGTCCTCCAGATTGCCGGGGTTCCCGCCGCCATCCATAAACTCCGTGACCTTGCGTCCCTGTATCTCACTGATCTTCTTGTATGGGCCCTCGGCCGACCGGGACCGATAGACATCGTAACGCACCACGTCCTGTTCGGGACTGACCGCCCACGCGAGCGGCACACAGCGCACGCCGTTGGACCCAGCGGTCACCTTGGCCGGCGGCGCAGGAGGCGGCAGAGTCTGCACGGTTGCGACCGGGGAGGGTTCGCTGATTGCGTCGACGCTGTTCACAACCAACACGCGGTAGCAATAGCGGGTGCTGTCCTTGAGCTTCGACTCCGCCGTTCCGCCGTCCACAAACTCGGTGCCCGACACAATGGCAATCTCCTCGAACGCCGCGGGCGCGGCCTCGGCCGTACGTTGCACACGGTAATTTTTGATGCCGGTAGAAGACGACGCGACCCACGTAACGGTCACCGCACGCGAGCCTGTCGCCACGGCCCGGCACGAAGCGGGCGGCGAAGGCAACGGCGCGGTCACGGTCTTGACGGGTTCAGACGGCGCGCTGATCAACCCGCTCTTATCGAGAATGGCGCTGATCCGATAATAATAGGCGGTGGCATCTTTGAGCCACGACTTGGGGTCCTGGCCGTCGGTATAGGTTAGCGCTTCACCGGGCAGGTCCGCAACCCAGGCGTATGGCCCCCCCAAGTTCTCGGCACGCTCGACGCGATAACGGTAGGCCGGCAAGGTCGGCTTTGCCCACGACAACGTTGCCAGACGCAGCCCGCCGTCCGTCACGGAAACGGCCTCGGGCTTGCCGTACGCAACCATCTGACCGGTTTTCATGGGCAGACCCTTGCCGCCTGCCTCTGCGATGATTTCTTCGCCCGGTGAAGTTGAGCGGCATCCTGCGGTGTGCGTCATATAGAGCACCACAAGAGCAGTCACCAACATACGGAAACAACTCAATACAGCGTTCTGTTGTCCAAGCTGCATATTCGACTCCTTACCCATGCCAAGTGAGCGCGACCGGCAGCCACGCTCTGGCGATCCATTAAACCGTCGCCAAAACTATAACGTTTTAACAACTATGTGACAATCACCATTGATGCGCCGGAACGTCAAGGCTCCCATCGATCCGTATCCTCACGCTGCGGACGCCATGCGGGACGGTGACCGAAGAGCACGGTGCCGAGCCGCACCCAGGTTGCCCCCTCCTCCACCGCCACCTCATAATCGTTGCTCATGCCCATCGACAGATTCGGCAGGCCGATTGCGAACTCCTGTTCCCAGCGGTCGCGATATGTGCGCAAGTGTGCGAAGACCGGACGCGCCAACTCAGGATCGGGACAGAACGGTGCCATTGTCATCAACCCGGTCAGCGTGAGCGAGCGGCATTGCAACGCATACTCGATCGCCTCGGGCACCTGTTCGGGCTTAAGCCCCTCCTTGCTCGATTCGCCCGAGACATTGACCTCCAGCAGAATCTCGGGCCGGTGGCCACACTCGTCGGCGATCCGTTCAAGTCGTTCGAGCAGCGGCACAGAATCCACAGAGTGGATGACGGAAAAAAGTTCCAAGGCGGGGCGTACTTTGTTGCGTTGCAGATGGCCGATCAGATGCCACGACGGGCCGCTGATGCTCTCCGGGATCTTCCAAGCGGCCTCCTGTACCTTGTTTTCGCCGAAAAGCCTGATGCCCGCCTCCCACGCCTCACGCACCACATCCGGCCCGTGCGTCTTGGTGACACCGATGATCTCAACTTCATCCGGCTTGCGGCCCGCCTTGGCACAGGCCGCCGCGATGCGCGCCTGCACGTCCACCAAAGTGTCAGAAATCGTTTTATCCGCTTCCATAGCTTTTCCACTGGCCGTCAGCCACACGCGATACGGCCGCTGATGGCTCGCTTGAGCGTCAGCGGATCGGAATAGCCCACGCCGCTGTCTGCGGGCAATCCAAAGGCGAGGCGCGTCACACGCACACCCAGCGGCCCGAGCAGTTCACTGATATAACCCGCAGTGGCGTCGCCCTCCATATCAGTACTCAGCGCCAGCAGCACCTCTTTCACGCCGCCGCGTTCAATGCGTTCGACGAGCGCACGCAAACGCAGGTCGGCGGGACCGGTCTGCCGCGCGGGAGAGAGCTTGCCCATCAGCGCGTGGTACCGCCCACGATAGCCGCCGGAACGCTCGATAGCAAAGATATCGGAGGGCTCCTCCACCACGCACAGCAACGTGCTGTCGCGCGAAGTATCGGCACAGAGACCGCAAGGATTCTGCTCACGCGCTGTAAACCCGCCGCAGACCGTACAGCAACAAACCGTGGCACGCGCCTCCTGCAAAGCCGTCACCAGAGTGTCCAGCAACAGCTCGGGTTTGCGCAGCAAAGCCAACGCGGCGCGCTCCGCTGACCGCCGTCCCAGTCCGGGGAGCTTGGACAGCGCGCGGATCAGATTGTCGACTGGCGGGACCATGACGGTTTCAGCCTCCGAACATGTCGCCCATGCCCGATCCCTGCATCATCTTGGCCATGGCTTCTTGCGTCTGCTTCTTGACCCCTTTGAGAGCGCCGTTGACCACGTTATTGAGCATCGTCTCGAAACGTTCCGGCTTGCCGGCAATAACCTCCTGCAGCGCCTCCGGTGTCACCTTGATCGATACGATCGTGAAATCGCCGCGCGCCACGCAAGTGATGCCGCCGTTAGCATATTCAAAGGTGATCTTCTCAATTTCCGACTGAATGCGCTTGGCTTCCTTACGCATCTGCATCGCCTGCTTGACCTGGTCGAGCATACCCATGTGTCCAACTCCTCAAATGGTTGCATCCGCGCATTTTCCACGCGGACCGATCTGGTTTACTTGACGGGTAGTTTAATACACCCCGTCGTACGTCTCAAGTCCGTTTATTGGGGGGGGGGAGGGCTAGCAAGGTCGCGGGTCGCGAGTCAAAACTTTCTTTTCGCTTTCACCGACACTTTCACCGATTGTGATGAATCAGATTGATTACCTTGGAACTGTGTGCTAAAGTCAAATCATGAACACGAAAGAGCTTGCCATTCGTACGCTTGAGGAGCTGCCCGAAAACGCGACCTGGGAGGATGTGCAGGAGCGTATCAACTTTCTGGTCGGCATCCGCAAGGGACTCCGAGAGTTGGATGAAGGCAATGGCATTCCTCATGACTGCGTCAAAGAGGAGTTCGCTCAATGGCTTACCGGTTGATTTGGTCCCCCTCCGCCCGGTTCGACTTGCGTGAGATCAGTGCCTACATTGCCGAAGCAGATCCCATGGCCGCTGCCAAATTCATCCGTGGCATGTTTAACACTGTCGAGCGTCTGTCGCGCTTTCCCGAGTCAGGACGGATCGTTCCCGAATTCGGCGATTCAAACATCCGAGAAGTGATTCGCCGACCTTGCAGAATTGTATATCGCATCCGCCACTCAAGCGAAGTTGTGGAGATTGTCCGCGTGTGGCACGCCGCAAGGGGTGTCCCCGAACTACCATGGTAGCCCACTTGCGTGAATTAACAACGACAAAGGGACAGGTATTTAGACGCACTCACCTTTCAACGCTCAAGTTGTTCGGTTCGCGAGAACGCCCGCCTTCCAAAAACCTTCGTGCCTTCGTGCCTTCGTGTGAGAAAAACGAGTTTTGCCAGAAACCAACGCCGTTAAAATTTCAACTGCTCTCTTTAGGCTTTACGTGTTAGGTTTTGCGTTGATAATCCGCCTCTGCCAGAATATAGTAAGGGGTTGCGGGAATGAACGAGAGGCGTAAGGAGCAGTAGCGGGCTATGAACCATGTGATCCACAACAGCATCGTGAATTTTATCTGGGGTATCGCCGACGACGTGTTGCGCGATGTCTACGTGCGCGGCAAGTACCGCGACGTGATCCTGCCGATGACGGTCATCCGCCGTCTCGACGCGCTTTTGGAGCCGAGCAAGGAAAAGGTGCTCGGCATGAAGAAGCAGCTTGACGGGGCCGGAATAGCCAACCAACACGCCGCGCTCTGCCAGGCCGCAGGCGAGGCCTTTTACAACGTCTCGCCCTTTACCCTGCGCGACCTGAAGAACCGCGCCAAGCAGCAACAGCTCAAGGCCGATTTCGAGGCATATCTGGACGGCTTTTCACCCAACGTCCAGGAGATCCTCGACAAGTTCAAATTCCGCAACCAGATCCCCACGTTGATCGAGGCCGACATCCTCGGCCACCTGATCGAGAAGTTTCTCGACGGCCGCGTCAATCTGAGCCCCAAGCCGGTGCAGGACGTGGACGGCAACGAGCTGCTTCCGGCCCTCGATAACCACTCCATGGGCACCATCTTCGAGGAGCTGATCCGCCGTTTCAACGAAGAGAACAACGAAGAGGCCGGGGAGCACTTCACGCCCCGCGACGTGGTCAAGCTCATGGCTGACCTGATCTTCCTGCCGGTGGCCGACGATATTGAATCGGGCACCTACCTCGTCTATGACGGAGCCTGCGGCACCGGCGGCATGCTGACAGTGGCTGAAGAGCGCTTGGCCGAGCTGGCCGAAAGCCACGGCAAGGATGTCTCCATTCATCTGTTCGGCCAGGAGGTGCAGCCGGAAACCTATGCCATCTCCAAGGCCGACCTGCTGCTCAAAGGCGAAGGGGCCGAGGCCGAGAACATGAAGTACGGCTCCACGCTCTCCAGCGATGCCTTCCCGTCGCAGGAATTCGATTTCATGCTCTCCAATCCGCCCTATGGCAAGAGCTGGAAGACTGACTTGGAGCGCCTGGGCGGCAAGGGAGACATCAAGGATCCGCGCTTTGTCACCCAGCACGGCGGCGACCCGGAATACAAGATGGTCACTCGTTCCTCGGACGGTCAGCTCATGTTCCTGGTCAACAAGCTCTCCAAGATGAAGCACAGCACCCGCCTCGGCAGCCGCATCGCCGAGGTCCACAACGGCTCGTCGCTCTTCACCGGCGACGCCGGTCAGGGCGAGAGCAATATCCGCCGCTGGATCATCGAGAACGACTGGCTGGAGGCCATCATCGCCCTGCCGGAGAACATGTTCTACAACACCGGCATCGCCACCTACATCTGGGTGCTGACCAACCGCAAGTCTGATACGCGCCGGGGCAAGGTCCAGCTCATCGACGCCACCGAATGGTACGTGCCGCTGCGGCGCAACCTCGGCAAGAAAAATTGCGAACTCTCCGAAGAGCAGATTCAAACCATTGTCGATCTGGTGGTCAATCCCCGCGAGACCGAGAAATCCAAGATCTTCCCCAACCAGGCCTTCGGCTACTGGAAGGTGACGGTGGACCGTCCCTTGCGCCTCGCCGTTGACCTGAGCCCGGCCCGGCTGGAACGGTTCGAGCGGGCCTGCGCCAAGGCCAAGGAAGAACCGCTGGCCAACCTGGCCCACCGCGTGGCCGAGACGCTTGGAACCGGGCCGCATCTGGATTTCAACGCCTTCATGGACGCCGTTGAGGCCGATGCCGACAAGCACGGCGTCAAGCTCACCGCCAAGCGCAAGAAGCTGCTGCAGAGCGACCTCTGCGACACCAGCGAGGACGCCGCGCCGGTGCTGAGGAAGGTCCACAAGCCGGGCAAGACCACGCCCGACTCCATCCACGGCCTGTTCGAGGCCGAGGTGGGCGGCAGGACCTGTGTGGTTGAATACGAGCCGGATACCGCCCTGCGCGACAGCGAACAGGTGCCGCTGCTGGAAGAAGGCGGTATCGAAGCATTCTTCCGGCGCGAAGTGCTGCCCTACGCCCCGGATGCATGGATCGACCCGGGCAAGACGCTGGTTGGTTACGAGATTTCCTTCACCCGTCATTTCTACCGGACTGCGCCCATGCGCACCCTGGATGAGATCAAGGCCGATATCTACGCCCTGGAGCAGGAGACCGAAGGGTTGCTGGAACAGATTGTCGGGGAGGCCGAGTGATGAATTTGGCCGCTTACCGAAACTACAAAACGACGGAGGCCCCTTGGCTTGGTGATGTACCATCCCACTGGGAAGTGCGCAGGCTTCGAACCGTTTTGCGCCTGCGCAACGAAAAGAACAGCCCAGTTAAAACTGAGCAGATTCTATCCCTTTCAATAGCACATGGTGTAACGCTCTACTCCCATGAAGGCAGGGGGGGCAATAAACGAAAAGGGGACATAACTGCTTACAAGATTGCGCATGCTGGAGACATTGTTCTCAATAGCATGAATGTCATAGTTGGCGCTGTTGGTTTGTCTCGATATACAGGGGCAATAAGCCCTGTTTACTACGCTCTGTTTCCTGCTACCGATGAAGTTGACATCAAATACTATGACAAAGTATTTGGAAACCCCGCTTTTCAACGATATCTGTTGATCTATGGCAAGGGCATTCTGATAAAGAAAAGCAATACGGGAAAGCTAAACACAATTCGGATGAAAATATCTCCGGATGACCTCAAGGGAACCCTTCTTCCAATCCCCCCCAAAGACGAACAACAACAAATCGCCCGTTTACTTGACTGGAAAACCGCCCAGATCAACAAATTCATCCGCAACAAGCGGCGGCTCATCGAACTGCTCAAGGAGCAGAAGCAGAACGTCATCAACCAGGCTGTGACCCGGGGGCTCGATCCCAAGGTCAATTTCAAACCCAGCGGCGTGGAATGGATCGGGGATATTCCGGAGCATTGGGAGGTGCGACGTATCCGCGCTTGCATTGAGAGCTATGTGGCCGGAATTTGGGGTGAGGAACCGGAGGCAAGAAACTCAGATGAACACATTGTGTGCATAAGAGTTGCGGACTTCGACATGCGCAACCTGTCCATCTCACAAGCTAACTTGACCATAAGGGCGATCCCGCAAAACGCCCAGAAAACGCGGCTGTTAAAAGCGGGCGATATTCTGATGGAGAAATCAGGTGGAGGAGACGCTGAACCTGTCGGAAGGGTCGTATATTTCGACGTGAATTTCGCCGCAGTTACATCAAACTTTGTTACCCGCCTTCGCCCTGATTTATGTGTTATAAAACCGAGATTTCTGTTGTTCGTTCTTGCGAATCTGCAGGCCATTCGCAGAAACATGCCTTCAATTAAGCAGACGACTGGCATTCAAAATTTGGATGAGCGGCATTATTTGTCCAACTACTTAGGATTGCCGACCCTGGCTGAGCAAGAGAGCATCGTTGAGTACATAGACAAAAAGTGCGCCGAGATCGACCAAGCCATTATCCGCGCTCAGCGCGAGATCGAGCTGATGCGCGAATACCGCACTCGGCTGATTTCCGATGTGGTCACCGGCCAAGTGGATGTGCGCGGCATCGAGGTGCCGGAGGTTGCCGAGGAAGAACTGCTGGCGTTGGAAGAGGACACCGCCGATGCCAATGACGTGATCGATGACGAGGGGGACATGGATGAAACCGACTGACAAAACCCCAAAAAACAGCCTCGGCAAACCGCAGGACTACCCGGGCCTGCTGACCGAGATCAAGGAGCGCATCCGCTCCGCCCAGTACGAAGCCCTCAAGGCGGTCAACAAGGAACTGGTCGGCCTGTACTGGGATATCGGCCGGATGATCGTGGAGCGGCAGGATGTTGAGGGTTGGGGCAAGGCGGTGGTGGAACAGCTCGCCGCCGATCTGCGGACGGAGTTCCCCGGCGTAGGTGGTTTTTCGGCTTCCAACCTCTGGCGAATGAAGGCCTTTTTCGAGGCGTACACCGGCCTGGAAAAACTCGCACCACTGGTGCGAGAAATCGGATGGAGCCACAATCTGGTCATCCTGGAGCGCTGCAAGGACCCGCTGGAACGGGAATTCTACATCCGCATGACCCGCAAGTTCGGTTGGTCCAAGAACGTGCTCATTCACCAGATCGACAACCAGAGCTACGAAAAATCCCTGCTGGGCCAGACCAATTTCGACCAGGCGCTGACGCCCGAGCTTCGCGCTCAGGCCAAGCTGGCGGTGAAGGATGAATACACCTTCGATTTTCTGGAGCTGGGTGAAGAACACGGCGAGCGGGAACTGGAACGGGCGCTCATCGCCCGGATCGAGGATTTCCTCCGGGCCATGGGCGGCATGTTCGCCTTCATGGGCAGCCAATACCGGCTGGAGGTGGACGGCAAAGAGTTTTTCATCGACCTCTTGTTGTTTCACCGCCGTCTGCGCTGCCTTGTCGCCATTGAATTGAAAGTCGGCGAGTTCCTGCCGGAGTTCGTCGGCAAGATGCAGTTTTATCTGGCGGCGCTGGACCGGCAGGTCCGCCAGGAGGACGAGAACCCCTCCATCGGCATCATCCTGTGCAAGGAGAAGAGCCGCACGATTGTGGAATACGCCCTGCACGACGCCCGCAAGCCCATCGGCGTGGCCACCTATGAAATCACCAAGACACTGCCCAAGGCGCTGAAAGGCCAACTGCCGTCGCCCAAGGACATCGCCCATTTGCTGGAGGATCTATGAAGCCGACCGACACCAGCGAAAAGGGCCTGGAGTCCATCATCGTCGCGTCCCTCGTGGAGGAGGCCGGATACGTTCAGGGTGATCCGCAGGACTACGACCGGGAACACGCCGTCGACCTGGCCAAGCTGCTGCAATTCCTCGCCGCCACCCAGTCCGACACCTATGAAGCGCTCAGCATCGACGAGGAAGGCCCCAAGCGCACCCAGTTCCTGCACCGCCTGCAGGGCGAGATCGCCAAGCGCGGCGTGGTAGATGTGCTGCGCGGTGGCATCAAACACGGCCCGGCCCATGTGGACCTTTTTTACGGCACGCCGACCCCGGGCAACGTGAAGGCGGCCGAACGGTTCGCGGCCAACATCTTCAGCGTCACCCGCCAGCTCCGCTACAGCCGCGTTGAAACCGCGCTCGCCCTCGACATGGCCGTGTTCATCAACGGACTGCCCATCGCCACCTTCGAACTCAAAAATAAGCTCACCAAGCAGACGGTGCTCGATGCCGTGCAGCAGTACCAGCGCGACCGCGACCCAAAGGAGCTGCTGTTCCAGTTCGGCCGTTGCGTCGTTCATTTTGCCGTGGACGATCACGAGGTGCGTTTCTGCACCCACCTCAAGGGCAAGGGCTCGTGGTTTCTGCCGTTCGACAAAGGCTACAACGACGGCGCGGGCAATCCGCCCAACCCGGCCGGGCTCGCCACCGACTACCTGTGGAAGGAGACCCTCTCCAAAGAGGGGTTGACCGATATCCTGGAAAACTACGCCCAGGTGGTGGAGGAAAGGGACGAGAAGACCGGCAAAAAGAGGTACAAGCAGATTTTCCCTCGCTACCACCAGTTGAAGGTGGTGCGCATGCTGCTGGCCAATGCCGCTGAGAGTGGCATCGGCAGGCGCTACCTGATCCAGCACTCGGCGGGCAGCGGCAAAAGTAACTCCATCGCCTGGCTGGCGCACCAGCTCGTGGGGCTGGAACACGAGAGCAAGGCGTTGTTCGATTCTGTTATCGTGGTCACCGACCGACGGGTGCTCGACAAACAGATCCGCGACACCATCAAGCAGTTCGCCCAGGTCTCCGCCACCGTCGGCCATGCCGAACACTCCGGCGACCTGCGCAAATTCCTCAAGGCCGGAAAGAAAATCATCATCACCACGGTGCAGAAGTTCCCGTTCATCCTCGATGAGATCGGCGACGAACACCGCCAGAGCAAGTTCGCCATCATCATCGACGAGGCCCATTCCAGCCAGGGCGGCAAGACCACTGCCGCGATGAATCGTGTGCTGGAAGAGACCGCGCCCTACGGCGGCTCTGATGACGAGGGGGAAGAGACGGTCGAGGACAAGATCAATAAGATTATGGAAGGCCGGAAGATGGTGACCAACGCCAGCTACTTCGCCTTTACCGCGACCCCCAAGAACAAGACCCTGGAGATCTTCGGCGAGCCGGCCCCGCAACCCGACGGAACCGTGAAGCACCACCCGTTCCACAGCTACACCATGAAACAGGCCATCCAGGAGGGCTTCATCCTCGATGTGCTGAAGAACTACACCCCGGTGGAGAGCTATTACCGCCTGGCCAAGACCGTGGAGGACGATCCGCTCTTCGACGCCAACAAGGCCCAGAAAAAGCTGCGCCGCTATGTGGAGTCCCACGAGCACGCCATCCGCGAGAAGGCGGAGATTATGGTGGACCACTTCCACGCCCAGGTGATCGGCCACCGCAAGATCGGCGGCCATGCCCGGGCCATGGTCATCACCAACGGTATCGTGCGGGCCATTCAGTATTTCCACGCCTTCAAGGACTACCTCAAGGAGCGCAAAAGCCCTTACGAGCCCATCGTGGCTTTTTCCGGGGAGCATGAGTACGGCGGCAAAAAGGTCACCGAAGCGACCCTGAACGGCTTCCCCAGCAGTCAGATCCCGGACAAGGTTCAGCAGGACCCGTACCGCTTCCTGATCGTCGCCGACAAGTTCCAGACCGGCTACGACGAACCGCTGCTGCACACCATGTACGTGGACAAGGCGCTCTCCGGCATCAAGGCGGTGCAGACCCTCTCGCGACTCAATCGCGCCCATCCGCAAAAGCACGACACCTTTGTGCTCGATTTCTACAACGACTCGGAGACCATCCAGAAGTCGTTCGAGCCCTATTACCGCACCACCATCCTCAGTGACGAGACCGACCCCAACAAGCTCCATGATCTGAAGTCGGATCTGGACGGCTACCAGGTCTATTCGCAGGTACAAATCGACGACCTGGTGGGGCTCTATCTGAACGGCGCGGACCGCGACAAGCTCGACCCGATCTTGGACGCCTGCGTGGCCACCTACAACGCCGATCTCGATGAGGACGGCCAGGTGGACTTCAAAGGCAAGGCCAAGGCCTTCGTCCGCACCTACGGCTTTCTTTCCTCGATCCTGCCGTACTCGAATGCCGACTGGGAGAAGCTATCGATCTTCCTGAATTTCCTGATTCCGAAGCTTCCCGCGCCCAAGGAAGAGGACCTGTCTCGGGGCATCCTGGAGGCCATCGACATGGACAGCTACCGTGTCGAGGTGAAAACCAGCCTGAAGATCGGTCTTCCGGATCAGGATGCCGAAATCGGACCGGTGCCGACCACCGGTGGTGGCCGCAAACCGGAACCGGAGCTGGACCAACTGAGCAACATCATCAAGGCGTTCAACGACCAGTTCGGCAACATCGATTGGAAGGACGGCGACAAGATCCGCAAGGTCATCGCTGAGGAGATCCCGGCCAAGGTCGCGGCGGACGCGGCCTACCAGAACGCCATGAAGAATAACGACAAGAAAACCGCCCGGATCGAACACGACGCCGCGCTGCAGCGCGTCATGATCGACCTCTTGTCCGACCACACCGAGCTGTTCAAGCAGTTCAGCGACAACCCGTCGTTCAAGAAATGGCTGGGGGATACCATCTTCGGCGTGACCTATCAGCAACAGGCCGAACAATCCGCAACGGGGGCGAGCCATGGACGTTAGAACGGCCGCCATTCAGGTTTTGCAGCAGGCCGGAACGGAACTGCACGCCAAGGATATCGCCGAGCAGATCATGGCTGCCGGTCTCTGGCAATCCGGAGGGAAAACCCCAGACGCCACTGTCAGCGCACGGCTCTACTCCGACATCAAGAACAACGGAGACAAGTCACCCTTTGTAAAGGTCGGCCCTCAGACCTTCGCGCTTCGGAATTCCGCTGAAATACCGAGCAGCACTGGGCCGATTCCTGCGGCCGTCGAGGAAGCCCCAAAACCTCATCCTACCAACGCGGGATTTTCCTTCACCGATTGTGCTCAGAAGGTGCTTGAGGAGTTCGGCGGGAAGAAGCCGATGCACTACAAGGAGATCACCGAGAAGGCCCTGGCGAAAGGATGGTTGGTGACAGGTGGCAAAACGCCCGAAGCCACCATGTACGCCCAGGTGATCACCGAGATCAAACGCCAGCAGAAACGCGGTGAGCGGCCCCGCTTCGTCCAGCACGGCCGTGGCTATGTGGGCCTGAGCCAATGGATGGGGCGTGGACTCGCATTCCAAATCGAGCAGCACAACCACCAGGTCCGCAAGGTCCTGCGCGAGCGCTTGCTGGCCATGAAGCCCGGTGAGTTCGAGGAGCTCATCTCTCAGTTACTGGCGGAGATGGGTTTCGAGATGGTCGAGGTAACTAAACTCAGCGGCGACGGCGGCATCGATGTCAGGGGCACCCTGGTGGTTGGTGACGTTGTCCGCATCAAGATGGCCGTCCAGGTCAAGAAATGGAAGCTCAAGAACAACATCCAGGCCCCGGTGGTGCAACAGGTGCGCGGCAGCCTCGGAGCGCACGAGCAAGGTCTGATCATCACCACCAGCGACTTCAGCGCCGGAGCCGTCAAGGAGGCCGCCCAGGTAGACAAGACCCCCATCGCCCTGATGAGTGGGGAACAGCTTGTGATGCTGTTGATGGAACACGGCATCGGCGTCCATCGCTCCACACCGGATCTGTTCGAGATCGATGAGGACGCTCTGTTAACCGGGGAAGGAAAATAATTATGGAGACCTGGATATGAATTCAAAACCTGAAGGAGCCGGAGCCCGAGCCTGTTGGTTTGTAGGAGCCACATACGGTGGAACCGATGATCAGACACCCCGCTTTCTACAGGAAGGCATTTGGGAAAATGGGTATCAGGACAAATACCTCGACGCAGTAAAGTCCATCCAGATTGGGGACCGTATTGCGATTAAAACGAACTATACGAGGAAGCACGGTCTCCCCTTTGATAATCGAGGTCATGCTGTGGCCGTCATGGCGATCAAAGCGATTGGCACGGTAAAAGAAAATCTCGGTGACGGCCGCACATTGGCGGTTGACTGGCAGCTCCTTGACCCTCCCCATGAGTGGTATTTCTATACTAGGTTTTATCCTATCTGGCGGGTCTTACCTGGGGACTGGACCACAGATGCATTGATCGGATTCACCTTCGAGGCAAAGGCACAAGACATCAACCGGTTCCGCAATGCTCCTTACTGGCGTGAACGCTTCGGTGATAGTGCTGTCGACAAGCGCCGTTTCAACTGGACCCGCTTTTACGAGGCGGTAGCAGACAAGCTCCTTACTTTTCGAAATAGGCGGGATGAGCTAATTGCCGGAATCCACGTTATTGCCTCGAAGGTGGACGGCCTCTCCAACCTGCAGGATCAATTCGCGGATGGTTCCTCTGGCCCCCTGAAGGACATCTGCCCATTTACGGCCATGGGCATATTCAACAGGGAGATCACCGATGCAAATCGCAAAGCTATTGCAAGCGAGCTTGCCAGTCTGCTTGGAGTATCTGAGCCGGTTCCGGATTCCTTTGAGGGGATTCCTATTCTCAACAACCAGAAGTCATGGTTTTTCGGGTTCGACAACAAACGCCAACCAGACGACATTGACATCCTCTGGGAGGCCTTCGCCCAGGCAATTGCTTTTGCGGAATCGGATGACGCGGAGGCGCGGTCGGCATTTGTCTCAGCCTACGACAACGCGACGCAGCGCTATGGTGTGGGATGGAACCTTACCATGGGACTGTACTGGATTCGTCCCTGGAATTTCCCGACCCTTGATGGCCAGTCCCAGCGTTACATCAGCAAGAAGCTCAACATTCAGATTGGTATGAACGGTCCCAAGGGCCGCTGCAACGCCACTGATTATCTGGCGGTGCTGGACACCCTTGAGGCTCGTTTTCAGGAGGATGCTTATCCCGTCCACTCATTCCCGGAGCTGTCGCTTGCCGCCTGGCTTTTCAAGGATAGTGGGACATCTGCTCACCCGAATGCCACAGACCCTGATGCGCAGGATGACGAAGCGGATGCCACACCCGAGGCGGAGGTCACGGACGCACCCATCGAACCGTACTCCGTCGATGACATCCTTACGGATGGATGTTTCATCGCCCGGGGAAAACTCGAAAAGATTCTCGAGCGCCTTCGGACCAAGAAAAACCTGATCCTCCAAGGTCCGCCGGGCACCGGAAAGACTTGGCTGGCCAAGAGATTGGCTTTCGCTTTGATGGGGCAGCGCGACGACAGCAAGGTCCGAGCGGTGCAGTTTCATCCGAACCTTTCCTACGAGGATTTTATTCGCGGCTGGCGGCCGGTGGGAGACGGCAAACTCACGCTGGTTGATGGGCCTTTTGTGGAGATGATGAAGGCCGCCGCGAAAGATCCAACGTCAAGGCATGTCGTTGTCATTGAAGAGATCAATCGTGGAAATCCCGCACAGATTTTCGGCGAAATGCTGACGCTCCTCGAGGTCGACAAGAGAACGCCAAACGAGGCTCTGGAGCTCTCCTACAAACGGTCAGATGGAGAGCGTGTTTTCATCCCGGACAACCTCTATGTCATCGGCACGATGAATATTGCCGACCGCTCCCTCGCTCTGGTCGATCTGGCGTTGCGTCGCCGTTTTGCATTCATCGATCTGGAGCCCACGCTCGGCAAGCCCTGGCACGATTGGGTTCAATCCCAGTGCGGTATTGATTCAGAAATCCTTGTCGAAATCGAGAAGCGTCTCATTGCCCTGAACAGCGAGATTTCAGCCGACACCGGTCTCGGGCCTCAGTTTCGAGTGGGGCACAGCTATGTCACACCGCCGTTTGGTGTTCCCATCAGTGATGCCCGGGAATGGTTCCGTCAGGTGGTTGATACCGAGATCGGTCCGTTGCTCGATGAATATTGGTTCGATGCGCTCGAGAAATCCCAGAAGGCGAGAGAACGCTTGCTGGAAGGATTCTGATCGTGACACTTGCCGCAGCCAACTTGATTTCAGACGCTCATGAAGGGATTGGCCGTATCGGCCGCATCCCGGTGCGCAACCTTTGGCTGCTCATGCTGTATGCATCCGATTTATTCAGGGATCTCGAAAAGGCGAAGGTCGCCGTAGAGGATAACCCTGATGACATCCCAGATCTGGTCGCAGAAATGCTTTGCCGCCGCGTCGAGCGTCGTATCCAGCGCAATTTGAGTTATGGCTACCAATCGCGTGAGGCTGTTCTTGGCCGCGTGCGCGGACGCATCGACCTGCTGAACACGGAGAGGCATCGATTACTGGATCGTGGAAAGGTTGCCTGTCGATTCCATGAATTGACCATCGATACAGCCCGAAACCGCTATGTACGGACGGCCCTGGAGGAAATATCCAAAATCGTTCTCCAGGGGACGCTGGCACACCGATGTCGGTCGTTGGCGGCAAGCTTGAGACGTATGGGCGTAACCGGGGAACGTCCGAATCGTGGAGAGGTCTCCATCGACCGCTTCGGGAGACACGATGCAGATGATCAACCTATGGTTGCTGCGGCTCATCTGGCCTTCAATCTTGCCCTGCCTACAGAGGCCGCAGGCGCAAAGCAATTGTCGTTGCCGGATAGAGAAATTACCTGGATTCGGAAGCTCTACGAGAAAGGAATCGCCGGTTTCTATGATGTCGTGCTTTCAAAATACGGATGGCGCGTCGATGCGGGGAAAACCATTGGTTGGCAGATTGAAAGCAAGAGTCTGGGCATAGACAAGATTCTTCCCTCGATGCGAACCGACATCATCCTCGACCACTCGGACGCGGGACGCCGTATCGTCATTGACACGAAGTTCAACTCTGTGGTGACACGAGGCTGGTATCGAGAAGAAACACTGCGCAGCGGATACGTCTATCAAATCTACGCCTATTTGAGGTCCCAGGAGGGTAATGGTGATCTTCTCGCTGAAAACGCCTCGGGTCTGCTCCTTCATCCTTCGGTGGGCGATATGGTTAACGAGGCCGTCGTGATCCAGAACCATGAGATTCGATTTGCCACCGTTGATTTGGGAGGGACGGCAAAGGAAATCCGGGAACAGCTTTTACAGGTTCTGGCGGTGTCT
>Ga0209719_1002112_pt1 | contig 21758 bp, 17 predicted proteins | sample AD_JPNAS2_MetaG_FD_184421 | JGI IMG/M metagenome (GOLD analysis project Ga0209719, IMG submission 184421) | Active sludge microbial communities of municipal wastewater-treating anaerobic digesters from Japan - AD_JPNAS2_MetaG (SPAdes) (version 2) | ecosystem: Engineered > Bioreactor > Anaerobic...
TATAAGATGCTGGCCTTGCGGCCTGTCAACTCATACGGAACGCTGTAGAAGTGCTTGTCGCAGCTCAGATATACTTCTCCGGTCTCGCGCACGGTGACGTTGGCATAGCATTTCATCTCGTATATTGTATCCGGCAGTGGCTGCAATGCTGATTTCTCGGATGAGTGGAAGTGCTCCTCCCGAGAGTACGGACGCAGCTGCATCCTGGTCTGGTTGTAGGCAAGAAGTGCCTGCGATATCGCCTCGTTGAGTTCCTGTAGAGAGTAGAACTGTCGGTTACGGAGCCTTGCGTACACCTTGTGATAGATTCTGCTGACCTGACTTTCTACCAGGGCCTTGTCCTTCGGATGAAGACTTCGCGCTGGCAATACGGCAAAGTGGTAATGGTTACCCATATCCTCGAGGGCCTTGTTCAATGTCGGCTCATAGGTATCGGATTTTATTACGGCAGACTTCAGGTTGTCGGACACAAGGATTTTGGGGACCCCGCCGATATATTCAAGACACATCCTGATACAGTGAAGGAAGTCCTCCACTTTTTGGGACTCAATGCAAAAGGCGAAGGCATAGTCCGTATAGGGCAATGTAGCAACAAACACCTGCACCTCAATCACTTCACCTGTCGATGGCTCAATGTAACTTTGGGTATCACCGGCAAAATCCACGAACAGTTCCTTCCCGGGTTCATATCTGTTCGTCAGGACACCAACGGGAGTCTTTTCAACAACAAGATTCTGTTTCAGATGAAAGAAGAACTGGCTCTTCCCATACCCGTCAGGATGCTTCCTGATGTACTCTTCCCACAAGAGAAACCGTGTTACGTGCGGTATCTTCAACTGATCAATGAAGTATGGTAGTTCCTTGAGGAACTCCTCCATCCTGGGATCCGTATATGCCGGACTCCCGGCAAACAGCCTGCCTTCAAGTACCGGATCGTCCAATGCAAGAAGCTCATCTATCCCCAAGGGTTCCAGACGTATCTTCCGCATATAGTCGTTGACCGTGCATTTGTTGATTCCGATTTCCGACGCGATGTCCCTGTTGGACATCCCTTGTTTGTGCATTATCAGCACCTGCTTGATTTTGCTCATTGATGTGATTTTTCCTGCCATACCGCCTTTGTGTCTTTGAATAAAAGCACAAAGGTACCCACTTGAAGTTTTTTGAACGGGCTTGCTCCGGAAAACACTGAGGATCATCGTATTTATATTGCCTGTTGAACGGGTTTGCTCCGGAAAAGTGATGGCAGAACGGATCTCCGGGCAATGCCCTTGGGAATGTGAACGGGTTTGCTCCGGAAAAATGGACGTCGACGGCCTTCCGACCGGCTGCAACCTCTTTTTAAATATTATATTGTAAGCGTTCTGGGCCATTCTGCTCGCGTTTTCTTCTATTTGCGAGCGAACGGGGACTTGGAAATCGGTCCTGAATTTCTGTTTGAAAGCTTATGATCTAAGCCCTAAAACTGGGTGGGTATGCTCCGGAATATGTAATTATACTCACCTTTGTTTCTATTATATGTTTTTCCTTATCCAGCGCTGACGGTTCTTCAGGTAAAGGCTATCTGTGGCTTGTCCTGGCACTCATCGTATTCGCCTGCTGGGGTACCCAGGCATTTATTATGAAAGTCGCCAATAACTATTCGCCGGATGCCGAAAGCATTTTCGTATATATGGCCATATCGGCCCTTTTGTTTATTCCCGTAGCTATTGGAATGACTGATTTCTCCGTGCCCGTAAACTGGGGTTGGAACGGTCCTTATCTTGCTTTCATGACTCAGATTCTGAATGCAATCGGGGCTCTGTTCCTGGTCTATGCCATGCGTTACGGCAAGGCAATGGTAGTATCGCCACTGGCCGATGCCCTTTCTCCGGTAATTACAGTGCTTATATCGTTGGTTATCTACCAGCAGGTTCCTCCTGCCATTCAGATAGTAGGTATTGTATCGGCACTCACGTGCATATTTATACTCAGTCGTGAATAAGATTCTTCAGAAACCTACAAATCTTTCTTATAGCAGCGGGCCCGTTTATGCTGTCTTATCTCTAATTTGTTCCAGAGATTTTGTACGTTTCTGTTATCTTCCAGTTCGCGTGTCGTTTCAATATTTGTGAAGCCATTCTGAATTATTGAATCACCGATATTTCTGAACATCAAAGACATAACACCCTTATCCCTATACTCTTCGTCTATGGCAATAAGCAGCGTATCCAGCGTATCATTCTTATGAAGGGCTCTGAGAATCGGGATAAAACCAAAAGGATACATTTTGCCGTGATTTTTCTGTAACGCTTTAGACAAAGACGGAAGGCATATAGCAAAGGCCACCACTTTGTCTTTTGCGTCCAATACAACGGACACGTATTCTAATTGCAGCATGGGAAGAAAATGATTTTTCAGATCTTCCAATTGCCTGGGACTCAATTCCGAGAATCCGTGCAGATTCATATAGGCTTTGTTGAGCAAGTGGAATATGCCGTCTGCATAGGTAAGCAGATCCTTTTTGCCCGAAACGGGAGCACAGCGCAAATTATACCGCTTCTCCACAATAGATGCCATGGTCAGGTACTTTTCGGGAGTGGCATCGGGAACTTTAATGTTATATTCCACCCAGTCGGTTTCTTTTGTAAAACCCTCTTTCCCGAGGAATTCGTCATAATAAGGGAAATTATATTTGCCATAGGCAGTTGGGATCTCATTAAAGCCTTCCACAAGCACCCCCGATGCATCGAAATCGGAAAAGCCGAGCGGACCGTGCAGGATTTTTGCATTTTTTGAACGTGCCCACTCTTCGACCGTCTGTATCAAAGCATGCAAAACCTCTTCTTTCTCAATAAAATCGAGCCAGCCGAACCGCGCGTACTCTTTACCTGTTTTCTTATTATAGCTATGATTTATTATACCTGCCACACGCCCCACAACTTTATTGTCTTCACAGGCAAACCAGTATTTTGCTTCACAAAATTCAAAAGCGGGATTTTTCTTTGCCGAAAGGACATTCATTTCTCCGGAAAGGAGCTGAGGAACATAATACGCATTATGTTTGTATAATTTGTTGGGAAAGGCAGCAAAACGCCTGAGCTGACGTCTGGACACCACTTCTTTGATCTCAATCTGCATAATTCGTTTCTTTATATATCGGGTTAGGTTTTGTAATAGGTTCTAAGTATAGCGGTAAACATCCTTTCCGGCAAATAACGCTTCAGATAAACCGAAGCTTTTTGGGGAGGCGTTGCTAAGATATATCTTTCCGACGGATTTTTCTTACCTGCAATCCGCACCATCTTTCCCGCCAGATATTCAGGTTTGAGCCCGTTTTGCTCGCTTTGTTCAATTAAGGCAAGAGTCACGGGATATCCCGGATAGGCACCCAGACAGGTTTCTCCTTCTATTTTTTTACGACTCGAAGTAAAACGGGTAGAAAAATCACCGGGATTAACGATCACCACTTTAATATTGCAGGACCTGATCTCAAGACGCAGTGCCTGGCAATAACCTTCCAAAGCGAATTTGCCGGCCGAATACATTCCCTGGTACGGCAACCCCATGAGGCCTCCCACCGAGCTCATACATATTAACAAACCGTTTTGCTGACGTCTCATCACCGGCAAAACCGCCTGAATAACATTCACCGCCCCAAAAAAATTCACATCCATCAATTGTCTGGCCTCTTCTACAGGGGTAAATTCCAAAGGTCCCCCTATTCCTCCCCCCGCATTATTGATCACCACGTCCAGAGTCTGCTCCCTGTTCATAATCTCATCAACGGCCTGTCTCACGGACTCGGGCCGCGTCACCTCCATATGAAGATAATTCACTCCGGGAACAGGTTCCACAGACCGGCGTACCGTTCCGTAAACCGTATATCCTGCCTTGGTGAAAGCAGCCGCCATGGCATGACCGAAGCCCGAAGAAACGCCCGTAATAAGAACGACCTTTTTCATCGGGAAATAATATCAAATGTTTTGAATGCTTCTATTATCTTTTCAATGGCCGTATTGAGCTGTTCAAAGGTATGCGTTGCCATGAGAGAAAAACGGATGAGCGTGTCTTCCTTTGGGACGGCAGGGCCTATTACAGGATTTACAAAAACGCCATTTTCCAGAAGCATTTGTGTGATCTTAAGCGCCTTAAGATCGTCGCGAACAAACAGGGGAATAATGGGGGTTTCGCTCTTGCCTGTATCCAGTCCGGCCTCCTGAAAGGCTTTGCACGCATAATGCGTCAGATCCCATAAATGAGCTATGCGTTCCGGCTCTTCCAGCATTATGTCTATAGCTGTGCTTACGCTGGCAAGAGATGCAGGAGGCAGGCTGGCACAAAAGATGAGCGCACGGGAATTGTGTTTCAGGTAATTGATCACCGAGGCATCGCCGGCAATAAAACCCCCGATGGAAGCCAGCGATTTGGAAAAAGTACCCATAATAAGGTCCACCTGAGAGGTAAGTCCAAAATGAGAAGCCGTGCCTCTTCCGTTCTCCCCGATGACGCCAATGGCATGCGCATCGTCTACCATAAGGCTGGCACCGTATTTTTGCGCCACCTCAACCAGACGGGGAAGTTTTACTATATCACCCTCCATGGAGAAAATTCCGTCGGTAACAATCAGCTTCATTTTATCAGATTCACAAAGCTGCAATTTAGCTTCCAGAGAATCCATATCGTTATGCTCATATTTGAACACCTTTCCGAAAGAAAGACGGCTTCCTTCAATAATAGAAGCATGATCGAGCGAATCCAGAAGCAGGTAATCCTGGCGATTGCACAATGTCGACACCACTCCCACGTTTACAAGAAAGCCTGTGCTGTAGCAAATGACAGCCTCTTTATTTACCAATTTGGCCAACTTGTCTTCAAGGGCCAGATGCGCATCGAGCGTCCCGTTCAGGAACCGCGAACCGGAACAGCTGGTACCGTATTTGTCTATGGCCTTCTTGGCCGCTTCTTTTATTCTCGGATGGTTAGAAAGGCCCAGATAGCTGTTGGAACCAAACATCAATACTTTCTTGCCGTTCATAATAACGACCGTATCCTGCTCAGATTCAATGGCCCTGAAATAAGGATAGATCCCGGCCGCCATGATCTCCTGAGGAGCGGTATACTTTGCGCAACGATTCTGTAGTAAACCCATAATTAGTTTTCAATTAATTTTTCTTCATTTAATATATCTGCCTGCACATTGTCAGTAAGAATATGATCTTTTATCTTCTTTATATATGGCGATTTACGGAATACCATGAGGTCTGCCAGAAAATAATTGGCCAGACCCGATATAAGCAGCGCCAAAAGATTACAGTAGACCACATCCAGACTGAACAACCATTCAAACAGCAGCAGGCAACCCATTTTTATACCAAACCCTCCGATGGAAGAAATGTTAAAATACAAAAGCCGGATAAAAAATGATTTAGGTCCTTTGGTTTCCAAACGCATGTGCCATATCCAAAAATAAGAGAAGCAGTAGTTGCTGAACATAGCCACTTCAAATGATATGGCAGGTGATATTATATATACGCCAAAATAAGATGAAAAGATATAATTGGAAAAGAGCCATAAAATGATTGTATCCACCAGTGTCCCAAATAACCGGCTGACAACAAACTTAATATATCTTGTCATTGTATATCGGCGTTCTTTTTATAAGGTTTGGGCGGGTCAATTCTTTCGTACTCTTTCTTATATATAATAATATTCACAAAATGAACAGTAAAAAGGATCCCTGCTATCGCAATGCAGATGACGTCAACCAGGCTGAACATCCTGCCTGCAATGGATAACAGAGGTCTCTGAAGAGGCAAATATATAAACATTGTATTAATGATGATAACAATGAGTCTGAATTCTGTCGGGCCGAACAGTCCGTAGGAAATCTTGAATTCTCCTTTCAGATGGGCATTGATATACGTAAAAATTGACAGCACCAGGTAACCGGCGAGAATGAGCAGGGCAATTGAGAGGGAAACAATGGGAGACAAACCGGCCCCGATGCACATTAGGGAAATAGTAACGGCATCAATATTATGATCTATAAAAAAACCGTATACAGGCCTCTGCGTATTCCTCACACGGGCCAGTGTCCCGTCGAGGCTGTCACCGTACCAGTTTATGACAAGCCCGAATGAGGCAAGCCATAAAAAACGTATATCCAGGTTTGATAAAACATAGGCAACCGCCGTAACAACAGCGCCCGTAAACCCGATAAAAGTCAGATGGTCCGAATTCATCCAGTCCGGAAGTTTTTTGGCCATCTTCACCAGAATCCTCTTCTCAACGGCGCTCAGGAAAGAGGTCTGGATCCTGATCTCAGCATGTTTTTCTTTCATCGCAATATGTTTTTGATTTTTTTACACTATTGACAATCAATATGGAAAATTCTTCCAGGCTTTTCTTATATTCATCGTATTTGTGCTGCAGGAATAAGTGCACATCCATGCCCGAAATAATCATCATGAGAATATCTACGGTGGCAGGAATACTCTTTATGGAAAAAAAGCCTTCGTTTTGTCCCCGGGTTAGCATCGACGCCAGCTGTAACCGTTCAAATTCACTGAAACGCTCCCGGGTGCCGGCCACAAAATGATATTTATCAAAAAAATCGGCCTGTAACGTTTCCTGGTAATTCACCGCATTTTTCAATAGATGAAAGCGCTTTAGAATATACCTTTTGAGCATATTCATAGAGTCCTGGCTCCCGGAAATCTCTTTTGACAATTCGGCCTGTACATCGTCCAGTTCCTTTTCCAGCACCGCGTTAAAAAGCTCTTCCTTACTGTTAAAATAGTAATAAAGAAGCCCTTTCGCCTTATGAATATGCCGTGCGATCTCATCCATAGTTGTTTTTCGGAATCCGAATTTCGAAAAAAACCTGGTAGCCGACGTTACGATCTGATCCTTGACCTGGCTCTCATTCTCTGTCATATTATTGACGATTTTGGTTCTAAGGTCAAAGATAATAAAATTTCTATTTTTCCATGACTTCCCTGTAAAAACATTCGACATCCTGCCAGTGATAATACGGATAAATATCCGTTTCTACCGGTATAGAAACTTCCCGCTCGTTGTGCAGGATCTTGACAATAACATCTTTATTTTTCTTATGTCTGAAAAAAACAAGTTGGATATTTGAGGCCTTGGGTGTGCATACAGATGCATTCCATACTGTATAAATCTTCAACGGATCTTTCTCGCTGGAACGATTATCGTCCAATTGCATAAGACCGGCCAAAGGCGTAATATTTCCGTCATGGCCAAATCTCAGATTCGCGGCTGTTCCGTTACCATTAACTGCCTCATGGGCTTTATCAAGAATATCCGTAAGAAGGTTAATCGCATTGGCTACAGCCAAACCACCACTTTCCGGCGAAGTGGAAAGCGTAACATAATATCTATAATTCATTGCCTGCCAAAGATCAAACATTTCCCGGGGTGTGAACAAATCATATAAAGACAGTCCCGGATCCACATTCTGCATATCGGAAGCAATTTGAAACAGACCGGACATTACGGCCGCGGAACTCATATTTTCCTTACAATAACCGGGATTGGTAAAAAGTACGGACATTAGTCGTTCGGGATTGGCCAGTTCATGTAAAAATCTATAATTTGCCCTCCAGGCCAATGTCGTATCCCTTATCCACCTTTCATATTCTTTACCTGTATGATTCATGTAATACATATATCGTTGACTTGCCTGACGCGTTATTTCAAGGTCGGGATTCTCTTCTTTCAGTTTTTCGCAAAATGCATCCATGCTAAGAATGCATCGGATAACAGTGGTGGATTTTGCATCAATCTTTGCATCTCCGGCAAAAACCTGAGGATAGTTTTTATACATTCTCTCCGCAATGGCACGATGCTGCCGTACCCCAAGGGAGGTAAGATCACCGCTCCGGCCCCGTGCATCTTCACAAATAATTGCAAGCCGACGCCGTACATCCTTTCCGAGAGGTGTTAAGACGCTATCTGAATAAGCTTTATTAAAGACTTCATAAATATTTACATAATCACCGTCACTGGTTAGCCATCTGGACCCGTGACGTCCGTAATGGCTTATATAAAAAGGAATATATCCTTTGGGCGCAGGTGTGTTTTCTGCTACGGTTACCGGATACGCATATAAAAATGCAGCGGTCAGTTCCGGTGTGGATAACAACTCTTTTTTTGAAGGGATTTGTGCAAATAGAGTAAAAAAAGAAAAAAGAAGAACAAGGGCAGTAAGAAATTTTTTCATCGTTATATTTTTGATTTGGCTAATTTAAGACGAAAAACCCATAAGTAGCTATAGCGAATCGTCATCCGGACAAGCCAAATTACCGAAATAATTATAGCCAACTTGGTGAATAAACCATCGTAATTATCTATATAATAAAGAAATTACGTTATCTTTGTAACAGAAAAAGCCGGTAGGATTAATCAATAAAAAGAATATGGAAACATCGGTAGTCTACAAGCCAAGGATAGCGGACAGGATGCTGCAAGAACAACTCGAAGCATCGGGGGTCGTTTTGATCCAAGGGCCGAAATGGTGCGGAAAAACAACTACTGCGGAACAGCAGGCAAAAAGTGTTCTGTATATGGATGCCCCAAGGACCCGTAAAGCTAATTATCTGTTGGCGGAAACAGACCCGGAAATTCTTTTTCAGGGAGAGACACCAAGGCTGATTGACGAATGGCAACTGGCTCCGAAATTATGGGATGCTGCACGGTTTGAAGTAAGTCGCAGGCGTTTGCCCGGACAGCTTATTTTTACAGGTTCGGCTGTTCCGCCTGATTTAACGGAATTAACCCATTCCGGTACCGGCAGGTTTGCATGGCTGACCATGCGGCCCATGAGTTTGTGGGAATCCGGCGACTCAAATGGCAGCATCAGCCTGAATTCTCTTTTTCAAGGAAATATGGCTCCAGTTGTTTCACGTGACATTTCATTGAAAGAACTGGCTTTTCTGATATGCAGAGGTGGTTGGCCGGGCTCTCTCAGTTTAACCCCCAAGGCTGCTTTGCGACAGGCTACAAACTACGTGGATTCAGTTGTTAATAGCGACGTTTCCAGAGTGGACGATGTAAGCCGGAATGCGGAATTTGTTCGAAGGCTGTTGCGCTCTTACGCCCGGCATCAAGGCGCACAAGTGTCTGTAAACACGATATATGACGATCTGGAGAAGAACAGGATGGGAAGTATGAGTGAAGATACCATTGCCTCATATATTTTAGCCCTTAAAAAAATTTTCGTTATTGAAGACATGCCGGCGTGGAGTCCTAACCTCCGATCCAAGACCGCAATACGTACTTCCGACACCCGTTATTTTGTAGACCCCTCCATTGCGACTGCTGCTCTTGGCCTTGGTCCCGAAGATTTGATCGGAGATTTGAACACCTTCGGTTTGCTTTTTGAAACGATGGTCGTACGCGACCTTCGCGTATATGCCGATGCACTTGACGGGCAAGTGTACCATTATCGTGACAAGAACGGACTGGAGTGCGATGCTGTGGTGCATCTGCGAAATGGCTGTTTTGGGCTGATAGAGATAAAACTGGGAAGTGACCGTTTAATAGAGGCAGGCGCCCAAACTCTTAAGAGACTGTCCGACAAAATAGACACGACAAGAATGAAATCATCTTCATTCCTGATGGTTATTACTGGTAGAGGGCAATACGCTTACCGCCGGGAAGATGGTGTTTATGTGGTACCGATAGGTTGTTTAAAAGATTGAATATATGCATTCAGCATCAGATAAAATGTATCTATCGCCTTCTCCAAATCCCCCCTGCTTTCCAGAAACGGCATATGCCCGGTGGGGCTGCTGACAAAAAGTGCATTAGGGAATTTTATTCCTTTATAGTGATCCGGTCCCACCATCCAGTCTCTTTCGCCATAAAAGAAAAGTACGGGTATCGTTACCTGTGGTGCGAATTGTCTGAAATCGGACCAATAATCGGCCACTGAAAGCGCTATATTGCTAAAATCGTTATTCCATTCGCTTACTTTCCCGTAAGTGGCATTCATGATGTCCTGGTTGGCTTCTTCCGTATAAGCCATTTTCCAGAAAAGCTCCCTTTTATTCAGGCTGTCAATGAGTCCGGTCATAACCTCCAAAAGCTGAGCCGGAGTTGCAGAAGACATATCCGGCTGTTCGTTACCCAGAATCTCATAAGCTTTTGAAATCCAGCTGCCGGAAAAACTTTCCTGCATACAGAGCGTGCAATTGATCATGAGCATTCCGGAATGAACCTCCGGGCGGGCCATGACATACCCCATTTGCAGAATACCTCCGAACGAATGTCCCAGCGTGAGCCATGTGTCAATACCCAATGCCTTTCTTACCTCTTCAAAGTCTTTGACCATCCGCTCCATGGAATAATCTCCATTCACGGGCGAAGAGGAGCGCCCCACCCCTCTTTGATCGAGATACACCATTTGGAAATTCTTTTCCAGATAATCGCCCATAAATTCTTCCAGCCAGAGGCTTCCCGAACCGGGCCCTCCGTGCAGATACAGGCAGGGAGTACCGATACCCCGCACATTAACATACAAGCAAACGCTGTCCGAGGTCACGATTTTCATTTCCCGGGCCCCGAGCCATCCGGCCAGAAGCAGCATAACGATTAAAAGAACTGTTCTTTTCATATTTTTCACATTTGACGCAAAAATAATCATTCGGTTTCAGGGACGTCTTCCCCTGCAACCCGAACTATGGTAATAATTACTAATTACCATAGTTTCAGCTGATTTTCAACAGTTTACCAATTATTTTAATCATGACTTTTTTCGCATCTGTTTTTGAATTCGCAGCCTTTACAGGGATCATCTTTACGGCGAATACTTTTTATTATCGCATATAAAGACAATACAACCGTTAAAATGAGGATACTATATACTATAATTAATTGCATAAGAGAATTAAATAAAAAAGCTGCCTATCTGATATACTCCAAATGTCACCACCCAGGCCAGACCAGTCGTATAGGCCATGGTAAACAAAGCCCACTTCCAGCTCGATTCCTTCTTAATGGCAGCAATCACCGCAATACATGGGAAATAAATTAACACAAACAGCATAAAACATAAAGCAACAAGCGGTGTAAACGATTCCTGGTTACGCAGGTTTGAGATCAGAGAGCCATCATTATTGTCGTTCCCGGCTCCCCCGTTGTAAAGAACTCCCATGGTACTTACCACAATTTCTTTGGCCGCCAGCCCGCTTAGAATACTTACCCCCATTTTCCAATCAAACCCAAGAGGTCTGATAATCGGTTCAATAGCATGCCCGAGCTTGCCAATATAAGATTGTTCCCGACTTGCATAGTCCCGGCTGCCCGATGCATCTCTTGGGAAATATCCCAAAGCCCAGATAATTATGGATGCCACCAGTATAACCGTTCCCATCTTTCTTAGATATGCTGCGCTTTATGCCACATGTGCAATCCGGTATTTTTCAGTGTCGGAATACGATATGGAGGCAGTTCCATAACAAAGGGAACTTCTTTTTTGGAAAACGCAATTTTTTTCATAACCAGTGCAACAGCAACGGCTAATAATATTCCGGTAAGGTATAATGAAAACAAAACAAGGCCCCGATGATTCGGGAAAAAAGCCGAAATTAATAATACATACACCGGCAGTCGTGCGCTACATGACATGAAAGGCGTTATTATCATGGTCAACAATCTGTCCGTTCTGTTTTCCAACGTCCTGGTAGCCATTATTGCCGGAACATTACACCCAAATCCCATTATAAGAGGAATAAATGATTTTCCGTGTAACCCTATTTTATGCATTAATTTATCCATAATAAAAGCTGCACGTGCCATATATCCGGAATCCTCCATTAAAGAAATAAAGAAAAATAATATCAAAATATTCGGTAAAAAAACAATTACTCCACCAACGCCTGCAATTATCCCGTCAACCAGTAAATCCCGCAGAGGACCTTCGTTCAGGCTTCTGCTAATAAGGCTTCCAAGTGTGGAAACTCCCGATTCAATCCAATTCATAGGGTATTGTCCAATTGCAAAAGTAGCCTGGAACATCAACCACATAAAAAAGATAAATATGGGAAATCCCCATATTCTATGGGTAAACAGATCGTCCAGTGTACGCACTTTTCCGTGTGCCGGAGCCGGTTCTTTGTAAGTTTCTTTCAACGCGCCCTCAATAAACCCATATTTTGCATCGGTAATGATGGTTTCGGAATTTTCGGCATACTCTTTCTCAAGCCTTTGCACGACAGCACGGACAGTAGTTTGAAGGGGCAGAAAATTTGGCAACGAACCGAGTCCTTCCAAAGTAGTTTTATCACCTTCAATTATCTTTATAGCCAAATAACGTGTTGAATACTGGATCATTATTTCAGGCGCCTTACGTAGCTCGGTCTGAATCTCCATAATACCGCTTTCAATTATTTTACCGTAATTGATATGGACATGACGGACATGCGGATCTCTGTTCTCATATACTTCTATCAGTTTTGAAAACAATTCATCAATTCCCTGTCCTTTTGAGGCAACAGTGGGAACTACAGGAATTCCTATTATTTTTCCCAGAAATCCGTAATCAAATTCAACTCCCTTATTTTTTAGCTCATCGTACATATTAAGAGCAATAACCACTTTAACATTCATATCAATGAGTTGCGTGGTAAGATACAGGTTCCTTTCCAGATTGGATGAATCAATTACATTAACTACGATGTCCGGTTTTTTTTCAATAATATGATGGCGGACATATAATTCTTCCGGAGAATACTCTGTTATGGAATATGTACCCGGCAGATCAACAATTATGAATTGATAGCCGTCCTTTTTCAGGACGGCTTCCTTGGCATCTACGGTTACTCCGCTGTAGTTTCCCACCCGTTCGTGCGAACCGGAAGCATAATTGAACAAAGTTGTTTTCCCGCAGTTCGGATTCCCCACCAGCGCAATTCGGATGATACGATCTTTTTTTGTGGATGAAACAACCGGGCAGTCTTCTTCCGATGTCCCGTTGTATGCTGTATCTGAGAATTGAACACAGTCCGAACCGGTTAACACTTGTATCATGTCCGCCTCGCTTCTTCTCAACGAAACGTTATAACCCATGATCTCATACTCAATGGGATCGTTCAAAGGCGCATTTTTGATCACTTTTACTTTTTTACCTTTGATAAAACCCATTTCAGTAATCCGTTTCCGGAATGCCCCACGTCCCAGCACCTGGGTAATTATGGCAGACTCCCCTGACTTTAGATCTGATAAATGACGTATCTCTGTCCCAACTTCTATCATCCTTATATTCAATGAATAATATTAAAAGAAACTCCCCCGTAAAACATTGTACCAAAAACAGGGGCATACATAAAAGCAGCATCGTCAAGGTGTCTTTCGTTCTGAACTTTGTTGAAGATATTATTTACCCCGGCATATAGCTTGAATGAACCCAGCCTCTTTGAGATTCTTGCGTTAAAAAGCACAAAAGGTTCCGTCTTTTTAATTTTTGACTGATCTCCAAGAACTGCATCAATTTCTTCATTATAATAATCGATGTACATTGTACCCTGATAATTACCTGTCAAAGCAAAAGTCCAGCTTCCGGGAGCATATTCAAGTCTCATGTTACCGGTTGTTACAGGAAATCTGGATATGTATTTGCTCAAAGCCTCATATTCCGTACCCACCCAGTCTTCACGTACATTTTTATATTCGCCCCGATTATACGTAAAATCGATTCCCAATGAAAGATTCCTTAGCATGTTTGCTATCAGGGATAATTCTATCCCCTGCACGAAGGCATCATCAATATTTTTCCATTGATAATCATATCCCAATGCAGCAACCTGAGCATCTGCATCGGTAAACCCGATTTTGTTCTTTAAATCTGTCCGAAACAAATTAGCACTTATTCTCATATGGTTACCATAATAATCTGCAGACAAATTATAACTTACTGAAGTCTCAGGTTCCAGATCAGATGATTTCCACACCCTGGGCGATCCACTGCATAAATGCAGATCTTCAGAAAATCCGTAAGGAGCCCTGAATCCGGTCCCGGCATTTGCCCGAAGTGTGAATTTCTCTGAAATTTTATATTTAACTGCCAATCGGGGATTTACGGCCGTTTCATCAAAATTAGTTTCGGGAAAATTTTCAGTTGCAAAAACCTGCTTGTCTGCGGTATATTTTTCTCCGGAATGATGGTTATCTATTCTCACTCCCGGCACCACCATGAATTTATCTGATATAGCCCATTCATCCTGAAGGAACAAACCGAATTCCCGTGCCGATTTATTGGCGACCGAACGATATGATTCTCCCAGAAAACTGCTTGCCTGGTCAACGACAACGTACATTCCAGATTCTTCAAGCTTATCGTAGAAAAACTGTAACCCGGCAATCAGGCTGTGTTTCCTGAGCTTTGTATTAAATGACAATGTTGAAGTCACAGAATTCTCATCAGCCAGATAAGGTCTCATAACTCTTAAGTCGGGAACACTGTCGTTATGGGTCGCCATATAATCCCCCAGATAGGAATCGTTGGTAGCATTTCTGTTATGATTAACATAACCAAATGAAAGATTCAATTCAGATTTTGTCCCAATTTTAGCAGTATAACTCAACGATGCTTCATAACGATCTGTGGTAATATTTTCTGTGCCATCTGTTAACGGATTACGATAATAATCATCCGTCATAGTACCTCCTTCCCGTTTTTCAAAAACCGATTTCCCATGAAGAATGAGCTTATCATTTTTAAAAAGCATTATTGATATACAGGCCAAAACCTGCATTGGTAAGGTTGGTTTTTACCCGATCAGAAATCCCGTCCTTTTGCATTACTTCACTGCGTGTAATTCCCGCCCCAGTTTCGTCAATTGCATCTTCAGTATAACGTTGTGCAAAAATTGTCAGGCCAACCGTGCCTTTCTCATTCCGCATAGAAGAAGAAACGTCGTATTTATTCGTTCTGTAGCTGCCAAACTGAACGTCCAACGTTGTTGAAGGGATATTGGAAGGTTCCTTAGTTATAATATTAATAGCTCCAGCAACAGCTCCACTGCCATACAATGCAGATCCGGCGCCCTTAACTACCTCAATTTTATCAATATCTACCGTACTCATTTGTTGTAGCCCGTAAACCCCCGCAAGTCCCGAATACATGGGTTGACCATTAATTAGCACCTGAGTATGTTCAGCTCCGAGACCCTGCATACGTATCATAGTGAAATTACAATACTGACACTGGTTTTCCACTCTTATTCCGGGAATCCCTTCCAGGGCCTGATAGATGTTATTCGCATTTTTTGTTTCAATGGCCTTTGAGGTAATTATCTCTGTCCTTACAGGAACATCTTTGATATAATGTTCGGTCCGGGTACCGGTTACAACAATCTGATTAAGATTCATCACATCGTCTTCCAATTCAAAAAAGAGTTCGGTAACCTTTCCCTCTTCCATTGCCACCTCTATTTCTTTTGATATATATCCTAAAGATTGTGCTACTAATATATTTTTTCCAAGAGGCAGATTGGCCATTTTAAAATGACCGGAACCGTCCGATGAAGTCCCAATATTTGTGCCTTTAACATAAACCTCTACATAAGGTATATGTTCTCCGGTACGTTTTGAAGTAACATGCCCGAAAAGCATGGCATCGGTGTTGTTTTGCGCCTGTAATTGCACGGCAATAAGTAACAAAAAAATAAAGCATAATGTATTTTTCACAATTTGTCCTCCGATATTTGATTTAAAAATATCTGCAAAACAAAAGCAAAAGCGTAACAATGGTAATACCCAGAAATAGTGATATTCCATCCATTTTCTAATTCATATGAGCTATCACTCCCAGTGAACACTCTTTTTATCGCTTACTTAATAGATTTACAATAACAACATCGCCCGCACGCGTAGCTATATCGTATTCATATACTCCATTCATTTTAAGCGATTTAAATGATATTCCAGCACTAAACAACGGGTTGGGGTTCGTGCCGTGTGCCTTTTTTAGTCCTTTTCCTGCTAAAGGAACATACGACCGCAGCCTGCAAACACCTCCCAGAGATGATTTTATGACTGCCGTCTTTAAGGTTCCGTTCTCCCATGTAATATCCACTTCGAATCCTCCCCGTGCCCTAAGGCCGCTGACCTTACCGCTTTTCCAGGCATGAGGAAGGGCGGGCAACAAATGCACGGCGCCGTCGTGGCTTTGGAGCAACATTTCGGCAATACCGGCCGTACAGCCAAAATTGCCGTCAATCTGAAATGGAGGATGTGCATCAAAAAGGTTTGGATAAGTACCTCCCCGGGGTCTGCCATCGGGTTGAACAGCCGGAGTCAGCTGATCCGTGATGAGTTTATACGCATGATCTCCGTCAAGTAACCTGGCCCACAGGTTCACTTTCCATCCCATTGACCAGCCGGTGGATTCATCGCCCCTGGACAGTAAAGAGGTTTTTGCCGCCAATGCCAGTTCCGGAGTTCTGAAGGGAGATATCTGGTTAGACGGGAACAAACCGTATAAATGAGATACATGCCTGTGTTTATCGTCGGGGCTGTCCCAGTCATCGAGCCATTCCTGCAATTGTCCCCATTTACCAATCTGCATGGGGGGCAACCGGTGCAAGGCAGTCAGAATGCTATCTGCAAGTCCCTTGTCTTTATTTAATATGCGGGCGGCTTCTATGGTTTTTATAAACAGATCGGATACCAGTTGATTATCCATGGTGGCTCCCGCCACAACGGAATACGCGGGATGTTCCACAGGTGCATTTTCCGGAGAAATGGAAGGACAAACTACCAGCCATTTATTCCGGGGTTCTTCCGTCAGAAAATCAAGGAAAAACAGCGATGCCTCTTTGATCACCGGGTAAATCTGTTCCAGATACTCTTTATCTCCGTTGAACAGGTATTTATCGAATAAATGCTGGGAAAGCCAGGCGCTGCCCATGGGCCACATGCCCCAGAAGGCACCGTCCACCGGGCCGCTGATTCTCCAGATATCGGTGTTATGGTGCAGAACCCATCCTCTTGCGCCGTACATGTCGCGGGCCGTTTGCCTGCCGGTCTGTGACAGTTCGCCGGTCATCCGCACCAGCGGTTCATTCATCTCGGGAAGGTTGGTGATCTCGGACGGCCAGTAATTCATTTCGGTATTAATGTTCACCGTATATTTACTGTCCCACGGAGGCGTATTGCGGTCGTTCCAGATACCCTGTAAATTGGCCGGTTGGTATCCGGGTCTGGAAGAAGAAATGAGTAAATAACGCCCGAACTGGAAGTACAAGGCCACCAGCTGCGGATCATCTCCTTTGGCAAATTGTTCCAGACGCACATTAGTGGGCTTGTTTATCGCATCTGTCACTCCCAGATCCAGACTTACCCTGTTAAAGTATTTTTGATAATCTTCACAATGATCTTTATTAATGCCTTCATACGTTTTGCTCAACGCTTTACTAAGGTATCCGGCAGATTTCTCACTGGCATTCCCGCTTAGATCGTTGTAATTGATAAAATTGGTGGCAATTGAGACATAAACAGTTGCCGTATGGGCCCCGCTAACGGTCAAAGCGGTATCACGGGCAATCACCAGGCCGCCTTCGATCAGAACCTTTATGCGGGCGCAATAGTTGACGGCACCTTTTACGCCTTCAAAATCGGAGGTTACTCCGGATACAATAAGCTCGTCATTTCCCTGAATCACTACTTCTGCGGCAGAAGAAGAATCCATAGTGACCGAAAAATTCAAAGCCCCATTTTTGTCCGATGTAATCCGGCCGACAATCACCTGATCCGGAAAAGAAGAGATCACCCTGGTTTCGTAGGTTACGTCATCAACCATGTATCGTGACAACACGGCAGCATTCTCCAGATCAAGTTCCCGGTAATAATTGGAAAATTTTTCATGACCGGGAAAAATGAACCGCAGGTTGCCAACCGTCTGATAAGGCATTCCATGAGACGTTTTACTAATAAATCTCTGATCTATCAACGCCTGAGCCTCGCCAAACTGTTGATTAAAAATCAACTTTCTGACTTCCGGTAACGCTTCAAGCGCCAGGGGATTATCATTCCTGTTCGGTTGGCCTGCCCATACCGTATTTTCGTTAAGCTGCCAGGTTTCCCGGCAGGGATGGCCGTATACCATGGCCCCCAAACGGCCATTTCCTATAGGCAGTGCTTCCACCCACTGCGCGGCCGGTTTGTCGTACCATAATTTCAGAGACGAAAGGAGAAGGGCCGCTAATAAAATACTATGCATGGTTGTTCATTAATTCGTTCTGAACCAGTCAAAGTCTGCATACCCGCCCGGTTCTTTCGTGGCATAATTGAACAAACCGAATTTGTTCCCGGTAAAGATTGTAAGACTGAATCTCATTTTCAGATTATTGCCAAGAGGCATGAACGTTTTGTTATCATAACTGTACTCAAACCGTGCATCTCCGGTCATATTGGACAGGACGGCCCGCAGGTAAATGATTTCCGATTCTGACGGAATAGAAGCAACCGTTTCGCCGTTATTCACCATGACAAGGCTCTTTATCCCATTTTCCTGTGTCAGGGCAATATAGGCATAGGGATCCTGGAAAATAGCCAGCCCGGCCACATCGCCATCCTTCATGCAATTGGCATCCATTCTGACCGTTCCGATGGTTGGAAGGGTCTTGTTGTATTGTGCAAAAGGTCTTTGGGTGAGCATGTTGGGAGCCTCCCTAAGGTTCGCGACTATCTTTCCGGTTGTCAGGCGCAGGTGGCCCGGACGTTGGGTCAACGACCATTTCTCCGGATCGGGATTATGGTTCCAGCCCCATTGCATACCTAAGACAGCCTCATCAAATTCATCGGAGGCAGGAAGGCTTTTCACCGGATATTCTTTAGCCATATGGGGCTTTTTACAGGTAATAACCCCGCGGCCGTCAACACCGGCCACCGGCCAGCCATCTTCCCACCTTACCGGCTGTAATGAGGGAAAACGCCCTAACGGTCCGCTGTCGACAAAAAGGACGGTCCACCATTCTCCCGTTGGCGTTTGAAGAAGCGCTCCCTGGTGAACTCCAAAAGTCACACCGGGTATCGTATCACGTAGCACGATTTTCTCCTCGTAAGGTCCGTAAATGTTTCTTGAACGCAACGCCACCTGAATCCCGTCCCTTCCTCCGTACGTGCAGTATAAATAATAATAGCCATCCTTCTTGTACACATGCGTTCCTTCCAGACCGCCGCGGATTGTTCCGGTATAGACCAGCGAATCGCGGCTTGCGGGGGCAAAGTTCTTATCCAACTCGGTAATGGATATTTTGCCATAGCCGTGAGCCACATAAATCTTTCCGTCGTCGTCAAAGAAGAGACCCGGATCATAAAAGCCGGCAGGCAGTTTTTCTATTTTCCACGGGCCTTCCGCCTGGGAGGCCGAGCAGAGGAATCCGCCTTCGTTAAGCGTGATGAAAAGCAAATAGAACTTCCCGTCATGGTAGCGGATGCTGGTGGCCCATTGTCCGTGTCCGTAGCGGTTACCGCCGTCCAGATTGTAACAGGGATCGAAATCGAACCGGGGAACCGCATTGCTGCAATACTCCCAGTTCACCAGGTCGTTTGATTTCAGGACGGTCACACCCGGAAAAACAAACATGGTTGTGGTAACCATATAGTAAGTGTCTTCCACCCGGATAACATCGGGATCGGGAAAGTCCGAGGCTATGAGCGGATTGGTATAGGTGCCGTCTCCGTTGTCACTGGTTGTTTTACGTACAGGGGCATGAGCAGGAATCCTCATGTCTTTTTCTATGAGATCTTCCAGCAGGTTGAGGGGCAGTTCCATGTCTTTCGGGAAAGGCATTCTGCTTAATTGCTGGAAATAGAGCAGGCAGCCTCACACGTAAACAAGGTACAAAGGCGCATATATAGGCTATGCGGGTGGGATTTCGACAAACCAAGCAGCAAGTTAATCACTTTATCACTTCGGGAATTAAGTGTCAAAAATCGGCTAAAAACGACCATTGCAGCCATTGACGATATGCACCCCGATTTGGTTATCATTGACGGGATCCGGGACCTGGTAAACGACTTTAATAATATTGAGGAATCCTCCCAGGTGGTTGGTAGGTTTATGGCAATATCAACCCAGGAGAACTGCGCCATAATATCCGTATTGCACCAAAACAAGGCCGATGAGAACGCGCGCGGTCATTTGGGTAGTGAAATATGCAACAAGTCCGAAACGGTCATACAAGTAAAGAAACAAGATGGTATTGCGGTAATCACTCCCGTATATAGCCGTAATCGGGACATTGAGGAATTTTCATTCCGGATAGACGAAACCGGACTACCTGTTCCATGCGATTGCCCGAAGGTGGAGAAAAAACGGCACGATGTTGAAGAATTGATTAAAAAGGCCATGTTTGGTAGTAGCGAGTGGAAGAAAAAGGATTTGATCGATAGCGTGATGGGTGCGAATAAAAAAGGCGAAAGGACCGCAAGACGGACCATTGACCAGGCACTAGACATGGGAATAATTAAGAAGAACAATGCAGATATATATTATTTGGTAGAATTATGGAAAGAAGAAGATTTACCCTACTGACAAACACATGGACAAATAGGACACGTATATATATACGTACGTGTCCAAATGTCCATTGGCCGAGTGTCCAAGTGGACAAAACCATAAGCACTGTATATCACCAACTTATAAGCCTATTTGTCAAAAATGTCCAAAGGATGTCCAAGCAATAAAATGAGCGTTGGACAAACGCATTTTGTCCAAAAATTGAATGAAAACAACATTAAAAAACATTGATCATGGCACAACCAAAAGGAAAAACGGGGAACCCCAACGGCAGGCCTAAGGGCAGCCCAAACAAGATTACAAGCGAGTTAAAAACATGGGTAAAGATGTTGATCGATAACAACCGCCAGGGATTAGAACAAGACTTAAAAAAGTTAAGTCCAAAAGACCGATGGCAGATAATTGAACGACTATTGGCGTTTTGTGTCCCTAAGATGCAGAGCACGGAAGCCGTGTTGGACCTGCAACGGCTCACAGATGCAGAACTTGAAACGATCATAAACCAAATAACAAGTAATGAAGATGAAAACAACGGAACAGATGCGGTATAGAACCCCCGATGGTGAAACGCTGACCAGGGATGTCAAGATACTTTTGCTAAAAATTTTGAAAGAAGGGCAGTTTACAGATGCGGATAAAGAAGGATTACGATGCGGCCTGCATAGTCCGATGGTGATATTTGATAGCCTAAGGGATTGCAAGCGTCAGTATGAGAACGATTTTGCCGACACCCAGGGGCAAAGTCCCTGCCCGCTAACAAAACGACAAAGAAGCGAGATAAAGAAAGTGTTAAAAGCCGGAGTGGTAGATGAAAGATTATATCTAGAATTCTGTGCCGCGTTTGGAATAAGGATATTTTGTATTATGTTTACAGATGATTAGATGAGCGGTAATCATTGGCAAACTAAGCGAATTAAAAAAAAGTGTTTATCTTTGTTACTGTCATTGGGATAAATCCCGTTGGAACAATTACAATCAATGCCCTTAGGAAGTTAAATTCTTAGGGGCATTTTCCTTTGGTATGGTACAATTGTATGGTACAACCTGAAAAACTAAACCCCGCTATATCATTGAATAGCAGGGTTTTAATATTCCGTTTTTGTGGTGCCACCGGGAATCGAACCAGGGACACAAGGATTTTCAGTCCTTTGCTCTACCAACTGAGCTATGGCACCATTATTGAGGGGGAGCAAAGTTAAATATTTATTCACTGCCGGCAAAATTT
>Ga0209719_1002130_pt1 | contig 21526 bp, 16 predicted proteins | sample AD_JPNAS2_MetaG_FD_184421 | JGI IMG/M metagenome (GOLD analysis project Ga0209719, IMG submission 184421) | Active sludge microbial communities of municipal wastewater-treating anaerobic digesters from Japan - AD_JPNAS2_MetaG (SPAdes) (version 2) | ecosystem: Engineered > Bioreactor > Anaerobic...
AAGGGCGCGGTGCGGCGATCGCTTCGGTCGAAATCCGTATGAGTTCGGACAGAAATCCGCCTCGAAGATAGCTTCGAGAACCCACTTCAGCGCCCCTTGCACCACGCGATCACGGATACTCGGAATCTGAAGGGTGCGGGTCTTGCCGTCCCCTTTTGGTATTTCTACAAAACGATTCGCTTGTGGTTGGTAATTTCCTGCCATAAGGTCATCTCGAATGGACTGGAGGAATGTCTCCACTCCCATTGCATCGACGTCTTCGAAGCTCTGTCCGTCGATACCCGGGGCGCCGCCATTCCTCTTTGCCAATCGGTACGCCTCCGCAAGTACTTCGACCTTCGTCACGTGCACGAAGATCCCCCAAAAACGGTGCTCTTTCTCAGACTTCGCCTTTCGATAAATCCGCCGGCGCAGCTCCTGCAAACTGATGGGTGCCTTTATCATCTCACCCTTGCCTCGCTTTGCCAAACGGAATGTCTGCCGGTCCGGGTCCTTCCCTCCCCGTGCGTTTTACTGCGCACAGATCATAAGTACTACGACCCGATCCGCCACCCTGACGCCATTCCCGCCACTTCCCACTCAAGGTTATAGGCCGGAACTCCTCATCGAGGTTTCTTCGACGGGCGTCGAGGGCTTCTCCAGTTTCCGCATAATCCTTCGTACCATGTCGCCGCTGATACCCCGCCGGTGAGAGATAGCGTACATGACTCATCACCGCCATCTCTTGCTGCCTTCGCGCGTTATCGACCGTCTCGGCCACCGGAATGCGTGTAACGAGGCTACATCTGCGTTTACTGTACGTTACAACCTGGTACGTTGCGCATCCTCCTTTCAAAGAATGTTGTCGAAGGGCTTTACCGTCTTGCTTTCGCGCCACGGCACCTTCCAAGCTACAAGGCCCTGAGTCTTTTAGCCTCGGTCGGACTTTCACCGACTGGATTATGCGTCCTTGTCTGGACACACCCACCTGCCAGCGGCAGCGATAGAGATCGGCAATCGTTAGAGCGGGCAGGGTAAAATTGTTAGTCAGGAACACCAGAGTTTTCTTGTTCTTTGAATCTAAGTACCGAATGCGGCGGAGTTTTTACGGATAATCCTTTTTGGCGTAGTAGCCCTTGAGGATAACAATCTGATCGCATTGGACCCCGGTGGATTTGTCGACGGGTATGGAGTAGAGGCGTTTTCGGCTGAAGTTTTTCTTTGCCCTGATGACAAATAATGCCGAGGTTTGATGGATTTTGTGGAGGCGTGCAAAATCGAGATAGCCGCGATCCATAACGTAGATGGCGCCGGTTTCGATGATCAGGTTGTCGAGGATATTGACGTCGTGAACCTTTCCTGTTGTTATGATGATCACAGAAGGAATGTTTCCGTGCAGATCCAGGAGGGTATGGAGTTTTACGGCACCTTTCCGTTTTCGAAATTCCGCACATGGGAAAAGGGCCAGACAGCGATCGATGGTAGTCGGGTCCAAGGCGTAAACTGCTTGATCCAGTTCGACCCCAAAGGAATCTTCGACATAAAGTTTTCTGGCCCTGGCAATGAGTATTTGAGCGAAATCGGCATAAATTCGCCAATCTCTGGTCTGATTGGCATGGGCAAGGGTATTGCGAGACACCTTCCCCCGGATGCCCAAATGATAAAGCCGGGACGGGGTTACCCGCAGGCAGGCCTGAATATCTCTCAGGCTTTCCCGGTAGGTGAGCTGAGCAAACGCCATGCAAAGATATTGGTCCCAGCAGGAAAAGCTGATCACTTTGTGATTGCCGTTGTATCGATCGACGCATTTTCGGAACTCGTATGCGGGGACAAAGTCCATTAACTGGGCAAAGATCGTTTTCCCGGAATTCATTCGCCATCTCCTTTTTCAGTGATGGCGGAGATTGGCATATCCGAGAAAAATTTTTCAAATCGATAAATGAGATTTTACGCTATAAACGAAGAGATTTTATGATGTTACGGTGTCATCAAAAATCAACGTTGGGACACCAGTGATAACATGCAAGACAAATCTCCACTTAAAATCCTCTGGCGAAAAAAAAGGGCCTGGAATTGCTAAGGCTTACAGAAAGCCTTCCGGCCCTTGCGGGTGACGGATTCCGTGACCAATTTTGATTTTTTGGCATAAAACAAGACATCTGTCGGGCGTCCTTCCGTATTCGAGTTTTAGCGCCATCAGAATACCAGCTTTGTTTTAATGTAAAGAAAATTTTGCAACTAAAAACAGGTTTGCAATCTGGCGCCACTTGTGCCATAAAGATTTCAATGAACGCGAAGAACAAGAAAACCCTGGCCCTGATCTTTGAAACGCCCACAAGGGCTGACATTTCCTGGACTGCGGCTGTATCCCTGATTGTGAGTATCGGAGCATCCATGAAAGCGGGTCGCGGGTCGCGGGTGCGGTTTAAGTATCAAGGTCACAGTCTCCATATTCATGCTCCGCATCCGGGAAAGGTGGCTTCCAAAAGCACCGTTGAAAGCATAAGGGATTTTTTGACGATCACAGGGGTTAGGCCATGAAAAACTCTATGCAATATAAGGGGTTTACGGGTAACGTGCAGTTTGACGCCGATGAGATGCTTTTTTATGGCCGTGTCCTTGGCCTGAAAAAAGCGATTATCGCCTATGAGGGAAAGACCGTCGATGAACTGGTGAAGGATTTCCAGACTGGCGTTGACGATTACCTTGATATGTGCGCTGAGGAAGGCATCGAACCGGAAAAGCCTTTCAAGGGAACTTTCAACATCCGTATAGAACCGGCGCTTCATGAGAGGCTTGTCGTCAATGCGATGAATGAAGGCGTGACGCTTAACGCCTATATCAAATCGGCATTGGAAAAGGCCGTTGATTCCCATAGTCGTTCTTCTTCCTGAAAAATCATTCGTCTTTGATTGCCGATTCAGTTTTATTCGAAATGCGCAACATTTGTCGCACCCTGTCCAGGTCCGCGCTCGCAACCGGCCCGCCGTAGCAATCTTTGATTTCCGCCGTCACTCGCTGTTCGTAGGGTGCGGCATTGAAAAGATCGTTCTCCAAGACATCCCGTGCCTTAACGAGCAAGAGGGCAGCCCGACCAATTTTTTCCATCGCCTTAAGGTCTTTCAATCCCTGATGGTCGAAAATAAGACAGAAAAGGCAATTCATCATGCACAAACATTCCCGCATGGCACCTGCTGCATCCTGATGCTCGCCAACTGTTAATCCCTTTTTCAATTTTTCCTTCAAAAGGTCGGGTGATCTTATGCTTTCAATGGGCATCGCTGCTACCCCGGGGACGATGTTTTGCTCTAAGGAGGATGTTGCAAGACGAGAAAGTACAGCATGAGACAAACGGCAATAAAAAACCCGATGATTTTCATCGGGTTTAATACGTCCTCGGACATCCTCGGACTATGTCTTGGTGGAGATGAGGGGGCTCGAACCCCTGACCTCGGCATTGCGAACGCCGCGCTCTCCCAGTTGAGCTACATCCCCTTGTTGTCACGGTAGGCGGGGCGCCGTTGCCGCCGCCGCTTTTCTGAACTGCCTCCATATATGATTTCCCGTGTCGCTGTCAAGGGGGCAAATCCACGGTAAAGTTGTTCTGGACTAAACAGGCTGAAAACAGCGGATTTTTTGTCGCCCAAGTAATATCAACTACTTGTGCGGAGAACAAATTTAACCTGGGGACAAATCATTGGGGACGTAATCGGGCTTCCCCCTCGCCGAGAGGTCAATTTTATTTGAATCTTGACAAGCCCTGTCCATTTTCCTATACTCCCTCGAAACTAACGGGAGGGTTACCATGGCAAAAATCGACGCCTTTTTCCAGTTGATGAACGAACAGGGGGCCTCGGACCTCCATCTCGTCACGGGGCAGCAGCCGGCGATCCGCATCCGGGGGGAAATCGAGCGGATCAAATACGACCTGCTGGACAACGACGGTCTCAAGGCCATGCTTTACGAAATAGCCCCGGAGCACAAAATCAAGCAGTTCGAAGAGACGGGAGACGTCGATTTCGCCTATGAAATTCCAGGCCTGGCCCGCTACCGCGCCAATTTCTTCATGCAGAAGTGGGGCTGCGCCGCCGTCTTCAGAGAGATCCCCAGCAACATCCTCACCTCCGAGCAGTTAGGGCTCCCCGCGGTGGTCTCCAAACTGGCCTCCCTGCCCCGGGGGCTGGTTCTCGTCACCGGCCCCACCGGCAGCGGCAAATCCACCACCCTGGCAGCCATCATCGATCAGGCCAACCGGACCCGGAAGGACCACATCATCACCGTGGAAGACCCCATCGAATTCGTCCACAAGAGCCAGCAGTGCATCGTGAATCACCGGGAGGTCGGGGTCCACACCAAGAGCTTCTCCTCCGCCCTCCGCGGCGCCCTCCGCGAGGACCCGGACATCATCCTCGTCGGCGAAATGCGGGACCTGGAAACCATCCGCCTGGCCGTGGAAGCGGCCTCCACGGGTCACCTCGTCTTCGGCACTCTCCATACCACCTCCGCCGCCAAGACGGTGGACCGGGTCATCGAGGTCTTCCCCGCCAGCGAACAGGCCCAGATCCGCTCCACCCTCGCCGACGGTCTCCGCGCCGTGGTCGCCCAAGTCCTCTTCAAACGCATTGATAAGAAGGGCCGTTGCGCCGCCCTCGAAATCCTCATCGCCACCTCCGCCGTCCGGAACCTGATCCGGGAGGCCAAAACCTTCCAGATCGCCTCCATGATCCAGACGGGAAAGAAGTATGGGATGCAGCTTCTTGACGACGCCATTTACGAGTTGGTCAACAAGGGCTGGATCGACCCCGATGAGGCTTACGCCAAGGCCAATGACAAGACTAAATTCCGTCCGCTGCTGAAAAAGCCCCCGGCGGATTTCACCGACGCGTAAAGACGGGCAGCGCCGGAAGCATTTACCGGCAGCGCTCACGGGAAGGATTTGATTCCCGATGCCGAGGCAACTATAGAACTTTATAGCCATCCACCAATAATAGCGATCAGGGAGGAAAGCTTGAGATGAGAAAACAGGAAATCGACTTCATTTTAGGAAAAATGCTCGACTCCCACGGCAATGTATCGGATCTGAACATCACTGTGGGCAAGCCTTTTCAGGTCGAGGCTTCCGGACAGTTGACCGGGGTGGAACTCGATCCGCCCCTTAATAAACTGACGCCCTTCCAATCGGAAATATTCGCCATGAACCTGATCAATCAGGACCGCCGCCTCACGGAAACCCTCATTGCCGAAGGCTCCTGCGACTCGTCCTACGAACTGCCCGGCAAGGCCCGTTTCCGCGTCAACATCTTCTCCCAGCGAGGAAATTACTCCATCGTCCTTCGTAAGCTGGAGACCCGGATTCCCACCTGTGAGGATCTGAATCTCCCCGGGGCCTTCTACAAGATGGCGGAGGAAAAGAACGGGATCATCCTGGTAACCGGGGCCACGGGAAGCGGGAAATCCACCTCCCTGGCCGCCGTCCTGGACAAGATCAACGACACCAAGTCCGTTCACATCGTCACCCTGGAGGACCCCGTGGAATTTTCCCATCCCCACAAGAAGGCGACCTTCAACCAGCGGGAAATGGGAAATGATTTCGACACCTTCGCCAGTGGTCTCCGGGCGGCGCTCCGCCAGGCCCCGAAGGTCATTCTCGTCGGGGAAATGCGGGACCGGGAGACGGTGGAAATCGGCCTGTCCGCCGCCGAAACGGGCCATCTGGTCGTCAGCACCCTCCATACCGTGGACGCCGGTCAGACCATCAACCGCATCCTCGGCATGTTTTCCACGGAGGAGGAAACCCAGATTCGCATCCGCCTCGCCGATACGGTCCGCTGGATCGTCTGCCAACGCCTCCTGCCCAAGGTCGGCGGCGGCCGGGTGGCGGCCTTCGAGATCATGGGCTCCAATCTCCGGATCAAGGATACCATCCTTCACGGCGAATCGGAGGGAAAAACCTTCTATGAAATCATCCAGGCCAGCAAGGCCTTCGGGATGATCACCTTCGACGACTACATAGTGGAGCTTTACGAGAAAGGCCTGATCACCGAAGAAACCGCCCGGGCCTATGCCTCCAACAAGGGCATCGTCGGCCGGGGCATCGATTCCGTGAAGAGCACCAAGGGCGAGGCGACCACGGAACTTGGCAAGCTTGCCATCGACAAGGACTACGGAAAGCAGAAACCTAAATGGCCGTAATCACGACGCAGCGCATATCGCCGGCGAACAACCAGGACAAGATCCTGGCAGGCGGGGGCATTTATCTAAACTCTCGATATTTTCTTAAGGGGGACGGACGAAACCAATGGAAGAGCAGAAGACTTTGGCCAAAGACGTAGCAGCGGCGGATTACAACGCCTCGGATATGCCCTTCGACTTCGTCGAGGAGGGGGCGCAAACCGCTCTGATCTGTGAAGCCGACGGGTCGGTGCGGGAAAAGATCGTTGCCGACATGAAGGCGGCGGGATACCAGACCAGCGAGGCGGCAAACGCCCGGGACGCCTTGAAAAAGACCCGTTTTCACGTTTACGACGTCGTGGTCGTAAATGAATGCTTCGACGCGGACAACCCCGACGCCAACGACATTCTCGTGTATTACGAGGCCCTGCCCATGACTACGAGGCGCCGGTCCTTCCTGGTCCTGCTCACGGATAGATACCGCTCCTCGGACAACATGGCGGCCTTCAACAAAAGCGTCAATCTCGTGGTCAATTTAAAGAACATCGACGATTTCACGGCGATTTTCAAACGGGCTTTCGCCGACAACACCGCCTTTTACCACGTCTTCCGGGAAACCCTGAAAAAGATGGGTAAAGCTTGAGGATTTTTTTGCTCAGGTGGAGGAATCCTTCCGGGCGTTATCTTTCTCCTCCAGGGCCCGCTGGGCATCGGCAAGGTAGAGGAGATAAAAAGGATTTTGCGGTTCCGCCGTGACGGCCCTCTGAAAGGCCGCCACGGCTTTTTCGTGGTGTCCGGCCCCGGCCAGGGCATTGCCGAGGCGGTTGCAATACGCGGCGGTGAATTCCGGCCGGAGCGACATGGCCGTTTCATAGGCAGCCACCGCCGCCTCGATGTCGCCCCGGGCAAGGAGCAAATCGCCGGCAAGCAGGTGGTGGGCCGGTTCGGCGGCGTCTTCCCGGATGCACAGCGCCGCCATCCGGATCGCCGGCTCGATATGACCCGCATCGCGGTAAACCACCGCCAAACGACCATAATAGGCGGCAGATGAAAGCGGTTCGATCTCTCCGGCCCGCCGATAGGCCGCTTCTGCGGCGTCGAATTCCTCTCCCGCCGCCAGGGCGTTTCCCAGCCGGCAGCAGGCCATGGCGTCGTCGGGCTCCAGCTCCGTCATCCGGCGAAAGACCGCCACGGCCTTGGCAACTTCCCCGGTCTTCAGATAGGCATCTCCCAGGTCCCCCATCAGGGCGTAGTCTTCCGGCTGGGCAGCCATGGCGTGTTCGCAGATTGCCACGAGACGATCATAGCGTCCTTCCCGCTTGAAGATCCGCACCAGTTCGTCGAAGGCGAATCCCGTAAAAATCTTGCGCTGGAGTTCCTTTTTTAGAAGCGCTTCAAAGCAGGCCACCGCCTCATCGAGAAAACCGCCGTCGTGATAGGCCCAAGCCAACTTCAGGACGAAGGAGTCCTCGCCGGGATGGCGGGCCACCAGCCGCCGTAAGATTTCGATCGCGTCGCCGCAGCGACCCGCCTCCAGACAATCTTCAACAAGGATCTGAAGTTCCTCGGAATTCAGATCCTCCCACCGAGGGTTGCCGTCCCTATCATCTATCTTCATCGGTTCGCAACCCGTAAATATGCGGATTTCAGGCCGGGAATTATCACTCTTCTTTCTCGTCGCACCGGAGGCGATGGTGAAAAGAACCCTGCCATCCTTCCTACGGAAAAAGGCCCCGGCTTGTAGCCGAGGCCTGTGTTTATAACTGTTTCAGCAATCACCACCCCGGCTTAGCAGGCGGAGCAGGAACCACAGCCACCGCCGCTGCCCGCCGCCAGATTGGAGGTCAGTTTGAACCCCGACCCCATGGCACCGGTAATGAAATCTACGGTGATCGGCCGGACCTCTTCGTAAAGGGACTTGTCGATCAGGAAGGTCAGGCCGTTATCCTGGACCACTTCGTCGGTTTCTTTTGGCTCATCCAGAGCCATCCCCAGATTGGGGCCGCCTCAACCGGCCGTCATAATGATCCGGATCGTCTGGATAGCCTTGTTCTGCAGGAATTCCTTGATGACTTCCGTTGCTTTTTCGGTTACTTGAAACATTTTGATCCTCCTTGTCAAATCTTATCGGACCGCTAACCTATATACGGGACCAGCGTTTGTCAATCATAAACTCCGGAAAATATTTTCTGCCGGTCCGGTTATCCGTAGCCTAACCTCCGGCAGGCGAGATATTGCGCCCTCGAACGCTCAGGACGCCAACTGGAAGCCCTTTTCCCTGAACAGCCGCAGGCAGGCATCCACGACCTCGGGATCGTAAAGGAGGTCCCGGTTCTCTTCGATCTCCGCCAGCCCCTCCTCCAGGGCCCGCGCCGGGCGGTAGGGACGGTAAGAGATCATGGACTCCACCACGTCGGCCACCATCAGGATCTTCGCCTCGATAAGCAGTTCGTCGTCCCTGAGCCCCCGGGGGTAGCCCGAACCGTCCAGTCGCTCATGATGCTGCCGGATGATCTCGGCAATAGGCCAGGGGAAATCGATGTCCTTGAGGATCTCGAAGCCGGACTCCGCGTGGTTCTTCACGAGGCTGAACTCGATGTCCGACAGCTTCCGCGGCATGCTGAGGATCTCCGCCGGCACGGATATCTTGCCGAGATCGTGAATGACGCTGGCCAGCCGGACGGAGTTTTTCTGTTCGCAGCTCAGCTCCATTTCCTCGGCGATGGCGCCGGCCAATTCGGCAACGCGGCGCTGATGGCCGGCAGTATATGGGTCCCGCGTTTCCACCGTCACGGCCATCGCCCGCACCGTCGCTTCAAGGGATTTGATGATACGCTCCATGCTCAGTTTGCGATCGGTGATATCCTGGCTCATGCCTTCGTAATAGCGGATGTTGCCCTGCTCGTCCCGAACCGCCTGGAAGGTCAGGGAGACCCAGATGGGGGTGCCGTCCTTGCAACGTTGCTGGACCTCAAAATCCTTTACGTAACCCTGCCTGTCGATGAGGTGGAGGATCTTCTCCCGGTCCTTGGGATAAACATAGAGTTGGTGGGCAACGTCAGTCATCTTGGCGATGAGTTCCTCGGGAGAGGCATAACCCAGCATCCGGGCCATGGCCGGATTGGCCATTAAGAAGGCGCCTTCCGGCGTGGAACGGAAGATCCCGTCCTGAACGCCCTCGAAGATCGTCCGGTACTGCGCTTCGGCCTGGCGCAGGTCCTCCTCCGACTGCATGCGTTGGGTAATGTCTTCATTGGTCCCTTCATAGTAAAGGATGTTGCCCTCCTCATCTTTTACCGTATGGGCATTGATGGAAATCCAGAATTTGCTCCCGTCCCGCCGATAGAGTTGCGCAACGAAACCATTGACCATGCCCTTTTCCGTCAGGACTTGCTTCAGCCGCTCCCGGTCTTCGGGATGAACGTAGAGCTGTTGCCCGATATTGGTGATGGCGTTGATCATCTCCTCCTGGGAATCGTAGCCGAACATCCGGTAAAAGGCCGGGTTCACGTTCAGATAGCGTCCTTCGGGCGTGGTCCGGTATATTCCCTCGACGGCGTTTTCATAGATCTGGCGATACTTCTCTTCACTGGCGATCCATTTCTTCTCGGCCACCCTAAGCTCGGTAACATCCTCCGATATCCCCAAAAGATAAAGCGCCTCCTCCTTTTCATCCATGATGGGGATCTTCTTCGTATGGAGGATCCGCGTTCCCAGATCCCGGGTTTCGATGGATTCGTCGCGAATGTCCACCAGGGTCTTCCCGGCGAGGGTCTCCCGATCCTTGGCGGTAAAAAAATCCGCCTGCTCCCTGGGGAAAAAATCGTAATCGTTTTTGCCGATCAAATCGTCCCGGCTAATTCCCAGCAATTTTTCCCCGGCCCGGTTGAACCGGACAAAGTTCAGGGTTTTTGCGTCCTTGACAAAGATCATGTCGGGGATGTTCTCGATGACGCTGGCCAGAAACTCCTCCTCCTTCCGCAGCTTCTCCTCCTTGGTCCGCAGTTGCTCATACACGGCTTCGAGATCCAGGATCTTCTTCTCCAGCTTGCGGCACAGGGCTTCGTTGTGGCGGCGGAGAAATTCCATCTCCTCCTCCAGAGATGCCAGCACCGGTGATTTCTCCCGGTGCTTCTTGTTCAACAATTCCTCGAAGATGCCTATGAGGACCTCCGGCTCCTGGGGCTTGAGGAGGAAGCGATCGGCGCCGAGATCCAAGCCGAGCTCCTGATCCTCCTGCTGGGTATAGGTAGCCGTGTAAAAAACAAAGGGGATGCGATGCAGGCGCTCATTGGTCTTGCAGCGTCGGCACAGACCATATCCGTCCATAACCGGCATGAGGATGTCGCTGACGATGAGGTCCGGCGGAGATTGGAGGGCGGTCTCGAGGGCGGCGGCGCCGTTTTCCGCCTTCAAGACTTCAAAACCATGCGTTTTCAGCAAGATTTCGAGAAAATAGAGATTTTCCGCATTGTCGTCGACGATCAGCACCCTGTCCATGGCCGGTCACCTCCCTTCCCCGCCGTTCGCCCGGAGGAATAGCTGCCCTTCGACCTGTTGCATGAAGGTGTCGGGATTGATCGGTTTCTCGATATAGCCGTTGCAGCCCGCCGCGATCGTCTTCTCCCGATCCCCGGCCATGGCGTAAGAGGTAACCGCTACAATGGGTGTCCGCGCCAGCGCCGGCTTGGTCCTGAGCGTCCGGGCCACGGCATGGCCGTCCATGACGGGAAGCTGAATATCGAGGAGGATCAGGTCCGGCTGGACCTTCTCCGCCATCTCGATCCCCTCCCGGCCGTCCCTTGCTTCACACACCTCATAACCGTTCTTCTCCAAGATGAATTTCACCAGGTACAGGTTCTGCTCATTGTCCTCGATAACCAGAATCTTGCCTTTCATGTCTGACTCCTAATGCACCGGAATTGTAATCGTAACCTTCGTTCCCCGCTGCCATTCGCTCTCCACCCCGATCTCCCCGCCCAGGAGTTCCAAAAGTTTCTTGCAGATGGACAGCCCCAGACCCGTACCTTCATATTTGCGGCCCAACCCGGTGTCTATCTGACGGAACGGCTTGAACATCTCGTCGATCCGGTCCTTTTTGACGCCGATACCGGTATCGGCCACCCGAATCAGGTACTTGCCACCCTCGACCGCACAGGATACGGCAATGCTTCCTGTATCCGTGAATTTTACGGCATTGCTCAACAAATTCAAAATGATCTGTTCCACCCGGCGGGCATCGCTGTATAGCTCCCTCACCTCCGGGGCGATGGCGACCTCGAGGCGCAGACCCTTCTTTTCCGTAAGGGGCCGGAAAGTCTGCGCGATCTTGTCGATGGTCGCCCTCAGATCAAAGGTCTCACGGGAGACCTGGAGCTTGCCCGCCTCGATCTTCGATATGTCCAGGATATCGCTGATGAGCGCCAAAAGGTGGTTGGCGCTGGCGCGCACCATGCCAAGCTGCTTGCGCTGTTCGTCGTTGAGGGGTCCCACCAGGCCCTGGAGGAGGATGCCGGTGAAGCCGATGATGGAATTCAGGGGCGTTCGCAGTTCGTGGGACATAGTGGCCAGAAACGCGGATTTCATCTGGTCCGCCGCCTCGGCGTGTTCCTTGGCCTGCATCATTTCCATATTGCTCATCCGCAACTGTTGCGTCCGTTCCTCCACTAGGGCCTCCAGGTGGTCGCGATGCCTTTGGAGTTCCTGTTCCTTGGCCGTGAGGACCCGCTCGGTGCGGCGTCTCCTGACCAGGTTGAAGAAGAGGGCGGCGATGAGGGCGGCCTGGGCGGCAAAGATCAGCAGCGCCATGAGCACGATCCCACGGTTTTCCTCCCAAAATGATTTCTCCCGGTTGATCAGGACGCTGCCGGCGGGAATCAGGTCCGGGGAAATCCCCCAGCGCTCGAGCTGCCGCCAGTCGTACATATTCCGTATCTCCGCCTCGATTTTGAGGGGGTATTTAACCTCCCGGTCGGAGATCATTTTGACGGCGGCGGCGGCGGCGGCATTACCGTAGGCTTCCGCGCTGGTGAGATGGCCGCCGAGGATGCCTAGGCCGAGGACGGTGTCGTAGAAGCCGAAGATCGGGGCATTCGCCCGGGGAGCGAGTTCCTTCATCACCTGGACGGTAGTGCAGGGATTGCCGTCCCGATCCCGGACATAGGTGAGGATCAGGATGGCGGAGTTTACCGGGGTGAGGGAAAGACGGTCGGCCAATTCCCGGGGGGGCACGCCGTCGAGGTAGGAGACATCCCGGGGCCAGCGGATTCGTTCCACGGCCCGGCGGGTCCTCTCCCGGTAGGTTAGGTCGTCCTCGCCCTGGCCGGACACCACGAAGAGACGTTCCGTCCGGGGGAAAAAGAGCCTGATCCGCTCGATGGTGCCGGCAATGTCGGAAGTGCTTTCAACCAGACCCGTTTTTTCCCCGGCCAGGATCCCCGGAATCTGGTCCTTGCCGGGAAGGAGGTATAATTTCGGGACGCCGGGAAAGAGCTCTTCGCCATGAGACAACAGAAAACCGCTGCCGGCCGGCATGACACCGATGACAAGATCGATGCCCAAATAACGGTACTTCGCCCGGAGCAAATCCCGAAAGATGATGAGAAACTCCGGATCGGCCAGTTTCCTGCCGTCCATATACTCGTAGCTCATCTTGGCCGGCGGGGAAAGAACCTTATGGATGCTGTCGCTGAAGGCATGATCGAGGGAGTTGAACCACTGGGTGACGTAGGGCTGGGAGGTAATGATCAGGATATGCGCGCCGTCCTCCTTTTTGCCGGCCGGCGGTTTCCCTTCGGAAGCCGGCGCCGGACTCCCCAAACCGAGGAGAATCAGGAGAGGCATGAGGAACAAAACAGCTCGTATTTGTTGCTTATATTGCATGCTGGGTAATCAATTTATGAAAAAGGTAATCTCGACCTGTTTTAAAATTCCCAGTTCAAATTTACCAATACATCTATCATCTCCCTAAATCTACTTATTATTTCTAATTGAACCTTGGCATCTGGCGATTATTCTCGCCAAAATAACGGCTCAGCGAATCCAAGAGATAATGTAACATTCCGGTTGGCATGACACACAGCAGGAGATTTATAAAGTAATTATGATGACTTTTTACGAGTTCATCAATTATATCAGATGGGAAACGCTTCGGGAACGACTAATTCCTTCCCCGGCGGCGGGGAAGATCGAAACAGTTGAAAAATCCGCGTATTCATTCTATAGGCATCTGCCCGGCAGGAAAAAGGAAAGGAAACCGACATGGAACCCGATCGCAAAGACAACTATCTGCTGCGCGTTATCAGCGATGACGGCGGCATTCTGGGGCTGGCCTGCGACACGACGGCCCTGGTGGAGGAGGCCCGGCGGTTGCACGGCACCTCGGAAACGGCGGCGGCAGCCCTGGGCAGGACCCTGACGGGAGGGGCGCTCATGGCCGCCCTCCTGAAGCGGGACCAGCGGCTGGCCATCAAGATCGAAGGCAACGGACCGCTGCGGAAGATCATCGTCGAAGCGGACAGCGACGGCACGCTCAGGGGATTTGTAGGCGACCCCACCGTCGCCCTGCCGCCCCGGGGGGAAAAGATCGACGTCGCTGGGGCCGTGGGGAAGGAAGGGCTTCTCACCGTCATGAAGGACCTGGGGGCCAAGGAACCATACAGTGGCATCGTCCGGCTCCGGACCGGGGAGATCGCCACGGATCTGGCCCATTATTTTGCCGAGTCGGAGCAGATTCCCACGGCCATGGCCTTGGGCGTCCATGTCGATCCATCCGGAGCCGTCAGCGCCGCCGGGGGATTTCTGATCCAGACCCTCCCCCCGCCCGACGCGGCGCGGGTGGATCGCCTTGCCGACCGGATCGGCGGGCTGGACCCCGTCACCCGGATGCTCCGAAACGGCTGTACGCCTGAGACGATCCTGGCAACCATCTACGGTGATATCCCCTATCGACTCCTGGAGAAAAAGGCCCTCATCCTCCGATGCACATGCAGCCGAGACCGGATCGAGCGGGTCCTCATCTCTCTGGGGCCGCAGGAGATTTCCGCCCTCATCGCCGATCCCGGAGAAGCCTCCGTAACCTGCGAATTCTGCCGGGCCGCCTATCATTTCCGGCGTCAGGATCTGGAACAGCTCCGGGCGGAGATGCAAGCCTGAAATAAGCCCCTTTATCAGCAATCTATTCCTGCGTTGCCCGCCGCAAATCAAACGAAGTCACTCCCGGCACATTTTTTCCACCCCCGGAGAGGCAATTCGATCGGCACGGTCCGGAACAGTGCCTTCCTGCTTATGGCCGCGAAAAGGATGCGGTATCCTTTGGAAGGCTATGCGATTCGGGAAGGAGGCGCCGTTCGGAGACAACGAGTTTTTGACTTTGGCTTTACTCCCGTGATAGGTAGATTTCTAAAGTGCCGGTGGATGCGGCGCGGGCGGCGGAAAATAAAATGATAACAAAAACGATACGTAAGACAAGTTAACTGCATCTGCCGATATTGCGGGAGAAGGGACGATGGCGAAGCTGACTCTGGCGGAATGGCTGGCGCGGCTGGAGAAGAACAAACGGTTTTTGGACAACGTCCGGGCGCTCAAGAAGATCCCGCCCCGGGAGGGCCAGTACGCGGATTTCCCCGCCTGGCTCCACCCCCGCCTCCGGGAGGTCTTAGCCGCCCGGGGAATCGGGCGGCTTTACAGCCACCAGGGCGAGGCCGTGGAACTGGTAAGATCCGGCCGGGACGTCGTCCTGGTTACACCCACGGCAAGCGGCAAGACGCTCTGCTACAACCTCCCGGTATTGCAGCGTATTATCGAAGAGCCGGAAACCCGGGCCCTCTATATTTTTCCCACCAAGGCCCTGGCCCAGGATCAGATGCACGAGGTCCACGGCCTCATCGGCGATCTCAAAGCAGACATCAAGACTTACACCTACGACGGCGACACCCCGGACGACGCCCGGCAGGCCATCCGCCGCCAGGGCCACGTGGTGGTCACCAACCCCGACATGCTCCACGCCGGAATCCTCCCCCACCATACCAAGTGGCAGAAATTATTCGCTAATCTGAAATACATCGTCATCGACGAACTCCACGTCTATCGAGGGGTCTTCGGCTCCCACCTGGCCAACGTGATCCGGCGGCTGGTGCGGATCTGCCGGTTCTACGGCCGGGACCCCGTTTTCATCTGCTGCTCCGCCACCGTGGCCAATCCCCGGGAGCATGCCGAGGCGATCCTGGAGCGACCGGTGGCCCTGATCGCGGACAGCGGCGCCCCAACGGCAGGCAAGACATTCATCCTCTACAATCCGCCCATCGTCAACCGGGAGCTGGGGATCCGCCAGTCGGCCCTGACGCCGACCCGGATCTTGGCGGCAGAACTGATTGAAAACGCGATCCAGACCATCGTCTTTGCCACGAGCCGCCTGAACGTCGAGGTCCTGACGAAATATCTCAAGGATCTCTTCGCCAAGGGGAAACCCGTGGATCCCCGGTCCGTCGCCGGCTACCGGGGCGGCTATCTCCCCAACCTCCGCCGGGAGATCGAGGCGGGACTCCGCAAAGGGGACATCCTCGGAGTGGTGACCACCAACGCCCTGGAGCTGGGCATCGACATCGGCGACCTGGAAGCCTGTGTGATGTGCGGCTATCCCGGCTCCATCGCCAGCGCCTGGCAGCAGGCCGGACGGGCGGGGCGGCGTCAGGGCCAGAGCCTGGCGCTGCTCATCGCCCGGAGCAGCCCCATGGACCAGTTTCTCGTCGAACATCCCGAATACTTCTTTTCCCGCTCCCCGGAGCACTGCCGGATCAATCCGGACAACCTCCTCATCCTCCTCCATCACCTGAAAAGCGCCGCCTTCGAGCTGCCCTTCGAGCGGGGGGAACGCTTCGGGAAGGAGAATCTGGAGGAGCTGCTGGGCTATCTGGAGGAAAAGGGCGTCCTCCACCAGGTCGAGGGGCGGTGGCACTGGATGGCGGAGAGTTATCCCGCCGACGAGGTGAGCCTCCGGAGCATCAATCCGGAAAACGTCGTGGTCGTCGATGCCACCGACGCCGGCAAGCCCCGGGTCATCGCCGAGGTGGACTGGGACAGCGCCTTCACCACCGTCCACGACGACGCGATCTATATGGTGGAATCCCAGCAATATCATGTGGATAAGCTCGATCTGGAACGGAAGACCGCCTATGTCCGCAAGGTCGATGTGGACTACTACACCGACGCCATGACCTACACCAATGTCCGGGTCATCGACTCATTCGCCGGGCGCCGTCCCGGACCGGCGATCGTGGAGCACGGGGAGGTCCAGGTGGTCCGCAAGGTCGTGGGCTTCAAGAAGATCAAGTTCTACACGGCGGAGAATCTCGGCTACGGCGACGTCGCCCTGCCGGAGAAGGACATGCACACGACGAGTTACTGGTTCACCATCCCCAAGGATGTCCTCCTGGCCCTGCCCTACAACCAGGCGGAGATCATCGACGGCCTGGGGGGCCTAACTTACGGCCTCCATCACCTGGCCGCCATGCGCCTTATGGCGGATCTCCACGACCTCGACCGGGCCATCGGCGACAAGAGCGGGGAGTGGTTCGTGAAAAAAGGCAAGGAGTTGCGGGCGATTACGAATTTCGCGGGTGCGGCCCCGGCAGGAAAAGGCGCGGGGGGGGTGATAGCCGCCAATAGCGCCGCGGCGGCCGGGATAGATGCTACCTCCGTAGGTGTCGCCGGGAGAGGCGCTACGGGAGACGGGACGCGGGATAACCGGACCGCTTCAGGAGGCGGGTTCGGAGCGGTCTCCGGAAACGACAAAACGGGGATTTCCGGGGGCGCCGGCGGCGAAGCGGCGCGCCTCGACGCCTACGACCCGACGATCTTCATCTTCGACGCCTACCCGGGAGGCATCGGCTTCTCCGAGCTACTCTATGCCCAGCACGAAGACCTGCTCGCCGCCGTCCACCGCCTCCTCCGGAGTTGCCCCTGCTCCCACGGCTGTCCCTCCTGCGTCGGCCCGACCCTGGAGGTGGGACCTACCGCCAAGGAGGTGGCCCTGGCCATCCTGGAGCGTTTGTAGAGAGCCGTCCCCATTTTTTATCCTTTTTTAAGCGAGGATGAAGTCCAGATAGTTATCCCGGCGGGGAAATATCTTGACGAATTATTTATGACACGGCAATCTCCACAAAAAGAAGTGGCAAGTTGTTGATTAACCTTATGATAATGCGTCTTTCCCATGTTTATTAAAGAAGACAGGAAATCATGTCCGAATATTCTCCCCGGAAAAAAGGTGCGGTAGCCATCGCCATCAGTGGCGGGGTTGATTCCTCCACGGCCGCCCTGCTGCTTAAGGAAGCCGGACATGACGTAGTCGGCGTCACCATGTCTCTGGGCATCACCGCGGCGGATGAAGTACCAGCCCAGCGCCGCGATTCCAGGGAGAGCGAAGATGCCCGCCGGGTCTGCCGGAAACTGGGCATTCCCCATGATGTTCTTGATTTTGACGGCGAGCTTGATGCCATGGTAATCTGGCCTTTCGTCTCCGAATATCTCCGGGGGCGAACCCCGAACCCCTGCGTGAAGTGCAACCGGGCCATCAAATTCGGAAGTCTCCTCCGCAAAGTGCGCGCCATGGGTTGCGAGTACCTGGCCACGGGGCATTATGCGCGGGTGGATCATGACCGTGCTCTGTCCCGCTTGTCCATTCCCCGCGATGCCGGAAAGGATCAGACCTATTTCCTGTACGCCATAAACAAAGGAGATCTGCACCATGTCCTGTTTCCCCTGGCCGATTATCGTAAGGAGGAAGTGAGAAGGCTGGCGGCGGCCGCCCGACTTCCCACTTCGGAGAAACCGGACAGCCAGGACATCTGCTTTGTCTCCAAGGAAAGAATGGATTCTTTTATCAGGCAGCATGCCGGGAAAAAGATCCTTCCGGGAGAGATTGTAAACCGGGCGGGGAAGGTTCTCGGTCGCCACCGCGGGCTGCCCTTTTACACCATCGGACAGCGGAGCGGCCTCGGTGTCAGCAACACGGTTCCCCTTTACGTCCTGGCCCTGGATGTGGCCGGCAACCGCCTGGTCGGCGGCGAGAAGTGCGAGGTGCGGGCGACGGGGCTTATTGCCGACCGGATCAACCTGCTGGTGAATGATCCTCCGGAACGGGCAACGGCCAAGATACGCTACGCGCACCGGGCGGCGCCATGTTCCGTAACCTGGGCGGGGGAAAATGCCACGATCGTCTTTGACAAGCCACAGGAGGCGATTTCCCCGGGCCAATCGGTCGTGGTCTATGACAGCAGTCTCGTCGTCGGCGGGGGCATCATCCGGGAGGCAATCAGATGAATTGATAATTTCTTTCATGGAAGAGACTTAAACAGGCATCGACGACAGCGGCGTCATAAAGACGGCTCCTGTTCCTGCTTATTTCCTCCAAAGCGGCCTTAAGTCCCAAACCCGGTCGATAAGGGCGATGGGAAGCCATGGCTTCCACCACGTCGGCCACGGCCATGATGCGTGCCTCAAGAATAATTTCATCACCTTTGCGCCCCTCAGGATACCCGGAGCCGTCGAGGCGCTCATGGTGCTGCAGCACTATCTGGGCCAGCGGCCACGGAGATTCCACGTCCCGCAACAACTCATATCCTCTCCGGGGATGTTCTTTGATCAGCGCATATTCGATGTCCGTCAATTTTGTCGGTTTGGACAATATTTCCGCGGGTACCGATAATTTTCCGATGTCATGAATCGACCCCGCCATGCGGATGCCTTCTACTTGCTCACCGGAGAGTTTCAGCTCCATGGCAATGCTCCGGGCAAGATCTGCCGTCCGGACCTGATGCCCGGCCGTATAAGGATCTCTGGTCTCAACGGCGGATACGAGAACCTGAATGATTGTCCCCAGAGCTTTCCTGAGATTTTTGAGGGTCTTTTTGAGCTCGACTTCTGCCTTTTTGCGATCGTTGATGTCCTGGAAAGCCCCTTCCACGGCGATGATCGCACCGGCGGCATCACGAACCGCTTCTCCCAAAGTTCTAATCCAGATGCAATTGCCTCTGGCGGTGACGATCTCCAGCTCTTCGTCATACGGCACGCCGTTCTGGGCGCAATCGCCGAAAACCTTAATGATTATTTCCCGTGATCCCTGGGCATAAAAGTTGATGCAGTCTTCCAGCGTGGGAGAAAAACCCGGCGGCACCTCATGGATGTCAGCTACCTGATCCGACCACACCACCTTGTTGTCAATGGTTCTCATGCTCCATCCCCCGAAGCGGACCATGCGCCCGGCCCTGTCGAGCAATGCCTTGTATTGCAACAGGGCCAATGCTTCCCGTTTCCGGTGCAGCGCCTCCACAAAGGCTACGGATAGCGCTTCAATCGCCTCCTGATCGTGGGACGTATAGCCGCCGGTCTTGTTGCCCAGGGCAACCATGCCGATGCTTCGCCCACCCACAAGAAGCGGTACCCCCAAAAATGCGGTAAGCGGCGGGTGCCCCTGTGGAAGCCCGACCCTTTCCGGATGATTACCGGGATCATTTGTGAGCAAAGACTCGGCATTCTTGAGGGCATGCCCGAAGATCCCCCTGAGTTCCATGTCTTTGATTGCCTGGCCGGACTCATGAATCCCGCAGGACTTCCAGCCCGGGTCGCTCAGGGCCAGGGTGTCCATCTTCCCGGCGGGATTGATTTCCCCGACCCAGCCGAAAGGACTGCCCGTCAGTGCTTCGGCCTCGCGGAGACAGATGAGCGCCACGTCTACATCGGTCCCGGCCTTCAGCGCGCTTTGGAGAATGCGATTGATGGCGGCGGTAACGGCGGCCCGTCGCTCGCTTTCTTCCTGAACGGTCTTCAGATCGGTGATGTCCGTTATGAATCCATGCCAGATGATGCTGCCGTCGGCCATTTTTTCCGGCGTCGATTGACCGATCATCCATCTAACCGTCCTGCCGGGAACCTGAACGCGATACTCACACTGCCACGGCGTCATATGCGCGGCGGAATATTCGATCGAGGCTATTATGTTTTCGACATCCTCAGGCCATAATGCCCTGGCGATGGGAGTAAAATCTTCACGAACATCCTCAGGTGAACAGCCATAGACATCCTCGATGGCCGCGGTGGTAAAAGGCACGCAATAACTTCCATCGGGCCGCTTCATGAACTGATAGATCATGCCGGAGACATGGGAAGACAGCTTGTTGAAGCGGACGTCGCTCGCCCGCAGCGCGTCCTCCGCCTGTTTTCGCTCCGCGATGTCGCGAACGGACGCGATTATTTCCAACTCGCCGGTTTGATTGCTCAAAAATGTCTTGCCGCTCATCTCGACCCATTTACATGATCCGTCACGGCAGATCGCCCGGTATTCCACTTTAGAAACGGCGCCGGGCTCAATCGCGGCGATTTTTTTCAGCGCTTCCCGGACATGCGGCCCATCGTCGGGGTGTATGCGGTCAAATCCCGAGGTGCCGATTACCTCGGCAGGGTCGTAACCGAGCATGGAGCGCATTGCCTCGGAGGCAAAGAGCAATTCGCCTCTCATGTTGTAATGCGCCACATAATCCGTCGTATTGCTGAGCAATAATTGATTTCTTTCCTCGTTATCCCGGCGTCCCTTTTCCGCCCGTTCAAGTGCGGCGGCAAGGGATTCCAGTTCCTGGATTCGCCGCTTTAACGACGAATTCTCCTGGATCAACTCTTGATGTGTTTTGCTGGCATCATCATGCATCAGTCGGCCCCCGCTGAATCAGCGACGCTCGTTGGAAATAAAGCATACGTATGGACAATATCCGAATTGTTTATAAAGTATCGGATAATCACCAAGATGTCAAAAAGAAAGTATATATTCAGATAACATGCCGATTGTCCACCGTCATGGTAATGCCGGTTTAAGACCTTTGAAAAATGGCTTCGCCGCGGCTCAGAAATCTTTTTCGCTTCTGGATAGGTAACGTATATTTCTTTTTCACCTTTTGGCGCGGGATTTTTCCTCGTGACGCATCGGCGTATCGTAAAGCATGCGCCGGATGGTTTCACGATGATCCGCCGCCAGGTTGCAGGTCATCTCATCGCCTGCCGCCACCACTTCCGCCAGGGCGACGCCGACTTCAGCTTCTCCGGCGGCGACTACCGTTGCGCCCGTCTTGCGAAGCGCGTCTGCGTCCCGCAGGTGGGCGCAGCGCACCATAATCTGCAAATCCGGATTTATCTGGCGGGCGTGTTTGACTACTTCAGCGGCATCATCAATATCGGTGCTCAAAATCAGACTGGCGGCTGAGGCAATACCTGCGTCTTCGAGCGTTCCCGAACGAAGGACGTCACCATAAATGGCATTATGCCCTTCGGCGCGCAAGCGGCGAATGGTGTCCAGATTGAGATCGATGACCGTGATTTCCGCGCCACGGTC
>Ga0209719_1002134_pt1 | contig 21499 bp, 19 predicted proteins | sample AD_JPNAS2_MetaG_FD_184421 | JGI IMG/M metagenome (GOLD analysis project Ga0209719, IMG submission 184421) | Active sludge microbial communities of municipal wastewater-treating anaerobic digesters from Japan - AD_JPNAS2_MetaG (SPAdes) (version 2) | ecosystem: Engineered > Bioreactor > Anaerobic...
ACCAGCGACAACTCTCAATGGCAGGAGCTATACCAGACGAACGTGCTGGGAACGGCGCATCTGCTTCGACAGACCGGGCGGTATTTGTCGCAGCAGGGGAGTGGCGACATCGTGGTCATCAGTTCCGTGGCGGGACGTAACATCTCGCCATTCAGCGGTTTTTACGGCTCAAGCAAATTCGCAGCCTCCGCGCTCGCCGAGGCGCTGCGGCGCGAGGTGTGCGCAAGCGGCGTGCGTGTCTCGACCGTCATGCCGGGCATTGTGGAAAGCGGTTTCCAGCAGGTGGCAGGGTACACGCGCGAAAACTTTGGCAAGACCGTGGAGACCTACGGCAGGGTGCTGGAACCGCAGGACATCGCCAACGGCGTGTCGTGGTTGCTGTCGCAGCCGCCGCACGTTCATGTCAGCGAGATCATGATCCGGCCGACCGGGCAAAACTATCCATAAGCGCCCCGAGTGCCTTAAGGCTCAACAAGTGCGATCCCCCTCGTGACATGGGCGTCCCGCCCATGAAACACGGGCAAGATGCCCGTGCCACACCTGTAGGCAAGGGGCTTTGCAAGACCCCCTAATTAACTAATTAACTTGGGTCGCTGTCCTCGCCCGCGTTAAGGCGTGTCTTTTTCCCACCAGGGCTTTGACACGAAAACAGTCTGGAGATCGACTGACAGGTTGACGGTGCAGCGGCTTTCCGGATTGGCACCGGCATTGGGGTAGTCGTACCAATAGCAACGCACGATCGGGAACCGGTTCTTGGTGTAGGCGCGGCTGGCCGGTTGCTGGGTGGTGTCGCCATGCGCGAGCTGCCAGCTCTTTGCCTCTGCCCAAGTGACTTTGCCATCGCGGTTGGTATCGACGTCCGCTAGGCTCGGCTTGCCGCCCAGATAGCTCTTCCAGTCCCATTCGCAAGCGGCTTCGCTGAACTCGTAGAGATAACTGCATCCTGGCTCGTCGGCCTCTTTGGCCTGACCCCACTCGCTGTATGCGTCCGGCACGCCGCCTTCCTTGCCGCCTGTTGGGTCGGCGCTAGACACAAGGGCCTTGGCGGGCAGGTAGCCTTTTGTGACGAGATGAGAAAGACGAGGCGGAAACTTGCCTTCGTGATCCCAAGCGTATTTCTGCATCGCGACACCAATTACCCGCAGTTCTTCGGTGATCCGCTGAATCTTTTGTTCCGGGCCTAGCGTGCCGTAGGCGGGCCGCGACACGACTGCCGCAGGGGTAGTAGGACGCACATCCGCTTTTTTGCTGTCCGCATCCGGACAGGTGGTGGTTGTTGAGCAGCCGACGAATCCGGCCGCGGCCAAAGCGAGCACAAACAATTTCTTCATGTTCTTCATGTCCGATTCTTCCTCCACAGGTTGATTAAGGTAAAGCCCCAAACAATCCGTATGTTACGCTTCAACGGGTAGGGGGTCAAGCCGCAAAGAGTGGAGATTAACCGCGCCAGTGATTGATTTGACGATGGAACGAATCATAGGTAAAGTGTCCGCATGTGTGTGCAGTGGGCGCACGCAAGAAACGAGAGGGTGGGGGTAGCGATGGGACGAAAGATCGGTTTCGCACTTGCAGGGACGGGGATGATTGCGCGTGTGCATGCGCGCGCCGTGCAAGCCATTGGCGCGAGGCTGGTGGCTGTTTGCAGCAGACAGATGTCGCGTGCCGAAACGTTTGCGGCCGAATTTGGATGTGCCGCTTACACGGATCTGACGGCTATGCTGGCCTTGCCCGAAGTAGATATCCTGCTGATTGCCACGCCGTCCGGTGCTCATCTTGAAACAGCGGTCGCTGCCGCACGTGCCGGCAAACATGTGTTATGCGAAAAGCCGCTGGAGGTAACACTGGAACGGGTCGACGCAATGATCGCCGCGCACCGCGAGGCGGGCACGACCCTGGGTTGTACCTTCCAAGTTCGCTATACACCTGCGCTGGAACCTCTGCGGGCAGCGCTACGAGAAGGACGCTTCGGTAAAATCACGTCAGCGGGCGTTTACGTCCCGTGGTGGCGATCCGACGCCTACTACCACGATTCTTCTTGGCATGGGACGCAGGCGCTGGATGGGGGAGGTGCCTTGATGAACCAAGGCATCCACATGATTGACATATTATGCGACCTTCTGCCGCCGGTTGAGGCAGTCTGCGGCATGACGGCCTCAATCGGCCATGCCGGGCTAGAAGCGGAGGATGTGGCCTGTGCGGCGTTACGTTTCAAAGGCGGTGCGTTGGGGATCATCCATGGCAGCACCGCAACCTGGCCGGGTTATCCAAAGCGGCTTGAAATTTCGGGCACTCGCGGAACGGCGGTGTTTGTGGATGATCGGTTGACGGTTTTCGATTTTGCCGAACCACGTCCAGACGATCAGCGGATTGTCAGCGCCGGAGCCGCACCGGCCTGTGGTGCCGCAGATCCCGCCGCCGCGATGACGGATGATTTACACGCCGCTTGCTTCCGTGATTTCGTACAGGCAGTGGAGACGCGTACGCCGTTCCGTATTGACGGTGCATCTGCGCGGCGTTCTGTAGCGGCGATTCTGGCAATCTACGAATCCGCTCGGACCGGTAGAACAGTGCAAGTTGAGGGCTGAAAGCCGCCCGTCAGCAACGTCGCATAATATGTGTTATGTCAAATAGTGACCGGGGGCTCTGCGCGAAGCCCTGCGCAGGTCTCGACCAAAGTCGGTGTGCGCCAGAGAAAAGGAAAATCCCGGCATTGCTTTGGTTTGACCACTTGAATACGACAAGTATCGTCCTGTTGCAGGAAAATACAGGCTCCGTCTTCGCGTTCGATAAGTGAGAGATCGTGACGGTTCCACGTCAGGCGCGTGTACGCCTCGGTGAACGCGTAGACATCAAGGTTAAGAAACGCCGCAATGGTTTCAGTTTCGTCGGGTTGCAGTATAACGTAACCTGGTGCCCGGCAGCAGGCGCCGCACTGTCGGCAGCGGAAGGTCTCTGGATCAACCAGCATGATGCAACTCAGCTTCCCGTAACGGCTGCGCGCACGATCTCCGCGACAGAATCCTTACAGGCCGGTACGACGCGCACACGCGTCGGCATTTCGGCGAGCACATCGATCAGCGGGTGGCGCGCCAGATCCAAGCCGGTGGCCTGTATGATCGCCTCACCGAATTTCGCGGGATGCGCGGTGGCCAAGCAGATCAGCGGGATCCCCTCCTGCAGATACCGCAGCCCCACCCCTACCCCAACCGCTGTATGGGGATCGAGCAGGTAACCGCATGCCTCCCAGTAGGCCTTGATTATCTTTAACGTCATCTCGGTATCGCCGCGACCAGAGCAAAAACACGCATCCGGCGCTACGTCCGGCGTCAGCGTGCCCGTCTCTTTGAACGTCGCCATCCAGCGCGACAGCCGAATTGGGTCTCTGCCCGCGAGATCATAAAGATAACGCTCGAAATTACTCGCAACCTGAATGTCCATCGACGGGCTGAGTGTCGGGACGACCTCCCCCATGCTGTAGACACCGGTGTTGAAATAACGCCAGAGGATATCATTTTCGTTGGTGGCCAGCACCAGCCGATCAATGGGCAATCCCATGCAGCGGGCCATGTAGCCAGCGAAGATGTCGCCAAAGTTTCCGGTCGGCACGCTGAAACTCATCTGTTCGGCGCCGGTGGTGTCCTGAACACGGAATGCGGCGTAGAAATAGTAGACAATCTGCGCCAGCACGCGGGCCCAGTTGATCGAGTTGACCGCGCCCAACTGGCAAGCATCGCGGAACGGCAGATCGTTGAAGAGGTCCTTGACAATGTTCTGGCAGTCGTCAAAGGTCCCCTCTACCGCTAGATTACAGACGTTGTCGTCCAGCACGGTAGTCATCTGGCGTTCCTGCACAGGACTCACACGTCCATGCGGATGCATGACAAAGATGCGGATGCGCGAGCGGCCGCGCACGCCATAAATCGCGGCACTGCCGGTATCGCCGCTCGTTGCGGCGACAATGTTCATCTCTCCACCGGTCTCCCCCAAGACATACTCGAACAGGTTGCCGAGGAATTGCAGCGCCACATCCTTAAAGGCCAACGTCGGTCCGTGAAACAGTTCAAGCAGGTAGACCGGTCCGACCTTGACCACAGGTGTGACCTCAGAATGTCGGAACGTCGCATAACTGCGCGCCACAATATCACGCAACACGTCGTCCGGAATATCGTCGGCAAAAAGCCGGATGATCTCGAACGCCAGATCCTGATAATTCAGCGCGCGCCACCCCGCCAGTCTGTCACGGACATCGGGAATCTCCGCCGGCAAATACAACCCGCCGTCACGAGCGAGGCCTGTCAGTATGGTTTGCTTGAACGTCAGTGGTTCGCCACCGCCGCGTGTGCTCACATAGCGCATGTTATTCAAAAAACTCCGGCAGCAGGCCTTTGATGATGTCGGCATCAATATCGAAAAGGCGCGCCGCATCGGTCGCCAGCGTCTTGGCGCGCTCCTTGGCCGAGGGGAACTCCTTGTAGAAAAAGTTCATGCAGAGCGCCGCGTTGGTCATGACACGCGTCCGTTCACGCAAGCTCAGTTTCTTGGTGTACTCTTCATTCGCGGCAAGCTCATTGATCAACTCGCCGACGATGTCGAGACGCTCTTTGTACACATCGACCCAAGGGATTTTTCGCCCGCCGACCGAGAGGCTTCTGGCATCCGCACTGTCAACCGACCACCCACGCGCCGATTTGAAGCCCGGCACGGCTGCGACCAGATACTTATGGAAGTCCTCAATGCGGGTGACGCGGTCAATCGCCACGGAGGCCGTATCTTGCGCCTCAGGGGTTTCCAATCCCTCCTTGAGTTCCCTCAACGCACGGAAGACTTCGCGGAACTTCAATTGCTTAAGCTCCTCGACACTCGCCTCCTCGGCTGCGACGACCCGCGCCCGTTCCTCGGCCACCTTCTTATCGTACGCCTCTTTCTCCTGGCGTTTTTTCTCGGCCTCGGCCTCCGCTTGCTTCCGTTTTTCAGCTTCGATGGCCTCCCGGCGTTTGATCTCGATCAAGGAGGCGACCTCGGTTTTGACGCTTTCCAAGGTGCGCCTGAGCTGCGATACCTTGCGCGGGATTTCGGTGAAAGTGGGCTCGGAGCCAAGACTGTTGACATGTCTTACCAGCTCGTTATTGAGGTTAACGATCGCTTCCGCATCCTTTTTGGTAACCTGCGTGAATTGCTCGGCCTCCTTTGCCTTCTGTTCAACTTCTTGAAGTTTCTTTCCGGCCAGCGCCGCCGCGCTCTTTACCGAGTAAGCATCGACATACATGCCGCGCACGATGGCGATCACAGGATGGGCATCGTCTTGAGCGGCCTCTGCTGCAGCGGGCTGAGCCGGTTGTTCGGTCTGCACCGGCGCATTCGTCAGCGCCGCAGCCATGCCTCCTGCCATCATCGCTTTGAGCGTCGCCAGATTGTTTGTCAAAGATGCCACCTGTTCGGCAGGCAATGCCTTGGCGATCTCGTCTAGCTTGATCTCGTCCAGTTTGGCCAGCATTTGGTCGGGCGACAATTTGTCGAATCCTTCGAGCATTTTAGCCGCTTCCGGCGGCAACAGCTTGGTGAGTTCCGCAAGCCGGGCCGGATCCAACGGGGGCGCGTCAGCAGGTGCCGCCTGTTTATCATCGGCCGCCGCAGCGACAGCGTTTTCGTCCGGCTCGGGCGGAACCATGGAGGCACGGACCTCCTCGCCCAACGCTTTGACGACCTCATCCGCCGCTGCTTTCGGATAGCCCATGGCCTCCGGGACGAAACCTTGTATCTTCTCGACCGCACCTTTTGCATTGGCCACAGCCGTGGCGATGGAAGTCCTCGCCTTCTCCTGAGCGATCACGATCTGCGTCTGCTCGGCATTCGCCTTTTTACGCTCCGAGTGCTTGATGACGCCAAACACAATGAGGCCCAGCACCACCAGCAACGCAACAACGCCGCCGAGGATCAAGCCCATCATCCGGCAGCCGCGCTTCCCAGCATCTTCTTCAGACTCTTGTACCTCTTCAATGGCTTCCACCGGCGTCATACCTGGGGGCAATTCGTCCACATTGCCGGTCACGCTCCCTGTTGTCGAAAGCATACCGGTCGCGGATACTTTACCGGTCACGCCGCGCTTGCCTTTGAGCACGATCCGCTCACTGCTTTTTTCCATCCGTATTGGACCAGCCTTGGACAGATAACGCTTCATGTCGCCCAACAGTGAACCGTACGTGGGGAAGCGTGTCTGGGGCTCGACCTCCAGCATGCGTGCGATGATGGCCTCGACCTCCTTCGGCACGTCATCACGAATCTCCCTTATCGGTTTGGGCGGCCCTTCAAAACGGGCTTTGACCACGGCCGTGGCATCTGCGCCCTCAAAAGGCGGTATCCCCGTGATCGCATGGTAAAGCGTTCCGCCAAGGCTGTAGATATCGGAACGGTAGTCGCTCTTTTGACGGCGCACCTTCTCGGGAGCGATGTAATACGGAGTCCCCCAAATTTCGTTCCCAGGGCCGCTTTGCATGGCCGAAAGACCGAAGTCCACCAGCTTGGCGTTCTTGTCTGTATCGAACAGAATGTTCTCAGGCTTCACGTCGCCATGCACCATGCCGGCATCGGCAGCCATGCTCAGGCCTTCGGCGATTTGCGCGCCGACATGGATCACCACGGCCGGATCAAGTGGCCCCTGTTCGGCCATCATCTTGTCCAGACTGCCGCCGGAAACCAACTCCATCGCGATGTAGGGTTGTCCTTTTTCCTGACCAAACGAATAAATCTGAGCGATGTGACGATGGTTCAAACGCGCAGCCGCCTGAGCCTCACGCTGGAACGTCTCGACGAACTGCGGGTCGTCGCCGAGGCTCTTGAGCATAACCTTAATCGCCACCTCGCGGTTGAGGCCCTCGTCACGCGCCCGGTAGACGCCGCCCATGCCGCCCGCTCCCAACAGTTGCAAGAGCATGAAAGCGCCGAAACGGGCCGGCACCTGAAACTCAGACTGGCATGTCGGACACTGCACGACGCTGAAAGGCGGCAACCCATTCACGTCCAACATCGCCCCGCATTTTGGGCACGCCGCTGAACTCACCGGATCTGTCAAAATATTTGCATCATTATGAACGTCGTCCGTCATACGTCACCCTCACTCCATGCTGATACGCACCAAGAAAACACGTCGCCATATTGCCGAAAAATCGGGCTTTTGTCGATGTCAATGTGATTAACCATTCGCCACCAACCATTGGTCGCTTCTGTCACACCTTCACCATGCGCTTCAGTTCGCCGACACGCGCTTGAATTTCCGGTGCTGACAACTTGCGGAACCGTTCCAGACTGAAACCCTCCACACCGAACGAAGCCACCGCGCTGGCATGCACAAGCGCCTCGCGCAAGATACCGTCCGAAACGCGTCCCGCCCGTGCCAGATAACCCATGAAGGTACCCGCATAGGAGTCGCCCGCGCCTGTCGGGTCCACCAGTTTGCGCACCGGATAGGCCGGCACGATGAACACGCCGTCTTTTGAAAACAGCAGCGCGCCATGCTCGCCTTTCTTGATCACCGCGTAACTCGGCCCCATCTTGAGGATCGCCTCGGCGCATTCTCGCAGATTCCACTTGCCGGTCAGTTGACGCGCCTCGCCATCGTTGACCGTGAGCAGGTTCACCCGCCGGATCACCTTCAACAGGGCCGGCCGCGCGGTCTCGATCCACAAGTTCATCGTGTCCAGCGCCACAAACTTCGCCCCCTCCGCCTGCTTCAGCACATGCATCTGCAACTCGGGCTGGATGTTGCCCAGCAGCACGAACGGCGCCGCACGGTAAGCCGTCGGCAACTCAGGCATGAACGACGCAAAGACCCCCAGTTCGGTCTTCAACGTAGTCCGCTCGATCATGTTGTCGTCATACTCACACGCCCAACGGAATGTGCTGCCCTGCTGACGCTGCACACCGGTGAGGTCAATGCCGAACGCTTGCCAGCGGCGATCAAACGCGGCCGGGAAATCGGACCCCACCACCCCTACCGCACCTGTCTTTGTGAAAAAGGAAGCTGCCACCGTGCTGTAAGGCACCGAGCCGCCCAGCAGATTTTTTCGGTCGGCATTGCGGGTTTTAATGTCGTCAATTCCGATCGAACCTACGATCCACAGTTTTACCGAAGCCTTTTCCTTGCTCATGATATCGTCTTCTCCTGATGCGCGTTTAAAACATGCAGCAACCCATCCAGCGCGAGCAGATAACCCGCGCCACCGAAACCCATCACCTGACCCACACAGACCGGGGCCGTCAGACTGTTATGCCGGAACCCTTCACGCTTATGCGTGTTTGAAAGATGCACCTCAACCGCAGGCAAACCACTGGCCGCGATCGCATCGCGCACCGCCACACTGGTGTGCGTGTAAGCCGCCGGGTTGATCAAAATACCATCATACACGCCGCGCGCCTTGCCGATCGCCGACACAAGTTCGCCCTCGATATCGCTCTGCACGGCGTCGAGCGTCACGCCCTTCGCCGCTGCGGCGGCCTTCACGCGCGCCACGATCTGCTCCAGTGTCTCGTGACCATAAATGGATGGCTCGCGCGTACCGAGCAGCTTCAGATTAGGCCCATTCATCAGCAGGATCTTCATGTTCGTCCTCCTCCTTCGTGCGTTCATTGCGTACCGCTCTGTCCTTCACGGTCACACGGTCGGCCGCCACAGTGAGGTAGCGTCCATCCGCCGTGCGCACAGTGATCTGGCCGCGCATGACATCGCGTCCTATCACAACACCTTCAGCCTCCTCGTGCTCCTCACAACGTACTAGGTTGCCGTGATCCGGTAGCGACTCACCCGCCACGCGGTACTGTTCATACTCAAAGCGTAGACAACATTTCAGCCGCCCGCACGTCCCGTTGATCGACCCGGGGTTCAACGACATCTCCTGCGTCTTAGCCATCCGCACATTGACCGGCTGAAACTGGCGTTGCCAGGTATTGCAACACACCGCACGTCCACACGACCCCAGACAACCGATCAGGGCCGCCTCGTCGCGCACCCCCACCTGCCAGAGATCCACTTGCGTTTTGAAATCACGCTGGACCTGTCCGACAAAGCGCCGCAAGTCCACGGGCACCTGCGCCGTGTAACGGATAAAGAAACGATCGCCACCGTACGAAAAGCGCGCGTGCAGCACCTTGACGTGTCCCTTCTCATGACGTGCCGACAACATGAAGGCCTGCTTGGCTTTCTCCGCGCGCGCCGTCTGTTCGGCCTCACGCGCCTGTTCGCTCTCTGAACACTTCCGCACCACGCGATAGGCCGGAGTCTTGTCCCCCTCCCCTACCCCCTCGCTTACTCCATACAGATACAGGACCGTCCCGACATCCAGCCCGTAATCTAATTCAACCAGACAGCGGTCGCCGGGCAGCAATGTCAACGCAGACGGCACACGGCATTGAAAAACACCGTTTTCTGGCATCCTTACACGTGCGACCGCTACCATCGTCCCTCCATCAGGCCACCCCGTGATTGATACGGTCCAGCGCGTAGGTCAGTACGTTCTCTTCGGAGAGATTGCGCTCCATCTGCCGCGCCAACTCTTCGACCGCCGTCACATTATAGAGCGCCTGCACCAAGGTCAGTCGCGCGCCGCGTTCCCTGAGCACCGCGAGTTGCGACGGATTGTAGACCAGTTCGTCGGCACCGCCCGACTTGATGAGGAGCAAGTCTCGGAACCAGCGCATCACCGTCAGAAAAAAGTCGGTCCGCATCTCCCGGTAACGGGCGCTGACGCGCGCCTCGAACACGTCGCTATCCTCCTCTTCCGCCACCACGTTCGTTGCGTCCTCCTCTTTCACCAACTGCTCAGCCTTCTCCTTCATCTCCGCCAGGATTGCAAAGAGCATACCGGCCATCACCTGTTTTTCGATCGGAGATCGCAGTAGCGGACTCGCCAATGTCTCAATCACCCGGCCGCGCCACGGCTCGTCCAATTCGCGCACCGTGTTCAGATCGACACGCTGGCAGCGCGACACGATTGTCGGCAACAACTGTTGCGGTGCGTCGGTCAACAGCAAGAACAGCGTCCGCTGTGGCGGCTCCTCGAGTGTCTTCAGGAAGACGTTGGCCGATGCCTCATTCAAACGATCCACACCGACCAACACACCAGCTTTCCAGCCACCGCCGAATGCGGTCTGCGTGATCTCGTTAATCAAATCGTCACGAATCTGATCCGCGCTGATGACGCGCGATTTTTTCTCCGGAAAAATCCAGTGGATATCCGGCTCGCTCCGCTCGACGACCCGCCTGCATCCGTCGCAGGCGCCGCACGGCCTCTCGTCAGATTGACAAAACAACGCCTGCAGAATGCGCACCGCCAGATCCATGGCAATCCCGCGCACCGGCCCCACAATCAGGTAGGCGTTGGCCGGACGCCCCGCATCCAGCGCACGCTTCACCATCTTGAAGGTGTCATCATTCGGCATCTTCCGTTCCCTTGCTTGCAGGTGTGGCACGGGCATCTTGCCCGTGTTTCATGGGCGGGACGCCCATGCCACAAGGGTTTTTACCAGCGCCATTCTCGAAAAACCGGCGATCAACCGCCGCCAGAATCTCCGCCGCAACCTCGTCGGGCTTGCGCTCCGTCGTCAAAACCACAAAACGCTCAGGCTCCGCCGCTGCCAGTTCCAGAAAACCGGCACGCAGCCGCGCATGAAAGGCATCCGCCTCGCGCTCGATGCGGTCCGGCGCCGCTGCGCTCTCCACCTGCCGCGTGCGCAGGCGCTGACGGCTCGTTTCCGGTGTCACATCCAGCAGCACGGTCAAATCAGGCGTCCGCTCGCGGGTGGCAAACGCATCGATTGCGCGGAGCTGCGTCAGATCGAAGCCGCGCCCATATCCCTGATACGCCAGCGTGGAATCGCTGAAACGGTCGCACAGCACCCACTCGCCGCGCGCCAAAGCAGGCTCAATCACGCGCGCGACATGCTGCGCCCGACTGGCGAGGAACAATAACACCTCCGCCTGCGGCACCGGCGCTTCACCCGAGCCGTCGTGTTGCAGCAGCCGCCGGATCGCCTCGCACAGCGGCGTGCCGCCCGGCTCGCGCGTCAACGTCACCGTCATGCCGCGCTCGCTCAGCCGCTCGGCCAGCAGCCGGATGTGCGTGCTTTTGCCGCTGGCCTCTGGCCCCTCGAAGGTAATGAAAACGCCACGATTCATGTTACAGCTTCTTCAGTTTCTGGCCCTCTTTGGAATCGCGGACCTCCCACCCCTTGGCGGCCAGCTCGTCACGCAGACGGTCGGACTCCGCCCACTCCTTGGCGGCACGCGCCGCCGCGCGCGCCTCGACCAGCGCCGTGATCTCGGCGGGCACCGCATCCGTACGCGCTGCCCGGCCGAACCGGATCACGCCCAGCACGCTGTCCATGCGGTCGAAAAGCGCCAGCAACGCCGCCGCATCGGCGGCACTCAGCTTGCCGTCACGCAGAGCGCTGTTGCTACCGCGCACCAACGCGAACAGCGCGGCAAACGCCTCCGGGATGTTGAGGTCGTCGTTGACCGCCACCGTGAACGCATCGCGCGTTTCGACCGCCCAAGCCGGTAGACCCTCTGCAGGCGCGGCGCCGCCCGCGCACTCCTCAAGCGCGTCCACACATTCGTCGATACGGGCCAGCGCGGTACGCGCCGCCTCCAGCGCGTCGAAGGTGAAGTTGAGCGGCTGACGGTAGTGGCCGTTGATCAACACCATGCGGATCTCGCGTCCGCTCCAGCCTTTCTCGATTAGGTCGCGCAAGGTGAAAAAGTTGCCGAGCGATTTCGACATCTTCTCGCCGTTGACGCGCAGATGCGCACAGTGCATCCAGTAGGTCACAAACGGCTTGCCGGTCGCGCCTTCGGACTGCGCGATCTCGTTCTCGTGATGCGGAAAGAGATTGTCGATGCCGCCGGTGTGCAGGTCGAAGGTTTCGCCCAGATAGTGCATAGACATCGCCGAGCACTCCAGGTGCCAGCCCGGCCGCCCCCTACCCCACGGCGAATCCCATGCCACTTCGCCATCGCCTTCGTCCCAGGCCTTCCACAGCGCAAAGTCGCCGTAGCTCTCCTTCTCATACTCATCCTGAGCCACACGCGCGCCGGCCCGCAGATTTTGGCGGTCGAGACGCGCCAGCTTGCCGTAGCCCGGCAGCTTGTCCACGCTGAAATAGACCGAGCCGTCTTCCGAAGTGTAGGCCAGCCCGCGCTCGAAAAGCTTGGCGATCAGCACGATCATCTCGGGAATGTGGTCGGTCGCCGCCGGATAGTGCTCGGCAGGCTGAATGTTCAACGCCTTGAGGTCATCGAAAAACGCATCGATATAGGGCTTGGTGAAACTTTTCAGCGGTACGCCTTTTTCCTGTGCGCCGCGGATCGTCTTGTCATCGATATCCGTCAGATTCATCACCTGTGTCACCCGCAGGCCATTGTAAAGGATGACGCGCCGCAGGATATCCTCAAAGGTGTAGGCGCGGAAATTGCCGATATGCGCAAAGTTGTAGACGGTCGGCCCGCATGTGTAAAACTTCACATGGCCGGGCTCGATCGGTCGCAACTCCTCTTTGGTGCGCGACAGGCTGTTGTAAATGTGCATAGTTATTGATCTCCTGAAAGTGAAAGGTTGGCGGCAGAGGCACGGCAGACCGTCGCCACCGCCATGGCGGCGATGCCCTCACGGCGGCCGACGGCATCCATGCCCTCGTTGCTCTTGGCTTTGACGGACACGCGCGACGGATCAAGCCCCATCACCTCGGCCAGCCGCGTCCGCATCGCAGGGATGTAAGGCGCCAGGCGCGGCGCTTCGGTCACAACCGTGGCATCCGTATTCAGAATGCGCCACCCCGCCTGCGTCAAACGCTCCGTCACTTGACGCAGCAACACCGTGCTGTCGGCGTCTTTCCATTGCGGGTCGCGGTCGGGGAAGTGAGTGCCGATATCGCCGTCAGCGACAGCACCCAGCAAGGCATCGCACAGCGCATGGATCAGCACGTCAGCATCAGAATGCCCGAGCAACCCGCACGTATGCGGAATCTCGACCCCACCAACAACCAGACGACGCCCCTCGGCCAACCGATGAGAGTCGTATCCTATTCCCGTCCGAATCATGGGAGGATACTATACCCGATTTGGACGTGGCCAACAACGCTTCAATACTCTATTCCGGATTCCACGATCAACTCGTCGAGTCCAGTCAACCGATAGCGGGCGCAGGTTCGGCGCACCTCGTTCAAGTCGCATTCAGGGTTACGTACCAGCAATTCAACGATGTCCGCCTTGGATTTGTGCCCTCCGGCATAGAGCTTCAACGCGATGAGTTGAGCAAATGGAACGAGTCTGAGCGGGCTGCCCGCCCTGACCACCACGTTAGACAGGCGCACCGCATCGTCAACGACTGCTGGAAACCGGCCTGCGAAACTGACTACCTGAATGAGGCCGAAGGGGCCACTAACGTCGATCACGCCGCCCAACGGGTCGGTTATATCGGGTTCGCGAAGATCCACCGTATAACCGGCGCAACGCAACGAGTCGGCAACGACCCGCAACGTAGGGAGATCGGCATTAACCCCCAGGTCAACGTCTTCTGTATAGCGAACGTAGTGGAAGGCTGCCAACGCGACCGCGCCGATGACGACGGCATCCACACGGTGAGTTTGCAGGATGGAAACAATATCCTCGGCAGCATTCAGGATCGCATCGGCGTCATTCACGGTTTTGCTCCGAAACAACCGGGCTCATCCACGCAAACCGCCGGTCCATCGTCAGCGCTAAACGAATCCGCTCTTCGACAGACAAACGCCGCAGCCGTTCCACTTCCTTCTGGCGGGACCGCGCTGCGCAACGACTGTACGCCGGCCTGCGTGTACTGTTCACGTTCATCATCACTCCCGTTTACATTCAACAAAAACCAAGGCATCGGTTGTGCGTCACTCAACCCCAAATACGTCACCATGATACGGTTTCCGGTTTATGCCGTCAACACCGCCGCCATTTGTTTTACCACGAACCACACCAAACACACGAAAAAGGGCACAATACTGCGATCCCGATACCGATTTCGATAGCGATCACGATGGCTAGAAACCAATCTCCTTGTCCCCCGCCTCTTCGCTAAATATGATACAGTACACCATTAACGCGAAGGCAGCATGATGAAGACTCTCATATTGACGGGGTGGGGATGGAAGGAATACCCCGTGGCAGCCGCCGTTGCGCTCAAGGCAACGGGCGGAAATGCCGACGTTCTGGGCATGAGCCGGAGACGGCTCCCCGAGTTTCTTGAATCCTACACGGGCAAGGCGAAACACATCGTATTGGTCGGCATCAGTTTGAGTGCCGATGAACTGCGCCTTGCAGCAGCGTTGAAATCGCTGAAGAAGCGCGGTATTGAAGTGACGTGGATCAGCGCCGTCGACTTTACACCCGCCCAACGGGCCTCACTCGCGCCGCTCTTGCGAGCGGAACTGTATCCAGACGGTACGCTCCTTGATGCCATGGGGCGATTCTACGGCGTGGACGTGGAGCCGTACATCCCCTACGCCGAAGAAGGCAAGAAGACGACGGCAGAAGTCCGAGCGTGGCATGAACTCATTGATGCCGCCATGTACGCCTTCCGCAACTATCAGGATGAGCAGTCGTACCCGAAGGCCATCCGCTATCTGGCCGATGGCGTCCGAGATGAGTCGTGGGACGCTGAAAGCAAGCGTCTGATCGCACACTATCGCCGCTACGGCGGGCGCGAACTTGTCGGGAAGAGCGCGGTGATGCGTACTCTTCAGAAGCGTATAGACCGCATCGCCGCGTTTCCCGATGCCCGTGTGTTGATCCTTGGTGAGAGCGGCACAGGCAAGGAAACGGTTGCCTTGCAAATCCACAACAAGTCCGAGCGGCGCAACGAGGCATTCTACGCCTTCAACTGCGCGAGCGTGACGCCGGATTTGCTGGAGAGCCGTTTCTTCGGTCACGAGCGCGGCGCCTTCACGGGAGCGGACAAACAGAAGCTCGGACTCTTCGAACTGGCGAACGGCGGCACACTCTTCCTTGACGAGATCGGCGAGATGCCGTTCGAAGCGCAAGGACTGCTTTTGCGCGTCCTTGAAGGCGGACGCTTCCTCCGCGTGGGCGGAAGTGAAGAAATCGCCGTCGATGTGCGGCTCATCACGGCGACGAACCGGAATCTGCCGCAGCGCGTCCGCGAGGGCAAGTTTCGCGAAGACCTCTACCAGCGGCTCAACGTCGTGCAGATCCGGATTCCGCCCCTGCGCGAACACAGGGAGGACATCCGCGACATCGCCGACGGCTGGTGGCTCCAGTACCACAAGGCGCACCTCTCCGACGCGCAGATCGCCGCGCTGATGGAGTACGACTATCCCGGCAATGTGCGCGAACTTCTGAAGATGAGAAAGACACGGGGTACAAATACCCATGGGAATGATCTAATGCGTGGGGTAGCGGCAGTGCTTTTGCGTACAGCCCCACTGTCGCACCCTGCTCAAAAAGCGGCGTCGCACGGAATACCGCTCGCCGCCGCACTCCAATTTTTTTGGCCGCATCTAAGCCATAGCATAGGTTTGTACTTCTTGCTCAAGTCGGTCGCCGAGCCTGTCCTGTTCCTGTTCCAGATCAAAGTGCGCCTGTAAGTTCATCCAGAACTGCGGCGAAACACCGAAATATTTGCCAAGCCGCAGAGCCGTATCCGCAGTCACGCTACGGGTTCCATGCACGATCTCATTGATTCGCCGGGGCGGAACGCTGATGTCGCGCGATAGACGGTACTGGGAAATGCCCATGGGGGTGAGAAATTCCTCCATAAGAATCTCACCGGGGTGAACGGGGGACATTTTGTTGGTTCTCATCTCTTCTCTCCTAGTGATAGTCTACAATCTCTATGTCATACGCATTGCCTTCTCCCCAAAAAATCTTCGTGCCCTTTGCGTCATTCGTGTGAGATAAAATAAAAATCCTAAATCCTAACTCCTAAATGCCAACTCCGCGCACAGCGCGGCTGTGCCCTTCATGTGAGCAATGCAGACGCGCCGCTACGGCGTTGCGTCACCTTCGAGGGTGGCGGCGGGGAGCCAGCCGCGGCGGCCTGCGGCGTCGATACGTACCCAGGGACCGGCCTGTTCGAGCGGCACAACCGTGCTGCCAGGATTGAGCGTAAAGAGCAGTGCGCTTTGCTGCGAGGGTGCAAAACGCACCTCCGCGCGTCGTGCGAGGTGGCGCGTGGAGAGCGCTGTCTTGCTATGCAGCCGGTAGCCTGTCGCCAAACTGACCACTAAAATCAGCAGCCCGACGCCCGCCGCAAGTACTTTGTGCGTCCCGACCAGCAGGAAGAACACGAAAAACGCTACCAGCACGCCACCGCCTGCCACTAGCAGCGGCACGCTGTGACGCAGCGTCTGATCCACCTGTTCGCGCGTGATGATCTGCGCATGGGTAACGGGAGTTTTCGGATATGCGGTGTCGATCACGCGCACCTCTTCGGTCACGGCCGCGTCTTGGGTCACGCCGAAGGTCAGGCGGAACGGCCCTGCCACGCTCTCTTCATACTTTCCGGTCGCGGGATTGAAGAAACTGAAACGCACCGCCGCGATCTCGGTGGCGTTGGTACTCTGCGGAATGAAGACCTGTTCGCTCTTCAGATGCGTCGCTTCGCGCAACAGCTCTTTCGGCGGATAACGCTTGAAGTGCGGTGAATCGGGCGGCGCAGGCATGGCCGCCTGATCGCCAAGCCACCCCTCGCCGCTCAGCTCAAGCGAAAGCGTGATGATGTCGCCGGGCTGCACGGTGTTCTGCGAGAGTTTTCCTTCGAGGTTGAAGTTGCCGATCGCGCCGGAGAAGTTATCCGGACGCCCGGCTTCGGGCAACGGCCTCACGCGCAGCGTGAACGGCTCAAGCTGCTTCTGTTTGGGAAACGACTGCCAATGCGAGAAGAAGCCAGCGGAACGCCGTTCGACCAGCATGCAGTTGACGTGCAACTTGAAAACATGGTCAATCGGCTGGTGGCAACGTGCCTTAGCGATGAAGCGGTGCATCGTGAAGGTCTGCGTACCGCGTGTGACGCGGTTGCCTTCAGCGTTCTCAAGCCGTCCAACGGTGATCAAATCGGGATTGTTCGGAAAACCGGTGACCCGCACATCCTCCACCTCGCTGCCGAACGTGACCTCAAGTTCAAAGTGAATCTCGAACGCCTGATTTACATAGAGCGTCTCAGGCACCGTCTTGAAACGTCCGCCTAGAATCTCACCCGCATGCACCGGCAACGCGAGCAACAGCGCGACCAGTAGTGGCAAGCCCAGCCAACGTCCGCAACGTATTTTACCGTTCATCGCCCGACCTCCGTTTCGATGGCCGAGGCGGTGAAGATGCGCGCCCCCCACGTCGCTTCATCGTGCCGTTCATTCGCGAGCGTCATCAGGACGGAGGCACTGAAGACCACAGTCAATAGCCCGCCGGTGAGCAGACATGTTTCCGAGAGACTGCGCAGGAAGACGCGACCGATGCCGCGACGACGCAGGAGCCGAACGAACACGCCCAACCAGAAGAGGCTCCATCCGGCCAAGGCAGTGGCGGCGCGCACGGAACAGGGAAAAGCGTAGTGCCAGAAAAAGGCGGTGCGCGACCAAGGCAATTCGGCCTGTGCTCGTCCGGTCTGGAGCGCGAGCGCAGCGGCAAGCCCCTGACGCGTTTCCGGCGTGACACCGAGATAGCGCTCGGCGCGTTCAAAGGCGGCAGCCGCATTGACACCGTCGCCCGCCATGACCAACACGCCACCGAGATTCTGGAAGAGCGGCCCGTTGCACACGTCGTCGGCAACCAGCCGGTTGTACGTGGCGGCGGCCTGAAGATAGGCGTCGGGCGTCGTGGCGGCTGCGGCCTGCGCACCGGCCTGTTCCCAGAGAAAGGCGCGGGCGGAATCGTCAGGGGAAGCAGCAAACGCACAGGATGCCGCAAGCAGAAAGACCACGGTCAACGCCTTTAGAGCGTTGAACGGTGAGCGTTCTCCGGAACCGCCAAAACCTCCCTGTTTTTCATGAAGTTTCATGTGTTTCATGGTTGTTCACCCTCGTCATTGACGCTTGGCTGTTCCGCGAGTGCTGCATCGATGGCGGGCAGGAGCGCGAGCAGATCGTTGACGACAGCGGCGGTGGGTACGGCGGTGTCGGGCCGGTAAAGGGCTTCATCAAGGCGCGCCAACAAAGTGCGGCATGCGTACGCCGATTCGTCTGGAACACCGCGCCCGCGCAACAGTTCTGCCGCATCGCCCGGGGTCAGCGCACCGCCGGTCACATCGCAACGCTCGGCCAGATAGGTACGCACGGCTTGCGCGGCACGCACGGGATCGTCTGTGCGCCGCAACACAGCGAGCGCACGCCGCAACGCCCCGCCATGGCGGCGGCGGGCACGCAAATTTGCCGTGAGCGCCGCGAGAGGCGTCGCCAACGCGGTCAACAGCGCAAGCAGCGGACCGGCGATCAGTAGCGGCAGCACCATACGGTGTCGCGGCAACAGCGAATCGGGACGCGCACCACGCGCGTCGAGCGTGATGCCGGCCGGCAGCGGGCGCGTACAGCTGTCGAGTACACCGGTCAAAACATCGGCACCATCCACAGGATCGGCTGTGGCGATCTGCGTGGTGGCACGCGCCTGAATCGGAACCGGCGCGGTGGTGATGGTACGATAAGCGCGTTCGGCGGTATCGTAGTAGGACAGGCGGATCGGTGGAAACTCCAGTGTGCCTTCGCGCGTCGGACGCACACGGTATTTGAAACGCTTGCCGTTGGACAGAGTGTCGGTGCTCACGCTGTCGTCATAGATGCGGAAATCGCGGGTAAGATCGGACTGGAGGCTCAACAGCGGCGTACGCAGGTTGGAGACGCTGATCGCGCCGGTAATCTCCAGCGTGAGCGTGAGAGGGTCGCCGACTTTGCAGACAGTGGTATCGAAGGCCGCCGTGGCCTGCATCTCCTTGCCGACCGAACCGATAAACGTTTCGGGACGCCCTTCATCCGGCGGCGGCACGACACGTACGGTGACAGCCGGGCCGATGGTGTAAACGTCGCGGGTCACAGCTTGACGGTCGGCATTGACATCGCTGATAACGGTGCCTTTGAAAGTGAGCGGACCGAAAGTGAACTCCCCCTCGTTGGCGGGCGTATAGTCGAGGTCAAGCGTATAGGCGCGGTACTTCTTGCCGTTGATGGTAACGCGCGTAGGCGGCAGGCGGAAGCGGATCGGGCGCGGGCGGAATGGGTCGCCATCGCCGAAGAGACGCCCGAAGCCGCTACTCATACCGCGCGTCTTGTAGTCGTTGATCGCAAAGCCCGGCAGGCGTCCGCTCTGATCGATCAGGTTGTTGAGGATTTGATTCAGGTCGGGACCTTTAAGACCGGGCGTATCGTGACGGATCTCCAAGAAGTCGGCGGCAAGATGGGGCAGCAGATTGGGATGGATCGGCTCATTGTTTTCGGCGTAGGGGTCGGGCAATTCAGCAACCGCGACGGAAAGGGTCACGGTGAAGGGCTCCTCGACCAGCACCGTGGTGGACGAGGCGCTCAGCGAAACGATCACATGGTCTTGCCGCTCAAGGCCTTTGATCTGCACCGAGGGGCCGGGCTCGGTGTAGCTTTTACCCGCAACGGTCACGTGCACCGGTCCGGCGCGGTAAACACCCTCTGCGCCGGGTTTGATCTGATAGGCGAAGACGCGGCCTTCATAGACTTCGCGCGTCATGCGGCCATTGATGATCGAGATGCTGGAGCGGCTGTTGCTGTGCTGTCCGAGAAACTGGATCTCGGCTGGCGGCAAGCCGGAGAGATCGGGCATATCCAGCCCGCGGTCGGCACCCGCCACCTCAATCGTGAGGTTGAAGCTCTCGCCCAGATAGATGCTGGGGCGTGAGGATGTGACCTTGAGCGAAACATCGGCAAGGGCAGGAAATGCGCAAAGGAAAAGGAGCGAGAGAATCGAGTGAATCGAAAGAATCGACCGTTTCGATTTTCTCGATTCCGTCGTTCCCATCGACCCCATCGCTTTTGTCTTTTTCCAAAACATTTAGCGTTTACCAGTCCCTCTCACCCGGCACCATCGGCATCTTGCGCATGCGCTCTTTCTTTTCCTCTTCGTGCTCTTTTTCGCGTTCGAGCGCCTTACGCAGCAGCTCCTGTACGTCTTGCGGCGGCTCGGGCTTCTGCTCCTGCTGTTCAGGCTGCTGCTGTTCCTGCTGCTGTTGCTCCTGCTGTTGCTGTTGTTCCTGTTGCTGCTGTTCTTGATTTTGTTGTTGCTGATCCTGCTGTTGTTGCTGTTGCTGCTGTTGGTTCGGCTGTTTGGGCAGCAGTTCGCGAATCTCCAGCAAATCCTTGAGTGCCTGCTCCTGCAACACGCGGCGTTCGGTCTCGGGCGGTTTTTTCTCGACGACTTCAGTTTGAAGTTTATCGGCGTGCTCGGCGATCTTCTCGATCTTGGCCTTGTCTTCGGCGGTGAAGGGCGGCATGTTGGTGTCGGTCTGCGCCTGTTGTATATACTGATCGGCCCACGCAGGGAAGCGTTCACGGAAAAGGCGGGTGAGTTGCAGGGCTTCGGCCTGTGAGTCGCGCGTTTCCAAGTATTTGAGATTTAAGTTGTGAAGCGCGTTGCTCTGGCAGAGGATATCTTCGTTGATCGCGGCGTTAGGCGGCGCGACGGCCTTCCAGAACGCGTACACGAGCGGCTCGATCTGAGCGGTTTCATTTGCGGCTTCAGGCAGAAGATCCTCAAGCGCCACGGCGGCACCTTTCATACTGTCACGCGCCAGTTCGATCTGTTGCGCAACCATCGCCTGTTGCTGCGCGTTGGTGACCGCCTGCAGCATCTGTTGCTTGAGCGGAATCCAAAGGTCGGCTTGCTGTTGCTGACGCTCGGCCAGTGCTTCGGCCTTGGCGATCAGCACCGGGGCGTCATTGGTGTGGAGAGTAGCCGACTCCTCAAGCAACGCACGCTGTTCTGCAAGCAGGGTGCCCAACAGTTGATCGGGCTGAGTCTGGCCGTGCTTCTCCAGCACCTCCGCGATATGAGCGTTCTCGCGCGCCTCGGCCAGCGGCGCGACCGCGCGCGTCAAGTTGCGGTCACGACGCTCGTCCTGCGGCGTATCGCGCAACGCACGTTGAAAGGCGACAGCGGCCTCTTCCAATGCTTTGGCCTTGGCTTGCGGATCTTCTCCCGCACCTTCGGCACTCGCCTGTTCCATCAGAATCAGGCCGAGCAACTCGCCCGCGCGCGCGCCGTTCTTGCGCGAGGCGAGCAACGGGCGCAGAGTCTGCACCGCGTTGGTCATGTCCTGCGCGGTATAATAGGCGTACGCCGCGTTGTAGCGGTACTCCTCGGCCTCTTGCAAGTCCGCGCCGCGCGCGGCGGAGAGAAGGGCTTCCGCCGCCTCTGTATGGCGTCCTTTACGCAATAGTGCCTGGGCTTCGCGCGCACCAGCGCGACCGGGCGCAACCACGACCGGCGGGCGGTTGGTGGCAGAAGATTCGGGGGACG